>R24__coassemble_546_pt1 | contig 24891 bp, 21 predicted proteins | sample R24__metabat2_low_PE_034 | metagenome-assembled genome bin R24
GTGCAAAGGTAGCCAGCATAGCGCCTGCACGGGTCTTGATGTGCGTTTTGGCCCAGCGGCCGAATGCAGCAGAGCCACCCGCCTTATTGAGCAGAGCAACCAGGATGCCAAGCAGCACCAGAAAAACAAAGATACCTGCGTTATCCGCAACGGCAGGGACGATACCGTCATTAAGAACGGTATCCAGTGCGCCGATATTCAGGCCGGCATAGAAAAGGCCGCCGACGGCAACGCCGATGAACAGGGAGCTGTAAACCTCCTTCGTGATCAGAGCCAAGCCGATGGCGATCACGGGGGGTACAAGTGCCCAAACAGTTCCGAACATAATGATGTCCTCCTTGAAAATAAATATAAGAAAAACGATGAAATACAAATGGATTGCATCTCATCGCCTACGATATAGTCATAGTGTCTGAAATGATAGCTCTCCACAGCATTGTGACAGTCCGCAGCATATTCTGCTGCGTCCCAGCAAATAAGATCCTCGGGTGAATCTCATCACTTCGGCGGCAAATCCCTTTCTGCTCCGGCAGCCCGTGCCATGTTGGAGCATACTCTTGATGTCCGCGACCTCTACCATTTTGGGTTTCCCCAAAACAACTTTGTATTCTGTTTTTCTTGCTACCATTATAACACCAACAATATCAAAAAACAAGCCTTTTTTCACAGATTTGTCATAAAATAGTCGTATTGCACAAAAACAATAAATAATTTTTGCGAGATATAGATTTTTTACCGTTAACAAACAAAAGGCTCCCATAGAGGGAGCCTACCGGTTTGGCTGCTTCTTATTCATGATGCAGAATCATACGGGCGCATTTATAAATATCACCGCAGCCCAATGTGATGATCAGATCCCCTTTTTCGGCATTGGCATCCACATAATCCGCCATCGTCTCGAAGGAGGGCAGGCAGATGCAGTGTTCCAGCCGGCCGGCCAGATCCTCCGCATGGATGTTGTAGGTATTCACCTCGCGGCTGCCCATGATGGGAGAGAGCACCACACGGTCGGCGATGGAAAGCGCCGTAACAAAATCCTCCAGCAGCATATAGGTGCGGGAAAAGGTGAAGGGCTGAAACACCGCCCACACCCGCTTGAAATCCAGCTCGCGGGCAGCACGCAGCGTTACGGCAAGCTCTGCCGGATGATGCGCATAATCATCCACCACAGTTGCGCCGTTGCGGGTTTTACCCAGTACCTCAAACCGACGGCCGGCGCCGGTAAAGTGAGCCAGGGCTTCGGCAATCTGCCGTACCGTGGCGCCCAGCTGCATAGCACCCGCTGCCGCTGCCACCGCATTGAGGATATTATGCTCCCCGGGGATATGCAGGGTAATTTCGGTCAGGCATTCGCCGCGGTACATCAGCGCAAAGCGGCGCTCCATCCCGCCGAGATGACGGATCTCGGTAGGGTAATAGTCGCAGCTGTCTTCCCAGCCGAAGGTCAGGAAATTCCGTCCCTCCCCCGCCGCCTCTGCCATCGCTTCCACAGTATTGGCATCGCTGCCGTTATAAAGGACGGTATGCGCCTTCTCGGCAAAACGGGTATAGCTCTTCATGGCGTTTTGCACGGTATGGAAATACTCCATGTGGTCGTTATCAATATTTAATACCACCGCAATATCGGGATGGGTAGAAAGAAATGTATCCTTAAACTCGCATGCCTCATATACAAAGCGTTCCGTCTCTCCGCAGCGTCCGTAACCGCCGATAGCACGCAGCTTGCCGCCGATCACGGCAGAGGGGTCTAAGCCCGCCTCGAAGAGGATCTGGGTGATCATGGCGGTGGTAGTGGTCTTGCCGTGTGTGCCGCAAACGCCTAACGCCTCCCCATACCAGCTGGAGACCGCACCCAGCATCCGGGCACGCTCCCAAAGGGGCAGACCGCTTTCCTGCGCAGCAATAAGCTCCGGATTGGTGGGCATAATCGCTGCGGAATAGAGGATCAGATCGGCGCCGCGGATATTTTCCGCCCGCTGGCCCATCATGACCTCGATCCCCATCTCCCGCTCCAATGCCACGATATCACTCTCGTTATTATCGCTGCCGGTGATGGTGTAGCCTTTTTTGTGCAGGATCTGCACCAGCGGAAACATCCCGCTGCCGCCGATACCGATGCAATGGATACGCTTCACACCATCCGGAATGGCTTCGCCCGTTTTTTTCATGCTGTTATCGCCGCCTTCAAAGAAAAACTGATACTGGTATATTATACCCCAAAACCGGGCGTTTTGACAATAGCAAGATGCCATTCCCCCGGATGATTGCTTGAAATTCAATCGGTGTAATAGTATAATTTGTGAAACATCTCTGCGGAAGCATCTTTCTTTCGCAATATCCCCGGAAAGGAACCCCACCATGAAAATCGGAGTATTAGGTGCCGGAACATGGGGCATTGCCCTTGCGCGTATGCTGGCACTCGGCGGTCACCATGTTACCGTATGGTCTGCCATCAAAGAAGAAATCGACCTGCTTTCCCACGAGAGACGCCATCCCCATCTTGCCGGAATGGTCATTCCCCGGGAAATTGAATTCACCAAAGAGATCCCAGCTGCCTGCTGTGAAAAAGAGCTGGTTCTTTTTGCGGTGCCTTCCCCTTATGTCAGGGCAACTGCGGCAGCTGCCCGCCCCTATCTTGCGGAAGATCAGCTTATTGTGGATGTCGCCAAGGGCATCGAGCCGGAAACCCTGCTGACCATGACGGGTATCATCCGGGAGGAGCTGCAGAAGCAGGGCGGCTTTGCCGATGTGCGGCTGGTGGCGCTTTCCGGCCCCACCCACGCCGAGGAGGTGGCGCAGGATCTGCCCACTACCATCGTTTCGGCCTGTGAGGATATCACCACCGCCGAAGCAGTGCAGGATATCTTTATGAACACCTGTATGCGTGTCTATACCAATGAGGATATCATCGGGGTGGAGCTGTGCGGGGCGCTGAAAAATATCATCGCGCTGGCAGCGGGCATTTCCGCCGGTCTGGGCTACGGCGATAATGCCAAAGCCGCCATTATTACCCGGGGCGCCACCGAGATCGCGCGGCTGGGTGACGCCATGGGCTGCCGCCAACAGACCTTCTACGGGCTGGCGGGGATCGGAGATCTCATCGTGACTGCCACCAGTATGCACAGCCGCAATAACCGTGCGGGAGTCCTTATCGGGCAGGGAAAGACCCCGCAGCAGGCCATCACAGAGGTAGGCATGGTGGTGGAGGGCATCAATGCGCTGCCCGCCGCCATGCGCCTGGCAGAACAATACCTGGTGGATATGCCCATTATTACCGCTGTGGATGACATCATTCGGCGGGGCACCGATCCTGCCGATACCGTGCGCACCCTGATGACCCGTGACCGCAAGCAGGAGCACGACCCACGACAATAAAAAACGAGCCCGCCGGAGTGATTTTCCCTCGGCGGGTTTTGCTTTACCGCCTGCTTTGCGGCAGGCTTTTTATTTTTTTCCGCCGGGGGTAAATTTACCCTCGGTGCCGTTCAAAAGCCGGCGGATATTGCCCCTGTGCATAAACAGCACCAACACACCCGTAAAAACCGCCAGTGCAATCCCCTCTTTGCCTTGGGCAAAAAAGGGCGAAGCCGCCGCCAAAACAATCCCTGCCGCAATAGAAGAAACGGAAACGATGCGTGTCGCCGCCACCACGATGGCAAAAACCGTCAGCAGCAAAAGGAACAGCCGCCAATCGATGAGAAAAGCGACAGCCGCACCGGTAGAAACAGCCTTGCCGCCCCGGAACCCGAAATACAGCGGGAAGCAGTGCCCGATGAGACAGGCAGCGCCCGCTAACGCCCAGCCGGCTGCTCCGGCGAGCTGCTGCCCCAGCCACATGGAAAGGGCGCACTTGATAAAATCGCCCAAAAAGGTGATAATGCCCGGCTTAAAGCCGAAAACGCGCGCCACATTGGTGGCACCGGCATTACCGCTGCCCTCCGTGCGGATATCGGCATGGTAGAGCCTGCGAATGAGCAGAATAGAAACGCTGACCGAGCCGATCAGATAGCCTTCCAGCACAGATAAAAACAAGAAAACGGATTCAGTGTGCATTGCGGGGACTCCTTTTTTTCGGGGAATAGGGGTATCATACCATAATCGCAGTCTTCTGGCAACTGAATTTTGCCGAAGGGGAGCATCTTTTGCATAGGGCGGCAAAAACTGCCAATCCTTAAAGCCGGGGAAACAATATCTGACCCCAGTTGTTATCAACAACCGAAAGGAGAAACAGTAAATGAATATCACCGATATCCGTATTCGCAAGATCTATGACGATGCCCGTCTGAAGGCACTGGTATCCGTCACCGTGGATGGCGACCTTGCCGTCCATGATATCAAGGTCATCGAAGGGCCGGAACGGCTTTTTGTTGCCATGCCCAGCCGCCGTGATGAAAACGGCACCTTCCGCGATATCGCGCACCCCATCACGCCGGAGGCACGGCATACGCTGGAGGATGCCATCCTCGACCGCTATCAGACTCATCTGGCGCAGATGGAAGCGGAAAATGCCGGGACGCTGCCGCACATTTCTGCGTAATTCTAAAATATTTCTGCGGGGAGGGTCTAAATGGCTCTTCCCTTTTCTTATAATATATGGTAAAATCATAATGTACAAAGCGCCAGCGCCCCTGCCAAGGGGATGACGAGGTGGAGGGAGTATCGAAAATTCGGCGGATGCCCTCCCGCTGGGAACCACAGCGCAGGCAAGGGGCAAAAACACGGGTGACCGTGCAACAAAGGCCTTGCCATGGGATGACGAACAGCATAGATGATACCGCATCTGCTGCGACACTGATCGTCACAGCTTATTTGCGGTATCCCGCAAGTGGAGAAAGCTCACGCTTCCTCTGTGTTTGGCATCTCTGCGGTTTTTCCGCCGGTATGAAGAATACAGCGAAGATACGAAAAGGCTTTTTCCCACTGCGTGTGCGTCATGGGAAGGAGTTTTTATTTATGTGTGGGATTATCGGTTATTCGGGCAAGGAATACGCCCGGGAAAAGCTGCTGCACGCCCTGGAAAATCTGGAATACCGCGGATACGATTCTGCGGGGGTTGCCCTTTGGGATGCGGGGCAGGTATCTGTCATCAAATCGGCAGGACGTCTTGCCAACCTGCGGCAGGCCTGCGGCGATCGCTGCGCCCAAAGCACCTGCGGCATCGGTCATACCCGCTGGGCTACCCACGGTGTCCCCAGCGATACCAACGCCCACCCGCACCGTCAGGGCAGCGTGACACTGGTACATAACGGGATCATCGAAAACTACCACGAGCTGCGGGAAATGCTCACCGCTGAGGGCTATACCTTTCAGACGCAGACCGATACCGAAATCGCCACCGCACTGATGGATCACTATATCCGCAGATATCCTGCATTAGAGGCGATCCGGCACGCCACCGAAGCCATGGAGGGCTCTTACGCCTTCTGCTTCCTGTTGGATCAGGAGCCGGGGGTCGTCTACGGCATCCGCCGGGGCAGCCCGCTGATTGCCGCTGCCGAACCGAATGGCAGCTATATCGCCAGCGATGTCCCCGCTATCATCGAATATACCCGTGATTACTACCTGCTGGAGGAGGGCGAGATCGTCCGTGCCGATGGCATGGGGCTTACCTTCTACGATAGCAGCGGTAGTGTGATCCAAAAAGAGAAAAAGACTGCCAACTGGTCGGTGGAGCAGGCACAGAAGGGCGGCTATCCCTGCTTTATGCTCAAGGAGATCCACGAACAGCCCACCGCACTGGCAGATACCATCGAGGGGCGCAGCCATGACGGGTTCATCTCATTCCGGCGTGACGGCCTGCCGGATGGCTTCTTCCGTGATGTTACCAAGCTCTATATCTCCGCCTGCGGTACCGCCATGTACAGCGGTATGGTGGGCAAAGCCATCATCGAAAAGCTGACAAGGCTCCCCGTGGAGGTGGAGGTCGCCAGTGAGCTGCGCTACCGCGACCCCATTTTCACCCCCGGCTGTGCCGCCATCGTGGTTTCTCAATCCGGCGAGACGGCAGATACCCTTGCCGCACTGCGTCTGTTTAAACAAAACAAAATTCCTGTGATCGGTATTGTGAATGTTGTCGGCTCTTCTATTGCACGGGAAGCAGATTACTGCCTTTACACCTATGCAGGGCCGGAGATCGCCGTAGCCAGCACCAAGGCCTATTCCGTGCAGGTGGCGATGATGTATCTGCTGGCTTTCCGCATTGCGGCAGATAAAGGCAAACCGATGGATTGGTGCCGTGCGCAGGTACCCAAGCTGATGAGCACCGTCGGCTATCTTCCGCAGGTGTTGGCGATGGAGCCGGAATTTACCCGCTATGCTCATTCGCTGAAAGAGGCGACCGATCTTTTCTATATCGGGCGCGGATTGGATTATTCGCTGGCGATGGAGGGCTCGCTGAAGCTGAAAGAAATCAGCTATATCCACAGTGACGCCTATCCTGCCGGTGAGCTGAAACACGGCACCATTTCCCTCATCACCGATGGTACACCGGTGATTGCACTGGCAACCCAGCGGGCGACCTTTGGCAAGATGCTGAGCAATGTAAAAGAGGTAAAAGCGCGCGGCGCCCATGTGCTGCTTGTTACGCTGGAGGGGCTGGAGGCTGACCCCGAAGCTTACGATGAAATCATCCGGCTGCCGGCGGTAGAGGATGAATATGTGCCGCTGCTGCTGGTGGTGACGCTTCAGCTTATTGCGGCAGGCGCCGCCGAAGTGCGCGGCTGCGATGTGGATAAACCCCGCAACCTTGCCAAAAGCGTAACGGTAGAATAACAATAAGGTCCCCCTGTGTTATCCGATCAGGGGGACTCTTTATTGGAAAAGGAAGTATCATTATGGTAAAAGACATTTTAAAGCTGGGGGATCCTGCCTTATACGAAACCTGTGCAGCTGTTCTCCCCGAAGAGTGGCCGCAGCTGCCCCTCTGGGAGCAGGATCTGCTGGATACCCTGCTGTGGTATCGGGCAACCTACGGCGCCGGCCGTGCCATTGCCGCCCCGCAAATCGGCATCCCCCGGCGGATAGTCCTTCTGTGCATTGATACCCCTATTCTTTTGGTCAATCCCTCTCTTTCTTTCCCCGATGACAAAATGATGGAGGTGCTGGATGACTGTATGTCCTTCCCTGGGTTGTGTGTTACCGTTTTAAGGCATCGGCGGGTTCTGTTGCACTATACCGATCGAACAGGACAGCCGCAGCAAATGGCATTAGAAGGGGATCTGGCTGAGCTGATCCAGCATGAATATGACCATTTAGATGGTATTTTAGCCACTATGCGAGCCAAGGATAACCGATCCTTTTACCTGATGCAGATGAAGCGATAAGGCCTCATCTGCCCCCAAAAAGCAACTATTGCCTAAGACACTCCGTTTTATAAAGTGGAATGGGTGCCACCGCAAACCCGGCGGAGCCGCCTTTCGCCCTGCGGGCGAAAGCCACGGGCTTCGCCCGTGGCTGCGGGCTACGCCCGCATTCGGCTCCGCCGGATGCACCCTGCCTGCGGCACTCTGTTCTTTTGCTTTTTCTATAACTGAAATAAAACCCACTGTGCTTCCCCTTTTACCGGGAGCCACAGTGGGTCATTTTTATTGATTTACTTTACCGTCACGGCTTATTGCGGCCCTGGTCAAAGATCTTGAGGATATCCCGCAGATCCAGATCGCCGTCATCGGCAGGGGCTTCCTCTGCCTCTGGCTCAACCTCCACGATCTCATCCTTTCCTACCTCTTCATCAACAGGGGGCGTGGGGATGCGGAAGCCGGATTCATGGTCAAAATCGGTAGCAATTACTACAATGCGCAGCTCGTCCTTCAGACTCTCATCAAAGGCGACGCCCCAGATGAGGTTGACATCCGGATGGGCAGCATCGTGGATCATCATAGAAGCGGTATTGATATCTTCCAGATCAATATCAGGCGAGGTAAGGAAATTGACGATCACGCCACGAGCACCGTTGATGGAGGTTTCCAGCAGCGGCGAGGCAATCGCAGCCTTGGCAGCCTCTTCGGCCTTGCGGGAGCCGGTGGCCTGCCCTATACCCATATGCGCATAGCCTGCATCCTTCATGATGGAGGTCACATCGGCAAAGTCCAGATTGATGACACCGGGGATATTGATCAGGTCAGAGATGCTCTGTACCGCTTGCATCAGCACTTCATCTGCCTTGGCAAAGGCGTTGGCAAGGGTGATCGGCTCGCTGGAAACCGAGCGCAGGCGCTCGTTGGGGATGACCAACAGGGCATCCACCTGCTCCTTCAGGCGCTCGATGCCAGCCGTTGCCTGGTCCATGCGGCGTTTTCCCTCAAAGGTAAAGGGCTTGGTAACCACGCCAACGGTAAGGATGCCCATCTCGTGGGCGATGCGGGCAATAACAGGGGCTGCACCGGTGCCGGTGCCGCCGCCCATCCCTGCGGTGATGTATACCATATCGGAGCCTTTCAGCACCGATGCGATCTCTTCTTCGCTTTCCTCAGCAGCCTTCTCGCCCTTTACAGGGTCACCGCCGGCGCCCTGCCCGCGGGTGAGCTTGTCCCCGATGTGCAGCTTATAGGAGGCACGGGAAAAACGCAGCGACTGGTTATCGGTATTTACCGAGATAAATTCCACGCTGTTCATGCCGGAAGCGATCATGCGGTTCACAGCGTTGCCGCCGCCGCCGCCAACACCTATTACCTTGATCGAAGCGATCTTTTCATAGTCATTATCAAGCAGGATCTCCATTTTGGCTATCGTCCTCCTAAATATAATATTCCTCTATAATTTTAGCAGAAACTATTTCAGAATGCAACCAAAATCACATATTTTGTTGTGGTCCTCCTCCTGCAATCGCAAGATATTGTGCATCGGCGATCTCGGCAAGAGACATCGCCCGTGTAAAAACCCGTCCGCTGACCGCAACATCCACATAACCGATAAAATCATCGCCCAGCTCTGTATCCATTACCGTGCGGGCAGCAAGCAGCTTGGAATCGATATCATAATCTGTTCCGAGTTTGAGCAAAATTCGTCCCCGCACCATTACATGGAGATCCAGCGCATCGCTGATATCGATATAGCCGACTTCTTCTGCCATTCCTGCATTTTCCAATGCTGTCAGGACATTTTTCAGCGCAGAAAAGGTTCCGCTCCATTCCTCCGGCAGCATCTCCCCCGGCGTTATCTCTGTAAAGTCCGCCCCCAGCAGGATGCAGGTAACCTGCGGTAAGGCCGCACACTGCTCCAATACAAGGCCCGCTTCATTCAGGGTAGTGATGCGTCCCAGACTGCCGATGCAGGCATAGATAGTGTCATATTCCGCAATTTCCAGTTCCAGTGTCTCCGGCAGATGGCGGTGAAGCCGTACCTGTGCTACATAAGGGCACGATTCCTGTATCCGCCGCTGTACATCCTTTTCGGCAACGGAAAAGATATTCTTTTCCGGCGAAATGGCAGCAGCCTCCATAATTTCCTCGGCGGTATAGCGGGTATCCCCCGTCACTGTTATCATTTCCACCTTAAAGAAAACGGTGATGCAGAAAAAGAGTGCCGCGCACAGCACCGCCAGCAGAATGAGTGCCAGCACCCACTTGCGGCGGCGGCGCTGCTTTTTGCGTGCGCTTTCGCGTGCAGTCATGTTTCTACATCTCCTTTGTTTTTTATTCCAGCAGCGTGATATCCGCTCCCAAACGGCGCAGAGTAGGCACAAAATCCGCATATCCGCGCTCGATGTGTTCGATTCCGGTCACCGTGCTTTCGCCCTCTGCCGCCAATGCCGCCAGCACTACCGCTGCCCCACCCCGCAGGTCGGTACAGCGGAGGTCTGCCCCATACAGCTGCGGCACTCCTGCCACAACGGCCGTGCGCCCCATTACGGTGATATCCGCCCCCATTTTACACAGCTCTGCCACATGGGCATAGCGGCTTTCAAAAATGGTTTCGGAAAAGGTGGTGATCCCGTGAGTGCAGCACGCTGTTGCCATAAAGACAGCCTGCAGATCCGTGGGAAATCCGGGATAGGGCAATGTCGTTACCATCCCAAAGGATTCCGCCCTTTCCGGAGCCATGAGGGTGATCGCATCCTTTTCCGGGTGGATGAAATATCCGGCCCTGCGCAGTGCCGCCAGGGGTGCCTGCAAATGATGGGGGTCGGTAAATACCGTCACCTCTCCGCCCGTCACAGCCGCTGCACAAAGATAAGTTGCCGCCGCAATGCGGTCCGGGATCACGGTGTGCTCCCCACCGGAGAGCCGTTCCCGGCCCTCAATGAGGATGGTGCCATCCGGCTGCGGGTCAATGACCGCACCGCAGTCATTCAAAAAGCGGATCAGATCGGTGATCTCCGGCTCCTGCGCCGCACCGATGAGAATGCTCTCCCCACAGGCTGCAGAGGCGGCGATCAGGGCGTTTTCCGTTGCGCCGACACTGGGGAACGGGAGTTCCAGCCGCGCCCCGTGGAGGCCGTGCGGTGCCGTACAGCGCAGCGTATCGCCCTCCTCATGCACCGCAGCGCCAAGCGCTTCCATCATCCGCAGGTGCAGATCGATGGGCCTGGGGCCGAGGCTGCAGCCGCCCGGCATACAGAGCGTGGCCTCCCCAAAGCGTCCCAGCATCCCTCCCAAAAAGAGGATGGAGGAGCGCATGGCGTGCATCCACTCGCACGGGATGGTGGCATGACCGCCTTCCCTGCTTTTGGTGCAAATGCAGTCGCCCTCCTGCCGGACTTCGATGCCGAGATGCTCCAGGATCCGGCAGGAGACTGCCACATCACTGAGCTGCGGGCAGTTGCGGATGGTGCATTCTTCGCCAAGCACCGATGCTGCCAGAATGGGCAGCACTGCATTCTTTGCCCCGTGGATATGAACATTACCCTGTAAGCGTTTCCCGCCGATGATCCGATAACTCCGCATCCCCATCGCCCCCATGCTTTGCTCGGCATCTCGCCTGCTATGGGCATCCTATGTCATAAGGGCAAACGGGGTGAAAAGACAAGTCTTTTTACTCTTTTTCAGGGGCGTTATAAAGGCGGAAAAGCTCATCGGTGATGCGCTCGCCGGCATCTCTGACGCCCAGTTCGGCAGCATTTCTGCCCAGCTCCTGCAGCATTTCCGGCTTTTCGGTCAGTGCTGCTATTTCTGCCACCAGCTTTTCGCCGGTGAGGTCTTTTTCTTCAATGACAACAGCCGCATGGTGCCTTGCCAGTACCATTGCGTTGTGATACTGGTGGTTTTCCGCCACATTGGGCGAGGGAATAAGTACCGAGGCTCTCCCCACCGCCTGCAGCTCTGCCAGCGTCATAGCACCGGCACGGGCGATCACAAGGTCGGCAGCGGCAAGGCAATCCGGCATATCGTGGATGTATTCCCGGATATCAATATTCGGGTTGTTCTCAAAGGCGACTCCCCGCTCCCGCAGAAGCTGAGGCAGCAGCTCAACCCCATAGGAGCCGGTCGCATGGATATGGTGGATCTTCCCACCGGGGATATGCCATGCCATCAGCTCGGCAACCGCCATATTGATGGTTTGCGCGCCAAGGCTGCCGCCAAAGGATAGAATACAGATCTGCTCCGGCGCAATGCCCAGACGCTTCCGTGCGGCAGAGCGGTCTGCCGTCAGGATCTCCGGGCGGATGGGGTTGCCGGTGATGATGTAATCCTCTCTGTGCGGAAGCCGTGGAATGGCCTCCTCCACCGCTACAAGGAAGCGATCTACCTTGCCTGCCACCATTTTATTGGAAACACCGGGCAAAGCGTTGGCCTCGTGGGTCATGGTTTTATAGCCCCGGTGGGCAGCCTCCAGCAAAATAGGTGCGCTGATGTAGCTGCCGGTGCCAAAGACGATATCCGGCTCGAAATCCTTCAGAATCTTTGCCGCGCGGGGGGATGCCGTCGCCAGCAATCCGATGCTTTGGATGTTATAGACAATATTGCGCGGGGTAAGCCGCCGCTGGATGCCCTGAGAGCGGAAAGGACGAAATGCAAAGCCGGCCTGCGACACCAGACGGGCTTCCATCCCTTCCGGGTTGCCCACAAAAAGGATCTCAGCTTCCGGGCAGCGTTCCTTTACCAGTGCAGCCACCGCCAAAGCGGGGTTGATATGTCCTGCGGTGCCGCCGCAGGCAAATAATACTCTCATAACGCTACTCCTTTTCTACGGTAGTCTGACGGGAAACCGATAGGATGATTCCCATCTCTCCCAATAGTATTGCCAGCGCCGTACCCCCGTAGGAGAAAAACGGCAGGCTGATGCCGGTCGCCGGGATGGTGTTGGTAACGACCGCCATATTGAGGATGGCCTGCACCCCCACCTGTGCGGTAAAGCCCACTACCAGCATGGAGCCGAAGCGGTCACGGCATTTCATGGCGATGGTGAAGCCGCGCCACAGCAGCAGAGCAAACAGCAGAATCACAAGCAGCGCTCCGATAAAGCCCAGCTCCTCGCAGACAACGGAAAAAACGAAATCGTTCTGCGGCTCGGGCAGGAACAGATATTTCTGCCGTGAATTGCCGATACCGGTACCCATCAGACCTCCCGAGCCGATGGCATACAGCGATTGCAGCGTCTGATAACCCGTTCCCAAGGGATCCGCAGCAGGATTTTGCCACATGATGATACGCTCCATGGCGCGTTCCCGAAGCGACGGTACCAGAAAAATAGCACCCACGCCGGCACCGATCAAGCCGCCTGCGGCTATGATCCACTTTCCCGGCAATCCGCCTACCACCAGCATAATGCCTGCCATGGCGATCAGCAGCACGGTAGCGGAAAGGTGCGGCTCCGGCACGATCAGCCCGGCATAAACAACAAGAACAAAGGCAAAAGGAAGGATCCCATAACGGAACTTCTTCATCTTCTTTTCGTTGGAGACCAAAAGGTGTGCATACAGCAGCACCAGGGAAAACTTGGCAAGCTCCGAGGGCTGGAAGGAAAAACTGCCGATATAGATCCAGCGCTGGGCATCATTAAAGGGATCAAAAGCGTAAACCGCAAGCAGCAGCCCGACAACCGGCAGGAACAGCGGCCATGCCAGCTTCCGCCAGATATGGTAATCCCAGCGGGAAAAGACAAACATCGCCGCAAGCCCCAGCGCCGCAAAAATAAGCTGACGCGAGATATAGTGGAAGCTGTTATCTTCGTAATAATAGGCATAGGCGTAGCTGGCAGAGAACATCATCACCAGCCCGAATACAAGCAGCAAAAGGACCAACACCATAAAGGTGAGGTCCACGCCGGAGGATTCGTAAGGTCGGATGAGGGAGGCTAACCCGCCCTTTTTCTTCCTTGTTTCATTTGCCAAAAAGCAGCGCCTCCTGCCAAATAGGATTTTTTAACGGATAAACTGCAGCGCCAGAATGCCCAATGCGCTGCCGATGGCGGTAATGATGGAAAACATCGCCACGATCTGCTGCTCGGTGTAGCCGCTCATCTCAAAATGATGGTGGATGGGGCTCATCTTAAAGATGCGCTTACCGTGCGTCAGCTTGAAGTAATACCGCTGCAGCACCACCGAGCCGATCTCGATGACATAAATGATACCGAACAGGATCACAAAAAACGGCAGCCCGGTGCCAAAGGCAAGCCCGATGACCATGCCGCTCATAAACAGCGAGCCGGTATCCCCCATGAATACCCGTGCGGGATAGTGATTCCAGAAGAAGAAGCCGATGCAGCCGCCCATAAGCGCACCTGCCATCAGGCCCATCTCCCACATCCCCAGCATCAGGGAGAAAATAAGGTAACCGATCCCCAGCACAAAGGTGACGGAGGAAAGCAGGCCGTCCAGTCCATCGGTAAAGTTGACGGCATTTGCCAGCGCAATGATCGCAAACATCGCAAAGATATAATAGAAAACGCCAAAATCATAGGTGCCGATAAACGGGATGGTGACCAGGGTGGAACGGCTGCCGCTGAGGAACAGAAGCACAAGATAAATCGCACCGAACAGGATCTGCAGCGCCATCTTTTGATGCTCGGTCAGTCCCTCATTCTGCTTTTTCACCACCTTGAGGTAATCATCCAAAAAGCCGATGACCCCGAAGAAAAAAGCCAGCAGAACGCCGTAAAACATTCTGGAGCGCAGCAAAGAGGTCTGCGGGGCATCGTAATAGCCTGTTTCGGCCTGCAAAAAGAGGTAACCCACAATAACGGCAACGGGGATCCCGATGATGAACATAAGCCCGCCCATGGTGGGGGTACCCTGTTTATCCTTGTGCCACTTGGGGCCGATCTCCAAAATGGTCTGGCCGAAATGCAGCTTGCGCAGCATCGGCAGCAGCCAATAGCCGCAAATGGCGGTGATCATCCCCGCCAGAATGATGGAAACGACGACAGCTGTTATTTTCATATTGCACTTCCTTTATGCACGGTAATTCTGATAAAACCAGTTGATGACTTCTTCCAAAGCCATGCCGTGGCTGGCCTTGCACCATATCACATCGCCCCGGCGGGCATACTCGGTAAGGTAGCGGCAAAGCTCTTCTTTTTCTGCAAAATGCTTTGCCCGCTCCAGACCGGCGCCCTCGGCGGCCTCCGCTGCATAGCGGGAAAGCGGCCCCCACGCAAGCAGAGTATTGATTCCGTTTTCGGCACACAGCGTGCCGATCTCCCGGTGGCTTTCTTCGGCTATTTCACCCAGCTCCAGCATATCCGCCGCCACCATGATGCGCCGTCCCTCGCAGGGGAACTGCGCCAGTGTGCGGATCGCCGCTTTCATGGAATCGGGGCTGGCATTGTAGCAGTCCTCCACCATGGTAATGCCCTCATGCTCCACCACCTTCTGGCGGCGACCGGTGGGGGTATAGTTTTTCAGTGCCGCAATGATCTGCTCGGCCGGGATGCCCATCCGACGCCCCGCACCAAAGGCTGCCAACGCATTCTGCACCAGGTGCTCGCCTGTGCCGGGGATGGTGGCACGCCAGCTTTGTCCCTCCGCGTGAAGGATAAAATTGGTGGAAAGCGGTGTTGTGCTGACGATCGTCGCTGTGATATCGGCATCGGGGTCGTGCAGCCCGTAGCGGATGATCCGAAGCCGGGGAATCGTGACCCCGGAAAGCAGATCGTTATCGCTGCAAAGGAGCAGCGGTGCACCGTCCGGCAAGGCATCGGCAAGCTCCAGCTTAGCTTTTAAAATATTTTCCCTCGAGCCGAGCCGCTCGATGTGGGAAACGCCGATATTGGTGATGATCCCCATCATGGGCTTTGCCGCATAGCAGAGATCTGCGATCTCCTGCGGGGCGCTCATGCCCATTTCCACCACCGCTGTCTCGGTATCCGGTTTGATGGTAAGTAGCGTTTTCGGTGCGCCGATCTCGTTATTCCGGTTGCCCTCGGTTTTAATGGTACGAAAGGCGGATTCCATCACCGCAGCCACCATCTCCTTGGTGGTGGTCTTGCCTACGCTGCCGGTGATGCCGATCACCTTGGCAGGCATCTTGCTGCGGTAGAATGCCGCGATCTCCAGTATAGCGCGCAGACTGCTCGGAACATGCAGAACACGGTCGGCAGGCGTATAATCTCCGTCATGCTCGGCGATTGCCGCCGCAGCGCCTGCCGCCAACGCCCGGTTGATATAGTCATGCCCATCCACATGCTCTCCGGGGATCGCCACAAAAAGCGCGCCGGGGCCTGCCTCGCGGCTATCCGTACAAAGCGAAGAGATCTCCGCTTCGATGGCGCACGGACAGTTTAAGGCAGCAGCTATGGCCTGGAGGGATTGTTTTTCCATGGGATGTTCTCACTTTCCAATATAGTATTCACCACCGCTTTTTCATCAAAGGGGATGGTGCGGTCTTTCAGGATCTGATCCGTTTCGTGCCCTTTTCCGGCAAGGAGCAGCAGCTCCCCCGGCTCCATGGCGAGGATCGCCTGCCGGATGGCCGCTTTGCGGTCGGGGATCTCGGTGCAGGGGGAATCCTTCGGGATCCCCTTTGCAATTTCCCGGCGGATCGCTTCGGGCTCCTCACTGCGGGGGTTATCATCGGTGAGGATGATTTGATGGGCATATCGGGCTGCCGCTGCGCCCATCAGCGGGCGTTTTTTTGCGTCACGGTCCCCGCCGCAGCCAAAAAGAACCGTTATTTTACCACGGTGCAGCTTTTTCAGGCTACACAGGATCTGCTCCAACGCATCGGGGGTATGGGCATAGTCCCGCAGGATGAGCCGCCCTGTGCTGCGGTAAAGCAGCTCCGCACGGCCTCGGACAGGCGGACAAGTCGCCATTGCCCTGCGGATCAGCGATATCGGCACACCTGATGCCAGCGCCGTTTCCGCCGCTGCCAGTGCATCATAGAGGAAAATCTCCCCGGTAAAGGGCACTGTCATCCTGCCGCCACGCCACAGGATGCTTCCCCCTCCTACGGTACACTCCCGTTCTTCCGGCAGGTGATAGGGGATAACCGGCACTGCCGCCGTTTCCAGCAGGCGGCGCCCGTAGGGATCGGCGGTGTTCAGCACCGCCATGCGGCTTTGGGTAAAAAGGCGTGCTTTTGCCGCAAAATAGCTTTCCATATCCGGGTGGTAATCCAGATGATCCTGGCTGAGATTGGTGAAAACGCCGGCGGCAAAGGTGATGCCCTCCACACGTTTTTGTGCCAGTGCCTGTGAGGAGACTTCCATCACCACGGCGGTGATGCCATCCCGGCGCATCGCCGCCAGCGTCCGGTGCAGCAGCAGCGGCTCGGGGGTGGTATTGGGGTTCGGCAGCGTTTTGCCGTTCCACATAATGCCGTCGGTACCGATGCGTCCCACCCGGATGCCTGCCGCCTGCAGCAGATGGCACAGGATATGTGCGGTAGTGGTCTTGCCGTTGGTGCCGGTAATGCCGATGATCCTCATGCCTGCCGCAGGGCAGCCGTAGTGCCGTGCCGCAAGCCGGGCAAGCGCCGCGCGGGAATCCGGCACGATGAGCTGCCGTTCCGGCACTATGCTGCGCTCCGCCACAATCAGTGCAGCACCCCGCCGCAGTGCGTCGGCGGCATCCGCATGGCCATCGTGGCGGCGGCCCCGGATGCAGATAAAAACTTTATCCTTTACTTCCTCCCGGCTGTCGCAGGTGATTTCCCACGAAGGCGGGATCTCTTCTAAACTTCCGATTTTTTGCACGGCCCTCGCTGACTCTGTCATGCAGAAGCCTCCTTGACCCGTCTCTGCTAATCGGAACTGTTACTGACTGTATTATGGGAAAATTCCACGGTAATAAGCGTCCCGCGGGCGACCTCTGTGCCCGGCTCGATGCTCTGGCGGATTCGCTGCTTTGGCCGATGCCCTCGGCATTCAGGTTAAGCCCGGCATTGATCAGAATGGTGTTCACTACCTGACCGGTCTTGCCGCGGATATCCGGCACAATGACCTTATCGGAGAGCGAATCCCGATCGGTATAGAGGATGACGGTACTGCCCTTCCTGATAACAGCGCCCGCTTCCGGCACCTGCGTAATCACGGTATTGCCGCTGCCTACAATGGTGGCAGCAAGCTGTACCTGCGTCATAGCGGCCATGCCCATGTGGGCTGATTCCCCGACCACACCGGGGACCTTCACATTACGCACCGCCTGTTCGGCAGCGGTAAAGCTGGTCTCCACGCCGAGATACGGCAGGATCTCGGAAAGGATGGAGCCCACCACAGGGGCCGCCACGGTAGAGCCGTACAGATCCGTCTCATAAGGCTCATCAAGGATCAGCAGAACGGCAATCTGCGGGTTTTCCATCGGTGCCACCCCGGCAAATGAATAGGTGTAGAAGCCGCGGTTGGAATCCAGCTTTTCGCTGGTGCCGGTCTTGCCGCCGATGCTGTAACCGGGTACTGCGGCGTTTTTGCCGGAGCCATTATCCACAACGCCCTGCATCAGGGTACAGATCTTGGCAGAGGTCTCCTCGGAGATCACCTGCCGCCGTACGGTCGGCTCGGTGACGGAAACCACATTGCCATTGGGATCCAGCACCTTATCCACCACATAGGGTTCATACAGATATCCGCCGTTTACAGCAGCGGAAATCGCCGTAATAAGCTGGATGGGAGTCACTTTGAAGCTCTGGCCGAAAGAGGCAGTCTCCAGGTTGCCCTGTGTACTGTTCAGCTGTGCCTCGCTGTAAAAATAGCCGCTTTCTTCCCCGGGCAGATCAATGCCCGTAGGCTCTGTCAGGCCAAATGCCTTAAAGAAATTATAGAAGTTTGTGCCGCCGATCCTCTGACCGATCTGCATATAGGCAGGGTTGCAGGAGTTGGCCATTGCCTGTGCCAGCGATTGCGTCCCATGGCCGACTCGCTTCCAGCAGTGCTTGGTGATACCGCCCGCTACATAAGAACCGCTGCAGTTAAAAGAGGACTTTAACGAAATAGAATCGGTTTCCAGCCCGATGGAAGTCGTAATGACCTTAAAGACCGATCCGGGTTCATAGGCCTCATTTACGCACTTGTTGCTCCACTGGATCTGCTGCTCCAGCCGGAAAGCCTCTTTGTATTCCTCGCTGCCTGCGGGATAAGCCGCCAGCTTTTCCTGCGAGATCTGCGAAACGATCTGCTGGGGGCTATTGGGGTCATAATCCGGCATGGTAGTCATGCCGAGGATCGCGCCGGTATTTACATCCTGCACGATCACGCAGGCACGGTTCTGCACCTCATGCTCCGTCAGTGCGGTAGCCAGATGCTTTTCGATAATCGATTGGATATTGCTGTCGATGGTGAGGACGAGGCTGTTGCCATCCTCTGCGCTGGTGATATCCTGATAGGTATAGGGCATATCGTGGCCCCATGCGTTTTTGGCGGATACCACACGGCCGGGGGTGCCGCTGAGTGTGGTGTTATAGTAGGCTTCCAGCCCGTAGGCGCCTTCATTATCGGCATTGACAAAGCCCAGCACCGTAGAGGCCAGTGTCCCATAGGGATAGTAGCGGGTGCTATCCGGCAGCAGTGTCACACCGTTGATATCGTGCTCCAGGGCAAATTGGTAGGCGGCATCCGCCGTTTCCTTATCCACCTTGTTCTTGATGACCTGATAAAAGCTCTTTTTGTTAGAGGCCTTCTCCAGGATGAATTCCCGATCCACTCCAAGGATCTCGCTCATCCCGTAGGAGAGCGTCTCTGCCTGCTCATCGGTGATATCGCCCGGGGAAAAGATAACACGCCAGGAGGTAGCGGAGGCCGCCAGCACCTGCATATCGGAAGAATAGATGGTACCCCGGTTGGCACTGATAGTGGTGGCACGGAGCTGCTGGCTCATGGCCTTCTGCTCGTATTCCTCACCTTTTACAATCTGCACCTTGTAGAGGTTATAGATGACCGCACCAAAGCCGAGAGCCGTCAGCAGCACCGCTACAATCACGGCACGGATCCGCATTTTTTTGTTGGGTAACGATGCCATCTGCTTCCCTCCTCTTCTCTCTTTCAGAGTACTTGAAATGGAACGAAAGAGGCAAGACTATCCATCTCACCTCTTCATCTCGGCGCTGTACACAGTACAGTGTATTTTACTTGATGCGCAGGTATTCCAGCACGGTGTCCATGCGGTCTATCAAGCTCTCCAAAAACGAACCGGTAGGGGCCTCCGCCGTGCGAACAGCCTGTTCCGCAGTATCCAGCCGGATATAGTTTACCTGATAGCTCTGCACCTTGCAGAGTCCCTGTGCTGCAGCGTATTGGTCTACCTCTATTGCAGTGCGGGTGGTCAGGCGCCCGGTGAGATAGCTGTATTCATTCTTTAAATCTACCAGCAGATCTGCCTGCGACTGGATCTCATCGCCGATTTCTACAACGGCGACATTATGATAAAGCACCATGGAAAGGAATGCCACCGTGAGAACGGCACAAGCCAGCAGGCGGCGTGCCAATGCTTTCTCTGCGGCCTTGCGGGTCATCTTCTTTGGCTTTTGGGGCGGAACTGTTCTGGAGCTGCGTTCCGGTGCAGGCTGCTGCACTTCATACAGAGAAAGATCGTATGCTTCGGTCGTGTTCCACCGGGAATTCACTATGTTCCGCCTCCTTTCCGCAAAAGATTGCAGTCCGTTCAGATTTTTTCCAGTATCCGCAGCTTGGCGGATTTACTTCGGCTGTTTACTGCCAGTTCTTCCGGCGCTGCCTCGATGGGCTTGCGGTTTACCAGCCGTGCCCTCGGGGTCTTGCCGCACACGCACACCGGGAAATCCGGTGGGCAGGTGCAGCCGCGGCAGTAATCGGCAAACTTCTGTTTCACCATCCTGTCCTCCAGCGAATGGAAGGTGAGGATGACAAAACGTCCGCCCGGTGCAAGACAATCAAATGCGCTGTCCAGACAGCGGGAGAGCTGATCCAGCTCGCTGTTTACTGCAATGCGCAGCGCCTGAAAAACGCGCTTGGCGGGATGTCCTCCCTCCCGGCGGGCAGCGGCAGGGATGGTGGCATAGATCAGATCCACCAGTTCCCCGGTGCGGGCAAAGGGCTTCTTTTCCCGTTCTGTCACAATGCGCTTGGCAATGGGGTAGGCAAATTTCTCTTCTCCGAATTCCCGGAAGATGCGGGTCAGTGCCTCGGCATCACAGGTGTTCAGCAGTTCGGCAGCAGTCATACCCTCGCGGCTCATCCGCATATCCAGCGGTGCATCCACGCTGTAAGCAAAGCCACGCTCCGGGTTATCCAACTGGTAGGAGGAAACCCCCAGATCCAGCAGGACGCCATCCACGGCAGGGATCCCTTTTTCCCGAAGTACCTCCGGAATGGAGGCAAAATCCCGATGGATCACCTCTGCCGCCGGGTAAGGCGCCAATCGGCGGGTCGCTTCCGCTACCGCATCGGGGTCACGGTCAAAGGCCAGCAAGCGCCCCGTGGTCAATGTTTCGGCAATGGCGGAGGAATGTCCCGCGCCGCCGACCGTTCCGTCAATATAGATGCCATCCGGCCGGAGTGCCAGGCCCTCCATGCATTCCGTCAGCATCACAGAGTAATGTTTGAATTCCATAGGCTATCAGAAATCCAGCGCATCCAGGTCTTCGGCAATGCTCTCGGAGCTGAGCTGCCCGATGCAGTTCTGCCAGTGTGCCTTATCCCAGATCTCGGCATGATCGGAAACACCGACCACGATAACATCCTTTTCCAGATGGGCATATTCCCGCAGGTGGGGCGGCAGCAGGATGCGTCCCTGCTTGTCCGGCTCTGCGGTAACGGCATTGCTGAAGAAATAGCGCTTGATGCCCCGTCCCTTGGACATGGGCAGCTGGGCGATCTTGCGGTTCAGGTTGTCCCATTCTTCCATAGAATAAACGGCAACACAGTCATCCAACCCGACGGTAAGGATAAAGCTCTCCCCAAGGATCTCCCGAAAACGGGCAGGGAAATTGATTCGGTTTTTCGGATCGATGCTGGGTTCGTACTGACCCATCAGCATAGATATTTCCCTCCCCTTTTGCAGATTTTGCGGTAATTTTAAGGGAAAATGAGCCACTTTGACCCACTTTTCACCACCGTAATTTGATTATAACGATAATCTCTCGGCTTTTCAAGCAAAAACTATTGTTCTTTTTCTTTCTTTCGTCCCCGTAATGCGAAGAAGCCGGCGGTTTGGGGCTATTATTTCGCCTTCCTCGCCATTTTTTATATCTTTTGTACAAAAGTCGCCCAAAAACTTTGTCACATTTACTCTTCTTATTCTTGTGCGAACAGGACTGTCCCTCACAGCTTTTCCTGTTTTTGGGTGGATTGGTACTATTTTTCTCCTCTTACAAAGCAAACAAAAACACCCCCAAACAATCTTGGGGGTGTCAGAAGTCAATCTATTTTGGTTCTGTTATTCGCGGGGGTCTCCCTCGCTGCGCAGTCCTGCCTCACCGGCAGCCTCCGCCAATGCCTGACGGGTAGAGGAGATGTTGCCGAGGCTCTTGGCAACCACCTCCTGGCTGGTGCGCAGGATATTCTCGGCGAACTCGTAGGATGCCAGCTTCATCTCGCGGGAGCGCTGGGAAGCCTGCATCAGGGTATCGGATGCACGGGTGTTGGCGTTGTTGATGGTTTCCTCTGCCTGGTGGTTCGCGTCGTTCACGATCTGCTCCGCACGACTGGTGGCATCGTTCAGCAGTGCCATCGCCTTGGCATTGGCCTGCCGTACAATGCTCTCCTGCTCCAGCAGGGATTTGGCGCGTTCCTCGGCCTTTCGGATGAGCCCTTCCGCCTCATTTTTTGCCAGCGAGAGGATCTGGTTGCGGTCTGCCACCACGGCACGCGCCTGCTTGATCTCCGCAGGCATATTCATGCGGATGGAATCGATCAGATCACGAACTTTTTCGGCGTCCACCACGCAGCGGCCGCCGGAAAGAGGAAGGCTCCAGGAATCCTCCAACAGCTCGTCAATTTCATTCAATACGCTTTCGATGTTATTCACGGTGCCATTTCCTCCTTTATGCTTCTTCCGCATCCGGGATGCGGTAGGCTGTCAGTTTGATCTTTCCGTAACGGTATTCTTTCTTAATGCGGAAATCCCCTGCCGCCTCCGGCAGTGTTTCATCCCTGGCGGTCTCGCACAGGATAATGCCGCCGGGTGACATATGCGCCGCCAGCAGCGGCAGCGCTTTATCGAGGATGCCCTGATGATAGGGCGGATCCAGCAGGGCGATATCAAAAGTATCCTTAGCGGAAGCAAGGAATGCCAAGGAATCCATCGCCACTACACGGCTTTGGTGGGCAAGGCCGGTCGTCTGCAAATTTTGCCGGATGACCTCCTGCGCTGCACGGGATTGATCCACAAAGACGGCAAAGCGTGCCTCACGGCTCAAAGCCTCGATGCCCAGCTGACCGCTTCCGGCAAAGAGATCCAGCACCATGGCGCCTTCCACCTCAAACTGGATGATGCTGAACATGGCCTCCTTGACCTGATCGGTGGTCGGACGGACATCCATCCCCTCCAGGGTCTGCAATCGCCTTCCGCGTGCGGAACCGGTAATGACTCTCATCGACATTCTCCTTTTGGATTCGATCTGTTTATACGATATATTTTTTCTGGTCTTCTGTCAATCCCATCCGCCAAAAAACTGGGGGCGGAAATCAGCCATCCTGCTCTGCTTTGCCGTGCAGATATTGATAAAGCCCCTTTGCTGCCGAAGCTGTCATGCCCGGGGCGGCAGCAAGCTCTTCCTCGGTCGCCTCCCGCAGAGCCTTCATCGTTTTGAAGTGCCGCAGCAGCGCCTGGGCACGCTTTTCCCCGATGCCGGGTACGGCGGTAAGTGCCATGGTAAGGCCCGATTTTTGGTGCTTTTTCCGGGAAAAAGATATCGCATAGCGGTGCGTTTCATCCTGGATCGCCGTTACCAGCGCAAAGACGCTCTTATTGGACTGGATCGCGATCTCTTCCTCTTCGGCACGGATGGCACGGGTGCGGTGGCGGTCATCCTTTACCATACCGAAAACAGGGATCGAAAGCCCGAACTGCTCTGCCACACGGCGAGCCGCCGCTGCCTGCCCTGCGCCGCCGTCGATCAGCCACAGATCCGGCAGGATCTCGAAGCCATCCTGCTTGCCGCTTTGCTGCGCCTCCTTGTAATGGGTCAGGCGGCGGGTCAGCATCTGCTCCATGGCGGCATAGTCATCCGGCACCTGCTGGTCACGGATGGTGAATTTTTTATAAAGCCGTTTTTCCGGCCGTCCCTGACGGAATACCGTCATACCGCCTACGATGGTCGCTCTGCCGATATTGGAGATATCGAAGGCTTCAATGTGCGCGGGCGGCTCCCGGAGTCCCAACAGTCGCCCCAGCTCGGTCAGCGCTGCGATCTCCCGACCGGTACGGTTGCTGGCGCGGGAAAGCTCCTGTGCCGCGTTATTCTGTGCCATTTCGCACAGCTTGCGGCTTTCGCCCCGCTGCGGCACGGTGATCTCGATCCGGCGGCCGCGGTACTCCCGCAAAAGCTGCCGCAGCAGCGACAGATCCGGCAGCTCACGGTCAAGGAACACCTCCGTGGGGGCATCCTCCACCGCCATATAGTAGCCGAGCAGGAACTCGGTGATAACATTTTCCATGCTCTCCATGCAGTCGAAGGAATAATCCTTTTTATCCCGCAGGCGTCCGCCGCGCAGCTCCAGCAGCGAGAGGTATACCGTATCCTCTCCCTGTACCGAGCCGATCACATCCAGACTGCCATGCGGGAAAGAAACTACCTTCTGCTGCTCGGTAATGCGCCGGATCGCAGCGATGCGATCCCGGTAGCGGGCAGCACGCTCAAAATCCAGCGTCTCCGCCGCTTCGTTCATGCGGGCAGTCAGCGTTTCCATAGACTGCGCCCCGCCGGAGCGGATAAAGCCCAGCGCTTCCTCCAGCGTTTCCCGGTAGGCCTCCTCGCTTATCTTCCCGGTACAGACGCCCATACACTGGTGGATATGATAGTTCAGGCAGGGACGTTCCCGCCTGAAATCCTCCGGGAACCGCCGGCGACAGGTGGGCAGCAGAAACGCCCGGTTTGCTTCATCCACCGTCTGTTTTACCACCATGGAGGAGATAAACGGGCCGATGTATTCGGCGGTGTCATTCTGCTTCTGCAGGGCCAGCTGAATGCGGGGATACGGCTCGTTTGTCACACGGACATAGTGATAGCCCTTATCATCCTTCAGCAGAATATTATACTTGGGGCTGTGCAGCTTGATGAGGCTGCACTCCAGAATCAGCGCTTCAAATTCGCTGTCCGTCACGATATAGTCAAAATCCTCTACCTGCTCCACCATGCGGTAGACCTTGGGAAGATGTTTTTCCACCCCACGGAAATAGGAGGTGACACGGTTTTTCAGCCTTTTTGCCTTCCCCACATAGATGATCTCACCGCGGCGGTCCCTCATCAGATAAACGCCCGGTTCCAGCGGCAGTGTGTTTGCCTTGCGGCGCAGCACTGCTATTTTCTGCAGATCCATCGGTCACACTCCTTGTATTATAGAGTAGTAGTTTTTAGTGACCCTCTCCAAGGTCATGTGCTA
>R24__coassemble_582_pt1 | contig 23920 bp, 22 predicted proteins | sample R24__metabat2_low_PE_034 | metagenome-assembled genome bin R24
TTTGACATTGAAGCATGACTTTAAGCCGATCGAGGCAAAGTGGCAGAAAAAGTGGGAAGAAGCCCACGCCTTTGCAGCGACCAATGATTACAGCAAACCGAAGTATTATGCGCTGGTGGAATTCCCTTACCCCTCCGGGCAGGGTCTGCATGTCGGCCATCCGCGATCCTATACTGCACTGGATATCGTGGCAAGAAAACGCCGGATGCAGGGCTATAATGTTCTGTACCCCATGGGCTGGGATGCATTTGGCCTTCCCACCGAGAACTTTGCCATCAAAAACCACATCCATCCCGAGATCGTTACGCACAATAATGTGGAGCATTTTAAGGCACAACTGAAAGCCCTCGGTCTTTCCTTCGATTGGGAAAGAGAGGTAAATACCACCGATCCCAGCTACTTTAAGTGGACGCAGTGGATCTTCCTGCAGCTTTTTAAAAAGGGGCTGGCCTATAAGAAAGAGATGTCTGTGAACTGGTGCACCTCCTGCAAATGCGTGCTTGCCAATGAGGAAGTGGTAAACGGCGTTTGCGAGCGCTGCGGCAGCGAAGTCATCCGCAAGGAAAAAAGCCAGTGGATGCTGAAAATCACGGAGTATGCCGACCGCCTGATCGATGACCTTGATGACCTTGATTTTATTGAACGTGTTAAGGTGCAGCAGAAGAACTGGATCGGCCGTTCCACCGGTACGGAGGTTACCTTCAAGACCAACACCGGGGATGACATCACCGTTTATACAACGCGTGTGGATACGCTGTTTGGCGTTTCTTATACGGTCATCTCTCCCGAGCATCCTCTGCTGAAAAAGTGGAAGCCGTTTATTAAGAACTGGGATGAAGTGGCTGCCTATCAGGAAGAAGCATCCAAAAAATCCGACTTTGAGCGCGGCGAGCTGAACAAGGAAAAAACCGGTGTCCGCCTGGAGGGCATTGAGGTCACGAACCCTGCCAACGGCAAGGCCGTCCCGATGTTCGTATCCGATTATGTGCTCATGGGCTATGGTACCGGCATCGTGATGGGTGTCCCGGGCCATGACCAGCGCGACTGGGATTTTGCCACCAAGTTCGGTTTGCCTATTATTGAGGTTGTTGCCGGCGGTGATATCACCAGGGAAGCCTTCACCCTGAAGGACGACACCGGCATTATGGTGAACTCAGGCTTCCTCAACGGCATGACAGTCAAGGAAGCGATCCCTGCCATGAAGAAGTATGCCGTCGAGCAGGGCTGGGGCAAGGAAAAGGTCAACTTCAAGCTGCGTGACTGGGTGTTCTCCCGTCAGCGCTATTGGGGCGAGCCGATCCCGCTGGTGAACTGCCCCAAGTGTGGCTGGGTCGCGATCCCCGAAAGTGAGCTGCCTCTGAAATTGCCGGAAGTAGCCTCCTATGAGCCGACCGATAACGGCGAATCCCCGCTTGCCAAGCTGACCGATTGGGTGAACACCACCTGCCCCTGCTGCGGTGGCCCTGCCCAGCGTGAGACCGATACCATGCCCCAGTGGGCAGGCTCGTCCTGGTACTTCCTGCGCTATTGCGATCCGGATAACGTCAATGCTTTGGCTGCAAAGGAAGCGCTGGATTACTGGATGCCGGTTGATTGGTACAACGGCGGCATGGAGCATACCACACTGCATCTCCTGTATTCCCGCTTCTGGCACAAGTTCCTGTATGATATCGGCGTTGTTTCCTGCAAGGAGCCCTATGCCCGCCGCACCAGCCACGGGATGATCCTGGGTGAAAACGGCGAAAAGATGAGCAAATCTCGCGGAAATGTCGTTAATCCGGACGATGTGGTGGCACAGTACGGTGCGGATACGCTGCGTATGTACGAAATGTTTATCGGCGATTTTGAAAAGACCGCCCCGTGGAACACTTCCTCCATCAAGGGCAGCAAGCGCTTTCTGGAGCGTGTTGCGGCGCTGACCGATATCATGACGCCCGAAACGGGATACTCCAAAGAACTGGAATCCAGCTTCCATAGGATGATCCGTAAGGTCACCGAGGATATTGAGTCGCTGAAGTGCAATACCGCTATTGCCGCCATGATGTCTGTCCTCAACGAGATTTATGAGAAGGGAAGCGTCACCCGCGGCGAGCTTACCACATTTATTACACTGCTCAACCCGTTTGCTCCGCATATTACCGAAGAGATGAATGAATTCATCGGCAATAAGGAAATGCTTGTCCATTCCAAGTGGCCGGAATACGACCCCGCCAAATGTGTGGATGCAGCAGTGGAAATTGCGGTGCAGATCAACGGTAAAGTGCGTGCCCGTCTGACGGTCCCTGCGGAAAGCACACAGGAAGAGGTGCAAAAGGCCGTGATGGCAGACACCTGCGTTCAGGAGAATATTGCCGGAAAGACCATTATGAAAGAGATTTATGTCAAAGGGAAACTTTATAATATCGTTGCGAAATAATTTGTAAAATAGCCGGGATAAGGCTAGAAAACTCTTGACATAATAAAAAAGATTATTGTATAATCTATACGTTATCCTGCTATCGGGATATGACTCCAGCCGTAGGGCGTAGGGAGGGAATAGTAAATGGCAGAAATCAGAGTAAAAGATAACGAGTCGCTGGATAGTGCTCTCAGACGTTTTAAGCGCTCCTGCGCGAGATCTGGTGTTCTGGCGGAGGTGCGTAAGCGCGAGCATTACGAGAAGCCTTCCGTTCGTCGCAAGAAGAAGTCCGAAGCCGCCCGTAAGCGCAAGTTCAAGTAATTTTCTTGCCGAAAATGCAAAACCGGATATGAGGCAGATGGGTTACGCCATCTGCCTTTTCCATATGCGGCGATCATTTGCTGTTTTCTTTGATGTTGAAATTTGATATAATGAGTTCAGAACACAGGCTAGATTGCACGGGGGTGCCGATTTGAAATTACTATATCCCGATCACAGCTTCTATCGCATCGAGGAGATCCCGACATCATTTTTTATCCAGCGTGGAATCCGGGCACTTTTGCTGGATGTTGATAACACCCTTACAGAAGATAACAGCCAGGAGGTGAGCGACGCTGTTGTTACATGGCTGGAGCAGCAGCGTGCAGCCGGTTTGCGGCTTTTTGTCCTCTCGAATAATAAGGAAGCACGGGTAGCTCCTTTTGCCGAAAAGCTGGGGTTGGGTTACATTTCTGATGCAAAAAAGCCGGGAACCCGTCATGTTCGGGAACGGCTCCTCACCTTTGGGGTAACACCCGCTGAAACTGCGGTCATCGGGGATCAGCTGTTTACCGATATTCTTTGCGGCAACCGCAGCGGCTGTACTTCAATTCTGGTTGAACCGTATGCACTGGAAAACTATGGACTTTACCGCATCAAACGGCTCTTAGAAAAGCCGATTTTGAAGCGATACCGCAGAATGAAAGAAAGCGAGGAAAGGACATGATCCGTTTCGGACCTGCCGGCAATGCGGAAAGCTTTGCGGCGATGGGCTACAAATCTACCCCGCAAATTCCGGAGTATCTGGAAAAAATGGGCCTCAGCGCCTACGAGTATCAATGTGGGCGCGGCGTTCGCATCAATCAAGAAAGTGTCTTAAAGCTGAAATCCGGCTGTGAAAAACGGGATATCCGTCTTTCTCTGCATTCGCCCTACTATATTTCGCTATCCGGTACCGAGGAAGAGAAGCGATTGGGCAGCATCAAATATATTTTGGAATCTGCCGAGGCTGCCGATTTAATGGGTGCCGAGCGGGTGGTAGTACACTCCGGTTCCTGCGCTAAAATCAGCAGGGAAGAAGCCCTCTCTTTGGCAAAGGATACATTGAAGCGGGCACTTATGGCATTGGATGAGGCACATCTTGGACATATTATCCTTTGTCCGGAGGTTATGGGAAAATTTAATCAACTGGGGACTTTGGAAGAAGTTCTGGAGCTCTGCCGCATTGATGAACGGCTGCTGCCTTGCGTTGACTTTGGCGATTTGAATGCCCGGACACTCGGCAGTCTTAAAACGAAGGAGGATTATGAAGCGGCACTCTTGATGATAAAAGACCGCATCGGTGAAGACCGCATGAAGAGGTTTCATATTCACTTTTCCCATATTGAATACACCGCAAACGGCGGCGAAAAACGGCACCTGACCTTTGAGGATACCATTTACGGCCCGTGGTTTGAGCCATTGGCGGAAGTGCTGTTTCACCACAATAGTGAGCCATTCATTATCTGCGAATCGGCAGGCACACAGGCAGAGGATGCCGCTGCCATGAGAGATATTTATTGCAGAATAGCAGAGGAGAAAAGAACATGACAGACCGGATTGAAAAACTTAAAACGGTTCTTCCGCAGGATGCGGATGCGGCAATTATCACATCTGATGTAAACCGCCGCTACTTTACAGGGCTGGATTCATCGGCCGGCACCTTATTGGTACTGCGTGATGCTGCATATTTTATAATAGATTTCCGCTATATTGAGATCGCAAATAAGACTGTAAAGAATGCGCAAGTCATCCTGCAGGATCGTTTGATGACACAGCTGGATGAACTGTTGAAGCGTCATGATGCAAAAAGCATTGCCATAGAGGCAGGCTATCTTACGATAGAAGGTCTGGAACAATTTCGCGCAGCCTTGCCGAAAATGAATTTCCTGACGGATTCCCGTCTGAATGATGCCATCTTAAAGATGCGCTGCTGCAAGGATGAAGGGGAGATCGATGTCATCCGGAAAGCACAGGAGATCACCGATCGTTCCTTTACCGAAATACTGAATTTTATCCAACCCGGGCGTACCGAAAAGGAAGTGGCCGCTTATCTGGAATATACGATGAAGCGCTTTGGAGCAGATGGCCTTGCTTTTGAGACGATAGCTGCCGGCGGGCCTAATTCCGCCATGCCGCATGCCGTGCCCGGAGACCGCCCCCTGCAGAACAGGGATTTCCTGACACTGGATTATGGAGCCCGATACGGGGGCTACTGTTCCGATATGACCCGTACTGTTGCCATCGGCGAGCCAACCGATGAAATGCGCAAGGTGTATGAGCATGTCAGGGAGGCACAGCGTCTGGGGATCGAAGCAGCACAGGTGGGTGCATCCTGCCGCTCGGTAGATGATGCTGCCCGCAGCTATATTTATGCAAATGGCTATGAAGGCTGCTTTGGACATGGTACCGGCCATTCTGTTGGGCTGGAGATCCACGAGGAGCCGCGATTTTCTCCCACCGTACAGGAGGAAATTCTTTGTGAAAACGGCATGGTTCTTACGGTGGAGCCGGGCATTTATCTGGAAGGGAAATTCGGTGTTCGCATATAAGATATGGTCTGCTTCAGCAAAAATGGGACAAAAGACCTTACAAATAGCCCGAAAGAACTTATAATCCTGTGAAAAGCCTTGATTTTTATAGGTCGCATATGGTAGAATCTAATAGTTAAAAACAGATTTTAATTACCTGGAGGTTTTTATTATGGTTAGTGCAGGCGATTTCAGAAACGGTGTTACCTTTGATATGGATGGCAATGTCTATCAGATTATCGAATTCCAACATGTGAAGCCCGGCAAAGGCGCTGCGTTTGTCCGTACCAAGATCCGCAACGTGATCACCGGTGCCGTAACCGAGCGCACCTTTAACCCTTCCGATAAGTATCCGACCGCGTACATCGAGAGAAAGGATATGGAGTATCTGTATCAGGATGGCGATCTCTACTATTTCATGGATCAGGAGACCTATGAAAATGTCCCGATCAACAAGAGCAACCTGAGCGATAACTTCAAGTTTGTCAAAGAGAACACCATCTGCAAGATCCTCTCTTACAAGGGCAATGTATTTGGTGTAGAGCCTCCCTTCTTTATGGAGCTTCAGGTCATCAAGACCGACCCCGGTTTTGCCGGCAATACTGCTACCAATACCACCAAGCCCGCTACACTGGAAACCGGCTGTGAGATCAAAGTTCCGCTGTTTATCAACGAAGGCGATATGATCCGTGTAGATACCAGAACCGGCGAATACATGGAGAGGGCATAAACTTTATCAACTGCAGAGATAATAACCAAACCGAATACGGGAGGATATCAAAATGACTGTTATTGAAAAAGTAGCATACCTCAGAGGTCTGGCAGACGGTCTGAAACTCAGCGACGAGACTGCAGAAGGAAAAGTTCTGCTGAATGTGCTGGAAGTTCTGGATGATCTGGCTAAATCCGTGACCGATCTGGAAGATGCAGTGGAAGAGCTGGGCGAAGTAGTCGATGCCATTGATGAGGATCTGGAAGACGTCGAGGATGCTCTTTATGAAGAGGATGACGACGATTTCTGTAATTGCGATGACGAAGACTATTTTGATGATTACGACGAATTCGACGATGAAGATGAGCCGCTTTACGAAGTAGAGTGCCCCACCTGCGGCGATACCATCTGCCTGGATGAGAGCATGCTTTGTGAGGGTGAGATCGACTGCCCCAACTGCGGCGAAAAGCTCGAATTTGATCTGGATGATCTTGACTGCAAAGGCGAGTGTGATGGCTGCAGCGGCTGTGATTTTGATTAAGACTGAATAAGAGACCGGACTGGCGGAGTCATAAAGACTTCGCCAGTTTTTGCATTTATAAACTGTCTTGGAATCATTTTTTGCGGGTTTATGCTCTATTTAAGCCGAAAAGAAGATGGTAGGGGATTGAATTCTGCAGGATTTTTGTATAAAATAATAGAGATTCAGAAAGTGGGGTAGTGCAGTGCAAAATCGGAGCAAAAAAACAGCAAGGCTTGCATTGATGGGCCTGTTGTTCGCATTGGCAATGGCACTTAGCTTTCTGGAATCGCTTCTGCCGGCACTGCCGATGCTTCCGCCGGGAATCCGACTTGGACTTTCCAACATCGTTACGATGTATTCGCTTTTTGTGCTGGGGCCTGTCGGCGGCTATACCATTGCCGTACTAAAATCACTGTTTGTTCTGCTGACACGCGGTGCTGTGGCCTCTGTGATGAGTGCTTCGGGCGGTTTGCTTTCTACTACAATAATGCTGGCAGCCTCTCGTTTGCCCGGGATGCGACAGCAGTATTTGCTGCTCAGCATCTTCGGTGGTGCTGCTCACAATGTCGGGCAGCTTATCGCTGCTCGTTGGATCATTCAAAACCAATATGTATGGTATTATTTGCCTATCCTTCTGATTGCCGGCATTATCATGGGTACCGTCACCGGACTTATTCTGAAAACGGTGCTGCCATATCTCAACCAGTTGGATTTAGGTCGTAATAAAGCAAGAAATCAGTTTTAGGAGGTTAAGAGAGTTCATGTCCAAATTGCTTTCCTCTATTAAAATCCCACGGCATAAGAATACCGAAGCCATGGCAATTGAGACAATGCCTGTCCCTGCTGAGGTGGTTATTCTGATGTCGCAGCACATTGGTGCACCCTGCAAGCCCATTGTAAAAGCGGGCGACGCTGTAAAGGTTGGACAGCTGATCGGTGAAAGCGATGCATTTGTTTCGGCACCGATCCATTCCAGCGTTTCCGGTACGGTAAAGGCAATCGAAAAATGCCTGACCGCCCGCGGCGCAGAGGTAGATGCTGTCATCATTACTGCCGACGGTCTGCAGACACCCGATGAGAGTGTTTCTCCCCGGGAGATCAACAGCCGCGAAGATCTCGTTGCTGCCGCGAAAGCCTGCGGCCTCGTTGGTCTTGGAGGCGCCGGTTTCCCCACGCATGCCAAGCTGAGCGTACCGGAGGGCAGCATTGATACGCTGCTTATCAACGGCGCAGAGTGCGAGCCCTATATCACCAGTGACTTCAGAATGATTGCAGAGAACGGCAAAGAGCTGCTGACAGGGATCGAGCTGGTACTGAAGCATCTCGGTATCCCCAAGGCAATTATCGGCATTGAATCCGAAGAAGGCGTAGCCACTGCAAAGAAGCTGACAGAGGGCAGGGAGAACATCTCCGTCCGGCAGCTGAAGCGTGCCTATCCCGCCGGCGCCGAAAAGGTTTTGATCTACGAAACGACCGGTAAGGTAGTGGAAGAGGGTAAGCTGCCCAAGGATGTCGGCATTATTGTGATGAATGTCGGCTCTGTTGTAAAGCTTGCCGATTTCATTGCAACCGGCATGCCTCTGGTTGATAAAGTGGTTACCGTAGACGGCGCAGCTGTAAAAGAGCATAAGAATGTCCGTGTTCCGATCGGTACCCGCATTGAGGATATCGTCAATTTCTGCGGCGGATATAACGGTGAGCCTGCCGCCATCCTGCTGGGTGGCCCGATGATGGGCACTTCCTGCCGGGATGATATGGTGCCGCTGACCAAGACCAACAACGCATTGCTGGTATTTGATGCGAAAGAGGCCGCTCTTGCGGAGGAGACCGCTTGCATCCGCTGCGGCCGTTGTATGCGCACCTGCCCGGTCAGCCTGAACCCTGCGGCAATCGACCGCGCCTATCATGCCGGCGATGTGGAGCGACTGAAAGAACTGAAGGTCAACATCTGCATGGAATGCGGCTGCTGCTCCTATGCTTGCCCCGCTAAGCGTCACCTGGTTGTTTATAACCAGATGGCAAAGAAAATGATCCGTTAAGGGGGAGGGAAGTAAAATGACAAATAATAAATTGCTTGTCTCTGCCGGACCGCACATCCGCGGCAAAGATTCTACCACCACTATTATGCGTGATGTGCTGATCGCATTGCTGCCGGCGCTGGTCGTATCGGTACTGGTCTTCGGGACTCGCGCACTGGTACTGGAGCTTGTTTGTGTTATTTCCTGCATGCTGTTTGAGTACCTGTTCCGTAAGCTGCTGAAGCGCACCAATACCATCGGCGATCTCAGCGCCGCTGTTACCGGCCTGCTTCTGGCTTTCAATCTGCCGGCCGGGTTCCCCATCTGGATGGCGATCGTTGGCTGCTTCGTGGCTATTGTTATCGTGAAGCAGCTCTTTGGCGGTATTGGCGCAAACTTTGCCAATCCCGCCATCACGGCACGCATCTTCCTGCTGGTTGCATTTGCAGGCCAGATGACTACATGGCCTACTGCTAATTCTTACATAAACGGGATTGATGCTGTTTCCGGCGCGACCCCGCTGGCACTGATCGAAAGCGGTGTTACCGAGGGTCTCCCCTCTGTAAAGGCTCTGCTGTTCGGGATCCGCGGCGGCTGCCTGGGTGAGACCTGCGGTATTGCGCTGATCATCGGCTTCCTCTATCTGTTGGTGCGTCGTGTTATCACTCCCACTATTCCGGTGGTTTATGTTGCTACCGTTGCCGTGATGTCTCTTGTTCTCGGCTACGACCCCATCTACATGATCCTGACCGGTGGTGTTCTGCTGGGCGGTATCTTTATGCTGACCGATTATTCCACTTCGCCCTCCACAGAACTGGGCAAGGTCGTCTTTGCAATCGGCGCCGGTATTATCACCATGCTGATCCGCAATTCCTCCGGTGGTTATCCCGAAGGTGTTTCCTTTGCGATCCTGCTGATGAATATCATCTGCCCGCATATCGAAAAGATTGGTCATAAAAAGCCGTTTGGAGGTGTTGAAGCATGAAATGGGACACCTTAAAACCGATCGTTGTTCTGACGGCGGTATGTCTTGTGGTTTCCGCAGCACTGGTGGGTACATACACTCTCACCAAGCCTGTTATCGATGCTGCAAATGCGGCATCCGAAAATGCGGCACTGGTAGCAGTCCTTCCGGAAGGCACCGACTTTGAGCCTGTGGAAGTTACCGCAGAAAATGTTATTTCTGCTTACCGCGAAACAAACGGTGCCGGCTATGTAGTGCAGGCACAGGGCAAGGGCTTTGGCGGTATGGTTACCATTATGGTCGGTATTGATGCCAATGGCCTTATTGCAGGTACACAGGTGATGGATGATTCCTCCGAGACCGCCGGCCTTGGTACACAGATTGAAAACGTTGAATTCCAGGCGCAGTACATCGGTAAAGATACCGGTCTGGAGGGCGTAGAGACCATTTCCGGTGCGACTTTCTCCTCCAAGGGCTTTAATGCAGCTGTTTTTGCCGCATATGCCGCCTATGGCGAGATGGCAGGTGTTGTCATCGATGTTCCGCAGGAAGAGATCATCTATCCGGATGAAGAAATCATCGTGGATATGCTGGGCGCAGATTACACCATGCTGGAAGAGGACCTTGAAGGGATCGACAGTGCTTATCAGTCTGCTGCCGGTTATGCATTCAATGTTTCCTCTGCGGGCTTCTCCGGTGATATCCATGTTCTGGTCGCGATCGACCCGAACGGCGCAATCATCAAGTGCAAGATGTATCAGCATACCGAGACCGAAAATGAGTTTGACGGGAAAGACGGCACAAAGCTGGCTAAAAACAGCTTTGGTGAGAAGTGGATCGGTTTGACCGGTGAGATCTCTGAAGCAGAGATGCCTGCTTATTCCGGTGCCACCTACACCAGCACGGCTTATAAAGCCTGTGTCCGCGCTGCCTTTGATGCATTTGAGATTGTGAAAGGAGCGTGAGAGATATGAATAATAAACTTTCTACCTTTACCAACGGTATTATCAAGGAAAACCCGGTTCTGGTTCTGGTGCTGGGTACCTGCCCTGTCATTGCAACCTCCACCTCTGTGCTCAATGCGCTCGGTATGGGTGCTGCCGCTACCTTTGTTCTGCTGGGTTCCAACATCGTGATTTCTCTGCTTCGCAAGATTATCCCTAATAAGGTGCGCATCCCTTGCTTTATCGTTGTAATCGCCGGATTTGTTTCGATCGTACAGCTCCTGCTGCAGGCATATGCCAGAGATCTTTACAATTCTCTCGGCATTTTCCTGCCGCTCATTGTTGTAAACTGTATCATCCTCGGCCGCGCCGAGATGTTCGCCAGCAAAAACAGCGTGCTTGATTCCGCACTGGATGGCCTCGGAATGGGTCTGGGCTTTACTCTCGCTCTGTTCTGTATGGCTACCATTCGTGAGATCCTGGGCAGCGGTACATGGTGCGGTATCACCATTACTGCCAATCTGTTCGATCCCATCGCCATCATGAAGCAGACCCCCGGTGGTTTCCTGGTATATGGCGTACTGATCGCAGCTATGAATAAGTTTGCAAAGCATAAACCAAAGAAGAAATCTTTTGATTGCGCTGCCTGCGGCGCTTGCGGCTCCGGCTGTGCCGGCTGCCCTGCCGCAGAAGGGAAGGAGGCTGCTGAAGCATGAAAGAACTGATCATTATCCTGCTGAGTGGTATCCTTACACAGAACTTTGTCCTTTCCAAGACGCTGGGCATCTGCCCGTTCCTCGGCGTATCCAAAAAGCTGAACTCTGCCGTCGGCATGAGCATTGCCGTTACCTTTGTTATGGTGCTGGCTACCTGCGCCACATGGCCCATCCAGAATTACCTGCTGGATCCCAATGAACTCGGCTATATGCAGACCATTGTATTTATCCTCGTTATCGCTGCCCTGGTCCAGCTGGTAGAGATGATCCTTAAAAAATTTATTCCTGCACTGTATCAGTCTCTTGGCATCTATCTGCCTCTCATCACCACCAACTGCGCTGTTCTCGGCGTTGCCGTACTAAACATTAATGAGAAGTATTCCTTCGGTCAGTCCGTCGTTAATGCACTGGGTGCAGGTCTTGGCTTCCTGCTTGCCATGGTGCTTTTTGCGGGAGTGCGCAGCCGTATGGAGAATATGGATGTTCCGGAATCATTTAAGGGTCTGCCGATTACTTTGATTGCTGCATCTATCGTTTCGATGTCCTTCTTGGGCTTCGCAGGCGTGGTGGATGCTCTGCTCAAATAAGGAGGGAATAGAGGATGACTGGTATTATTATCGTTACTGCCGTCGGCCTGCTCTGTGCCATCCTGCTGACAGTGGCGTCTCGTTTCCTCGCAGTACCCACTGATACCCGTGTAGAGGATATCCGTGAATTCCTGCCGGGCGCCAACTGCGGTGCTTGTGGCTATGCAGGCTGCGATGACTATGCCAAGGCTGTTGCCAATGGCTCTGCCAAGGCAAATCTCTGCATCCCCGGCGGCAGTTCTGTCAGCAGTAAGATCAGTGAGTATCTGGGCGTTGCAGCAGAAAATGCAGAACCCCATAAGGCAATCGTGCGCTGTTCCGGCACCTGTGAAAAGTGTGGGGAAGCGGAAGAGTATCACGGCCCTGCCAGCTGTTCTGCCTGTGCAGCGCTGCACCGCGGCAAAAAAGCCTGCGGCTATGGCTGCCTGGGCTATGGCGATTGTGTTGCCGCCTGTAAGTTTGGGGCACTTTCCATCGAAAACGGCGTTGCCCGTGTGGATGAATCCCTCTGCACCGGCTGCGGCGCCTGTGCCAAAGCCTGCCCGCACCTGCTGATCGAACTGGTTCCCGCCGATAGCCATGTTCGTGTGGAGTGCTCTTCTCATGATAAAGGCGTTGATGTCCGCAAGGCTTGCTCTGCCGGTTGCATTGGCTGCATGATGTGTGCGAAGGTATGTCCGACAGGTGCCATTACCGTCCAGAACTTCCTGGCGTCTATTGATCCTGCCAAGTGTACCAACTGTGGCGCATGTGTGGAAAAGTGCCCTGTTAAGGTCATTAAAATGGCATAAACATTCAAGAATAAACTGCTTACCGTTGGCATTGCCGGGGTAAGCAGTTTGTTTATGCCAATATAAAAAATAAGGCACTACATGCCAATATAAAAAATAAGGCGATAAGTGGTTGCTTTTTTTATTGGTGCAATGTTATACTATAACTATCTATAGAGGTAAAGGGGTGCCTTACTCATGCAGGAACAAAAAGAGTTCTCGACCGTTCTTTTCGGCTTTGAAAAAAAGGCCGTATTGGACTATATTTTTGAGCAGGATAAAGAGGCGAGAGAGGCTTTGGATGAGCTGGCACGCCGGAATACCGATTTGGATGACCGCGCGAATGACCTGATTGCTCAGATGCAAGAGCTCAACGCACAGTTTGATGCCTTGAAAGCGGTAAACGAAAAGGAGCACATTCGTTTTAACGAGCAGGAGAAGGAAACGGCTCGCCTGCGTGACCGCGTTGCGAAAGCGGCCGCACAACTGCGTGAAAAAGAAAATTCACTGCAGCTTCAGATGGAACTGAACAAAAGGATGCAGGCCCGCCTGAGCGAGCAGGAAGCGGAGATTACTTTGCTGCGGGAGCAACTGAAGGAAGCAGAAAATAAGGCAAAGCTTTTTGCCTGCTGTCAGGATGATTTTAATCATTTGCGTAAGGATCTTGATGAGATCCGTGGCGAGTTTACCAAGCGGCTGGAAGCCTTTGAAAAGGAGTTTGACCGTTTGGAGCGTTCGGTGCCCTGCGGGAAAGGAAAACCCGCTGATACGGCCCCGGAGACGCCCCGCGCACAAAAGGTATTGCCAAGGCTTTTGGGCAGCATGCCAACCTCTGCAGAATCCGATCCGGATCGCAAGGCAGCGATGGCTGCACGAAGACGTTTTACAAAGATCCTCGATGAGTGGAAGTGATTAGCCCGTGTTCAAATCAATCCCATCTTTGGAAGTATTTTGGCAGATCCTGCGCAGTATGCGGCTGCATGATTTCATCGATATCATTATTGTCGCATATCTGGTGTATAAACTGATCCAGCTTTTGCGTGAGACCCGTGCCGGTCTTCTCATCAAGGGCATTCTCGGCATTATTCTGGTCTATGTTGGCGCAAAGGTTTTGCAGCTGCGTGCCCTCAGCGCTATTATTCAGCAGTTTATCACATATGGCGTTTTTGCGATACTTATTGTGTTTCAGCCGGAACTGCGCCGCATCCTGGAGCAGTTGGGGCGTACTCGTTTTTCGGTTTCACAGCTGCGGAACATTTTCGGCAACTTTGGATCCAACGGGAACGCTTTTGAGAATGCAGGTGCCTCTATGAAAGCGATCAATGCCATCTGTGATGCATGTGCGATTCTTTCCAAGGATCGCATTGGCGCACTGATCGTCATTGAACGGCAGACTCGTTTGGGCGATATCATTTCGACGGGAACACTGGTGGACGCCAGTCCCAGTGCGGAGCTGATCAAAAATGTCTTTTTCCCTAATTCTCCGCTGCATGATGGTGCTATGGTGATCCGTAACGGCCGTATTCATGCCGCAGGGTGTTTCCTCCCGCTTTCCAACAATTATGACATCAGCCGGACACTTGGTACCCGTCACCGTGCGGCACTGGGAATGTCAGAGGTTTCCGATGCATTGGTTGTGGTGGTCTCGGAGGAAACGGGTGCTATCTCCGTCGCAAAAAACAGCAAGCTCAATCTTCGCCTTACTGTCAACAGCTTGAATGCGATTCTCTGTGATGAGCTGATTGAATCCGCAAACGATAACAGAAAAGGCAGCGTAAAGAGTATTTTCAGGAGAAATAACCATGAGAGTGAATGAGGAAAATACCGTTTCTTCCGGTTCCCATAAAACACTTTGGATCATTCTTTCCGTTATTATTGCATTTTTGATTTGGCTAACAGCCCTGATGGCCGCCCCGGGTATGACCAAAGTTCTTCGCAGTGTGCCTATTCAGGTGGATATTCCTTCCTCCATGCAGCTTGTTGCGGTAAGCGGAGATGGCATATTAACAACGGTGGTGTTAGACGGTAAGCAGTATGAAATCGGCAACTACACCGCTGATGACATCCGCGTCACGGCTGACCTCAGCTCCGTCACCGGCCCCGGCAGCTATGAGGTCCCTTTGCTCGTAAGTTCCTCTACCACAGGCTATACCGTAACATCTATTTCACCCTCTACAGTTCATCTGATCTTTGAGGCAAAGACAGCACTGGAGCTTCCGATCAGCATTGATATCAACGGCTTGGACATTCCTGCCGATTACATCTCTCCGGAGGATGAGATGCGCATGGAGCCGGAAACGGTACAACTCACAGGAGCCGAGAGCATTCTGTCACGTGTAGAGCGCGCCGTAGTAAAGGTTAACATCAACGGTCAGGTCAGCACAAGCCAGGTGCTTTCTGAGGCAATCACTTATTATGATATAGACGGAAATGTGGTGGATATTTCCGGAAGTCGCGCAGTGCAGACAGATGTATCAACTGTAAAAGTGACAATTCCGGTAAAAAAAGTTGTTTCACTGCCGCTTACCCTTTCTTTTCTCAATGTTCCGGATGGCTTCCCGCTGCAGGAGCTTTCCTATGAGCTTTCAACAGATATGCTGAAGGTTGCCGCCGAAGAAAGTGTTCTGCGCAGATATAACGAAATCGTTTTAGGCTATATTGATCTGAAGCAGTTGGATCTTATTAATGACACCGAACAGGATTTTGAAGTTTCTCTGCCGGAGGGCATGACCGATCTTGATGCCGTTAATACCGTTTCTGCTGCTTTCGATGCCTCCGGCTTAAAATCCACATCTCTTTCACTTCGCAACTTCCAGATCATAAACATGCCGGATGGCTATACGTCTCATGTGGAAACTCAATCGCTGCGTGTTAATGTGATTGGCAGCCGATCCATCATTGAAAGTATTACCGCCAATGACTTTATTGCAAGAGTTGATATGGCGGATATCGGTCTTCACAATGGCCAGATGGAAGTCCCCGTATCCATTTATGCCCCGACAAAAGGCTTTGTATGGGCCATTGGTGACTACTCTATTACCGTTACGGTACGTCAGAGATAAAGAAGTCTTGATCATTTCAGCTCTGCTGCGTGTTACGGCAGAGCTGATTTTCATTCAAAAGGAGAAGGAACTTGATTTATATTATCAACAATGTATCGGTGCCGTTGGATGCTGAGGCGGACCTTCACCGCATGGCAATCAAAGCGCTACGATGCAAGCCGGGCGATTTAATTTCCGTTCGCATATACCGTCGATCGGTGGATGCGCGCAAAAAAGAGAATATCCGCCTTACTTTCTCGCTGGCCGCAGAAGTGCGTGATGGATGCCGTGTGGCTGCTTCTCCGTTTGTTCACGAGTTAAAAGAAGAACAGCCAATCTTTTCAAAAGGCGAGGAACCACTGGATCAATTATTGGCTTTGGGCCTGCAGGCATCTTTTGCGCATTGGCTTTGGCACGCGAGGGGTATCGGCCTATTGTATTGGAGCAGGGTGCCCCCATGGAAGAGAGAACAGAGGATGTAAAGTGCTTTTGGAAAAAGCAGCAGTTGAATCCATATTCAAACATCCAGTATGGGGAAGGCGGCGCCGGCACATTTTCGGATGGGAAGCTGATGACCCGCATCAACGACCCATATTGCCGTTATGTTCTGCAGGAGTTTGTACGGCACGGAGCGCCGGAAGAGATTCTTTTCAACGCAAAACCGCATATCGGAACAGATTTGCTGCGCAATATCATAGTCTCTTTACGCAAAGATATTATATCTTTGGGTGGAGCAGTAAAGTTTTACTGTAAAGTAAATGACATTTACATTAAAAACGGCTCTGTACAGGGTGTAAAAACATCGATGGGGGATATCCCTTGCGAATGTCTGATTTTTGCAGGTGGAAATGCGGCAAGGGAATGGTTCTTCCGTTGTGCACAGCGTGGCATTTCTATTGCATCCAAGCCTTTTTCGGTCGGGGTGCGCATAGAGCATCTGCAAAAAGACATTGATACAGCACTTTACGGCGATTATGCAGGCCATCCTGCTTTGGGGCATGCCGAGTATCAGCTTTCACACCGAAATGAAACCGAAGGTCGTGCGGTCTACACCTTTTGTATGTGTCCGGGTGGCGTGGTGGTGCCGGCTGCCTCAGAGCAGGAGAGCATTGTCACCAACGGTATGAGTTATCACAGCCGCAGCGGAAAGAATGCCAATGCAGCTTTAGTGGTATCGGTTGATGATCGCGATTTCGGGAACGACCCGTTGGATGGCATTTTATATCAACAGATGTTGGAAAGGAAAGCATTTGCCGCTGCCGGCAGCTACCGTGCACCGGTACAAACGGCAGACCGTTTTCTTTCGGAGAAAGCGGGCGCTGACATCGGTCGGATCGAGCCCACCTATGCCATCGGGACGGCTTCTGCAGATTTCCGCCGGATTCTGCCGGGTCCGATTTGCGAATATCTCGCACTGGGGCTTCGGTCTTTTGAAAGAAAAATCAGCGGTTTTTCCGTTTCAGATGCCGTTATGACTGCGCCGGAGACCCGGACTTCTTCCCCTGTAAGGATTCTGCGGGGAGATAACCGCGAAAGCGTTTCTACCGCAGGTCTTTACCCGTGCGGAGAGGGCAGCGGCTATGCCGGTGGAATTACAAGCTCTGCGGTAGACGGTCTTCGCACGGCTGCAGCTGTGATAGAGCGCTTTCTGCCATTTGATTGAATGAGCGCTTTGTGCTATAATAAAGTATTATAGTTGAAAGCAAAAAGGAGGGATCGGGAATGAACTTTCATGCTTGGGAGAAGGCGTTTTCCGGTGAAATAATTTTCCCCGGAGACGGTCAGTCGCTTCCATCCCTTTTGAATCGTGTTTTAGCGGCACGGGGGATGACCGACCCTGCCGCAGCTGATCGTTTTCTCCGGGGAACGGAGGTGCTCAGCGATCCTTTTTTGCTCCCGGATATGGAAAATGCGGTTATGGTCATTCGCCGTGCCGTTGCAGAAGAAAAGCATATACTTGTTTTTGGTGATTATGATTGCGACGGCATCACCGCCACGGCGATGCTCTACGATTATCTGGAAAATGAGGGCGCAGATGTCTGCTATTACATCCCGGAGCGCCTTTCTGAGGGCTACGGCCTTTGCATGGAAACCATGCAGATGATACATAATTCCGGTATAGACTTGATTATAACAGTGGATAACGGTATTTCTTCTTATGATGAGATCGTCTATGCCAAGGAGCAGGGAATAGAAGTCGTCATCACAGATCACCATGCCTTGCCTGAGCAGCTGCCGCCCGCCGATGCGGTTGTAAATCCCCGCCGCAGTGGGGCGGATGCTCCTTTCTATGACCTTTGTGGCGCCGGTGTGGCTTTTAAGCTGATTGCCGCAATGGAACAGGCAGGGCAAAGCGAGGATATACAGGATCTGCTTCTTACACAATATGGCGACCTTTTGGCACTTGCCACATTAGCGGATGTTGTTCCCTTAAAAGGGGAAAACCGTCTGCTTGTTCGGCAAGGCATCAAAGTGCTTGCCAATACGGAACGTCCCGGCCTTTTGGCGCTTGCAGAGTGTGCCAAAATAGATCTTTCCCTCTGCACATCGGAAACCGTCAGTTTTATCCTTGCCCCCCGGATCAACGCAGTAGGGAGGGTTGGGTCGGTAGATACTGCTATACAGCTTCTTTTATGCGATGATGAGGAGCAGGCAATGCCTCTGGCCCTTGAGACGACGAAACTGAACACGACCCGCCGTGAAATTGAGGACTGCATCAACCAAGAAATGGCAGAATTGATCCGCCGTAATCCAGCTCTTTTACATCACCGCATTTTGCCGCTGGTGGGGAGCGATTGGCATGTTGGCGTAATTGGCATTTTAGCATCCCGTATGCTGAATCTTTATCAAAAGCCCTGCGTGGTAATATCCTGTTCCGAGGGTGTTGCACGCGGTTCTGCGCGAAGCGTTGTGGGCTTTTCCATCATTGAAGCGATAACCGCCTGCAGCAAGTATCTGACAAAATTCGGCGGGCATCCGCTGGCTGCCGGCTTTACCTTGGATGAAGCGAAACTTCCTGCCTTTTTGGAGGCGCTGGAGCAATATGCCGGGGAGCATTTTCCGATCATGCCCGTACAGAAGCTTCACCTGGATGCTGCCATCACTCCGGAGGAGATAACACTCGCAAATGTAGAGGATCTTATGCGGCTTGCTCCATTTGGCTGCGAAAATCCATCCCCTGTTTTCTTGCTTCAGGGCGTGACGATTGAATCCATCAATGCACTTAAAAACGGGCAGCATCTTCGCCTTAATGTTTCGGATGGGCATTACCGTATTTCCGTTGTGTATTTTGGAATGAGCCCCTCACAGCTGCCGTTTATTACAGGAGAGAAAGTAGACATTGCATGCACTCTCAGTATTGATGTCTTTAACGGCCAAAAGAGTGTGTCTGTCCGTGCAATCAATATTCACCCATTTGGCTGGGCGGAAGAAGCGGCTTGCCGGGACCGGGAGAATTTTGATGCACTGATGCGCAAAGAGCAAGCCGGGGAAGGGTTTCCCTCTTTTACCCGGGATGATCTGGCTTTGGTTTTCCGCTATTTGCGGGAACACTCTCCTTACTTTGCAGGGCCGGATGGATTATATCACGAACTGTGCAGAAACCGGGGTTCGATCAGCTATTTCCGGCTGCTTGCCGCAGAGCAGATCCTTTGGGAGCTGGGACTAATTATCCGTGAGGAAAACGGGTCGATAAGAGTTTTGGATAACCCGCAAAAGATGAATCTGAATGATTCAGAAACATTTTGTAAGCTACAAAAATGATAGGTGGAATCTTATGGATGAACTGTTTCGCAAGTTAGCGGATGCGATCGAAAAGAATAATAAAACCTATTCATTGGAACGCATTGAAACAGCCTATTTCATGGCGCGGGATGCCCACGAGGGGCAGATGCGTTCTTCCGGCGACCCCTATATTACCCATCCCATTGAGGTTGCTATTATCCTGGTTGAGCTGGGTATGGATACCGATACGATTATCGGCGGCATTCTGCACGATGTTGTAGAGGATACTCCGCTCACCAAGGAGGATATCCAAAATGTGTTCGGTGAGGATGTAGCGAATCTGGTAGATGGTGTGACAAAGCTTGCCAATATCCCTTACTCTACCCGTGCGGAGCAGCAGGCGGAAAATGTGCGCAAGATGCTGTTGGCCATGGCAAAAGATGTTCGTGTGGTTATCATCAAGCTGGCAGACCGCCTGCACAATATGCGTACGCTGGAATTCCGGTCGGCGGAAAAACAACGCATCAAATCGTTGGAAACGATGGAGATCTATGCACCCTTGGCACACCGGCTCGGTATCCGCAGTGTCAAAGAGGAGCTGGAGGATATCTCGCTGAAGCATCTGGATCCGGTGGCATACAGAGATATCGAGCAGCAGCTTGCACTCCGCAAGGAGGAACGCCAGGCGTTTTTGGCAGATATTATCCAGCGCATTGAGGTGCGCCTCGGGGAAGAACACGTCAATGCACAGATTGACGGCCGTGTGAAAAGTATTTACGGTATCTACCGCAAGATGTATATTCAGGGCCGCTCCTTTGATGAAATCTATGATATTTATGCGGTACGGATCATTGTAGATACGGTGCTGGAATGCTACAACATTCTGGGGATCATCCATGATATGCTGCGCCCCATCCCCAACCGATTTAAGGACTATATTTCAACGCCAAAGCAGAATATGTATCAATCGCTGCACACCACTGTTCTGGATAAAGGCGGTGTTCCTTTTGAGGTGCAGATCCGCACATGGGATATGCACTATACCGCAGAGTATGGCGTTGCGGCGCATTGGAAATATAAAATCGGCGTAAATGAGAAGGATACACTGGATGACCGTCTGGCATGGATCCGACAACTTCTGGAATCCCAAAAAGAATCGGAGGATGTTGAGGATCTTGTTAAATCCATCAAGACGGATATCGCTCCTGAAGAGGTATTTGTTTTTACACCGCGCGGCGATGTAATGCGCCTGCCGCTGGGTTCCACTGTTATTGATTTTGCATATGCCATCCATACCGAAGTAGGCAATAAGATGGTGGGTGCCAAGGTGGACGGCCGTATGGTTTCGCTGGATTTTAAGGTCAAAACCGGTATGATCGTCGAGATCATTACTTCCTCACAAGCCAACGGTCCCAGCCGCGATTGGCTGAAAATTGTCAAAACATCCGAAGCACGCAATAAGATCCGTTCTTGGTTTAAAAAGGAAAAGCGGGAGGAAAATATTGCAGAAGGGAAACAGGCGCTGGAAAAGGAGATGCGCCGCAACCTGATTTCGCCGCCGGATGAAGACAGAGAAAAGTTCATTGAGGAGATTGCTGCAAGGCAGAAATTCAGTAACGTAGATGATTTTTATGCCTCTATCGGGTATGGCGGTGTTTCACTGGAAAAGATCATCCCGCGCATCAAGGATGATTTCATCCGGACATACCGCAAACCGGAACCTGAGCCTCTTGCCATTTCCGCCAAAAAGGTTCCTCGCAAGGCTTCCAACGGTGTGATTGTCGAAGGGCTGGAGGGCTGTCTGATCAAGTTTGCCCGCTGCTGCAACCCGCTGCCGGGGGATGACATCATCGGTTTTATTACCCGCGGTTTCGGGGTATCCATCCACAAGCGTGATTGTGTTAATGTGGTAAATGCGATGCGCCGCGGAAACGATAACGAGCGCTGGGTCAACGCAACATGGGCAAGCTCGGTCAAAGAAACCTTTAAATCCACGCTGGATATCCTGGCGAATGACCGTATGGGCATTTTGGCGGATATCAGCGTACAGCTCAGCAATATGCATATCCCCATCCATTCTGTGATGGCGCGCGAACTGAAAAGCCGGCAAATAAGCATTCAGGTCACTGTCGGCATCGGCGATCTTGAGCAGCTTAATTCGATCATCAGTAATATCGGGAAGATCAAGGATGTTATCAGCGTAAAAAGGGCGGTGCTATCATGAGAGCAGTCATACAGCGTGTTACCTCGGCATCTGTTACGATTGCCGGGGAGGCAGCAGGCAGTATCGGCAACGGGTTTTTGATCCTTTTGGGGGTCACCGGAAGTGACACGCCGGAGCTTTGTGATTACCTTGCGGAAAAATGCGCCGGTTTGCGCGTCTTTACCGATGAAAACGGTAAAATGAACCTCTCCCTTGCCGATATTGGCGGCAGCATCCTTGTGGTATCTCAGTTTACCCTATACGGAGACTGCCGCAAGGGGAAGCGCCCCTCTTTTGTAAAGGCGGCGCAGCCGGAGCTTGCGATCCCACTATATGAGCGCTTTATCGCCGATCTCAGGGATAATGGGATCCATGTAGAAACCGGGCGCTTTGGTGCGGACATGCAGGTACAACTGGTGAATGACGGCCCCGTTACGCTGATTCTTGATACAGATGAGATGCGCACCGGACGCCTGTGATTATACAACATAAAGGAGCAAATCAGATGAAAGTAATCCAAGTAGAGATGCATTGTTTTGCATCAAATTGTTATCTCGTTGTGAGCGAAAAGGGAAATTGTGCGGTCATTGACCCCGGCATGGAGCCCGAAAATATCATTGCAGCCATCGAGGAAAACCATCTGACTCCCAGGATGATCCTGCTGACCCATGCCCATTACGATCATTTTTGCGCTGTTCCGGGCCTCAAAGAAAAATACCCGGAAATCGAGCTGATGGTCAGCACAAAAGATTCCGTTCTGTTGGGCAATGCCCGCATTAATTACAGCGCTACGGCAGTAGGAAAGGAAGTAACGCTGACCGCAGACCGCCTGCTGAACGAGGGAGATAAAGTTACACTGGATGAGTTAACCTTTGAGGTCTGGGCAACGCCGGGGCATACCGCAGGCGGGCTTTGCTATTTTTGCGGGGATGCGCTTTTCACCGGCGATACACTATTTGTGCAGGGCTGCGGACGCACCGATATGTTCAGCAGCGACTTTATGGATATGGTTGATTCTCTCACCAGACTTCGTGGGATTTCTGCCAATTATCATCTCTATCCGGGACATGACAGCACCGGTATGCTTTTTGATCAGTTCGCCTGGATCGATGACATTCTGGAGAGGATCCGTAAAGCATGGTAATTGATCTGCAAATTATCGGTATCCGCTATGAGGTAGAGAGTCTTGTCCGGATGCTTTTGCCGGAGAATACGGTTACTGTCATCACAGATGGCACTTATGTTACCGAAAAGGACACTATTCGTATCACAGAAGAGGCAGCGCAGCATGGCGTTATCTGTAAAGTACAATCCCATTACAATGAGATCAGCGTAAGCGATGAGGCCATTTGCAGCGATGATACTCATTCTAAAGAGCAGACTGTATGCCGGCTGCTTTACCGGCAGCTGACAAAGCTGCTGGATCGTGCTCTTCCGTGGGGGATGCTGACGGGCGTTCGCCCGGTCAAGCTTCTGCGTACCATGACGGAAGAGGGGAAAAGCGAGCAAGAGATCGCCCGCTGGTTCAGCGATTACGGTGTCAGCGAGCCGAGGGTGCAGCTTTGCTTTGATACCTGGAAAAATCAAAAGGATATTATTCTGGAACAGGATCCGCGGGAGATCAGCCTTTATGTAGCCATCCCGTTTTGTCCCACCCGGTGCAGCTACTGCTCCTTCGTTTCTCACTCCATAGAAAAGGCCGGGGAATTGGTTGAGAGATATCTGGATGCCTTGCTGCTTGAACTGCATTGTACTGCGCAGTTGGTGGCACAATATGGTCTGAAGATCGTTACCGTGTATTTTGGAGGCGGTACCCCAACAAGCCTTAGTGCGCTTCAGCTTGGAAGGCTGCTCTCCGCGATCCATCAGGAATTCGATTTAACGGCCTGTACGGAGTTTACCGTAGAGGCAGGCAGACCGGATACCTTTGAGGAAAAAAAGCTTGCGGTGATGCAAAATTACGGGGTTACACGCATCAGCATCAATCCGCAAACGCTGAATGATGCGGTTCTGCAAACCATCGGCCGCCGGCATACCGCCCAACAATTTTTTACGGCATTTCAAATGGCAGAAAAATACCCCTTTGAAAAGAATGTTGACCTGATCGCCGGGCTGCCCGGTGATACAATGGATTCCTTCCGGGATTCCGTAGAAAAAGTCATTGCCCTTCGTCCGGAAAACATTACCGTCCATGCACTGACCATTAAGCACGCATCTGCCTTAAAAAATTCGGCTTTGCAGCACCGCGATGCGTTGGAATTGGTGGAATATTCAAGGATGGCGTTACAGAAGGCAGGATATATCCCATACTATCTCTATCGGCAGAAAGGTACCGTGGATGCCCTGGAGAATATAGGGTATACTTTGCCGGGCCATCGCTGCCTTTACAATGTCTATATCATGGATGACAGCCATACAATTATCTCGGTGGGTGCAGGGGGCGTAAGCAAGCTGGTTCCACCGCATCATCAAAGGATCGAACGGGTGTTTAAT
>R24__coassemble_716_pt1 | contig 20943 bp, 13 predicted proteins | sample R24__metabat2_low_PE_034 | metagenome-assembled genome bin R24
CTTACCATCTTCGGGCAGGCCTGCCATGCGGAAGCACTCGCGGATATCTGCTTCGTGAGCGCCATCGAATACAGGGGTCATCACCTTCCAGCCCAGACGGCTGGCGGCAAGGCCGAGGTGTACCTCCAGCACCTGACCGATGTTCATACGGGAAGGAACGCCCAGGGGGTTCAGTACGATATCCAGAGGGGTACCGTCCTCCAGGAAAGGCATATCCTCCTGCGGCAGGATGCGGGAAACAACGCCCTTGTTGCCGTGGCGGCCTGCCATCTTATCGCCGACAGAGATCTTGCGTTTCTGGGCGATATAGCAGCGGACGACCATATTGACGCCGGGAGACAGCTCATCGCTGTTCTCGGGGGTAAACACCTTGACATCCACCACGATACCGTATTCGCCGTGCGGCACCTTCAGGGAGGTATCACGCACCTCGCGGGCCTTTTCACCAAAGATGGCACGCAGCAGACGCTCCTCGGCGTTCAGCTCGGTCTCGCCCTTCGGGGTGACCTTACCGACAAGGATATCACCGGCACGCACCTCCGCGCCGATGTGAACGATACCGCGCTCATCCAGCATCCCCAGCACATCGTCGCCGACATTGGGGATATCCCGGGTGATCTCCTCCGGCCCCAGCTTGGTATCACGGGCCTCGATCTCATATTCCTCGATGTGGATCGAGGTGAACAGGTCCTCACGGACCAGTTTTTCGTTGATCAGAACGGCGTCCTCGTAGTTATAACCCTCCCAGGTCATAAAGCCGATGAGCATATTCTTACCCAGAGAGACCTCGCCATCGCTGGTGGCGGGGCCATCTGCCAGCACATCACCGGCGTGTACCGCATCGCCTTTTTCCACGATGGGGCGCTGATTGATGCAGGTGCCCTGGTTGGAGCGCAGCAGCTTGACCAGCTTATATTCATGGCGCTCCTCATCCGCAGAACGGATGATAATGCGTTCGGCATCCACATAATCCACGATACCGTCTTCTTTTGCGATGACTACAACACCGCAGTCGTGCGCCGCCTTGTATTCCATCCCGGTACCGACATAGGGGGCTTCGGTCTTGATAAGAGGCACCGCCTGGCGCTGCATGTTGGCGCCCATCAGGGCGCGGTTGGCATCGTCGTTCTCCAGGAAGGGGATCATAGCCGTTGCTACCGAAACCACCATCTTGGGGCTGACATCCATATAGTCCACGCGGTCGCGGGAAACTTCCTGAACGTTGTCACGATAACGAACGGAAACTTTCTCATTGATAAAGCAGCCGTTTTCATCCAGCGGCTCATTGGTCTGTGCAAGGATGAACTCATCCTCTGTAGGGGCGTTTATAATTTCCACACGGACCAGACCACGGCCGGTCTCCTTATCCACAGGGCGGTAAGGGGCTTCCACAAAGCCGTATTCATTGATGCGGGCAAAGGTGGCAAGGTAGGAGATCAGACCGATGTTGGGGCCTTCGGGGGTCTCGATGGGGCACATACGGCCGTAATGGCTGTAGTGGACATCGCGGACCTCAAATCCGGCACGGTCACGGGAAAGACCACCGGGGCCCAGTGCGGAAAGGCGCCGCTTGTGGGTCAGCTCTGCCAGCGGGTTGGTCTGATCCATAAACTGAGAAAGCGGAGAGGAACCGAAGAATTCCTTGATGGCAGCCACAACGGGACGGATATTGATGAGCGCCTGGGGAGTGATGGATTCAATATCCTGCGCCTGGGTGGTCATGCGCTCGCGGATGACACGCTCCATGCGTGCAAAGCCGATGCGGATCTGGTTCTGCAGCAGCTCGCCCACGCAGCGGATGCGGCGGTTGCCCAGATGATCGATATCATCGGTATTGCCGATATCGTAGCGCAGGCCGCACATATAGTTGATGGATGCGTAGATATCAAACTTGCGGATATTCTTGGGGACCAGCTCATCGGCAGCGTGTGCCAGCGCTTCCCGCAGCTCCTCACGGTCGGTGTACTGATCCAGCAGCCCGGCCAGCACCTCGAAGCGCACCTTTTCACGGATGCCCATCTCTTTCAGCTCTTCCTCGCTGAAATCGGTGAAGCTGCGGATATCCACCATGCCGTTGGAGAAGATCTTGATCTCCTCTACACCGTCATCCTGAGCCTGCTGCATCCCGGCAGGGGTCAGGCCCTCGGTGGTGATATAGACAGTATCCACACCGCAGGCTTCCAGCTGGCGGGCACGCTCACGGCTCAGCATCTCGCCGGCTTCGGCGATGATCTCGCCGGTGCGGGGATCTGCCACGGGACGGGAAAGGGTCTTGCCCGTAATACGGGCGGAAAGCGCCAGTTTTTTATTATACTTATAGCGGCCGACGCGGCTTAAGTCGTAGCGGCGCGGATCGAACAGAAGCTGAGTCAGGTGCTTGGCAGCGGATTCCAGCGTGGGGGGCTCGCCGGGACGCAGCTTGCGGTAAACCTCCAGCAGCGCCTCATCGCCCAGCATCTCGCTATCCTTGCTTTCGGCGGTCTTTACCAGATAAACATCGCGGCCGAAGATCTCATAGATCTCTTCATCGCTGCCGGTCTTTTCGGTGAGGGCGTTGTTTACATCCTCGCTGATTTTTTCCACGGTGATATCATCACGCAGGCGCAGCAGCGCACGGATGAAAGTGGTGATGGGCAGCTTGCGGTTTTTATCGATACGGACATTGAAGGTATCGGCAGAATCGGTATCGTATTCCAGCCAGGCGCCGCGGTTCGGGATCACGGTAGAATCAAAAAGCTTCTTGCCGGCAGGGTCATGGTGCATCCCGTAATAGACGCCGGGGGAACGCACCAGCTGAGAAACGATAACACGCTCGGCGCCGTTGATGATAAAGGTTCCGGCATCGGTCATCAACGGGAAATCGCCCATGTAGATATCCGACTCGGTCACAACCCCGGTGACCTTGTTCAGCAGGCTGGCGCGCACGCGCAGGGGCGCAGCGTAGTTGACATCGCGCTCCTTGCACTCCAGCAGGGGATATTTGGGTTTATCATCCAGCGTAAAATCAATAAAATCCAGCACCAGATTGCCCTGATAGTCGGTGATCGAGGAGATGTCCTTGAATACAGCCCTCAGGCCTTCATCCAGGAACCATTGATAGGAATTCTTTTGTACTTCGATGAGGTTAGGCATTTCGGCCACTTCATCAATGTGGGCAAAGCTGTACCGTGTGTTTTTGCCCAGTTTTACAGGTTTGGCATTTACCATCCGAACTTCCACTCCATTCCATCATTTTTCGCCATCATTTGGACCATCAATGACTGCAAAATATTTGTATATTACGCACAGTTTTACGAGAGTATTATCGTAACTTATGCACACTTGACAATACCGTTTAGTCATAAAAAGCCATTATGATACAGTATAATATTATATTGCTGAAATCGGTCAGTGTCAAGCGGCTTTTCCACTTTTTACGGAAAATTTTTCATCCCCGAAAAGGGCAGAAAATAAGACTGTTTTCGGCACAAAAAATGGATGCTTCGGCATCTCTTTTTGAAAAAAAACGCACAGAAAAGTGCCCGCCGCGGAGGAGGCTCCCCCACAGCGGGCACAAAAATTTTGCTTTTCGGTTTTTCAGCGATAGAAAGCACGCATGGCACGGTAGGTCATATAAACATCGGTTTTGGCGACCACCTCATAGGGCGCGTGCATGGAAAGCACCGGCACACCGAGGTCAACGGTATCCACATTATGCTGAGAAACATACATGGCAACGGTCCCGCCGCCGCCGTGATCTACCTTGCCCAGCTCCCCGATCTGCCAGCGGACGCCCTCGGCATCCAGCAGACGGCGGGCAAAACCCATCATCTCTGCCGTGGCATCGTTGGTACCGGATTTGCCGCGGGCACCGGTATACTTTGTGACGACCACACCGTAATTGATGTAGCTGGCATTGCGGCGCTCAAAGGCCTCGCCGTAGGCAGGATCAAAAGCGGCATTGACATCGGCTGAGAAGCAGCGGCTGTTCGCCAGAACATGACGCACCTCGCAGCCCTGCATCTGGGCCAGATCCTCGATAAAATCCTTCAGGAAGAAAGAAGCCATACCGGTGGGGCCATCGCTGCCCGTTTCCTCTTTATCCGCCAGAATGGTGACGCTGGTAAATTCGGGGGATTTTTCATCAATCTCCGCCATCAGGATGGGATAGGCACAGACACGGTCATCATGCCCGTAGGCCCCGATCATGGAGCGATCCAGCCCCAGATCCCGTGCTTTGAAAGCAGGGACGGCACAGAGCTCCGCCGAGAGGAAATCCTCTTCACGGATCCCGTATTTTTCAAACAGCAGCTTGGCGATAGCGATCTTCACCTTTTCGGCGCCGGTATCATCACGCAGGCAGGCGCTGCCAATGAGGATATTCAGCTTTTCGCCCTCGATCCCCTCCGACATCGGCTTTTTCATCTGCTCGGCAGCAAGGTGGGGCAGCAGATCGGTCACGCAGAAAACGGGGTCCCCCTCTTCTTCACCGATGGCAACCGTCAGGCTTCTGCCGTCACGGCGCACCACCTCACCGTGCAGCGCCAGCGGGATCGCCGTCCACTGGTACTTTTTGATCCCGCCGTAGTAGTGGGTCTTGAGGAAGCACTGCTCCCCTTCCTCAAAAAGCGGCCGGGGCTTAAGATCAAGCCGGGGGCTGTCGATGTGCGAAACGCCGATGCGGACGCCCTCCGCAATGGGGCGGCGGCCCAGTGTGCAGGCAATAAGCGCCTTGCCGCGGTTGTTCAGATAGATTTTATCTCCTGCCTTATATGTATGGGTGCGATCAAAAGAGGTGTAGCCGGCGGCTTCCAGCATCGTCACAGCGGCAGTGACAGCCTCACGCTCGGTCTTGGCGGCATCCAGAAATGCCTTGTAGCCCTCGCAGAACTGCCATGCGGCGGCAAGCTCCTCCTCGCTCATGGTTTCGGTCAGATTTTTGGGGTTCAGCAGCAGCTCTTCCCGTAGCTGCTCCCCTTTGGTCTTTTCGGACATATCCCTATACTCCTTTCAGAATATTATAGCTTCAGAAATATGCGGCAGCGCTCGGTTTCCACCATCAGGTGGCTCAGATCCGCAGTATTGCGGATCACAAAATCAGAGCGTGCGGCATAATATTCATCCTCAAATTGATTCTGCATCCGGGCCTCGGCCGCCTCACGGGTGATCCCATCCCGCAGCAGGATGCGCCGGAGGCGCTGCTCCCACGGGGTGATGACGCTGATAACAGTATGGCACAGCGCATCGGCGCCGCTCTCAAACAGGGTCGGGGCATCCAGTACGCACGCGCGCGCACCCGCGCACAAGGCCGCTTCCGCCAACCGTTCACATTCGGCAATGATATAGGGGTAGCTGATCTCCCCCAGCTTTTGCAGCTCCCTCGCATCATGAAAAGCAATGCTGCCAAGCACCGTGCGGTCAAGGCTGCCGTCCTCACGCAGGATAGCAGGTGAAAAAGCTTCGGTCAATGCGACAAGGCAGGCAGGGTCGCTTTCCATCACATGGTGGGCGATGGCATCACAATCCAGCACCTCTACCCCGCCCCAGGTGCGCATCAGCGCCGCCACGGTGGATTTTCCGCTGCCGGAGGGGCCGGTCAGCCCGATAAACAGCTTCTTCATAGCTCCACCACATCAAAGGCCGCCGCACGCAGCAGCCGGTTATAGACGGCCAGTCCGATCTCCTCCGGCTCCGGCGCATGGACATAGACCGTTTTTGCCCCCAGCTTATCGAGCTGGCGCAGCACATCAAAAAGCTGAGCTGCCTGCAAAGCATAGTCATCGGTAACACCATAACTGATGGTGGGCACCTCCAGACGGCGGATATCCTCATCGAAGCACATGGCATAGATGCCTGCTTCTTCCCCGTGCAAACGGGCTTCTTCTGCCTTACGGTTGACATAATCGATATACCCCCATTGGCTGCCATGCACGAGCTGCAGCCTGGCATTGGGGCTGTAATGCTTATACTTCATGCCCGGAGAGGGTGCTGCGGCATCCTCCGGCAGCATATGCAGCACGGCATCTGCGATCGTCACTTCCCCCACTACATGGCGAAGCTGCTCGGGGGTCACGGCGCCGGGGCGCAAAATCACCGGAACATCCCCGCAGAGGGAAACCACTGTGGATTCCACCCCGACGGTACAATCGTGGGATTCTACGATGGCATCCACCCTGCCCCACAGGTCATCGATGCAATGGCGGCAGGTGGTGGGGCTGGGGCTGCCGCTGCGGTTGGCAGAGGGCGCTGCCAATGGGGTAGCCGCCTGCCGGATGATGGCACGGGCAACGCCGTCGGAGGGCATCCGCACCGCAACGCTTTCAAGGCCCCCTGTTGTTACGGCGGGGACTTTTTCTGTTTTGGGCAGTACCATAGTAAGGGGGCCGGGCCAGAATGCTTCCGCCAGACGGAGGGCATTTTCCGGCAGAGAAGATGCCACCTGCTCCAGCATGGCAAGCTCCGCAATATGCACGATCATCGGGTTGTCGGAGGGGCGCCCCTTGGCGGCATAGACCTCCTGCACTGCCCGTGGGTTGAAGGCATCGGCGGCAAGACCGTAAACGGTTTCGGTCGGGATGGCTACAAGCCCGCCCTGCCGCAGCAGCTCCGCCGCCCGGCAGACCCCCGCCGCATCCCCGGTAGGATCATAGATCGGAATGATCTCGGTTTTCTTCATAGGTTATGGTTGCTCCCTGTTCTGCAATTTTTGTGCCTGCTCCTGCGCAATCAGGGGCTCCAGCACCAAGTCAAGCGCACCGTTCAGCACCGATTCCAGCTGATAGATGGTGAGGTCGATACGGTGATCGCTGATGCGCCCCTGCGAATAGTTGTAGGTGCGGATGCGTCCGCTGCGGTCGCCGCTGCCCACCTGTGCACGGCGGTCGGCAGCAATGGCATTTTCCTGCTGCGCCCGCTCCTGCTCTAACAGGCGGCTGCGCAGGATCTTCATGGCACGATCCTTGTTTTTATACTGGCTGCGCTCATCCTGACATTCCACCACAAGCCCTGTCGGCAGGTGGGTGATGCGGATAGCGGATTCGGTTTTATTGATATGCTGTCCGCCGGCGCCGCTGGAACGGTAGGTATCGATCCGCAGCTCTGCGGGGTCTATTTTCACTTCCACCTCATCTGCTTGTGGCAAAACCGCTACGGTCACCGCCGAGGTCTGGATCTTGCCCTGACTATCGGTGACGGGAACACGCTGCACGCGGTGCGTGCCGCTCTCGAATTTCATCCGGGACCAGACCCGTTCACCCTCCACGGAGAAAACGATCTCCTTGTAGCCGCCCAGTTCCGTTTCGTTCATGCTCATCACGTCGGTCTGCCAGCCGCGGGAGGCGGCATACATCGAGTACATCCGGTACAGCACGGCGGCAAAAAGCGCCGCCTCTTCCCCGCCGGTGCCGGCACGGATCTCCATGATAACGCTGCGGTCATCACGGGGGTCATGCGGCAGCAGCAAAAGGCGTACCTCCTGTTCGATGGCGGCGATCCGCTCCTCCGCTTCCGAAAGCTGCTGCTGTGCCAGGGCACGCAGTTCACGGTCGGCGCTCTCCTCCAGCAGCTCTTTTGCCTCGGCGGCAGCGGTTTCTGCCCGCAGAAGGGCCGTATGGCGATCTGCCAAAGGCTCCAGTTCCTTATACTCTTTCATTAAGGTGCGATAACGCTCCCGGTCCGCCACCGTCTCCGGTTGGGAAAGCTGCACCGAAAGCTCCTCATAGCGGCTTACCGCCGCCTGTAATCCTTTTATCATGGGGGGATCCCTCCTTTTCGTTCTTCGGGAAAAGAAGAAAAGGCTACTGCTCCGCTTCGGGGCGGGTGATCTTTTTGATATGCTTTTCCGCCTTGCTGCGGGGAATCATCACCTCATGGCCGCAGCCGCAGCACACCAGCTTAAAATCCATGCCGCTGCGAGTTACCTTAAAGGTATCACAGCCGCAGGGGTGTTTCTTTTTCATCAGCAGGATATCCCCGACCTGCACATCCATAAGATCATCTCGCTTTTTTGTGTTGATTTATTATTATAACACGATATGACCGAATTTGCAAACCTGCCGCACCGCATAGCCCCCCTCTTTGCCGAATATATATAAAACATACGCTCACGAGGAGGGACAAAATATGGGAAATTTCTGGCCGGAGGGCGCCATGCCGGATGCTGAGTCCAACCGGTATTATCTGCAATCGGAAGCCACTTTACAGGAGGCCATGCTCACCGGGCAGGTGCTGGAAGCACGCGCCATGATGTGCAGCGCATCGCACGATATCATCGTAGACCTGGGGTGGTGCCGTGGGGTGATCCCACGGGAGGAAGGCGCTTTGGGCATCCGGGAAGGTACTGTGCGGGATATTGCGCTGCTTTCCCGTGTGAATAAGCCCGTCTGCTTTACCGTAAAAGCGCTGCCGCACACGGCAGACGGCAATCTGCGCCCGGTGCTTTCCCGCCGCCATGCGCAGGAACGCTGTTGCCGGGAGTACATCGAAAAACTGCTGCCGGGGGATATTATCCCGGCACGGGTAACGCATCTGGAAAACTTCGGCGCTTTTGTGGATATCGGATGCGGGATCCCTTCCCTGATCAGTATCGATCAGATCTCGGTTTCCCGCATCGCTCACCCGCGTGACCGCTTTGCCGTGGGGGAGGAACTGTATGCGGTGGTGCGGGGAAGAGATGAGGACGGACGCATTCAGCTTTCCCACAAAGAGCTTTTGGGAACATGGCAGCAGAACGCAGATCTTTTTACTGCCGGAGAAACCGTAGCGGGCATTATCCGCAGCGTAGAGGATTACGGCATCTTTGTAGAGCTGACCCCGAATCTGGCGGGCCTTGCGGAACCGTATCCTTATGTCCACCCCGGCCAGCACGCAGGGGTATTCATCAAGAGCATCCTCCCCGACCGGATGAAGGTCAAGCTGATTATCGTAGATGCGTTTGATGCACCGTATGAATCACAGCCGATACAATATTTTCTTACAGAGGGGCACCTTGACCACTGGCGCTACTCGCCGGAGGGCTGCCCCCGCGTGGTGGAAACATTTTTTTCGCAGGATGTTCTGTAACACTACAAAAGAAAAACGGCAGGTTCCCGTTACAGGGCGCCTGCCGTAATTGTTCATTCTTTCAGCGAGATCGTCTGCTTCATGACCGGCGTGGTGATGGTTACACTCTTCTGCTCCGCCATCCCCGGTGTGCTGAACAGCAATTTGCTGAAGCCGCAGCTGCATTTGCTCTGCCACAGCAGCGCCAACGGTGTGGCGATCCTCAATTCATCGCCGGAGTTTCCGTAATGGGTGCAGTCGACCACACCCTGCGAAGTCAGCGCAAGGGTATAATCTCCCGGCTGGCTGCCGAGCAGCAGTGCGGTACCGCCGGTCAGCACGACGCTGCCGGTGCATTGCAGCGCCATAGCGTCCGATTCCACCACCATCGTACCCTTCGTAATGCGGATATCCCCCGGGCTGCTGATGCCGGCGTCACCCGCACGGACGGACAGGCTCCCGCCGGAAAGCTCCACGGTGCCGGTGATCTCCGGCGCAAAGCTGCCTGCACCGGGGTATTCCCGTGCAAGGTGATCCGCACCGCCCGCAATGCCGATCCCCTGCGCATGGCCTGCAACCGTAACCGTACCGCCCGACTGATGAAGGCTGCCGGAGCTGATGCCGCAAAAGCTCTCCTTTACGGTGATAGTTCCTCCGCTGACAGCAAGGCACCCTGCGGCAAAAATGCCGTCGTTCCCGGAGAGAATACGCAGATCACCGCCGCTGACGGCAATACTGCTCTCGCTTGAAATAGCATCATCGGAAGAATCCAGCCGCAAGGTGCCGCCTGAGATGGCAACAGAGCCGCCCCAAAGTGCTGCAGCCGTTTTTTCGGTATGCAGGACAGACCCATTTTCTTCCGCAGGCTCCCCATCCGGTCCGGCAGGTGCTTCGGCAGGCAAGCCGCCCCAAAGTCCCCAGCTTTCTGCCGTGTCGCCCCAGCAGGCATTGGCACTGCCGCCGCCCGATGTAATATGGATGCTTCCCTCCCCGATCTGCAGCTCGCCTGCAGCACGGATGCCGTCACTTCCGGCGGTCAGCTCATATTTTCCTCCGGTGATGCAGACCGTTCCGGCATTTCCCGCACCCGCAGCCACAATAGCGTCTCCACCGCAGACCACGCTCAGGGTGCCATCACACAGCAGCAGCTCTTCTCTGCCGCAGAGCCCGTTTTTCTGCGCGGTGAAGCTGTATTCTCCCCCGGTTACGGCAATGGAGCGGCGCCCGGAAACCGCTGCGGAATAGTTCCCCTCCACCGCAAGGCTTCCGCTGCCCGTAAGCACCAGATCGCTGTTGGAGCAGATGGCAGCATCTTCCGCTGCCGTGTTACCGCCGATGAGATAGCTTCTGCCATCGGTAATGGTACTGACAGTATCCTCCGCCAAAACCAAAGCCGCGCAATCACATCCGCGAATTAAAATCGCAGGGCCGCGCTCGCAGTTCATGCTTACACCGTCCAGCACTAAGCATACTGTTCCGGAGGGTGCATCCACCACCAGTTGGGCATTTTCCAGTTTGCCGGAAAGGAGATAAGTCCCCGCCTCGGTAATGGTGACCCGTCCCGGTACGGTTTCGATGGAGGGATTATTGCAGATCAGAGAATCCACATTGAACTGCATTGTGGTGAAGGGCGATGCCGCCCATCCGGTATAATCTGCCGTCAGGTGATCATCGGGCGGCTCTGTTCCGGGATTATTCCCGCTTGGGACAGGCGTGCAGCCCGTCAAAAGCAAAAGTGCCAGCAGCATCCCGAGAAATGTTTTTCTCATCCATCATTCCCTCCCCTTTTCCTAAGTCAGTATTATCATACCGCAGAGCAGCATGAAAGGCAAGTCACTATCCGTCAAAAAGCAATTGCCCACCGAGGCTTCCGGCGGGCAAAAATGCATTTATTGCAGGGCAGCAATGAAAAGCTTTCGGCAATCTGCTATCAGCGCTTTTTGATCTTCCGCTTGCGGTATCTGCGGGATACGCAGCAGATAAGCGCCGATGCAGCCTGCCATAGCCGTGGCAAGATATCCGGGTGCCGGGCGCTGCGGAATCAAGCCATCCGCCAGTGCCGCTTCCACCAGATAGCTTTCGATCTTCCCGATCCGGCTGAAATCCTCCGAAAGGATCTCCTCATCCTTCAAAAAGCAGGCAGCCCTGCCTCCGGCGTACAGCTCCGGCAGCCGGCGCAGCAAGACGATCCCGCAATGCGTCAGTCGCAGGGCGGCTTCTTCCACCACCTTCCAGCGGGCATCAAAGCCCTCCACGGCACAGAGCCCTTGTACCAGCGCCTCGTATTCCCGGCGCTTGCCGTATTCCACGGCGCCTGCCAGCAGCTCCTCGCGGGAGGTAAAGTATTCATAGACCGTCCCCTTGCCGATGCCGGCCTCTGACGCTATCTCGGAGACTCTCAAGCCATCAAAGGGCTTGCCCGCAGCAATCAGCCGCAGAACAGCACCGAACAGCAGCTCTCTTTTTTCGCAGCTCATTCTTCTACCTCCTCGATTTCCACCTTTCTCATAGGGCGGCGGTTGAAAATATCGTACAATACCGGCACCACAAAAAGCGTCAGCAGCGTGCCGTAGGCCAGACCCCCCATGGTCGTGATCGCCAGCGGCTGCAGCATATCGCCGCCGGAACCGAGCCCCATCGCCATCGTCACCAACCCGAAAATGGTGGTCAGCGCCGTCATAAGGATGGGGCGAATGCGATCGCGGCCGGTCTGTACCAGCGCTTCCAGCTTCGGGTTTCCCTCCAGCCGCAGCTGGTTGACATAATCGACAAAGACGATACCGTTATTGACGATAACGCCCGCCAGCATCAAAAAGCCCAGCATGGCAATGACGGAGATCTCCATGCCCGTGAGCCAAAGCGCCAGCAAGCCGCCGGTAAAGGCGAGCGGAATGGTAAACAGCACGATGAACGGCGACAGCAGCGACTGGAACTGCGCCACCATAATGAGATAAATAAATGCAACGGCCAGCAGAATCATCAGGATGAGATCGCCCATGGTGGAGGCGATCATCTCGTTTTCACCGTCAAGGGTACATTCGTAGCCCTTCGGCAGGGTGTAATCTGCCAGCACCTTTTCCACATCACGGCTGACAATGCCGATGTTATAGCCTTCTGCGATAGAGGCGCTGACGGTGAAGGTACGGGATTGATTTTCGCGGTTGATGGCGCTGGGGGTTTCGGCATCGGTAAGCTCTGCGATATCAAAAAGCTTTACCTCTGTTTCCTCTCCGTTCTTGGTACCGGTGATGATAAGCGAGGCAAGGTCTTCGCGATCCGGGAGTGCATCGGCATCCGGTACCACTACGACGGGCAGCGAGCTGCCCTCGATGGAGATGTGGGTGGCGGTGGTCTCCCCGGAAAGCGCAGCCGCTACCTGCTGATAGACCTGTGCGACGGTAAGGGTGTATTCTGCCGCCTTGCTTTTATCAACGATGATGCGCAGCTCGGCACCGTTATCCTCGCTGCCGTCGCTCACACTGCCAATTCCCTCTACGGCTGCAAGGTGTCCGGCAAGGTCGGCGGCGATGCCCTGCAAGGTATCCAGGTCATCCCCGGTGATTTTCAGCCTGATGCCGCTGCCGCCGGTCAGGGCGGTCATATCCATGGTGGAGCCATTGGCTGAAACGGTGCAGTCAAGGTCAGCCGTTGCCGCTTCGATCCGGGAAGCGATCTGCTGGCTGGTGGCGGAGCGTTTTTCCTCCAGCAGTACATAAAGGGAGATCCCTTCTCCGCCGCCAAAGAGGCTGCCGCCCTCCATGGCGCCCACGGTGCCGATCCCTTCGATCTCCGTCATCCGGTCGATGACCGTATCGCACATAGCACGGCTTTCAGCCGTAGTGGCATCCTCCGGCATGGTGATGCTCACCGATACCTGCGGGCTATCCATATCCGGCATAAAGGCAGTACCCATCGAAACCGCCAGCACGGCACTGGTGACCAGCAGCGCCACCGCCAGGATGAGTGTGATCGCCCGGTGACCGAGGGCAAAGCGCAGGGCATTTTCGTATCCTGTTATGATGCGCTCCAGCAGACGGTTCGGCTTCTGCGCGGCGCAGTTTGCCAAAACGCGGGAAGAAAGCGCGGGCACCACGGTAAGGGCGACCAGCAGGCTGGCGCCCAGCGAATAGGCAATGGTAAGGCCCATATCGGCAAAAAGCTGACGGGTGAGCCCCTGCGTGAAGAGGATGGGTGCAAATACGCACACAGTGGTAAGGGTGGAGGCTGCGATCGCCCCTGCGATCTGGCGGCAGCCGTGCACCGCCGCAGCTGCGGCACTGTAACCCAATCCCCGCAGACGGTAGACGTTTTCGATGGCGACAACGCTGTTATCCACCAGCATACCAACGCCCAGCGCAAGGCCGGAGAGGGAGATAATATTTAAGGTTACACCGGTAAAGTACATCAGCACCACCGCCAAGAGCAGGCTGATGGGGATACTGATGGCAACGATCATGGTCGGGCGAATATCCTTGAGGAACATCATCAGAATAATGACCGCCAGAACAGCGCCAAACAGCAGGTTTTCCAGTACCGACCCGACAACGAGATCGATATACTGGCCCTGATCGCTGAGGGCGGTAAGGTGCAGGCCCGGATACTGCTCTTCCAGCTTCTCTATTGCAGCGTAGATATGGTCACACGCTGCCGAGGTGGAGGCAATGGAGGACTTCTGTATGGTGAGCAGAACGCCGTCGTTACCATTGATCTTGGCATAGAGATCCTCGGCGTTATCGGCGATATGCACATCGGCAATATCTCCCAAAAGGATGGCACCGATATCGCCCACATCATATTGGAACAGCACCCAATCCCGCAGCTGCTCTACGCTTGCAAATTGCTCCCCTACTTTGACGGTAGTGGAAACGCCGGCACCGGTAAGGTAACCGGCCGGCATGGAAAAGTTCTGCGCCACCAGCATCTGTGCGATCATCTGCTGGGTCAGGATCCCATCCAGCCCCGCCGCGTCATAGGCGGCGTCACGCTGCTCCTTAAACTGCGCTTCACCCTCCTCCAGAGCGGCCTCGGCCTGCTCCAGCCGGAGTGTCGCCTTGATGATTTCGGCACTGGCGGTCATTTTCCCGGTTTCCAGCTTGATCTGCGCCTTGTTCAGCTCTTTCAGCGCCTTATCCATTTCTTTTTGGCTTTCCTTTGCCGTTTCCAGCTCGGTGCGGATCGCCGGGATCCTCGGCTCCAGCTCGGTAATAAGGGCATCCAGCTCTGCTGCGGTCATGCCCTTTTCTGCCAGCTTATCCTGTGTCGTGATCCAGTTTTCAATCGCAGCCTTTTTTGCGGCATTGCCGCCAGCAAGCGCCAGCATATCATCTTTGTAGCGGTCGGGTGCCTCCTCATATTGCGCAATGGTCGCCTCTGCCGAAGCCTTTGCAGATTCAGCTTCTTCCAGCGCCGTTTTTTGCGCCTTCAAAGCATCCAGCGCGGTCTGCTTCTGCCGCAGATCCTCTGCCGCGGCGGCGAAATCATCGTCGTTCTCTGCAAGGTAGGCTGCCTCTGCTGCCTCTGCGGTCTGCAGCCCGGCACGGGCAGCAGCCAGTTGCTCCTGCTCGCTGCGCAGGGTCGCCCGCAGACCGGCAGCAGTCAACGGATCTGTTTCTGCCGCGATCTGAGCATTCAGGGATTCTATATTCGCTTCATGCGCTGTGATATCCACTCTTAAAGTGGCTTCTCTTGCGGTCAGTTCCTCCCACTCTGTCCCGATGGCATTGGTTTTTGCCGCTGCCAGCGCAGCATCATAAGTGTCCTTTACCGTATCGAGGCTCTGCTCTGCGGCGGAAATTTCACTTTCCAAATCCGGGTGCGCTTCGGTGATCTGCCGGATGGTCGCCTCGGAAGCAGTGAGCGTTGCTTGCGCGGTACGGTAATCTGCCTGATAACGGGCACGCTGCTGCTGCAGCGCCGCCAACTGCGCATACTCCGCAGGGGTAAGCGCCGATTTTACGGCGGCGTCATTCTCTTGGTATTCCTCTTGCAGCGCCAGCATATCCTCATATTCCGCCAGCAGCGCCTCCAGCGCCGTCACTTCGGCACCGGTAGCAGTGGCGGCGGTAGTTGCCTGCGCCTTGGCATCATCCAGCGATTGCGCCGCCTTTACCAGCTGCTCATAGCCCACACCGCTCTGCTCTTCCAGCTCCTTTTTGCCGTCCTCCAGCTTCTTGCGGGCATCCTTCAGCTCTTTTTCGGCATCGGCCAGCTTGCTGTCAACTGCACGCAGCACACGGGAATTAAGGGTATCGATCTTTTCCTGATCCATCAGGATGCGGATCTGGTTTTCCACCATCCCGCTGCCGGAAACAGAAGCCACGCCATCCACCCGCTCCAAGGCGGGAATGACTGTTTTTTGGGTTAATTCGGAAAGCTCGATGAGATCGGTATCCTCCCGGTCCACCGCCAAAACCATAATGGGCAGCATATCGGGGTTGATCTTCATCAAAACGGGGCTTCCGCTGCCATCCGGCAGGCTTCCCTCGATCCGGTCCAGGCTGCCGGTCATCTCGATCATGGCGGAATCCATGCCGGTACCCTGCTCAAACTCCAAAATGACCATACTGACATTTTCCTGCGAGATGCTGGTGATATTTTTCACCCCGCTGGTCGTGGCCAGTACCGATTCGATCGGCTTGGTAACACCCTGCTCCACCTGCTCCGGGCTTGCACCGATATAGGTAGTATAGGTGACCACATAGGGCAGATCCATGCTGGGCAGCAGGTCTGTTGTCATCTTGGTGAAGGAGATAACACCGAGGATGATGACCAGCACCACGCACACCAGCACGGTCATTGGCTTTTTAACGCTGATTCGGGAAAACATAGGCACGCTCCGCTTTACTGAGATATTCTGACCGACCGGTCGGTCGGTTTGCTGTACTCTATTGTACCCTCTCCACCCTAAAATGCAATAGGCCGCATTTGAACAGTATGTAAATTTTACGCGCCTCCGGCCAAAAGAATTCAACTTTACAGACCGCCTGCCGTTGGGTATAATGGATTTAAACAAAGCTTTTGAGGAGAATTATTTTGACTGAGTGGGAAAAGATGCTTTCGGGCGAACGCTATATCAGCACCGTGCCGGAGGTAATGGAGAAGCGTGATATCGGGCGCCGGCGCAATGCCGCATTGAACGCTTTGGAAGCGGATGACTATGCCGGCCGCACTGCCCTTTTGCAGCAGACGCTGGGATATTGCGGGGAGCGGCTTTGGCTGCTGCAGCCCTTCTTTTTTACCTATGGGTGCAATATTTCCATCGGGAATGACACCTTTATAAACATGAACTGCACCTTTCTCGATTCCGGGCACATTACTGTTGGTGAACGCTGCCTGATCGGGCCGGATGTCAAGATCTACACCTCCTCCCACCCCACCGCGCCGCCGCGGCACTTTACCGATGAAAACGGCCGGCTGCAGATCATCAACTTCACCCGGCCGGTCACTATCGGCAATAATGTGTGGATCGGCGGTGGGACAGTCATCTGTCCCGGGGTGAGCATCGGGGATAACTGTGTTATCGCAGCCGGCAGTGTGGCCACAAAGGATATCCCTGCCGATACCATGGCTGCGGGCAACCCCTGCCGGGTAAAAAAGAGCTTAAAATGACGGTTTGCACGATGTATTGATGTGTTTTTGTGAAAGAGGGGATAAGGATGTACCATATTCTGGTCGTGGATGACGAGGCAAAGATCCGTGAGATCATCAAGAAATATGCTGTTTTTGAGGGGTATCGGGTCACCGAGGCGGAAAACGGAATGCAAGCCATCGAGCTGGCCGCCGCTGCCGATTTTGACCTCATCATCATGGATGTGATGATGCCGGAGCTGGATGGCTTTTCCGCCTGCCGGGAGATCCGCAAGACCTGCCGCACGCCCATCCTGATGCTTTCGGCGCGCGGTGAGGAATATGACCGTATCCACGGGTTCGAACTGGGGATCGACGACTATGTGGTAAAGCCCTTTTCGCCCAAGGAGCTGATGATGCGCGTGGCTGCCATTATCAAGCGCAGCAGCGGTGAGGAAAATAACCGTTTTCTCTATGAGGGGCTTACGGTGGATTTTACGGCGCGGCTGGTCTTTATTGACGGGCAGCGGGTGGAAATGTCCCCCAAGGAATACGATCTCTTTTTCTATATGGTACGCAACCGCGGCATAGCGCTTACCCGGGAGCAGCTTATCCACGATGTCTGGGGATACGATTTCTACGGCGATGACCGCACACTGGATACCCACATCAAGCTGCTGCGCAAAAGCCTTGCCGGGTACAGCCGCTGCATCATCACCTTGAGGGGAGTGGGATATCGCTTTGAAACACCTGCCGGAGAAGCCGCCAAAGGCTGAAAGCACCGGACGCAGTCTCTTTTCCCGTCTCAGCATCCGCTGGAGACTGGTCTGCTATTTTGCCGTTTTTGTGGCGGTGCTTCTGGTGCTGCTGTGGCTGTTTCAGATCGTTTTTCTGGAAAGCTTTTATAAGACCATTAAGACAGCATCCATTAAAAGCACTGCCGCCAATATTGCCGAAAGCATTGATAACGATAATTTTTATAACGAGCTGAACCGCCTGACCCGCCAGGATACCATCTGTGTGCACATCGTGCGGGAAGACGGCACCACTGCCTTTTCCTCGGGAAACCAGGCTTCCTGCATTCTGCATATGCTGCTGCCGGAGCAGGTAAAAAATCTCTACCGCCGTGCCGAATCGGAGGGTGGTACGGTACTGGAAAACTACCAGCTGCACGAGCTGGGGGCAGGTCTGCAAAGCAATTCTACCCGCACCGCTTCCATGGATCAGATGCTCTATGGCATCCTGACCACCCGCGGTGAAAATGAGGAGCCGGTAATGATAATGGTGAATGCCACCATCTCCCCCATCAACACCACGGTGGAAACGCTGCGTGCCCAGCTGATGATCATTACCCTCATCATGGCTGCCGTTGCGCTGGTATTGGTGCTTATTCTTTCCGCAGTCATTGCAAACCCGCTCATACGTATCAACAACAGCGCAAAGCAGCTTGCCACCGGCGATTACACCACCCATTTCACCGGGGCGGATTTTCTGGAGGCCAATGAGCTTGCCAATACTCTGAACTACGCCTCCACCGAGCTAAGCAAGGTAGAGCATCTGCGGCAGGAATTCATCGCCAATGTTTCGCACGATCTGCGCACGCCGCTTACCATGATCACCGGCTATGCCGAGGTCATGCGTGACCTGCCGGGAGAGAATACCCCCGAAAATGTGCAGATCATCATTGATGAAGCACAGCGTCTCACCGATCTGGTCAATGACCTTCTGGATCTCTCCCGTCTGCAAAGCGGCGTCGGTGTGCCGGAATTGCAGCCGCTCTGCCTTACCGCCATGCTGCGGCAGATCATGGGGCGCTATACCAAGCTGGTGCTGCACGAGGGCTATACCATCCGTTTGGAAGCCACCGAGGATGTTACCGTATTGGCAGATGAGCTTCGCATGACGCAGGTACTGTATAATCTTATCAATAACGCCGTCAACTACACCGGCAAAGAAAAAGAGGTCCTCCTGCGGCAAACAATAAAGGATGACCGGGTACGCATTGATGTCATAGACCACGGCGAAGGGATCCCGCCGGAGAGCCTGCCTTATGTCTGGGATCGTTACTACAAGGTGGATAAAAACCATCGCCGCCCCACCAGCGGCGCAGGGCTGGGGCTTTCCATCGTCAAGGGCATTCTGGAGAGCCACGGCGCCGCCTACGGTGTGGAGAGCGAGCCGGGGAACGGCAGCGATTTCTGGTTTGAAATGCCGATTTTGCAGCAAAACGGCGATCAAAGTGATGAAAACCTGTGATTATTTTCCGTTTTTCTTCACACAGCCGTCACATTGGCATTTTATGATATAACCATAGAATCGTTATGGGTATGGAAGACCCTGCCGGAGCTTCTTCATTTCTTCTCCTCCTTTATTTCTTTTTTTACCTTCCTTTTTCCTCTCCGGCAAATCTTCCGAATGCCTGCGGCCGGCTGCAAACGGTCGTGGGGCAGACAAAATTCAACGAGCGTGTTCTCCGCAAAGGAGAGCACGCTCGTTTCCTTTTTTCCGGCAATCTGTAAAAACGGCCTCCCGGCTTTTCGGCGGAGAGGTCGTTTGCCATATCGCTTATTGTTTGGCAGGGCAAATCGCCTTTGCGTTCAGCTTGGGGTAAATGCGCTCGCACATCCATGCTTCGCCACTGACCTCTGCAACCTGCTCCGGCAAAAACCAGCGCACAGCGGAGTTTTCATCCCCTTTGACGGTCAGCGGTTCGTTTTCATCCGCCTCCAATAAGTAGGTGCAGTTCAGGTGCAGATGGCCGGGCACATACTGCCCGTGCTTCTCATGCCCGTTCACCGTCAGGATCTCCAGCGAGAGCAGTTCTTCCGATACCGGGCGTACCGAGTGCAGCCCTGTTTCTTCCTGCACCTCCCGCAGTGCCACGGCCAGCAGGTCGCTCTCGCCATCGGCGTGACCACCCGCCCAGGTCCAGCTGCGGTAAATATTGTGCCACAGCAGCAGCACCTTATCATGGGCGGCATTTACCACCCATGCCGAAGCGGTAAAGTGCGCTGTTTCGTTTTCCCGGGTAAAAATATCCGGCTGCTCCAGATATTGCAGCAGCAGGGTGCGGTCACGCTCCTCCTGCGCATTGACGGGACGGTAGCGCAGAAGCTGTTCTCTGATATCCACGGTGTATTCCCCCTATCTTCCGATCCATAGCTCAAGCATACCAAAAATACCGGCAGAAGGCAATCCTTCCGCCGGTATTCTGCCTTATAGAACCTTAATCGTGCCGGATGGCCTCCAGCGCAGAGATCTTCACCGCACGGTTGGCGGGGATAAACCCGAAAACAATGCCGACCGTCAGCGAGAAGAACATTGCGACGCCCACCAGCCACCAGGGAATGATGGAAACTTTTCCGCCCCCGCCAAAGCTGAGGCCGATCTGCGCCAGCAGCTCACCTACCGCGCCCACATTGTTCAGCAGGTAGCTCAGCAAAAAGCTGATCCCCACACCGACAATGCCGCCGATAAGCCCGATCATGGCCGATTCGGTGAGGAACATCATGCGGATGCTGCCCAGCTCGGCGCCGATGACCTTCATGACGCCGATCTCTTTGGTGCGTTCATAGATAGACATCACCATAGTATTGGCGATGCCGATGGCAGCAACAAAGAGTGAGATGGCCGCAAGACCGCCCAGCATGGATTGGATCTGATCCACCTGCTGGTTGAAGTATTCCCGGGTATCCTCCATCGAGGAGCACTGGAAGCCCATATCCTTGATGGTCTGCTGCACGGCGGAAACGGCATTCACATCGGTGCATTTGACGCGCACGTCGTCATAATTTACCTCGCTCTTGCTCTTGTCGCCGATCAGTTTTTTATACTGGTCTATCAGCGCACGGTATTCATTGATATCCATGAAGATGCATTCGCTGGTCTCCCAGCCCTTGTTCCAATCCTCTACCATTACGCCCGTAAAGTTGGGGGTGACCTCCAGCGTTTTGGCGTTTTCATCATAGCTTTGAGCGTACAGGATCAGCTTATCATGCAGGATATCGACATAGGGCTTTTTGGGGTTGCCCATCGCATCGGTCTGATAGCGGTCGATGTACCCGCCGTTTCTCTTCTTGGTATCGCGGAAATTGTAGGCGACGTTGGCGCCCGCCACCATGGAATAGGGACGGCTGCTTTCGCCGAGGCCGCTGCCCTCCGCCAGCTCATACCCCAGCGCCGAAAACGCCTCGGGGTAAATACCGATGATCTGTGTATAGCCTTCATAACGGCCGTTTTTCGATTTTAACTGGAAATTGGCATCCCAGCTCTGATAAAAGGGAGTGGCGATCTCCACACCCTGCCGCGCCTGCATTTTGGCAACCGCCTCATCATTCAGCTTCTGCTCTCCCCCACCAT
>R24__coassemble_796_pt1 | contig 19476 bp, 22 predicted proteins | sample R24__metabat2_low_PE_034 | metagenome-assembled genome bin R24
CGGGTGAGCATCATCATCACCGAGGGCGGCACCACCGCCGTGACGCTGGAATAAAGGCTGCCCGCTGCGGATAAAAACGGTGCCGACAAAACGCATCAGAATTGACGGAGGAATGAAATGAGACCCAAAAAGGCTGTATCACTGATAGTGGGAATGTGCGGGATCATATGCGGAATTTTAATTATCGTTTTTTCCGTTATGGATAAGCCGTTCCCTAAGCTGTTGTGGCTTCTGTTTTCTGTTTTCTGCATGGTAAACGGAATATTGAATGGAGCAAAGAAAAAGTAAGATAAAAAATCCCGCTTTGCGGGGCAAAGAGGTCAGGTCCGGCCTCTTTTTCTTTTGTGTAAAAGCCGGGGAAAGCCCTGAAATCATGTCGCTTTTCCGCAGAGAGCATCCGGGGCACGATACCGCAAACAGAAACCGGGAGGACGAAAAGTCCTCCCGATTTTTGCGGGTTATGCAATTTTGCAGCAGCAGAAATTATTCGATGATATCAATGCTGTCAATGGTGACATCGTGCAGGGGGCGGTCGCCGCGGGCGGTGCGGGTATTGGCGATGGCATCCACCGTTTCCATCCCCTCGATGACCTGACCGAATACGGTGTGCGCCATATCCAGATGGAAGGTGCCGCCTACCTCGGCATATTTTTCTGCCACAGCCATGGTCTGCTGCTTCAGCTCCTCCGGCAGACCGGCGGACTGATAATCGTTCCGCTTTTGGTTGACGTCGTCGATAAAAGCCTGGATCTTAGGGGCATCCTCCAGCGCTTCCTGCATCACCTGCACCCGGCGCTTGGCGTCGTTCAGCAGCTCGTAGCAGGCCACCTGCACCGCCAGCGCCTCGATATCATCGGTGGGGCACTTGCTGTTCTGCACGATGAAAAACTGGCTGCCGTTGGTGTTGGGGCCGGCATTCGCCATGGAGAGTGCGCCGCGGAAATTGCGCAGTTCGGGGGAGCACTCATCCTCAAATTTTGGGCCCCAGATGCTTTCGCCGCCCGCACCGGAGCCGGTGGGGTCGCCGCCCTGGATCATAAAATCCTTGATGACACGGTGGAAGATGAGGCCGTTGTAATAGCCGTTCTTGGCGTGGGTCATAAAGTTTTCGCAGGTCTTGGGGGCGATATCGGGGTAAAGCTGAAGGGTGATATCCCCCATATTGGTGTGCATCACGGCACGGGGGCCGGCGCATTGGGTAAACTGTTTTAATACCATGATTTTTTTATGTTCCTTTCCGGTGAATGGAATCAGCCCTGCCTTGCCGCAGAGCTGACCAAGATGTTGAGGCGGTTTTCTTTTTTGGGAAAGCCGCCCTTGCCGATGCCGTCAGTTCCCCCGGCGAACGGAGGGGACGGGATCAGAATTCGGGGTCGTTTTTGTTATGGTCGGTGGGGAAATCCGTTCCTTCCGGCATGACGATGGCGGCGACGATATACGCCAGAACGCCCACGCCATAGGCGAAGAACAGCACCACCCAGATCAGGCGGACGATGGTGGGGTCAATCCCGAAATACTCGGCAATCCCTCCGCAGACGCCGCAGAGCTTCTTTTCCCGGTTGGATTTACGCAGACGCTTTTCCATAATGATCTTCCTTTCCTATCTTCTTCAGTCTCCGATATAGATGTGCATGGCTTCCTTGACTTCCTTTACAGTCTCGTTGCCGATGCGGTTGGCACGGTCGCTGCCCGCAATGATAATGTCACGGACCTCGTCCTTATGCGCTTCATAGTAAGCACGCCGCTCCCGGAAGGGATCCAGCAGGCTGTTGAGTGCGGCGGTCAGCGCCTTTTTGCAGGCCACACAGCCGATGCCGGCATTTTTGCAGCTTTCGCAGATATTCTCATACTCGCCGCCGTTAAAGATCTTGTGGTATTTGCTGACCACACAGATATCGGGGTTGCCGGGGTCTTTTACGCTGATGCGGTTGGTATCAGTCACCGCGGCTCTGACCTTCTTTTCCACCGTTTCCTTATCATCGGAAAGGTAGATGGCGTTGCCGAGGCTCTTGCCCATCTTGGCGTTGCCGTCCAGCCCCATCAGGCGCGGACACTCGGAAAGCATGATCTCCGGTTCCACCAGCTTGCCGTTGTACAGCTCATTAAAGCGGCGGACGATCTTGCGGGTCATTTCCATATGGGGCTTCTGATCCTCACCCACCGGCACCAGATTCGCCTTGCAGAAGGTGATATCCGCCGACTGGCTGACCGGATAGCCGAGGAAGCCGTAGGTCATATCGCTGTAACCGTAGTTGGCAGCTTCGGTTTTGATGGTGGGATTGTGCCGCAGCGAATTGACCGACACCAGCATGGAATAGTAAACGGTAAGCTCCCCGATGGAGGGGATGCGGCTCTGCTGTACCAGTGTAATTTTATTGGGGTCAAGGCCGACGGAAAGGTTATCCATCGCCACCTCGTAGATGCTCTGCTCCAGCAGCTCCGGGTGCTCAAAGTGGGTGGTAAGCGCCTGAATATCCGCCAGCAGGATAAAGCTGTCATATTCATCCTGCAGCCGGACACGGTTTTGCAGGCTGCCCACATAGTGGCCCAGGTGCAGCTTGCCGGTGGTGCGGTCGCCGGTGAGGATCCTCTTCTTTTCGGACATATCTGATATCCCCTCTCAAGGTGTAAAATAAAAGTGTCGTCTTTTTTATTGTGGCACGGCCTGCCGCAAAAATCAAGCGGGAGTTTATGCCTTTACCACACACTGGGCTGGCGGTGGTACTCATTATAGGTGGCGGTAACGCCGCCGAGGCCCTCGCCCGGGCGCAGCAGGCGTGCCATCACCACAAACCGCTGGTTGGAGGTATTGCCGTAATAGCGGGTACAGGTGGAAAGGGTGAGGATCTTATCGCTGCTGTTGACATCCACATTAAAGGTATGGCGGCTGCGGCTTTGTGCCTCACTGATGAGGCTGCTCATGCTCGGCTCAGAATAGATATACCAGTCGCCGCCCTCGGTATAGAAGCAGGCGAAGATTACAAAGGTCATGTCGCCGCCGGTGGTGGAGTAATAGATATAGGGATAGGCCTGCGCCCAGTTGGTGTAGTGATAGCTCATCAGCGCTTCAAACTGGCTCATGCCCGGATAATAGGTGTTGGGCGCCGTGTTCCAGCGGCAGTTGTTCCAGTTGTGGCCGTAGATGACGGTATTGCTGGAGAGCTCCGAAGGGCCGCCGAAGCGGGTGGCGGTCTGCGTCCACGCCGCACCCCCGCGGCTGGTGTAGTTGCCGTATACATCACGGTGCTGGTAATAGTGGTCTCCGGAGGCGCTTTGCAGCACAGGACAGTTGATATTGGTGCCGGGGATGCGCAGCCATGCCTTGACATCGCTGTTGACGCCCCGCCAGTACATCAGATTGGCACTGCCGCCCGAGCCGGTGTAGTTGGCGCTGTTATAGGAAAGGCTGCCGGAGCCGACATTCTTTTTTGCGGCAGCGATGCGGGCATCCGCCGCCTTGATCTCCTCTTCCACAAGCGCAGTTAAGTTGGCCGAGGTTAAGGTACGGGTATCCACCGCCGCGATGCGGGCTTCTTTTGCCTGCTCGGCACGCAGCGTTTCGGCCGCGGCGATCTGCATCAGCCGCAGCTCCTTATTCTGCTGATCCTGCCAAAACAGCACTGCACCGGCGGCAATGCCTGCCACCGCCAGCACGCTGCCCGCAATGGCAAGGATACGGCGCAATCCGCCTCCTGCAGCGGGGGCGGTAACTTCATCGGGAGTATTTGGGGTAACGGTTTCAGCCATGCGGCACTCCTCTTTCTGCTAAAAGCGGATATTATTGGAGGAATTTCCTATCAATGCCACTATTATAGCACAGCTTTTCCCCAATGGGAATGGGGTAAATCTGTTTTGGCAGGAGAAGCGCCGCGCTCTGCCCCCCCGGCTGCCATTGCAAGCCCTGCGCGAATGCGCTATAATGGGAAGGAATCAAAAGGAGGCTTCCCATGCGCGCTGCTTTTTTTACCCTTGGCTGCAAGGTCAATCAATATGAAACCGAGGTGCTTGCCCAGCGGTTTGCCGGGGCGGGCTATACCGTCGTGCCCGGCCACGCACCCGGCTGCGATGTCTATGTCATCGGGAGCTGCACTGTTACCGCGGAGGGAGACCGCAAGACCCGCCAGACGGTACGCCGCTTCCGGCGGGAAAACCCCGGTGCCGTCATTGTTCTGACGGGCTGCTACCCGCAGGCTTTTCCGGAGGAAGCCGCCGCCATCACCGAGGCGGATATCATCACCGGCGCACGGGGCAATGCCGCCCTGCCCCGGCTTGTAGAACGTTTTCTGCAGGAACGGGAGCGCATCATTTCCATCCTCCCGCACGAAAAAGACGAGGGTTTTGAGCCCTGCTCCGCTGCGGATTTCGGGGTGCGCACCCGTGCGTTTCTTAAAATACAGGACGGCTGCGATAACTGGTGCAGCTACTGCATCATCCCGGCGGCAAGGGGGCCGGTGCGCAGCAAGCCGATGCCGGATCTGCAAAGGGAGCTGCGGGATCTTGCCGCAGCCGGCTACCGGGAGGTCGTACTCACCGGGATCAATCTTTCCAATTACGGGCGGGAATGGGGGCAGCATCTTTCCGATGCGGTTCTGGCGGCCGCGGATACCCCCGGTATCGAGCGGGTGCGTCTCGGCTCCATCGAGCCGGACCTGCTTACGCCCCATGAGATTGAGCGGCTGGCAGAGGGGTGTCACGGCAAGCTCTGCCCGCAGTTCCATCTCTCGCTGCAAAGCGGCTGCGATGCTATCCTGCGCCGCATGAACCGTCACTATGATACCGCACAGTACCGTGCCGTGGCAGAGGCGGTACGCCGTCACTTCCCCGGTGCTGCCCTCACTACCGATATGATGGTCGGTTTCCCCGGAGAAACAGCGGCCGACCACGAAGAATCCCTGCGCTTTGCACGGGAGATCGGCTTTGCCAAGATCCACGCCTTTGCCTACAGCCGGCGTCCCGGCACCCGTGCCGATGCGATGCCGGATCAGGTGGAGCCCACCGAAAAGAAGCGCCGCTGCGCCGAGCTGATCTCGGTGGCAGAGGGGCTGCGCCGCACCGCCCTTACCGCCATGCTCGGCAAAACCGAGCCGGTGCTTTTTGAGCAGCGGGGCAGGCTGGGGCTTACCGGCTACACACCCAATTATACCCCCGTCACGGTGTGCGACCCTGCCATTCAGCAGGGTGAGATCCGAAATGTGCTGCTCACCGCCGTTTCGCCCGACGGCGACGGCTGCGACGGCATCATCACGGAATAAACTGCTGCATATCCCTACCGTATCAGGAGGTTTTTATGTCCATCCTCATCACTTCCATCGAAAGAGGCAGCCCCGCCGGGCGTGTCGGCATCCTGCCGGGCGACCGCCTGGTTTCCATCAGCGGCAATGCCATTACCGATGTACTGGATTACCGTTTTTACATGATCGAAAAAAAGCTCACTGTCACCGTCCTGCGGGAGGGAAAAGAGCTTACCTTTGCGGTGAAAAAAGGGGAATATGATGAGCTGGGGCTGGAATTTGAAGATTACCTGATGGACCGGCAGCACTGCTGCGCCAATAAGTGTGTGTTCTGCTTTGTCGATCAGCTCCCCCGCGGGATGCGGGAAACGCTTTACTTTAAGGATGACGACAGCCGCATGAGCTTTCTGTTCGGCAGCTACATCACCCTCACCAATATGCACGAGGAGGATATCCGGCGCATCATCAAGATGCACATTTCGCCCATCAATATTTCCGTCCACGCCACCAACCCCGAGCTGCGGGTGAAGATGATGAAGAACCCACGCAGCGGCGAGGTGCTGGAGTACATCCCCATGCTCACCTCCCACCATATCCGGGTCAATGCACAGATCGTTATCTGCCCGGGACTGAATGACGGGGAAGAGCTGCGGCGCAGCCTGTGGGATCTGGGCAGATACGCCCCCGAGCTGCAAAGCATTGCGCTGGTGCCGGTGGGGCTTACCGGCCACCGGGAGGGACTCTATCCCCTGCGCCCCCTCACCCGGGAGGAGGCACGGGACTGCATCCGGCTGGCAGATGAGTTCGGGGAAGAAATGCTGCGCCGCCACGGCAGCCGCATCGCCTTCTGTGCCGATGAGCTTTACCTGCTGGCGGAGCTTCCGCTGCCCGATTACGGGTATTATGAGGATTTTGACCAGCTCGGCAACGGGGTAGGCTCCACGGCGCTGGTGCGGGAGGAATTCGGGAGCGCCCTTGCCGCCGAGGAGGGCGACCGCTCCGCCGCCCACTATGCGCTTGCCACCGGGGAGGCTGCCGCACCCCTGCTGCGGGAGCTGCTTGCCACCGCAAAGGAGAAATTCCCGAACCGTGAGATCACCGTTTACGGCATCCCCAACCGCACCTTCGGCGGTGCGGTGAATGTGACGGGGCTGGTCTGCGGCAGGGATATCATCGAGTATCTGCGGGATAAGCCCACCTACGATAAGCTGCTGATCCCCTCCATTATGCTGCGGGATGAGCAGGATAAATTCTTGGATGATCTTACGATCCGGGATATCGAGGAAGCACTCGGCTGCACGGTGCAATGCACCGGGATGGGCGGCGACGCTCTGCTGGATGCCCTGATCCACTGACGGTGGGAAGCCCGCCGAAAGAGCATGGCTGTAATGCAGGATAAATGGGGATTGATAGGGGGTTCAAAATGGCAAAACACGAATTCGGAATGATGAAAAAGCCACCGGGGCAAAACGAAGTGTATGTTGATTATAAGCCTGAAAAGTATGATTGTATTTCGGTTGATGACGATTATATTCAGCCCTTGTTGGAAAAGCTATCCCGGCTTGATTGCTACTGGCATTCATTAAAAAGGCCGGAAAAAGGCCTGACCTATACCGGAATAACATTGATCCCGCCCTCGTCATTGGAGGCATTCATAACTGTTCTTGACGGAGCTACGGGTACGGAAGAGCTGAAAGCGCTGCTGATAAAAGCCGAAGAAGAAGGTAAATACATCATCCACTATGGATTGTAAGATTCCATTCACCATCCCGGCAGCCCCCGGGTTGTCAGGAGAGTGATCATGCTCTCCCGTATCTGCCGTCTGCATAAAAAATAACGCCCGCCCTCCGTCTTCTGCCGAAGAGGAAGGGTGGGTGTTTGTATTTGTTCGATTATTTTTACAAAAAAGGGGGGCATCAGTCATCCCGCAGCACCATGGGGTTCCAGCAGGTGCTTTGGAAGGTGATCTTTTCCTGCCGACGGATCTCATCCAGCACACGGGTGGTCGCCAGAGAGATGGAAAGATAGCCCTCGCTGCCGCCGCGCTGCTTCACCATGCCGATAAAGGCATCCAGTTCGCCATAAAGGCCGCCGGTGGGGTCGGGCTCCACCTCGATGGGCTGCGGCGCCTCCCCACGCAGGCAAAGGGTAAGGGGCGACATCGTATCCCACTTCCCGATGAGGATACTGCCCTTTTCCCCCACGATCTCGCTTTGGGCGTTGCCGTCCGCGATCTTGCTCCAGCGCCATTCCGCCAAAAAGCTGCCGTACTGCGCAATGGCAGCGCCCTGCGCTTCAAATTCGCCCAGCTTATTGCCGAAGGCGGCTACCTTTTCCGGCTCGCCCGCCATGGCGATGGTGGGAGCGATGCAGTAAACGCCAAGGTCTGCCACGGCGGCGTTATTCAGACGCACATCAAAGGCGTTGGGGCGGCGGCCCTCCCGGTAGTCATCATAGCGGCTGGAATATTGACAATAGCCTGCCGAAATGCGCCGCAGGGTGCCGATCTGCGGGATCAGCTCCTGCAGCCTGGCAAAACCCGGACAGAACAGGGTGCGCATCGCCTCCAGCAGAACCACACGGTTATTGTGCGCCGCCAGCACCATGCCGTCGCAATCCACATAGGTGGTAGCCATCGGCTTTTCGCACAGGATGTGCTTGCCGGCTTTCATCAGTTTGATGGCCTGCCCGGCATGGCAGAGGTTGGGGCTGGCGATATATACCGCATCCACTGTGGGGCAGGCGGCAAGGGCATCCAGATCGGTAAAGGTCAGCGGCGCCCCGTGGGCGGCGGCAAATTCGTTTGCACGCTCTTCGGTACGGGAATAAACAGCTTCCAGCGCAAAATCGGGGTGGCTCTTTGCTGCTGCAAGGAATTGCTCCACGATCTTGCCGGAGCCGATGGTGGCAAAGCGGATCATAGCGTATCCTCCTTTATGATGCAAAAAGCCCGCAGACTCGGTAATGGGGTCGGCGGGCTTTGATGGATCGAGCTGTGATTATTCGGCGTCTACCTTGATGACCTCTACGCCCTTGTAGTAACCGCAGGCGGGGCATACACGGTGGGGCAGCTTGAAAGCGCCGCACTGCGTGCAGCGGCACAGAGCGGGGGCATCCAGCTTCCATACATTGGAGCGTCTTTTATTCTTTCTTGCTTTGGAGAGTTTTCTCTTCGGAACAGCCATTTTATGATCCTCCTAAACTAAATGTTCATTCGTTTTTCAGCAGTTTGCGCAAGGCTTCCAGCCTGGGGTCAGCCGATTTTTCGGCACAGCCGCAATCTATCCGGTTGCGGTCTGCCCCGCAGACGGGGCAAAGCCCCTTGCAATCCTCCCGGCACAGGAACCTCACAGGCAGTTCGGGAAGGATATCGTTGGTAGCGAGCTCGTTCAGCTCGACGAATCCATCCTCACACACCAGAAAGGTCTCATCGTCCTCGCCATTCAGCCTGCGGACGACCGTGTGGGTATTATTGCGGGTGATCGGCAGCTCCAGCGGAGCCAGGCAGCGGTCGCAGCAGACGTGCAGCGTAAACCGGTAAGTGCAGTCGAGTGTAACCACGCCGGCACGGTTTACGGCTTTTGCCGTCATGCTGACGGGAACCCTGAAAATCTGCTGACCGAAATACCGGGCGCTGCTCAGGTCCACATCCGCCGTTACCACATCGGCTTCTCCTGCAATATCCAGCACCTTGTTCAGATCCAGCTTCATGGCTCCTCCGCCGCTCTTGGGGTTTGCCGCCTGCAAAAGGGCGCAATAACCCCATGCAGACGGTCACGGAAATATTATAGGAACTTCCCACGGGAATGTCAAGAGCCGAAAGCATATTTTTACGGCGGGTTCCGGATGTTTTTGCCGCAGGACGGTATGGGGCGGGACATCCTTACCCATACTGACGCCATAAGAGAAAGGGGGCGGCCTTATGAACAGACCCCATCAAAGCCGCGGCGCGGTATTCTTCCGCAGCTTTGCCGCTGCCATTGCCCTTGCGGGGGCAATGTTTGCTTTGTGCGGATTGCTGCTGGAACGGCAGGAGCAGCCGGCGGAGGTTTCCTCCCCCATTGAGGTGCGGCTGCCCGGCAAAGAGGCACGGCTGACCGTGCTGGCCATGGGCAGCGAGGAGCCGGACGGCGCACCGGATTTCTGTGCGCTGATCGGCTTTCTCCCCGACCGTGCCGCCATAGCGGTGTGCGTACTGCCCATGGAGACCCGCTGGCAGGCAAACGGCGGCGAGGATACCCTTGCCGCGGCATGGCGGATGGGCGGCAGCAGCTATCTGCGGCAGCAGCTTTCGGCATGGCTCGGCATCCCCATCGACCGCACGCTGCACCAGAGCTATGAGGATCTCGCAGCGGTCTTTACCACCTGCGGGCCGCTGCCGTACCATCTTGCAGAGGAGTGCGCCGGGACGGTGCACGGGCGGGAGGTGCGTTTCCCCACCGGCGAGTATACGCTGGATGCCCGCGCCTTCAGCGACCTGCTGGCACTGAATGCCCCGACAGACCTTTCCCGCCGCTGCGACCGCCGGGCGGAGCTGCTGCGTGGTCTTCTCTCTTTCCACCTCCCGGCAGTGCTGACCGAAAGCGGCGAGACCCTTTGGCAGAACCTGCTGAACCACTGTCAAAGCGATTGTTCCCTGCTGGATTACAAAGAGCGCTCTGCCGCCGCCAAAACGCTGGCGGCACGGGAAGGCAACCCGGTGAGCTGTATCTATCCGGACGGTACCGCCGGCAAAGCGGGGTATATTCTCTCTGATGTGACGCTTGCCTGCATCCGCGGCACCTTTGGGGCGGAATAATCCTCTCTTTTCCCGTCACTGCTGCTAAGCTGCAAAAATTCCGGTAAAAAAACGGTTTTCCCCATTGACAAGCCCGGCGGCATCCGTTATAATAACAGAGCTGTTCCAAAGACAGCAGGCACGCATCTGCGTGTAAATGGTTTGCAAAACCGGCCTGCCGAGGAAATGAGTATGACTGATATTACCGGTGTTTCACCGTAAAGGATGCAAAGCTCTTTCCAAGGTATGTTGGAAAGAGCTTTTTTAGTTTTCCTTTACTATTTTATGGGAGGTGAAACATTTTGCCTAACGCGAATGTTCTCAAACAGAAACAGGAGCAGGTCGCTGCTCTTGCCGAAAAGATCAAGAATTCCGCAGCCGGTGTCGTGGTGGATTACCGCGGCATCACCGTAGCTGATGATACCAAGCTGCGCCGTGAGCTGCGTGAGGCAGGCGTTGAGTATGCTGTTATCAAGAACAACATCCTGCGCCGTGCCGCTGAGGAAGCGGGTCTGGGCGAGCTGGCTCAGTACATGGTCGGCACCACCGCTTTCGCCTATTCTCCCGAGGACCCCATCGTTGCTGCCAAGATCCTGAACAAGTTTGCAGAAGCAAGCAAGGGTAAGTTCGAGCTGCGTGCCGGCTATATGGACGGCAAGGCTCTGGATAAGGCCGGCGTAGAAGCCGTTGCCAAGCTGCCCGGCAAGCAGGAGCTGCTTACCATGCTGTGCATGGCCCTCAACGGCAACATCCGCGGCCTCGCAGTCGCACTCAACGCCGTCAAGGAGAAGAAGGAGGGCGAGGCTGCCTGAGTGCTGCCTCATCCCGGCATAACAATCAAACTATTTTAATTACAGGAGGATTTATATCATGGCTGATATCGCAAAATTTGTTGAAGAAATCAAAGGCCTGACCGTTATGGAACTGGCTGACCTCGTTAAGGCAATCGAAGAGGAGTTCGGCGTTTCCGCTGCTGCTCCCGTAATGGTAGCCGGCCCCGCTGCCGGTGCACCCGCTGCTGAAGAGAAGTCCGAGTTCGATGTTGTCCTGACCGATGCCGGCGCTTCCAAGATGGGCGTCATCAAGCTGGTCAAGGAGATCACCGGTCTGGGCCTGAAGGAAGCCAAGGACCTGGTCGACAACGCCCCCAAGACCGTAAAGGAAGCTGTTTCCAAGGCAGAGGCCGAGGAAATGAAGGCCAAGCTGGAAGAAGCCGGCGCCAAGGTAGAGCTGAAGTAATTTCGCTTCTGACCGCACTAAAAACTAAAAAAGCCAAACCAAAATACCAAAAGGAGACCTCTGCACCCGCAGGGGTCTCCTTTTTTGGCGCAGCGGGCGCTGACTTTTACCGGGCTTTTGCCTGCGGTGCCGGTTTTGGTTTTTCTCGGCAGATTGATTGCACCACGCATAAAAATGTGGTATGATATAATATCTAATGGTATGCTCAACTGCAAATTTTCCCGGAAATGAGGTCTTGCCATGTCAGCCGAAAAACTGACCGTCGCCGTTCTGTTCGGCGGCGCTTCCACCGAGCATGAGGTCTCCCGTCTTTCGGTCACCTCGGTGCTTGCCCATCTGGATCATGAAAAATATGAGATCATCCCCATCGGCATCACGCATGAGGGCGCATGGTATCGCTATTTTGGCGATACTGCCCTCATCACAGACGGTCGCTGGGAAAAAGACTCCCATGCGTTACAGCCTGTGCTGCCCTCTGCCGATCCTGCCCACCATGGCTTCCTGCTGATGAAGGAAACCGGGTGGGAGACTCTCCCTGTTGACGTGGTGTTCCCCGTCCTGCATGGCAGGAACGGCGAGGACGGCACCGTGCAGGGCCTTCTGGAGCTGGCGCAAATCCCTTATGTCGGGTGCGGTATCACCGCCAGCGCCAACTGCATGGATAAGGATATCGCCAAGCGGCTTTTTGCCGCTGCCGGGATCCCCGTTGCCCGCAGCATCACCGTTTACCGCGGCGAACTGCCCGCACCGGCAGCACTTGCCGCCGAGGTGGAAAAAACACTGGGCTGGCCTGTCTTTGTCAAGCCGGTCAACTTCGGCTCTTCCGTAGGGGTCAGCCGCGCTGCCGATGCTGCCTCGCTGCACGCTGCGCTGGAAGAGGCTTTCCGCTACGACAGCAAGGTCCTCATCGAGGAGGCCATCATCGGCGCCGAAGTGGAGTGCGCTGTGATGGGCAACCACCATAATGCCGTTGCCTCCGACGTGCTGGGCGAGATCGTCCCCGTGCGGGAGCTGTATGACTACGAGGGCAAATACCTCGATGGCTCCACCGAGCTGTTCATCCCGGCCCGCATCCCCGCCGGGCAGACCGAGCTGATCCGCCGCACCGCTGTTGCCGCCTACCGCGCGCTGGATTGCGCCGGCCTTTCCCGGGTGGATTTCTTCGCACGGCAGGATGGCAGCATCATCCTCAATGAGATCAACACCCTGCCCGGCTTTACCAATATCAGTATGTTCCCCAAGCTGTTTATGCACAGCGGTTACACCTATGCCGAGATCCTGGATCGGCTGATCACTCTGGCGCTGGAAGCACACGCCTGATTTTTTCGGGAGGTTCCCATCATGGCAGATAACCGGCCTATCGGAATATTTGACAGCGGCTGCGGCGGCATGACCGCTCTGCGGGCGCTGCGGCGGCTTCTGCCGCAGGAGCAGTTCCTCTATCTGGGCGATACCGCCCGGATGCCCTACGGCAGCCACACGCCGGAGGAGCTTTCGCTCTATGCGCATCAGATCACCGGCTTTTTGCTGCGGCAGGGCGTCAAGGCGATCATTGCGGCCTGCGGCACCGTAAGTGCCAATGTGCCGGGGCTGCACCGGGAGCTTCCCGTCCCGTTTTTTGATGTTATCTCCGCTTCGGCAAAGGCGGCGGCAGCCGCCACGCATAGCGGCCGTGTGGGGCTCTGTGCTACCGAGGCGACCATCCGCAGCGGACGCTTTGCCGCAGAGATAGAAAAGATGCTGGACGCCCCCGTTACGGCGGTGGCCTGCCCGCGCCTCGTCCCGATGATCGAAGGCGGCACCCCTGCCGATGCCCCTGAGCTGCTGGATGCCGTCCGGGAATACTGCAAACCAATGCTCGCCGCCGGGGTGGATACCCTTGTGCTGGGCTGCACCCACTATCCGCTGATCGCGCCCGCCTTCGCCGCTGCATTAGGCAAAAAGGTGGCGCTGGTGGATTGCGGCGCCGCCGCCGCCGCGCAAGCGGCGGAGACGCTGCGAAGCAGCGGCCTTCTTGCACAGCAAGAAGCGGCGGCGCCCCGGTTTTGGTTTACCGCCCGCCCGGAGGAATCTGCGGCGCTGGCGGGGCTGGCGCTGGGGCAGGATATCACCGCCCAAACCCGATTGCTGCCGCCGGACGAGCTGGCCGGAGGTGCCCGATGAATACGAAACCTCAGCCCCTCTGTACCGTTACGGTGCGCGGCACCCAGACGGTAGATGGCGACAGCGAAAGCATGGAGCTGGTCACCGCAGGGCAGTTTTGCAGGAAGGGTGCAAAATTCTATATTCTCTATGAGGAAAGCGATGCCACCGGTTATGCCGGATGCCGCACCACCCTCATCTACGATCCCAAGCGGCAGCAGGTAACGATGAACCGTCACGGCGCTGCCGAAAGTCAGCTCATCATTGAGGTGGGAAAACGCCACCAGTGCAACTACGATACCGGATACGGCAGTCTGATCCTGGGTGTCAACGGCAGCAGCATCGAAAGCACACTGGGGGAAACGGGCGGCCAGCTGATATTTCATTACTCGCTGGATGTCAACGCAACGCTCATCAGCGAAAATACCGTGCAGGTCACGGTGGAGTGCCGCTGAAAATCAAAGATGAACATAATAAAGGAGAAGAAAACCGATATGATCTCTCGTTTTGATAACACAAAGAAACAGCTTGCGGCAGTTGTCCGCGCGGCCTTTGCCCGTGCTGCCGCCGATGGCGTTCTGCCTGCGGCAGAGCCTGCCGATTTCGTCATCGAGGTGCCGGGCGATACCACCCGCGGTGATTTTGCCACCAATGCCGCCATGGTAAATGCCCGTGCCATGCGCAATGCCCCGCAGAAGATCGCCGCCGCACTGGTGGAACGCTTTGAATTTGGTGATCTCCCCGTGGAGCGCTGCGAGATCGCCGGCCCCGGCTTCATCAATTTCTTCCTGCGGCAGGAGTGGTTTTCTTCCCTGACCGATGAAGTGCTGGAAAAAGGCGATTCCTTTGGCCGCAGCGATTACGGCAAAGGCGAAAAGGTGATGGTGGAATTTGTTTCCGCCAACCCCACCGGCCCCATGCACATGGGCAACGCCCGCGGCGGTGCCATCGGTGATTGCCTTGCCGCGGCGCTGGATTGGGCGGGCTATGATGTCACCCGTGAGTTTTATGTCAATGATGCGGGCAATCAGATCAATAAGTTCGGTCACAGCCTGGAGATCCGCTATCTGCAGCTCTTTGAGGGCGCGGAAAAGTGGCCGCTGCCGGAGGACTGCTATCAGGGCGAGGATATCATCGACCACGCCAAGGCGTTTGCCGCCGAATACGGCGACCGCTATGTTGCCGTCGAAAGCGAAGAGCGCTGCCGTGCGCTGGTGAAATTTGCCCTCCCGAAGAATATCGCCGCATTGGAGCGTGATCTCGGCAAATACCGCATCCGGTATGATGTCTGGTTCCGGGAAAGCGAACTGCACCGGGATGGCAAAGTGCTTGCCATCTGCGAAAGGCTGAAGCAGAACGGCTGGGCGTACGAAAAAGAGGGCGCCCTCTGGTACAATAATGTCCGCATGATGACCGAAAAGGCCGAAAAGGCCGGCAAGCCCCTCACCGAGGCGGAGATCGCCGAGCTCAAAGATGATGTGCTCATCCGTGCCAACGGTGTCCCCACCTATTTTGCCGCCGATATTGCCTATCACTACAATAAATTTGCCGAGCGGGGCTTTAGCCGTGTCATCAATGTCTGGGGCGCCGATCACCACGGCCATGTGGCCCGCCTCAAGGGCGCCATGGATGCTGTCGGTCTGGATGGGGACAAGCTGGATATCGTGCTGATGCAGCTCGTCCGTCTGATGAAGGATGGCCAGCCCTACCGCATGAGCAAGCGCAGCGGCCGTGCCGTTACCCTCACCGATCTTCTGGAGGATGTCCCGATTGATGCTGCCCGCTTCTTCTTTAATATGCGGGAGCCGAACGCCACCTTTGATTTTGATCTGGACCTTGCCGTTCAGCAGAGCAGCGAAAACCCCGTCTATTACGCCCAGTATGCCCACGCCCGCATCTGCTCGGTGCTGAAGCTGCTGGCAGCAGAGGGCATGGAGCTTTCCGATCTCCGGGATGCAGACCTTTCTCTGCTCACCGCACCGGAGGAGCGGGAACTGACCCGAAAATTGGCACAGATGCCCGATGAGGTCGTCGCTGCCGCGAGGCTTTACGATCCCGCCCGCCTCACCCGCTTTGCGCTGGAGGTCGCCGCGCTCTACCACAAGTTCTATCAGAACTGCCGCATCAAGGGCGAGGATGCCGCGCTTTCCCGCGCCCGCGCCGCTTTGTGCCGTGCCGCCGCCACCGTGCTGGAAAACACCCTCGCCATGCTGAAGATCACAGCCCCCGAGGTCATGTGACCGTACCGTTATAAAGCAGTCTGTTTCCGCCGCGGGGCAGTGCATTTCTTCCCCGGGCTCCGTAAGCGAGGGGCGTGCCCGGCCCGGCCGCCTTTTGCGCCCCTTCGGATGCAGCGGGCTTCCGGCTATCCCTTTTTCCATTGCCACCGACCTTAGCCGGGCAACATTTTGTGCCATTTTCTGCGCCGCAGCGGCGCTTTCCGAAAGGAGTTGAACCCCATGTCCAAGCCTCTGATCGCGGTGGTCGGCCGCCCCAATGTCGGCAAATCCACCCTCTTTAACAAGCTCAGCGGCCAGCGCCTTGCCATCGTAGAGGATACCCCCGGTGTCACCCGTGACCGCATCTATGCCCCTGCCGAATGGTGCGGGCGGGAATTCATGCTGGTGGATACCGGCGGCATCGAGCCGAAGGCCGATGATATCATTCTTTCCAAGATGCGCCTGCAGGCACAGATCGCCATTGATACCGCCGATGTCATCATCATGGTGGTGGATCTGCGCAGCGGCGTCACCGCCAATGACATAGAGGTCGCCCATATGCTGCAAAAAAGCGGCAAGCCGGTGGTGCTCTGCGTCAACAAATGCGATAACCTCGGCGATATCCCGCCGGAGTTCTACGAATTCTACAATCTCGGCCTCGGTGACCCTTACCCCGTTTCCTCGGTGCACGGCCACGGCACCGGCGACCTGCTGGATGCCTGCATGGAGCAGATCGACTGGGAGCACCGGGAGGACTATCCCGAGGAATACACCAAGGTCGCCGTCATCGGCAAGCCGAACGTGGGCAAAAGCTCCCTCATCAATTACCTGGCGGGCGAGGAGCGTGTGATCGTCAGCGATATTGCCGGCACCACCCGCGACGCCACCGATACCACCATCGAAAACGGTTACGGCAAATATATCTTCATTGATACCGCCGGGATCCGCCGCAAGGCCAAGGTAGAGGATGTCATCGAGCGTTACAGCGTGCTGCGCAGCTATATGGCGGTAGACCGCTGCGACGTTGCCGTTATCCTCATCGATGCGCTGGAGGGCTTTACCGAGCAGGATAGCAAGATCGCCGGCTATGCCCATGAGCAGGGCAAGGCCTGCATCGTCTGCGTCAACAAGTGGGATGCCGTGGAAAAGGACGATAAGACCATGAAGGAATTCACCGATAAGCTCAAGGTGGATTTCAGCTTCATGAGCTATGTGCCGTTCCTTTTTATCAGCGCCAAAACCGGTCAGCGCATCGAAAAGCTGTTCCCCCTCATCAACGAGGTGGCCGGGCACGCCGCCCAGCGTATCTCCACCGGACGGCTCAACGATCTTTTAAGCTATGCCACTGCACGGGTGCAGCCGCCCAGCGATAAGGGCAAGCGTCTGAAAATTTATTATATGACGCAGGCTTCCATCAAGCCGCCCACGTTCGTCTGCTTCTGCAATAACGCCGAGCTGTTCCATTTCAGCTATCAGCGGTATCTGGAAAACCAGATCCGGGAAACCTACGATATGACCGGTACGCCCATCCGGCTGCTGATCCGGGAAAGGGGCGAGTAAAATGCGGGAAAACAGAATTAACTGGAAAAAAGTTTTTAAGCCTGTCTGTGTGCTCTGTATCCTGCTGGGTGCCTATTGGTTATGGCTGCAAACCGCCGTCACCGGAAACCTGGCAGGCCGGTTTGCCCTGCTGGCAGGCGGGGTACTGTTCTTCCTTGCGGGGGTATTCGGGCTCATCGGCAAGCCCCGCTTTCTGGTGCCGCTTCTGGATTTCCTTGCCCTTGCCGCTGCGCTTTGCGCCCTGTGGAAGATCGGTACCGGCTGGCAGGAGATCGCAGGCGTGCTGCTTGCGATGCTTTATCTCCTTAGCTGCAATGCCGAAACCATCGTGGGCGACGGCGATGAAAACATCCAGCCGGATTACAGCGAGCTGCATCCCTATTGGGAGAATATGGAGGCGGTAAAGAAGCAGTTTGAGGAGCGCGACCGCCTTTTGGCGGAGCAGGCCGCCCAAAAAGAAAAAACCTCCCATGGGGAGGAAGAATGACCCGCAGGAGGAAAGCGGAGCTCTCCTTTGCCGATGCCTGATAAGGGTGTTATTCGGTAGATCGAATTTGTACGGCAAAATCCGATGCCCGCTATGGATGAAGGCAAACCAGATTATGAAGGAAACACGAAACGATGGAATATATACAGGTGACAAAAGAAAACCTTGAGAATGAGCACATTTGTTGTGCGATCTCAAATAATAAAGATGTTCAGGTTTCTTCCAAAAAAGAATGGATGAAGAAATGCCTGGAGGATGGGCTGGTCTTTCTTAAAAGCACCGAAAGAGGAAAATGCTTTATTGAGTATATCCCTGCCGAAAATGCGTGGGTGCCTATTGTTGCCAAAAGCTATATGTACATTGATTGCTTTTGGGTAGCGGGCTCCTTTAAGGGACACGGATATTCCAACGATTTACTGAACAAATGTATTGAAGACAGTAAAGCAAAAGGAAAAATTGGCCTTTGCATTCTTTCTTCGGCAAAAAAGAAGCCGTTTCTTTCCGACCCGAAGCATCTGGCATATAAGGGATTCAAGGTCGCGGATGTTTCTGATGCGGGGATAAACCTTATGTATCTTCCGTTTGAAGAAACAGCAGAAGCTCCGCAGTTTAAGGAAGCGGCAAAACATCCCCATACAGACGAAACGGGATATGTTTTGTACTATACAAACCAATGCCCGTTCAACGGGAAGTATGTCCCCATCCTTGAGCAGACGGCAAAAGAGAACAATATTCCTTTTAAAGCGATCAGAATTGAAACCAAAGAACAGGCGCAGGCTGTCCCCAGTCCCTGCACCTCCTATGCGTTATTCAAGGATGGAGAATTTTTGACCAACGAACAGCAGAATGAAAGCCGATTCTTAAAGCTTGTACAAGGGAAATAGTTCCATCCCCTTTTTTAAACAGAAACAAACCGGCTGAGGAGGAGTAAAAATTCCTTTTCGGCCGGTTTTGTTATATCAAAAGATTCCTGATGCAAAGCCGGCCTTAGGGGCGGCTCTTTTCTATGCAGTTTTTGACCCGGCGGAAAACGAAGAATCTTATGTCTCCGCGGATAACAGAGCCTTTTTTGCAAAAAATAAAGTTACTTTTTGGGAAAGCGGGGCGCAGTATGAAAGCAAAACGGTGGTGGGCGGCAGCAGGCGGTGCCGGCGCCGGCCTTTTAAATGGGCTTTTGGGAGCGGGCGGCGGCACGGTGGTGGTACCGCTGCTTTCGGTATTAGGAGTACAGGGAAAGAAAAGTCATGCCACCGCTCTGATGGTCATTGTGCCGCTCTCTTTGGTCAGCGCAGTGCTTTACCTGATTGAGGGGCGTTTTACGGTAGGAGACGCATGGCCCTATCTGCCGGGGTGCCTTATCGGGGCGCTGCTGGGCAGCTGGCTGCTGCCGCGGATTGCAACAGGCTGGCTGAAGCTGGTGTTCGGCGGGCTGCTGCTGTGGGGCGGCATCCGCCTGCTGGTTTGAGCTGGGGGGGGATCGCGGCAGCCTCCGTTGGGGCGGGGCTGCTGGGTGCAATGGGCCTTGGCGGAGGAGGTGTTTTACTGCTGGTGCTGGTTTCGGCCGGCATGGGGCAGCTTGCCGCACAGGGGGTCAATCTTTTTGTTATCGTACCGGTGGGGCTTCTCGGGCTCTACTTCCACTATAAAAACGGTTTGCTGGAATGGAAAACGGCATGGCCGCTGCTGCTGGGCGGCATCCCCGGCGTTTTGGGCGGTTTCTGGCTGGCAGGGTATCTTAGTGAGGAAACGCTGCAGATCTGCTTCGGCATACTGGTGATCCTGCTGGCGCTGCGGGAGCTCTGGATGGGGATAGGTCTGATC
>R24__coassemble_804_pt1 | contig 19356 bp, 19 predicted proteins | sample R24__metabat2_low_PE_034 | metagenome-assembled genome bin R24
AATCGGCACAATAACACCACCAAACCAAAGGATGAATACAAAAATGATCTTAGCAGACAAAATTATTGAAGAACGTAAAAAGCTCGGGTTTTCCCAAGAAGAACTTGCAGAAAAACTGTCGGTTTCAAGGCAGGCGGTCTCTAAATGGGAGAGCGCACAGTCGATTCCTGATTTGCAGAAAATCATAATGATGTCGGAGCTGTTCTCCGTCAGTACAGACTATCTTCTAAAGGATGAAATGGAGCCGGAGAAAAGAGTTCCCTTTGAATCAGAGCCGGAAAGAACCGTACGCCGTGTTTCTATGGAAGAAGCGAACGAATTTTTATCTGTGATGAAGGAGCAGAGCAAGGCGGTAGCCCTCGGTGTACTTTTGTGCATTCTTTGCCCGGTGATGCTGATATTCCTTTCGGGGCTTTCCAAAGCCGGCATCGGAGGGATTACCGAAACGGTCGCCGCTGCCGTCGGCCTTTCTGCGCTCTTTGTTCTTGTTGCCGTCGCTGTTTACCTCTTTGTCCGTTATGCGAGCAAAACAGATAAATTCAATTATCTTCAGAAAGAAGAATTTGAAACCGCATACGGTGTTTCGGGGCTTGCGAAAGAGAAAAAAGCGGCATTTGAGCCGACCTATACAAAATACCTTTCGCTTGGCATCATTTTTTGTGTTTTGTCGCCGCTTCCTTTGATTATTACTGCACTTATAAATGAAGCGGATGTCCTGTGTATTTCCATGACCGCACTTCTTTTGTGTATTGTAGCGGCCGGTGTATATATGATCGTTCGTGTTGCTATGGTAAAATCAAGTTATCAGATGCTTTTGCAGGAGGATGAATATAACAAAACCGAGAAAAGGAAAAACAAAGCCGTGGATGCTGTAAGCGGTGGGTATTGGTGCTTTGCAGTGGCGGTATATCTGGCTTGGAGCTTTCTCACGAACGACTGGAAATCCACCTGGATCGTGTGGCCGGTCGCCGGAGTGCTGTTCGTTCCGTTTATAGCAATCGCGAAGCAGCTCTGCACAAGAAAAGAGGACAGATAACTGTTATTAATAATACTGTAACAAATTAACAGGGGTGATGAGGTGAATGAAAGCATATTGCGAAAAACAGTTTCCAACGCTGAAACGGTGGAACAGATAAACGCTGTGATCGCCAACATTATCACGGTCAGCCGAATACCGTCTTCTCTTTTGCTGCTTGCATTATCTCCGTCTTCATCACTCTTTGCGGTGCTCTATTTACTTTGCGGCGTGACCGATATGTTGGACGGATTTCTTGCAAGAAAACTGCACACGGATAGCAAGACGGGTGAATTGCTCGACAGCGTTGCAGACGCGTTTTTTACCGTTGCATATGCTGTAAAGATACTTCCGCTTTTGTGCGTCCCTACTTGGATCTGGATATGGACAGCATTGATTGCAGCCGAGAAGATTTTGGGGATTTTGCAAAGAGGCAAAAAGAAGCGGAGATTCTATATAGCGCATTCATTAGCAAATAAGCTGACCGGCGTTTTGATCTTTCTTTTACCGCTGACAGTTCGTTTGATCGATGTAAAGTATGGTGCCGTAGTTGTGTGTGCGGTCGCAACCCTTGCGGCAACGGAAGAATTATTCGAACTGAAAGGAAAATAAAATAACTATGAGTCATCGGGAAACCGGTGGCTTTTTTGTTTATGCGGTGTCTCTCAATTTTGGCTTTGCCAAAAATGATAAAAAATGTTAGCAAATAGTCAGATGCTTTGGACCCAAAAGGGTCAAAAATCTTTATTTGGTTTTGCCCGGCGGATTATTTTGAATTGCTTTTTATTGAAATATGTTATAATGACTGTGAGGTTTTTGTGCTGACCTTCGTCTAATGGGTGAAAGGGAAAAAGAATCCTTTCGGAAAGGAGCAAATCAATGGATAACGGTGCCAGTAGCTACCGCCGTTTCCTTGATGGGGATGATAACGGTTTTGTCGAAATCGTAAGAGACTATAAAGATGGGCTGATCTTATATTTGGATAGCTTTGTAAGGAACATTACTGTTGCGGAGGAACTTGCGGAAGATACTTTTGTCAGACTTGGGATTAAAAAGCCGCATTTCTCGGGGAAATCATCTTTCAGGACATGGGTTTACGCAATCGGGCGAAATGTCACGATCGACTATTTAAGAAGAAACGCAAAGCTTGGCACAGTATCCATGGATGAATGCGCTGAGCCTGCCGATCTGGAGTCGCTTGAAAATGCCTATATACGGGAAGAAAGAAAAATTGTCATCCATAAGGCAATGAACAGGTTAAAAAGCGAATACCGTCAGGTTTTATGGCTGATCTACTTTGAAGGTTTTTCCAGCAAGGAAGCTGCCAAAATTATGAGAAAAAGCACCCACAATATAGAAACCCTTACATATCGTGCAAGACAGTCGCTTAAATCAGAGCTGATCAAGGAGGGTTTTCATGATGAAAAGCTATGAAGAAATGGCGCAACATGCGCTCCATCGCATCGGCGATTATGAAGCAAAGCAAACAATGCGGCGAAAAAATACCGCTAAAATCGCAACTCCTGTTGTGGGTTTTTGCCTGGCAGCATTGCTCGGCATCGGTGCATGGCAATCGGGGCTGTTCCAAACCGAGGCGCCGCTTGTGGATGCGGGCAATTTGGATGGAAACGAGTATTCTTCGGGTCAGACGGTACCGATTCATCCCGATGAAGTATCCGAGCAGGATAAAGCCGGCTTAAATTTGACCCAAAACAACAATGCTGTTGTTGATCCGAATGCCGGGGATAAGGAGACGGGCGTGCCGATCATTACGGGAGGAGACAGCGGGGCAAAAGGAGATGAGGCCGGCACAGTAAGCGATTGTTGCATATTTTGTTGGAAGAACAAACTGTCCATGTATGGGGATCTCTATTGGGCTGTAGAGAATAACCCTGATGGTGTATACGCTGTTCTTGCCACCTATCGCCCCACAACTGCCAACATAACCTCGTTTACTTATGAGGGAAAAACGCTGGCAGAGCTTGCGATCGAAGCGGATAACGAAAGGATTCTGCCGGATAAAATGATGCAGCTCTTAAAGCAGGGCGACGAATTGAAATACGGAACAGCCCTGTACAAAACGGGTCTTCCTTCCGGGATCAAGTGGGATCAAACGATGTATGAAAATACAGTCGCCTATTTGGGCGAGGAATTGCTTAACAAGTATATCGTTGACGGTGAATTTTTGCGGGAGGCACTCGAAAAGGATATCGCCGCACTGCCGAGCATCAGGATGACCACGCCGGACGGCACGATGACCTGTATCGGTGAGACCAAGGCAAGAGAAAAATATGCGAAGGCCTACAACGCTTATCTGGAAACCGTTCTGCCGACAGCCGCAGCGCAGCTTACGGCGAACGGTATCCAATGCGAGCGGGCTGCGTACCGGAACAACGGTCTGACGCTTTTGGTTACGGCAGAGCAGCTGCAAAATCTGCCGCTGGACGATCCGGAATATTGGCTCTTCAGTCTTGCTCCGGATGACTCCGTCAAAGGTATATCGGACGATGTAACGTATGCGACCGGGTTCAAAGTTTTTAACTGATTTATATATCTTGCGGGGGGATGTGCGATGAAACATCTGGTGGAAACCGCCCTTTTAACGCATGGATTGCGTTCTATCACCAATGAGGAATTGGCAGCAAACTGGCATTGCCCTGATGCGGTGTTGGCTTGGGTAGACAGAGGCGTGCTGCATCTGGGGAACTTGAGCGATTACCTGCCGTTCCGTGAGCACGCAGAAAAGGTTTGCCGCATTAATTGCAACGGTCTGGAAGACGCTTTGCAGAATGGTATCAGCGGTGCTTTGACTGCCAGCGGTACCATGGCAGTATGCAAAAAGCTGGGGATTCCAATGGCAATCACCTGCGGTATGGGCGGTATCGGTGATTTGCACGGAGAAGAGCTTTGTCCCGATCTGCCGGCGCTCTGCAATATGCCGGTTGCGCTCATTTCCACATCCCCTAAGGATATGCTGGATATCCCTGCTACGCTCCACTGGCTGCAAGAGCACGGAGTTCATATTGCCGGGGAACCCTGCACAGGGTATCTTTTCTGCGGTGAACCTGTTTCGGTGGAGCTTCCGCTATCTTCCTGTGCTACGGAATCGGCTGTTCGCTGCTATACTGCACATGGCGGTTTGCTGATCCTTCATCCCATCCCCGAGAAAGAGCGTGTGCAGGACCGCAGTATCCTGACGGATGCTATTGCAGCAGGCAAGGCGGCAGAAGCGGCCGGGCGGTATTATCATCCCGCTGCCAACGGCGAGATCGACCGGCGAACGGAAGGGTACTCCTCCCGTATTCAGCTGGAATCCATTCAGCAGAATATCCTGCTGGCGGAGCGTATTACGGAGTGAATATGTGAGCCATACGCCCGGCAAAGAGATTTAAACAGAAAACAGATGTACAAAAGTATTCTATGGCTCATAGAATAGACTATCCGAAAGAAAAAGGATGGTGTGCATTGTGTTTGAAGACAGGATGAGACGGGACCGGCTGGAATATTTCAGAACGGTACTCGGTCAACCGCCGCACGCAGCGGCAATGGTGAAGGGCAGCGAAGAATATCCCGGGATCACCGGCATGGTGCGGCTCTATCAGACAATTTACGGCGTGATGGTCGCCGCAGAGATTTCCGGGCTGCAGGATGTGACTGGGAAGTGCGCAAGCCCTGTTTTTGCGTTCCATATCCACAGCGGAGAATCCTGCACGGGGGACGAGAGTGATCCCTTTGCAGATGCGCTTACCCATTATAATCCAGATGAGTGCGAACACCCTTACCACGCAGGGGATCTGCCGCCGCTTTTCAGCAATAACGGGTATGCATTTTCCCTTTGCCTTACCAATCGTTTCCGGATCCGTGAGGTCATTGGAAAAACGGTGATCGTCCATGCCGGGGTGGATGATTTTACGACACAGCCGGCAGGCGGCGCAGGGGAAAAGATCGCCTGCGGGGTGATACGCTCTTTTATTTAAAAACTACATAGCGGAAAACAGTCATTCTTGTGTAATAGGGTGCGTTGCAAAGTCTGTATTTTGCAATGCACCTTTTTTCTGGATAATTATTTACTATAAATAATAAGCTGATTACGCATTTTGAAGTGTTGCGGCAGTGGGGAAAAAGTGGTACAATAAAGTGAAAAACTATCGACTTGAACAAGGAACGGAGGTTCCGGACTGACTGTGAATAAAAGCAACACATTAAGTTATTTGGCACTTTCCGAGCAGCAGACATTTACACGGGAGATCCGCCGATATTTATCGGAGCACTACGAGACGCCTCCGCTGGCATATGTTCATTCCTTTGGCTGCCAGCAGAGTGTTTATGATGGAGAACGGTTTCGCGGGATGCTGGCAGAGCTGGGATACGGCTTTGCCGGAGACGTCGCAGAAGCAGAACTCATCCTCTACAACACCTGTGCGGTGCGGGAAAATGCGGAGCAGCGGGTCTTTGGTAATGTAGGGGCGCTGAAAGGTCTGAAGAAGAAAAAGCCGGATCTTGTGATTGCGCTGGCGGGCTGTATGACGGAGCAGGAGCAGGTGGCGGAAAAGCTGAAAAAAAGCTACCCCTATGTAGATCTGGTGATGGGCTCCAATGCCTACGGCAAGCTGCCGCAGCTCCTCTATGAAGCACTGACCCAACACCGCCGCAGCATCCTGCACGGTACCGGGGATCATACGCTGTATGAGGATGTACCGGTATGGCGGGAAAGCAGTATAAAAGCCTTTGTGCCGGTGATGTACGGCTGCGATAATTTCTGCTCCTACTGCATCGTTCCGTATGTACGCGGAAGGGAACGCAGCAGGCTCCCGGAGGAGATTGAAAAAGAAGTGCATTCGTTGGTAGATAACGGCTGCCGTGAGATCACTCTTTTGGGGCAGAATGTCAATTCCTACGGCAAAGGTCTGGAGGAAACCATTGATTTTGCCGACCTTTTGCGCCGGATCAACGCCATCCCGGGGGATTTTCGCATCCGCTTTATGACAAGCCACCCTAAGGACTGCACCCATAAGCTGATCGATACCATTGCTGAGTGCGATAAGATCTGCAAGCACCTGCATCTGCCGGTGCAGAGCGGAAGCGATCGCATCCTCAGCGATATGAACCGGCGCTATACGGCAGCGCATTATGAAGACCTGCTGCGCTATGCCCGTGAAAAAATCCCCGGGCTTGCCATCACCAGCGATATCATTGTGGGCTTCCCCGGGGAGCTTCGGGAGGACTTTGAGGAGACATTATCGCTGATCCGCCGGGTGCGCTACAATGCACTTTTTACATTTATCTATTCCCGCCGCAGTGGTACATTGGCGGAGCGTTTGCCGGACCCGATTTCCGAGGAAAAGAAATCCCGCTGGTTTCGGGAGCTGCTGGAAGTACAGGATAAGATCGGTGAGGAGATCCTGCAGGGATATATCGGCAAAACGCTGCGTGTGCTGGCGGAAGGAGAAGGAAAGACCCCCGGATGCCTCAGCTGCAGAAGCGATGACAATACCATCGTGGAGGTAGAAGCCGACACGAGCCGGATCGGCGAATTTTTTGAAGTGGAGATCACCGCTGCAATGAATTGGGCATTATCCGGAAAAACCATAAATCAAGATTAATAAACCATTTGGAGGATTTACGTTATGACGAATGAAGAAATCATCCTGAAAGCACGCCAGTTGGGTGAAGCCCTGCAGGAAACAGATGATTTTACCGCCTTTCTGCTGGCTAAAACCGCTGCAGATAAAAATGAAGAGCTTCAGGATCTTTTGGGGCAATTCAACCTGCGTAAGCTGGATCTGAACCATGCCATTACCGCAGAGACCAAAGACCCCAATAAGATCAATGAGCTGAATCAGGAGGTAAAGCACCTTTATGAAAAGCTTGTCAGTCATCCGATGATGATTGCATACTCTACGGCAAAAGAGGAGCTGGATCGTACAGTCAACTTCCTGCTGCGCATTATCAGCGAAAGTGCTGCCGGTGAATGCCCCTATGAGATAGAAGAGGATGCCGCCTGCGGCGGCGATTGCTCTTCCTGCGGTGGCTGCCACTGATTTTCAGCCGAAATCTTTATTTTGACACAAGGCAGGTGGGAACTATGGCCCTTAATCCGGAAAAGCGCGCTCAGCTTTCCCCGATGATGCAGCAGTATCTTAATATTAAAGATCAGCATAAGGATCAGATCCTGATGTTCCGTCTCGGGGATTTCTACGAGATGTTCTTTGATGATGCGGTGCTGGCCTCGCGGGAACTGGAGCTGACACTGACCGGCCGTGACTGCGGGCTGGAAGAACGCGCACCGATGTGCGGAGTCCCTTACCACAGTGTAGATAATTATATTGCACGGCTTGTAAAAAAAGGCTATAAGGTCGCCATCTGCGAGCAGCTGGAAAACCCCGCACTTGCCAAAGGAATGGTAAAGCGGGATATTGTGCGTGTGGTGACGCCCGGTACCCTGATGGAAGCCAATATGCTGGAGGAAGGCAGTAATAACTATATCTGCAGTTTATATCCGGAAGGGGAGGCCTGCGGCCTTGCCTTTGCGGATATTTCTACCGGCAGCGTGCTGGTAACGCAGGTGACGGGCGAAATGGCCGTTATCAATGAGCTGGGGAAATATGCCCCCAACGAGGTCATCTATCAATCGGCGTTTCCGGGGATGAAATCGGCGGTTTCTTTTCTGAAGGACAGGCTGTGCTGCACGGCAGAGCAGGGGGATGACGAAGCCTATTGCTTCTCAAAAGCGGAGGAGCTGGTAACGGCACAGTTTAAGGGAAAAACGCCAAAGGAGCTGGGACTTGGCGATTATCCGCTCGGGATCTCTGCGCTGGGCGGCCTGCTTGCCTATCTTAAAGTAACGCAGTTTACCGGCATGGAACGGCTGCTTGGCGTGACCTGCTACCTCCCGCAGCAGTATATGCGGTTGGATATCGCAGCACGCCGCAATCTGGAGCTGACTGAGACCATGCGTGCCCGTGAAAAGAAAGGGACTCTTTTCTGGGTGCTGGATAAGACCAAGACTTCCATGGGACGCCGACTGCTCCGTGCTTCCATCGAGCAGCCGCTGCTCTCGGTGAACGCTATTAACCGACGGCTGCACGCCGTAACAGAGCTTACCCGCAACAGTATTCTGGTCAGCAGACTTACAGAGGAGCTGGACGGCGTCTATGATATGGAGCGCCTGATGACCCGTGTGGTCTACGGAAACCCTTCGCCGAAAGATATGGTGGCGCTGGGGCTGACCACCCGTCAGCTGCCTGCCATCAAGGAGCTGCTGGGCGATGTGCAGTGTGCATTGCTGCGGGAGATCGAACAAAACATTGACCTGTTGCAGGATGTGGGCGATCTCATCGGTGCGGCCATCGACCCCGACAGCGAGATCCCGCTTAAGGACGGCGGCGTCATCCGGGAGGGGTATGATGCGCAGCTGGATGAAACCCGCCATCTTGCTCATGATATCAAGGGCGTTCTGGCGGAGATAGAGGAGCGCGAAAAAGAGAAAACAGGCATTCGCACCTTACGCATCGGTTACAACCGTGTATTTGGCTATTATATCGAGGTATCCAACTCCTTTAAGGATCAGGTGCCGGCGTATTATATCCGCAAACAAACGCTGGCGAATGCGGAGCGCTATATCACCGAAGAGATCAAGGAACTGGAGGATCGTGTTTACCGCGCCCAGCAGGATATCATCGAGATGACCGCAAGGATCTATGAGGATGTCCGTGTGCGTGTGGCTGCCGAGCTGGATCGTATTCAGCAGACGGCAGAGGCTCTGGCAGGGCTGGATCTTTTGTGCAGCTTTGCCACGGCAGCACTGAACTACAATTACTGCTGCCCTACGGTCGATCTTTCCGATACGATCGAGATCAGTGATGGCCGCCACCCGGTCGTGGAGCAGCTGCTGGAGGGGGCCCCGTTTGTCCCCAATGATACCAGGCTGAACAATGCCGAACAGCAGATCGCTGTACTGACCGGCCCCAATATGGCGGGTAAATCCACCTATATGCGGCAGGTGGCGCTCATTGTGCTGATGGCGCAGATGGGCAGCTTTGTGCCTGCTGCTGCCGCACATATCGGTGTGGTGGATGGCATTTATACCCGTGTCGGTGCTTCCGATGATCTTTCCACCGGGCAATCTACCTTTATGGTGGAAATGAGCGAGGTAGCCGGGATCCTGCGCGAAGCAACAGATAAGAGCCTGCTGATCCTGGATGAGATCGGCCGTGGTACTTCTACTTATGATGGCATGAGCATTGCCCGTGCGGTGATCGAGTATATCGCAGACCGCAAGAAGCTGGGCGCCAAGACCTTGTTTGCAACCCATTACCACGAACTGACCGAGCTGGAAAGCCTGCTGCCTTGTGTAAAGAATTACAATGTAGCGGTGAAAAAGCGCGGCGAAGATATTATATTCCTGCGGCGTATTATCCCCGGCGGTGTTGATGAAAGCTATGGCATCGAGGTTTCCAAGCTGGCAGGTATCCCGCGGTGGATCATTGACCGTGCCTATGCTGTGCTGGAGGCTTTGGAAAGCGGAGAATCCGTAACGGAAGCGAGAGTAAATACCCGTGCCAAAGCACCTGTCGAATCGGAGCAGCTCTTCTTTGTGGATGAAAAGAGCGAGGCCATCAAGAAACGGCTGCGTCAGGCAGATCCCAATACGCTGACACCGCTGGAAGCACTGAATCTGATTTACGAGCTGAAAAAGTTGTTGTGAGTATTTATTTTGAAATGAAAGCGGGTGAGCTTGATGCCGAAGATCAATATCCTGGACCGTGAGACTGCTGAGCTGATCGCAGCGGGCGAGGTGATCGAGCGCCCTGCCTCTGTGGTAAAAGAACTGGTAGAAAACGCCATTGATGCCGGCGCCACCTCTATCACGGTGGAGATCCAAAATGGCGGTGTTCGCCTCATCCGTGTGACCGATAACGGATGCGGCATTGAACGGGATGAGGTTCCAAAGGCGTTTTTGCGCCATGCCACCAGCAAGGTAGCAGGCCCGGCAGACCTTGACCGTATCGGGACGCTGGGCTTCCGCGGTGAGGCGCTCGCCTCCATTTGTGCGGTTTCTCATGTAGAACTGCTGACCCGCTCGGCAGGGGAGGAGATCGGCACCTCATATACGCTATCGGGTGAATATGCCGGTGTTCTGTGTGAGGCCGGATGCCCGGCGGGTACTACCATCACGGTGCGGGATCTTTTCTATAACGTCCCCGCCCGCATGAAGTTCTTAAAAAAAGATTCCACCGAGGGTGCTGCGATCGCTACCTTGATGGATCGTCTGGCGCTTTCTCATCCGGAAATCGCTTTTCGCCTGATCCGGGAAAAAGAGATGCGGCTGAATACCCCCGGAAGCGGCGATCTGCTGGCGGCGATCTATGCCGTCTATGGCAATGAATTCGGGCGCAGTCTGGTGCCGGTGGAATGTGAATCCGGGCCTTTTCGGATCAGCGGTTATCTGGTAAGACCGGAATGCTGCCGCCCATCCCGCAGTATGGAACACTTTTTCATTAACCGGCGCTATGTAAAAAGCACCACGATGATGGCAGCAGTGGAGGAATCCTACCGCAATCATCTGATGGTGGGGAAATTCCCCGGCTGTGTGATTGATTTGACCCTTGACTCCGCAGAGGTGGATGTCAATGTCCATCCCGCCAAGCTGGAGGTCAAGCTCTCGGATGAGCGGAGTGTTTTTGATGCCGTCTATAATGCCTGCCGCGGTGCGCTGGCGCAGCTTCAGCGCACGGTATCGGTGCAGGATGTCGGCGGTAAGCGTTTTGGTGAGTTTACATTACATAACAAGCCCATGGAGGGGACGCAGACCCGCATGACCGCAGAAGAATACCGTACCCTTGCCCAAAAGACGGAAGCGCCGGATCGATCCCTTGCATTTATGGGTATTGCTAAGGCTGCGAAAAAGTGGGATAAAGAACCTGTTCCCTCCATGCTGCACAGCGAAAATGTGGAGCAGAGCTATCGCCAGTCGCTCCCGCCCAAAGGAACGCTTTATGGTGCGGTGGAAAAGGAAGGCTATGAGTTTGCTTTTACCCAACCGAGAAAATGGGAGCCTACCGTTGCAGCAGTCGCTGAAAATCCGTCTTGTGCCGAAGAAACCGCTGTTTTACCCGATAATGAAGGATCCACAGAAATTGCGGATCATAGGGAAGATGTCAGGGAGGGGACTCCCCCTTCCACATATGAAAAGGAAAATAGCTTTACACTTATTGGCGAGGTATTCGCCACCTATTTATTGGTCGAGGCAGGGGACGAGCTGTTGCTGATCGATAAGCATGCAGCACACGAGCGTATCCTTTTCAATCGCTTAAAGCGTCAGCATCGGGCAAATGCCGTGGAACGGCAGTTCCTGCTCACGCCTCTTACCGTTATGCTTTCCAAGGAGCTTTACGATGCTGCCGTGGATCACATAGAATTTTTTGACCGATTGGGCTTTGCAGCAGAGGACTTTGGGGACGGCTGTATCCGTATCCGTGAGATCCCCGCGATCCTCGGCACCGATAATATCAATGATCTTATCATTGAGCTGGCAGAACGCTTTGCCCATGTCGGCGGTGATGAAAGCGCACTGTTTGATGAGCTTTATCATTCAGTGGCCTGCAAGGCAGCCATTAAAGGGAATCGGCCTTCCGACACCTTGGAGCAGCAGGAGCTGCTGCGTTTATTGCGGGAGGATCCGACCGTTCGCAACTGCCCGCACGGTCGCCCCGTGGCTGTGACGATCACACGGCGGGAACTGGAAAAAATGTTCGGCCGAATTGTATAACGCTCCGGGGAGGTGTGTGGTGTGACGCAATTGAGAAAGAATAGCCTGATCGTGGTTGTCGGCCCCACCGCTTCCGGCAAAACGGCACTCGCTGCGGAGCTTGCAAAAGTGCTGGATGGCGAAGTGGTCTCGGCGGATTCCATGCAGATCTATGAGGGCATGGATATTGCGACCGCAAAGCCGGATCCGGAGGAGATGCAGGGGATCCCGCACCATCTTATCGGCTTTTTGCCGCCGGAAAGCCGTTTTTCTGTGGCGGAATACGCCCCGATGGCACGGCAGACGATTGATGATATCCTTTCCCGGGACAAAGTGCCGATCCTTGCGGGCGGCACAGGGCTTTATGTGCAGGCGGTGGTCGATCATATTTTGTATGATCAGGATGCGGCAGCCGACCCTGCTCTTCGTGAGAAACTGGAAGCACTTTCTGCTGCAGAGGGAAATCAGGCGGTTTGGGATATGCTGAATGAGATAGACCCCGAAACTGCTGTGCGACTGCATCCGAATAATCTGGGTCGTGTGATCCGTGCCATTGAGGTTTTAAGCACCAGCGGCTACTCCATCCGGCATCAGGAGGCGGCATCCCGCAGAGAGCCGTGTCCCTATCAGTGCTGCCAGATCGGCTTGCGGTATGCTGACCGCAACGTGCTGTATGACCGTATTGACCGCCGTGTGGACCGGATGATGGAAGCCGGACTGTTACAGGAAGCAGAGGCCTTTTGGAAAAAGGGGCTGATCAATACCGCAGCGCAGGCAATCGGATACAAAGAGCTGTTTGAATATTTTGAAGGACGGCAGACGCTTGACGAAGCGATAGAACGGCTTAAGACCGGTACACGCCATTATGCCAAACGGCAGTTAACATGGTTTGGCCGTGATGAACGCATCCACTGGATCCAGCCGGATGCTTTGCCGGCAAACAAAACAGTGCTCCAATGTGCTTTGGAATGGATCAATCTGTCACAGGGGGTGTACATCGGATGAAAAACGGGATGGTGAAGGTCCTGACTGTTATTCTGGCAGTATTTCTGGTGGTCTTTACCGGATATCATGCATATCGTCACTTTTTTAAGTCCTACTCCACCGTGGATGTTTATCGCTATACCGTCTACCATACTGCTGTTTCCAAGGGTATTTTTATCCGTGATGAAGCAGACCTGGGACAATCAACAGGGGAGCATCTCCGCTATGCTGTTAAGGACGGTGAAAAGGTAAAAGCAGGGACGCCTTTGGCGTATCGCTACAACAGCGAGGCAGAGGCAGCCCGTGCCCTTGCATACCAGAATAATCAAAATGAGCTTGCTGCACTGAAAAAGGTGCAATCCCTGCTGAGCAGTAATAACATCCCTAAGGTAACAGAGCTTTCTGCCGCAACGGATGTCAGTGTTACCGCTTTGGCGGAGAATATTGCGCTGGGGGATTATGACTCGTTGGATTCTAAGGAGCTTGCACTGCAGTATCAACTGAATATGGGTGCTGCCCTGACCGGTAATACACTGCCGATGGAGCAGCGCATTACGGAACTGGAAGCAGCCGCTCATCAGAATTACAGCAGCATCCTTTACAGCAGTGCGGAGGGCTATTTTTCCTACTGTGTGGATGGATGCGAGGATTCCCTTACTTTGGATAAAGTCGGCAACATTACAGCAGATGAGTTATCCCGGCTGACCGCCCGGGATTACCCTGCTGCGGAAGGCACATTGGGCAAGGTCATCCGGGATTATCACTGGTACTTTGTTGTGCTGCTGTCTGCCCGGGACGCCAAGGATTTTCCAATTGGAAGCACGGTGACGCTCTCTTTTGGCGGAAGTGATGCAAAAGGCGTTGAGGCATACGTAGAAAATCAGCAGCCGGAAGCAGATGGGAAATCAGTTGTTGTAACCTTTTCCGGGACTGAAATGAATAGCGAAACGGCTTCGCGCCGGTGTACATCGGTGAGGATTTCTTCCCCGGCCTATACCGGCATCCGGTTCGATGCAAAGCATCTCCACATCGTGGATGGCGAAAAGGGCATCTTTGTAGACGGCGGATATACCGTTGCCTTCAAGAAAGTAGACATTATCTATGAGGGTGATGGCTACTACCTCAGCCGCCTGAATTATACCGGCGAGGAGTGCATCAACATATTTGATCGGATTATTGTGAGTGATGCGGTATTGTATGACGGTATGCCGCTGAATGAAATATAATTGCGGGCGAAAACGATAGTTCAACCATTGATTTTGGCATTGACATAAGCTAAAAAAAATGGGATACTAAAGAAAATAAAATCTGGTCGTAACGGGAGGCAATTATGGGTTTCATTGATAAATTTAAGGATTTTATGGGCGTTGGCGAAGATGAGTTCGAGGATGATTTTGACGAAAATGAGGAAGTTGGCGGCAAGGATGATTTTGCCGACTTTATAATGCCCCAGGAGACCGGACGCGCTAAGGATTGGGAAGAAAAAGCTCCGGTCAAGGAGAAAAAAGATAATAAAGTAGTAAATATTCATGCGACTACCCAGCTGCAGGTGGTGCTGGTAAAGCCGGAAAAGTTTGAGGATGCCAGCAGCATCGCAGACCATCTGCTGGCCAAGCGTACTGTTGTGCTGAATCTGGAATCCACCAACCGTGAAATCTCCCGCCGTTTGGTCGATTTTCTCAGCGGCGTGGCATATGCCAACGGCGGTCAGATCAAAAAGGTGGCCAATTCCACCTATATCATTACCCCGTATAATGTCGGTGTGATGGGCGACAGCCTTTTGGACGAGCTGGAAAACAGCGGCCTTTATCTGTAAGCAATGGAGGAGAGAAAAATGATGGAAAAATTGTCACATCCGCAGTTCAGCAAATCTCTTTCCGGCTATAAGACAGAAGAAGTAGATTCCTATATCGAAAAACTTTTGGAAGAGATTTCTTCTTTGCAGGAAGCAAATGAAACGCTGGAGGAAAAGATCGGCGTACTGGCAGAGAGCGTTCAGAGCTATCGGGAGGATGAAGACAGCCTCCGTGAAGCGCTGCTTGGTGCGCAAAAGATGGCTGACAGTATCATTAAGAACGCCAACAATAAAGCGGAGATTGCCATGCGGGAAGCTTCCGTTAAGGCAGCGCATATTCTCCAGGAGGCCCACCAGAAGGTCGAAGATGAAAAGAACGAACTGGTCCGTGTGCAGGTGGAGGTTACGGAGTTCAAGTCAAAGCTGATCGGTATGTACCGTGAACATATCGAGGGCATTACCCGTATCCCTGCTGAAGAGAAGGAAGCCACTCCTGTTGAAGATGCAATTACCGCTGAAGTGGAATTTGCAGATTCTGAGAAACCTGTAGAAGCAACTGCCGGGATTACCGAGCCCCCCGCAGCCGAAGAAGCCGCAGAGCAGGCTATAATCGAAGAGGTTTCAGAATCCTCTGAACCGGCAGAAGAATCATTCGAAGTCGAAGAAGAGTCTGCAGGCGAAGAGGAAGAACTCTCCGAGGATGTTGAGAGCACTGACGGGGAAGAAGAGTCGGAAGAAGAATCCTCCATCCCGGAGCTTGGTCGCGATATCTTTGAGGAGTTCGAGCGAAAGAAGTCGGAAATTCTTAATTTTTCTCACTCTGATAAACCGGCAGCCGAACGCCGCAGCAAATTTTCCGATCTGAAGTTCGGTGATAGCTTTAACCTGCTGGATGACGAAGATTTTTGATTTGAATATGACCACATTCTGCGGCCCGTATTTATACGAGCCGCAGAGCTTTGAGGTAAAGAAAGATGTTTTATTTGATTACAGGCCTTTTGGGTGCTGCGCTTGTGGCGGCAGACCAGTGGAGCAAGGCATGGGCTTTGCGGGTGCTTGAGCCTGTTGGCACAATGCCCGCCATATGCGGCATAATTGATTACACATTTCTTCCCAACGGCAACAACGGTGCCGCATGGGGTATTTTTGCGGGGAAACAGACCCTGCTGGTCCTTGTCACCGGTGCAATGATGCTTGCCATTCTTGCGGCGATGCTGTTTTACCGCAGGCGGTTGAGCCGGCCGGAATTTGTTGCGCTTACGCTGGTTTTGGCAGGCGGTATCGGGAATTTGATCGACCGTGTCGGACAGGGCTATGTTGTTGATTTTATCCAGTTTTCTTTCTGGAAGACTTTCCCCATTTTTAATGTGGCGGATATTTGTGTCACAACAGGAGTGGCGTTATTGGTTCTTTGCATCCTTTTTGCCAATGATAAGAAGGAGAAAAGCCGTGAAGCAGCTTGAACTGATCGTTCCGGATTCTGTTGCCGGTGTTCGGCTGGATCGCGGGATTCCCATGTTGGCGGATCATCTCTCCCGCTCACAGGTGCAGAATCTGCTCGAACAGGGAAGCATCACCGTAAACGGAAAGTCAGCAGGGAAAAAGGATCTGCTTGCGGCAGATGACCATATCGTTATCCTGCTGCCGGATCCTATCCCGACCACTGCCCGGCCGGAGGATATCCCGCTGGATATCGTCTATGAGGATGACGACCTGCTGGTGGTGAATAAGCCTAAGGGCATGGTAGTTCATCCCGCCGTAGGTAATTACAGCGGGACACTGGTCAATGCGCTGCTGTTCCACTGCGGAGATTCGCTTTCCGGTATCAACGGTGAGATCCGGCCCGGCATTGTCCACAGGATCGATAAGGATACCAGTGGATTGCTGATCGTTGCAAAGAACGATATGGCACATCATTCTTTGGCGGAGCAGATAAAGGCACATAGCTTTACACGGGAATACGAGGCAATCATCCACGGACATCTGAAACAACCTGAACTGACGATAGATGCCCCCATCGGCCGGCATAAAACCGATCGCAAAAAAATGTGTGTGACAAAGCAGAATTCCCGAAATGCGGTAACGCATATAACGGTGTTGGAAGAGTATCCCGGCTTTACCCATATCCGATGCCGCCTGGAAACCGGCCGCACCCACCAGATTCGTGTCCATATGGCTTATATCGGGCACCCTGTTGTGGGGGATCCCGTTTACAGTACCAATAAGACCGATTACGGCACGATGGGGCAGTGCCTGCACGCCGGGAAGATCGGTTTTATCCATCCGATGAGCGGTGAGTATATGGAATTCACTTCGCCGCTGCCGGATTATTTTACAGCATTGCTGCAGAAGATAACACCCGAACAATGATTTATATTTCATAATACGATAGGAGGCTCCTTATGACTGAGGAAAAACTGCTTGTTCTGAAAAAAAACGCAAGGGAGGTCCGCCGCGGTATCCTTACAGAGGTTCACGCCGCAAAATCCGGCCATCCGGGCGGCTCGCTTTCTGTTGCGGATATCATCACTTACCTTTACAGCGAGATCCTGCATGTTGATCCGAAAAACCCCGGCTGGGAGGATCGTGATCGTCTTGTTCTTTCCAAGGGCCACACCTGCCCGGCGCTGTATGCCATGTTGGCGGAAAAGGGATTTTTCCCCAAGGAGGAGCTTTCCACCTTCCGTGCGGTCGGCTCCCGGCTGCAGGGGCATCCTGATATGAAAAAAGCCCCCGGGATCGATTTCTCTGCCGGGTCTTTGGGACAGGGTGTTTCCGCCGCTGCCGGTATGGCACTGGCCGGTAAGTTATCCGGTAAAAATTACCGTGTTTACGCGATTCTCGGAGACGGTGAGATCGAAGAAGGACAGGTATGGGAGGCCGCCATGTTTGCCGCCCACTATAAACTGGATAACCTCTGCCTGATCATTGATAATAACGACCTTCAGATTGATGGGCGCATCGGTGAAGTCTGTTCGCCTTATCCGATCGACGAAAAGTTTCGTGCCTTCGGTTTTGATGTGTTCTGCACTGACGGACATGATTTTACAGAGCTGGAGAAAGCTTTTTCCACTGCCCGCTCTGTAGCCGGAAAGCCTTCTGCCGTAATCGCCAGGACCGTAAAGGGAAAGGGTGTTTCCTATATGGAGGATCAGGCTGGCTGGCATGGCAAAGCCCCGAACGATGCGGAATATGAGCAGGGCATGAAAGAACTGGAGGTGCTGTAAGATGGCTGATATGATAAAAAAAGCGACCCGTGACAGCTACGGTGAAGCGTTGGTCGAGCTTGGGAATGAAAATGCCAAGGTTGTTGTGTTTGATGCTGACCTTGCAGGTGCCACTAAGACCGGAATGTTTAAGAAAGCCCATCCTGATCGGTTCTTCGACTGCGGGATCGCCGAGGGGAACATGATGGTTGCCGCTGCCGGGATGTCCACCTGCGGCTATGTGCCGTTTGTCAGCACCTTTGCCATGTTTGCCGCAGGCCGTGCCTACGAGCAGGTACGCAATAGCATCGGTTATCCGCACCTGAACGTGAAGATCGGTGCGACGCACGCCGGTATCTCTGTGGGTGAAGACGGCGCTACGCACCAATGCAATGAGGATATTGCTCTGATGCGTACCATTCCCGGGATGGTAGTGATCAACCCCAGTGATGATGTGGAAGCTAAGGCTGCGGTTCGTGCTGCGGCGGAATATGTCGGGCCTGTCTACCTGCGCTTTGGCCGCTTGGCTGCGCCGGTTATCAATGACCCGGAGAACTATCGCTTTGAGATGGGGAAGGGCATTACTCTGCGGGATGGCAAGGACATTACGATCGTAGCGACCGGCCTTCTGGTGGGTGAGGCAGTTAAAGCAGGTGAGGTGCTTGCCGCAGAGGGCATTGATGCCCGTATTATCAATATCCATACCATTAAGCCGATCGATAAAGAGCTGCTGGTGAAGGCGGCCAAAGAGACCGGACGAATCCTTACTTGCGAGGAGCATTCCATCATCGGCGGTTTGGGTTCTGCCGTGATTGAAGCTATTGCAGAGGATGCCCCTGTACCCGTCAGCCGCCTTGGCATCAATGATGAATACGGTCATTCCGGTCCCGGCGGTGAACTGCTGAAGGAATTCGGACTCACCGCAGAGAACATTGTCAACCGTTCCAAAGCAATGCTGAAATAAAAATGAGAGCAGGGATGCCGAATGCATTTGTGTTTGGCATCCCTGTCAGTACTTTAAAGAGGGAGGAGCATCGCGGATATGAAGCGCAGTTATCGTCAAATAGCAAAGCGATTTGATATTCTGCTGGCAATCGGTTTGATACTTGCGACGCTTTTTATCTGCTATGCCTTGATAAACGAAAACCCTCTTCCTCCGATCAACGAGATCCCTTTTTCAAATAAAGCTGATCCGCCACAGGATCTGGCGGGATTTCTTAAGATGAGCTCCACCGATCTGAACACTGCTGACAAGGAGGCACTCATTCTGCTCCCGGGGATCGGTGAAATATTGGCCGACCGCATTTTGACGGCACACCGGGAAAACGGCCCTTTTTCTTCCTGGGATGATTTGATGACGGTGCACGGGATCGGAAAAAAGACGATAGAAAAGCTGAAGCCGGTTGCGTTTTTAGGCCCATAAAATGATTATTTTCGCAGAAATCGAGCAGGGAAAAATATCAAAAAAAAGTGAGAAAAGTTGTTGACAATGCGCAGGTAGTATAGTATAATCTGTCTTGTCGCTTGAAACGAACTGCTTCAAGAAAGACTGATGGGAGCATAGCTCAGCTGGGAGAGCATCTGCCTTACAAGCAGAGGGTCACAG
>R24__coassemble_846_pt1 | contig 18708 bp, 18 predicted proteins | sample R24__metabat2_low_PE_034 | metagenome-assembled genome bin R24
CGTAAAATCAGGGCTGCCGCCTGCGGCTTGACGATAGGGCGGCGCTCCCCTTGCACCAAATAAAAAAGACGCCCTCCGGCGTCTTTTTTATTTGGTGCGGAAGATGGGACTTGAACCCACACGAGTTACTCACACGCACCTCAAACGTGCCTGTCTGCCTATTCCAGCACTTCCGCATAGAACATTAGTTATTATAACATCATTTCCGGCAATGTCAAGCCGTTTTTCTTCTTGCTCCCTATAAAAAATCAAAGCAAAAATTTTATCTCTGCGAGGGGTTGACAGCGTCATCCCATTACGGCTTGTTAATTCTTCCGTATAACCGGTTTCGACACTTTCCACACCATTTATTGCCATTTTTTCGGGTTCAGCCATAGATTTATCAGGATTTTAAGCATTTTCCCCTGCAAAATAGGCCGTTTTTGTGGAAAACCCGGTGGAAAGTGTGGATTACTATGTGTATAATCGTCTTGCCATTCCGGCAGCAGATGGTTGCATTTCGTTCGGCTGTAGGCTATACTTGGTACATCATTTTCATCAGGAGGATCCCATGCCAAATCTGACCGATCCCGCCGTGATCAAGGAGCTGCTGCAGCGCCATGGATTCCACTTCAGCAAAAAGTTGGGGCAGAACTTTATCATCAATCCTACCGTGTGCCCCCGTATGGCCGAGGAGAGCGGTGCCGCCCCCGGCGTCGGCGTTCTGGAGATCGGCCCGGGCTTTGGCGTACTGACCGCCGAGCTTGCCCGCCGTGCCGAAAAGGTGGTCGCCATCGAACTGGATGACCGCCTGCCCCCCATCCTGCGGGAGACGCTTGCGGGATTTAATAACGTAACGGTAGTGCAGGGCGACGCTATGGAGATCGACTTTTCGGAGCTGATCGAGCGGGAGTTTTCCGGGCTGGAGGTTGTCATCTGCGCCAATCTGCCCTACTATATCACCTCACCGCTGCTGATGCGCCTTTTAGAGCTGCATCTGCCGGTCAAAGCCATCACCGTGATGGTGCAGCGGGAAGCGGCGGAGCGTATTACCGCCATCCCCGGCAGCCGGGAATGCGGTGCGATCAGTGCTGCCGTGTGGTATTACAGTGAGCCAAAGCGGCTCTTTGGCGTCTCAAGGGGCTCCTTCCTGCCTGCGCCGGAGGTGGACAGCGCCGTCATGCGTCTGGATCTGCGCCCACAGCCACCCTTCCCGCTGCCAGGCGAAGCGGATTACTTTTCCGTCGTGCGCGCCGCCTTCGGTCAGCGCCGCAAGACCATTCTGAATGCTCTGGCATCGGGGTTGGGGCTTTCCAAGGATCAGACCCGTTCCCTTCTGGCAGAAGCCGATATCGCGGAAAATGCCCGCGCCGAGCAGCTTACTTTGGAACAGTTGGGGATGCTTTCCGCCGCCTATACCCATCATAAAGCATCGCATTAACAAAAATCGCTCTCCGTGGGAAGTTCCACAGAGAGCGATTTGTTTTTATCGTTTGGCTTTCTCCGGTCAGTCACACTCTTCTTTGCTGCCGGTTTTGGGATGGTTCACCATATATGCCAATGTAAGCAGGCTGTCGCCCAAGTGGACATTCACTGCAGAAACGTGATCGTAGCTATAGGTAAAATCATAACTGGAGAAATTCCAGAAAGCATCGATCCCCAGCCCCACCAGCGTATCTGCCATCCGTTCGGCTTCTCCGCGCGGGATGCAGACCACAGCCATCTGCGGGTGGTGCTCCTCACAGAAAGTGACCAGCTCACTGACCGGGCGCACAATAGTTCCATTCACCAACTGCATACCAACCTTAGCGGGGTCCTTATCAAAACCCGCAATGAGATCGAAGCCCCGGTCAGAAAAGAAACCCTTTTCACGGGTAAGGCTCTGGCCGCGGCTGCCGCAGCCGATCAGGATGGCAGGCGTCCGTTTTTCCACCCCGAGGATCTGACCGATCTCCTTGTGTAGCAGCTCAACATTGTAACCGTAGCCCTGCTGACCGAACCCGCCAAAGCAGTTCAGATCCTGCCGGATCTGGCTGGCAGTCACCTTCATCTGATGCGCCAGCTCCTTAGAGGAGATGCGGGTGACTCCGGTATTCAGCAGCATGCCCAAAAAGCGATAATACCGCGGCAGACGGTTAATAACGGAATTGGATACGTTTTTTTCATTCATAGCGTTGCACCTACCTATCGATCCCCGAAAACCGGGGAAAAAACACCCGAAGGATGTTTCTTTTTTCTATATTACCGCATTTGCACCGCTACGTCAACTTTTCATAGCCTGCACAGGGAAAATTGCAAATAAATCGTAAAATATCTTTTAGGACGATTTCTTTTTAGAGCGTGCCCTGCTATAATGGTTTTAGAATAAAACTCGGCAAGGGAGTGACGCTCTTGACCATTACGACCGATCCCGTTTGCACCGGCCCCACTGTACTGGTACTGGTAACAGACCAGATGAGCTGTGAGCGGCTGATCATCGCAGGAAACCGACTGGCGAAAGAGAAAAATCTCACGCTGGAGGTGCTGAATATCTGCCGTGCCGGCAGCGAGTCCGATCCGTTTGCCCTGGAGTGGCTGTACCGCGTTTCGCGGGAAAACGGGGCGCCGATGACCGTGACCTACAGCGAAAAGCCGGAGCGCACGCTGATAGAACAGCTGCGCCGCAAACTGCCGCAGGTAGTGGTAACCGGGTTGCCCGGCCCCGGCAGCAAGCTGCTGCCCCGCCTCTGGACACGGTTTGCACAGCTTGATTTTTACATGGTGGAGCCGGACGGTACTCCGCAGGCAGTTACACCGCTCGACCGTGCTTTGGCGTAGCCCCCGCTTATTCAGGATCATCAAAACACAGGAGGTTTTATTGATATGCAAAAAACTGCTTTCACCTTATCCTCCAGCAATGGCAAGAGCCGCCTTTCTGCTTTTCTCTATACGCCGGAGGAGGATCCCCGCGCTGTGGTACAGATCTGCCACGGGATGTGCGAATATATCGAGCGGTATGAGCCGATGATCGAGGTGCTGTGCAGCCACGGTTTTGCCGTATGCGGCTGCGACCATTTAGGGCACGGCTCTACCGCCGAGCTGAACGGCACACGGCTTGGTGTGTTCGGTGATGCGGGGAGCTGGAGCTATCTGGTAGAGGATCAGGAACAGCTGCGCCGGGAAATGCGGCTTCGTTATCCCACCGAGCCCTATTTCCTGCTGGGGCACAGCATGGGCTCCTTTATCGCACGGTTGTATGCCGCCCGCCACGGTAAAGAGCTGACTGCGCTGCTAATCAGCGGAACCAGCGGTAAAAACCCTGCCGCCGGCGCCGGCAAGCTGCTGGTAAAGCTGGTATCCCTTTTTAAAGGGCGGGGATCTGTCTCGGGGATGCTCTATATGCTTACTACCGGGAACTATAACAAAAAAGTGGGAGGCGGTCCCACCGGTGTGGAGTGGATCTGCCATGATGAGGGCATCTGCCAAAAGTACATCCATGATCCATGGTGCTCCTATATTTTTTCCACCGGCGGTTTTGGGGAGCTGATGGAACTGGTAGACCGCTGCAACCGCAATGATTGCTTTGCCGCCACCCCAAAGGATCTGCCTGTCTGGCTGTTTTCCGGTGCAGAAGATCCTGTGGGCAATAACGGAAAGGGCGTAACCGAAGTTTACAACAAGATGAAAGCCGCAGGCGTTAAGGATGTTACGCTGACCCTGTACCCCGGCGATCGGCATGAGGTGCATAATGAGGCCGACCGTGAACAGCTTTTTGAGGATATCATAAGCTATCTTAACAAATATTCGGTATAACCGATTCCGCCCTATAAAAAAGCTCCCGGTGGGGAGCTTTTTTACGCTGTAAAGACTTTTCTGCTAAAACTGTTTCACCGCCTGCCGGCAAAGTGTTTCTCTCTCGGCACGGCAAGTCCATCCCGTGCGCCGTCTGCTTGTTTATCACTCCGTCATGCTGCAAATTTGCCGGATGGCATCGGCATGTTCTGTTAGCTCCAGCAGCTTATAACGGGCACTCTTCAGGCGGCGGCTCAGCGTGGAGACAGAAACGCCGTTTTCCTGCGAAATAAAAGCCAGGCTCTTTCCCTCACGGTAGTATCCCTGAACAGCCTGCAGTTCTTCTGCGGTAAGACAATGCTCACACCCGTAAAGCAGCAGCATCCGATAACGCTGCCGGATCCGGTCGTTATCCTCGCCATCATATAAAACAAAGCAGTCAAAGCGGTCCAGCACCACTCTGCGTGGATTAGCAGCGTGTTTGGCGGTGCGCTGTGCCGACCTGACCGAGCTAACAGTAGTAATCACGCAGCATCCTTTCCAGCTGACGGGTATCAACCAGCTCATAGCGCAGCAGATCTACTCGCCGCTGAAGGTCGAAATAATGCTCACCCCGTGCGGTCTGCATCTCTTCCCGCAGCAAGGCGAGGCGTGCCTCCAGCAGGTCGCCGCTGCGCCGGTAATCCTCAGCCAATTCTGTAATACTCAAATCGTCATCCTCCCGGTTGTCTTTTGCCTTTTGGTGGTCAGAACACGGAGAACGGGGGCTCCGTGAAAGAACATATGTTCTTTATGTTTCCAATCGTACCCTGTTTTTTCCGATTTGTCAATCACAGGAAATTGCACTGTCCCATATTCAGCCCTTTTGCTGAAGCGGCTCACCCTTTCTCTGCGCTATGTACTTGACATTTCTTTGATTCCGGGTACGATAGGCCTCCGGGGGGTGATATGGATGTTCGGAAATGATGTGAGAGAGCTGCGGCTGCGCTGCGGATTGACACAAAAAGAACTGGGGATCCGATGCGGCATGACCGCCAGCGCCATCGGGATGATCGAGCAGGGGCGGCGGCTGCCCTCCCAGACTCTCTATGCGCGGATGCAGGATACCTTTGCCAGCGAAGGCTATCGGATGCCTCCCCGCCCGCATAAGGCTGCCCCACGGCACGATATTTTTTCTCTGCTGCGTGAGCCGCTGGACAACTAATATGGCGATAGGCTATAATGGGCCTATCACATTCGCTGCAAGGAGGCTGTTCCCATGATACGCAAGGCTGCAAAGACGGATCTTGAAGCCGTGGTAAGGATCTATGAGGAGATCATCGCCGAAGAGGAAAAGGGAAGCTGCTGCATCGGCTGGGTGCGGGGCATCTACCCTACCCGCAAAACAGCAGAAGCCGCCTTGCAGAACGGATCTCTCTATGTGCTGGAAGCGGATGGGGTCGTAGTTGCCTCTGCCCGCATTGATCATGAGCAGCCTCCCGCCTATGCCACAGTACCATGGCATCAGCAGCTTCCGCCGGAAAAAGTTCTGGTGCTGCACACGCTCACTGTTTCTCCCGCCGCCGCCGGGCACGGTCATGCACGCACTATAATGTCCTTTTATGAAGCGATGGCCAAGGAGCAGGGCTGCTGTATGCGGATCGATACCAATGTTAAGAACTCGGCGCAGCATTTTTATTTCAAATTGGGCTATGCACCCCGCGGTGTGATTCCCTGTGAGTTCAACGGCATCAAGGGGGTCAATCTGCTGTGCATGGAAAAGTGCCCCGAGTGAGAAAACGGCTTTCCCGCCCAGACAGCAGAAAGCTTATCAGAAAAGAGCTTACCGGAATGAATCCCGGTAAGCTCTTTTTTATCCCAGCTTGTCCCCGTTTTGTGCGGGGCGCTCCGGTGCGATCAAAATCACACCGCCCTCGCTGTAGGTACCCAGCACCAGTATCTCGGAGATGAAATCCGCAATCTGACGGGGCGGGAAATTCACTACCGCTAGCACCTGCTGCCCAACCAGTTTTTCCGGGGTATAGTAATCCGTGATCTGCGCCGAGGATTTTTTGATCCCCAGCTCTTCACCCAGATCCACCTCCAGCTGGTAGGCAGGTTTTCTTGCCTTAGCAAAAGGGCGTGCCGAAACGATCGTCCCCACCCGGATATCCAGCTTGGTAAAATCATCAAAGGTTGCCATTTGTGTTCTCCTCAGATGCTGATCTGCTTTGCAACATTGTAATACAGCTCATTGATATCCTTCTTCATGGCAAGCGCCTCATCAATATCAATATCATAGATACGGTTCTGGCGGACACCTACCACGCGGTTGCCGATGCCGTGCTCCAGCAGATCAATAGCACGGTAGCCCATAGCACTGGCATAAACACGCTCCATCGCGGTGGCATCACCGCCGCGCTGTACATGGCCCAGCACCGTCAGGCGGGTTTCCACCCCGGTGCGCTGCTGAATGTAGAAGCTCATATCCCTGCTGTTGCCCACACCCTCGGCCACCACTATGATAAAGTGATGCTTGCCGGTCGTCATGGTGGATTTCATGCGGTCCACCACATCTGCATCCAGGTCAAAGGGGCGCTCCGGGATCAAGGTGGCAATGGCGCCGGTGGCAAGGCCGGCATATAGCGCCAGATGGCCGGCATTGCGCCCCATTACCTCCACCACGGAGCAGCGGTCGTGAGATTGCGAGGTATCCCGCAGCTTATCGATGCTCTCTACCACGGTGTTCAGAGCAGTATCAAAGCCGATGGTATATTCCGTAGAGGCGATATCGTTATCAATCGTGGCGGGGATCCCAACACAGGGAACACCAAGGTCGGTCAGCTTCTGGGCGCCGCGGAAGGAGCCGTCGCCGCCGATGACCACCAAGCCGTCAATTCCACGGCTACGGCAGATCTCTGCTGCTTTTTTCCGGCCTTCCTCGGTCATAAACTCTTTGGAACGGGCGGTATAAAGGATGGTGCCGCCGCGGCTGATGATATTGCTGACCGCGCGCTCATCCATCTCCTCCATCTTGTCATTCAGCAGACCATCATAGCCATGATAGATGCCGTAAACCCGGTGTCCTTTATGCAGGGCGGTACGCACCACCGAACGGATGGCTGCATTCATGCCGGGGGCGTCTCCGCCGCTGGTTAATACTGCAAAAGTCTTCTGCTTTTCACTCATAATAATTTCTCTCCTTTTATCGTAAAATTGGCTCTATAAAATCAGGATATCGCCTGTGGCGGTAAAAGCGCTACATTTTCTTTGCCCAGCACCCGGCACAGCTCTGCCATAAGGACAGGGTTTGCATCGGTATTGCAGCCGGCAGGGGCACGCAGCACTTTACCGGTATCCGCAGCACGGATCAAAAGCGGTATGTTGCCCTCAAATATGCCAAACAGGGTCTGCAACTGCTTCCATTGCTCGCTTTCCAGGGATGGAACACGGATCAGAAGCCGGCTGCCTGCCGTGATCTGCTGCGGAGAAGTGCCCTGTTCGGGGGGAGTTCTCTTTGCAGAGGCAGCATTCTCTGCCCTGCCAAAGCCCTCTTTGCGGGGATATGCCTGCGGCGGGGGTGCGGCACGCCGTTCCTCGATGGTAAATACACGGTCAAGGATAAGCTTGGTGTCATCCTCCTCCCGCAGGGAGACTCTTCCGCGGAATACCAGCGGCTCGCCCGCACGCAGCAGGGAAGCGTTTTTCTCATAGCTGCGGGAAAACGCCATGACCTCCATGCTGCCGGTCATATCCTCCACCGTGAGGATCGCCATCGTTTCGTTATTCTTGGTGGTTTTCAGCTTTTTATCGCTGAGGATCCCGAAGATATCCACAAAGGCGTTATCATAGGGGGCATTGGTCTCGGCAGACTGAAGCCGCCCGATCCGCACCGCATGGAATTCCTCATAAAGCGCAAGATAGCTGCTCATCGGGTGTCCGGAAAGGTACATCCCGGTGACCTCTTTCTCAAATGCCAGCAGATCGGCCTTGGTGTATTCCGGCAGGTGCGGCAGCTCGTAATCCGCTGTCATACCGGCATCGCCAAAGAGGGAGATCTGCCCGCCGGAAAGATATCTTCCTTCCTCCGCCAGTGCATCCGCCAGCCGGGGATAGCCTTCCAGCATCTCATGGCGGTTGGCGCCCAGACCATCCAGTGCGCCGCATTTCACAAGGCTTTCCACCCCGCGGCGGTTCAGGTCGCACGCCGCAGTACGGCGGCAGAAATCAATAAAGGAGGTAAACTCACCCTTTTCACGGCGCTCCCGCAATATCGCCTCGATCACACTGCGGCCCATATTCTTGATGGCCAAAAGCCCAAAGCGGATGCCCTCGCCGGAAACGGTAAAGCCCATATCGCTGCGGTTGATATCCGGCGGCAAAACAGCGATCTCCTCCCGGCTGCACTCTTCGATGTATTCCAGCAGTTTGCCGGTGGAATCCAGCACGCTGGTCATCAGGGCGGCAAGGTACTCCCGGGGATAATGACGCTTCAGATAGGCAGTCTGGTATGCCACCACGGCGTAGCAGGCGGCGTGAGATTTATTAAAGGCATAGGCGGCAAAGCTGCTCATCTCATCAAAGATGCTGTTCGCCACCGCCTCGCTGATGCCGTTCTCAGCGCAGCCTGCGATAAAGTGGCTGCGCTCCTTTTCCATGACATCGGCTTTCTTTTTGCTCATGGCACGGCGCACCAGATCGGCCTGCCCGTAGCTGTACCCTGCCAGCTCACGGCAGATCTGCATGACCTGCTCCTGGTAAACAATGCAGCCGTAGGTGACTCCGAGGATCGGCTCCAGCAGCGGAGTCTTATAGCGCACCGCAGCCGGGTTCTGCTTATTGCGGCAGTATTGCGGAATAGAATCCATGGGGCCGGGGCGATACAGGGAAATGGCAGCGGTCAGATCCTCGATGGAGCGGGGGCGAAGCTGCGTCAGCATCTGCCGCATCCCCCCGGATTCCAGCTGGAACACGCCGCCGGCGTTCCCTTGTGAGAGCATATCGTAAACCGCCTTATCATCCTGCGGGATGGCATCCATCGAAAAAGAGGGCTCCCGCTTTTTTATCATTTCCTCGGCATCCTGTATCACGGTAAGGTTGCGCAAACCGAGGAAGTCCATCTTCAGCAGCCCCAGCTCCTCCAGGGTGGTCATGGTGTACTGCGTTACCACCGATTCATCGTTTTTCGCCAGCGGGACATAGCTATCCACGGTATCCCGGGTGATGACGACACCTGCCGCGTGGGTGGAGGCGTGACGTGGGAAGCCCTCCACCTTTTGGGCGGTGCGGATCAGCTCATCCACCTGCGGGTCGTTTTGGCAGAGCTGGCGCAGCTCTGCGCTGGATTCCAGCGCCTTTTCGATGGTGATATGCAGCTCCATCGGGATGAGCTTGGCCACCTGATCCACCAACGGGTAGGGCAGCCCCATTGCACGGCCGACATCCCGCACGGCGCCCCGTGCCAGCATGGTGCCGAAGGTGACGATCTGCGCCACATGGTCGGCGCCGTATTTCCGCACCACATATTCTATCACTTCCGGGCGGCGTTCATAGCAGAAATCGACATCGAAATCCGGCATGGAAACACGCTCCGGGTTGAGAAATCGCTCAAAAAGCAGGTTGTATTTCATCGGGTCGATATTGGTAATGCCAATGCAATACGCTGCGATGGAGCCGGCGCCGCTGCCTCGCCCGGGGCCTACCGGGATATTCTGGCTGCGGGCATATCGGATGAAATCGTGGACGATCAGGTAATATTCCACATAACCCATGCGGCTGATAGTCGAAAGCTCGTATTCCAGCCGGTCACGGTATTCCTGCGGCGGATTTTCCCCATAGTGCCGGACCAGTCCCTCATGGCACATCCGGCGGAAGTAGGCTTCGTTATCCTCGCCATCCGGCGCATTGAAAAGCGGCAGCTTGGTCTTGCCGAATTCAAATTCCACCTGACACCGTTCTGCGATCTTTACGGTATTTTCGATGGCTTCCGGTACCCCCTCAAAGAGTGCTGCCATCTCATCGCCGCTTTTGATATAGAACTCCTCCGTGGGGAATTCCAGCGACTGTTCATCGTTTATCGTCTTTCCGGTCTGGATGCAGATAAGCAGGTGCTGCATCTTGCTGTCTTCCCGGGTAAGGTAGTGAGCATCGTTGGTGGCCACCAACCCCACGCCCACTTCCTTTGCCAGCCGGATGAGGTCCGGCAGGATCCGGCGCTGCTCTTCTATGCCGTGATCCTGGATCTCGATATAATAATTCTCCGCGCCGAAGGTATCCCGATACCACTCGGCGGTGCGGCGTGCTTCCTCGTAGCTGCCGTTCATCAGCGCCCGGGGGATCTCTCCCGCAAGGCAAGCCGAAAGGCAGATCAGCCCTTCGTGATGTTCTGCCAGCAGGTCACGGTCGATGCGGGGCTTATTGTAAAAGCCCTCGGTGAAGCCACGGGATACCATATAGATGAGGTTCTTATAGCCCTCGTTATTTTTGCAAAGCAGAACCAGGTGATTGGGAGTGCTATCCAGCCGATGCACCTTATCAAAGCGGGAACGCGGCGCCACATACACATCGCACCCGATGATGGGGTTGATGCCCTCCTTTTTGCACTCCTTATAGAAATCCACCGCGCCGTACATCACGCCGTGGTCGGTAATGGCGCAGGCAGACTGACCCAGCTCCCTGGCACGCTGCACCAGCCCCTTGATGCGGCAGGCGCCATCCAGAAGGCTGTATTCGGTATGAACGTGCAAATGGACGAAATCGGTCATAAAATGCGCCTCCTGCGATAAGAAAATTTATGCGCGAGCAAAAAAGGTCATTGCGGTGCCGTCATCCTTTACCAGAATATCGGGCGGCAGACGCAGCGCCAGCAGGGTAACATAATAATCGCCTGCCGCCCCGCTGAGATTGACCAGCTGAACAAAGTAGCACGGCCAAAACCATTTTTCCGGCAATGCGGCACAAAGGATGGCTAACACGATCCCCCACAGCACCACCGGCGCCAATGCAATGGTGATGTACTCCGCACGGGGGAATACCGCCTTAGTGCCGGCAAAGGCATAGCCGCCCTTAAAGCCGAAATAAGGCTTGCCGCCAAACAGGTATATAGCGATGCCATGCACCAGTTCGTGCAGGATGATATACAATATAAGCGCCGCCAGCGTGACCCCGGTATAAAGCAGGGAGCGGCCTGTTCCCTCTGTAAAATGCAGGGGGTGTACCCAAACCGCCGGTACTGCCAGCAGTACCATCAGCACAACAGAGGCGATGCTGACGCCCCACATTTCTTTTTTATTGTGTACCAAATCTACAGACCGGGCAGGTATATACCCCTTTGGAACCGCTTCAAAGCTGTGTTTTTTCATAGCTTGTCCTCCCGGCAATGCTCTGCCAGCGCAAAGATTTTTTCAAGGCGGTGGTTGACACCCGAACGGGAAAGCGGCGGGCTTAGCTTTTCCCCCAGCTCCCGCAGGGAATCGTAGGGGTTATCCAGCCGAAGCTGCGCCAGCGCCCGCAGCTCCTCCGGCAGCGAGTCGACCCCTACCAGATTGATCGCCTCGATCTGCTGCTGCGCAGCATCCGCCACCTTATCCATATTGGCGGCATCACAGTTGCTGGCGCGGTTAGCAGCATTGCGGCGCTCCTTGATGATCTTTGTGTTCATCATCTCCATCGAAAGGATCGGGCAATCCATATAGGTCAGCAGATCCTCGATCTGCTCGCTTTCATTGATATAGATAATCGTCTGCCCGCGGCGGCGGCTCTTCAAAGGGTGAAAGCCGATCTCCTGCAGTAGCTCCACCAGCATTTCGGTCAATTCCTCCCGCGGCGCGGCAAATTCGATGTGGTATTTGTTTTCCGGGTCGGAGAGCGTGCCGCAGGCAAGGAACACTCCTCCGAGGAAAGCGGCCGCACCGTCATCGCCGCCCAGCAGGTCATAGGTAACGCCCTCTGGGTAGAGCATGGCAAAGTGGTTGTGCAGCGCACGGCGGTCGGCAGCGTCATCCACCGTCACACGGAAGACCTGCTGCCCTGCCACGGGCTTTTCCTCCGCCATGGTCACAGTGCCGCACAGCGGCGCCACGCTTTGCACCAGCTGTGCATAATATCCCGCCACGCGGCGCTCACGGGTCAGCATTTCCATGCAGTCCGAGGAAAACCCTCGGGAAAAGACCATCAATCCATAGGACTGCTGGTTGCGGAAATGCTGGCGAATGGTACGGTTCGCCAATATCTCATCCTTGGCCCGGGTGGTAAATGACGGCATATTCTCCCTCTCTTATTGTCAAATGCCTCTGCGCGGCAGCACCCCTCTTGCGGAGGCAGCCGTTTTCGGCATCATTCTATGATCTTCACTTCACATTCCAGCGTATAGCCGGTATTATCCTTCACTTGCCGCTGCACCTCGGCGATGAGTGCCAGTACATCCGCAGCGGTGGCGCTCCCGCGGTTGATGATAAACCCGGCGTGCTTTTCGCTTACTTGGGCATCCCCCACCCGCAGACCCTTCAGCCCGCATTGGTCTATCAATGCCGATGCGTAATTCCCTACCGGCCGCTTAAAGGTGCTGCCGGCGCTGCCGTATTCCAGCGGCTGCTTTTGGCGGCGGCGACCCATGTAGTCCTCCATCTTGGCGCGAATCTCCTCCGGCGGGGCAGGGGTAAGGTGCAGCCGCGCCCCTGTAATGCAGCAGTTCCTTCCCTCAAACATGCTGTGACGGTAGCCCAGCTCCAGCTCCTCACCTGCGGCAGTTTTCTTCTCGCCGTTTTCGTCTATATAGGTCACATCCGTGATGATATCTTTCATTTCTCCGCCGTAGGCACCGGCATTCATATAGATGCCGCCGCCCAGCGTACCGGGGATCCCGTAGGCCCATTCCATCCCGCCAAGTCCCGCCTCACAGGCAGCACGGCAAATGCCGATCAGAGATGCACCCGCTTCGCAGAGGAGGTTATTCCCCTCCCGGCGGATGGCAGAGAGGCCCTCTCCCAGCAAAATAACGGGGCGTCGGATCCCCGCATCACTCACCAGCAGGTTGGAGCCCCGTCCCAGCAGGAACGGCTCTTCCCCCGCCTTGCGGCAAAGGGCAAGCGCATCGGCAAGCTGCTGCTTGCTGCCCGGCATGATAAGCAGAGCAGGCCCTCCGATGCGGAAGGTGGTGTGCAGCGCCATCGGTTCATTTTCCGCAAAGGGGATCTCACTCCCCCGCAGCGCTTCGTTCAGTGCCATAGCGAATCCTCCCCTCGATCAATACTGTTCCTCCGATGCAGCAGCAGCTTCCGGCTCTTCTGTATCCAATCCCAACTGCAGCAGCAGGTCCCGGGCGGCATTGTTCCCCATGGCACGCTGGCGGTAGTTCATGGTAGCCACCTCAATAATTACAGCCAGATTGCGTCCGGTGGTAACGGGGATGGTGGCACAGGGCACCTGCATCCCGAGGATCTCGGTGAATTCATCCTCCAGCCCGATACGGTCATAATTCTTTTCGGAGTCATAGGATTCCAGTTTGATGACGAAATTGACATTGGCGGTATTTTTGATGGCGCCCACGCCGAAAATGCGGCTGACATTGATGATGCCGACCCCGCGCAGTTCCATAAAGTGCCGGATGTTTTCCGGCGAATTGCCCACCAGCGTGCTGTTGGAGACCCGACGCACCTCCACGGAATCATCCGCAATCAGCCGGTGGCCTCGTTTCAGCAGTTCCAAAGCGGTTTCACTCTTGCCGACGCCGCTGTCGCCCATCAGCAGAACGCCCTCACCGTAGATCTCCATGAGGACACCGTGGACAAGGGTGCGGGGCGCCAGTTCCAGGCTCAGCTTTGCATTCAGCTGGGCAGCCATGTGGGTGGTGTTCTCCGGCGACTGGATCAGCGGGATAGCGTATTTTTCCGCCAGCTCCAAAAAGAGATCAGCAAAAGAAAAATTCTGTGTGATCACAATGGCCTTCGGCGATCTGGCAAGGAATGCTTCCAGACTGCTCCGGCGTGCCTCCGGCTCCAGATGCTCCAGATAAGAAAGCTCGGTACGGCCGATCAGGTTAATGCGCTGCGGCACAAAGCCTTCATAAAACCCGGAAAGTGCCAGCCCCGGTCGCATCAGCTCGGCGTGGCTGACAAGGATCTCCTCCTCGGTTTGCGGGTAATAGAGCACTTTCAAGTTCAAGTCCCGGATAATCTTTTTCAGCGGGACGGTATATTCATGCGGCAAAGGTGTCTCCCCCTTTTCGACTGACTGTGAATGGCTATCCCGTACTGCCTTGCGGCAGCGCTTTATCATTTTAATTATATATCAATCCTGATAAAGTTACAAATAGAATCGTATAAAAAATAACAAAACCGTGTAAAAAAATGTTGCCCCATCAACGAATCAGCCGTTAACGGGGCAAATACAAAGAATAATATCCGATATCAGCAGCTTACAGGAGCCGCTAAACCGCCTATGAGGGCAGAGGATTGCATCCCAACCGGGGAAAAAGAGCCAAGACCTAAGGTCATGCGCAATCTCCCTGAGGTAACCCTTATTTCAGAATATCATTGATATCGCTGAGGCCCGACCGTGTCGTCACGATAATGACGCTGTCACCCTCCTGCAGCGTATCCTGCCCCGAAGGAATGATAACGGCCCCGTTGGGACGGGTGATGCAGGCAATCAGCAGATCTTTTTTGAGCTGCAGATCCTTAAAAGGAATCCCGATAAGCAGACATTCCTTTGCCACCCCAAACTCCAGTGCCTCCACACGGTTTCCAACCATACGGTGCAGGGTGCGTACCCCACCGCCGATGCTGTTTTCCATCGCACGGACATACTGAATAATGCGGTTGACGGTAACACCGCTGGTAGAAACCACACTCTCCACAATTCCCGACCGGTTAATGATCTCGGAGAAAGAATTGCGGCTGACCTTGGCGATCGAACGCCCCACATTATGAAAACGAGCATACATCGTCAGCATGATATTCAGTTCATCCAGCCCGGTGAGCGCTACAAAAGCATCACTGCTTTCTAAGCCTTCTTCACACAGCAGTTCATGGTCAGTGGCATCCCCATGGATGACCAGCACACCGGGCAGCTGCTCACTGAATTCCTGACAACGCTTCTCATCCCGATCCACCAGCCGCACCTGCATCCGCATGGTGGAAAGCTGCTCCGCCAGATAGTAGGCGATGCGGCTGCCGCCGATAATCATTACGTCACGGGCATGGTCCTTAAAAGCATCCAACCCGCGGAAAAAGCTTTCCAGCTCCGTGGGCTTGGCACTGACATTGATTTTGTCGCCGGCACACAAAACAAATTCACCGGTAGGGATAAATACATCCGCTCCCCGCTGAACGGCACAAATCAACACCTTGGCATGCAGGCTGCCGATGTTTTTCAGCGCCATCCCATCCAGGCGGCTGCCCTCCGGGATGCGGTACTCCACCAGCTCCACACGGCCCTTGGCAAAGGTCTCCACCTTAGCCGCCGCAGGGAAGCGCAGAATCCTTGCTATTTCACGGGCGGTCTCACGCTCAGGGTTGATGGAAAGCGAAAGCCCCAGCTCCTGCCGCATCATACCCAGCTGGCTTTCATATTCCGGATTGCGTACCCGTGCGATGGTGTGGCGAGCGCCCAGCTTTTTGGCTACAAGGCAGCAAACCATGTTCAGCTCATCGCTATCCGTAGCCGCAATCAGCAGGTCGGCATCCTGCACGCCCGCCTCCTGCTGAACTTTATAAATGGCGCCGTTGCCGGATACCCCGATGACATCCAGCGATTCCGCCAGATGCTCTGCCATGCCGGGACGGTTGTCGATCACAGTGATATCGTGGCCCTCGTTGACCAGCTGTTCTGTCAGCGCATGCCCGACCTTACCGATACCCACTACAACGATCTTCATGCTGTCTTATCGCCTGCTTTCTTCTTGGGTTTGGGACATATACCGCCCCACAGTACAGGTTCATTTTAACTTTTTTCTCTGCACATTGCAAGTATCCGGGGAGAAACGTCCCAAAATCCCCCAAAAATCGTCCCATCGCTCGACAGATGCCTCACGGTGTGATAAAATAAAACCAATCTCATTATTCCCCCGTCGGAAAGGAGCCAACCGCCTATGGCCTCGGCATTTTCGGAAAAAGTCTACGCTATCGTGCGGGAGATCCCATGCGGCAAAGCCGCTACCTATGGGCAGATCGCCTTTTTGGCCGGCAAGCCCCGTGCGGCACGCCTCATCGGCAATGTGCTGCATCACAATCCCTATCCGGGCGTTGTCCCCTGTCACCGGGTCGTGTTCCGGGATGGCAGCCTTGCTGAAGCATTCGCCTTTGGCGGTGCGGGGGTACAGCGTGCCCTGCTGGAAAGCGAAGGGGTCCCTTTCCTGCCCGATGGCAGAGCAGACCTTGCCCGCTGCCAATGGGATGGCTGCCTCTCCGGGCATTCCCGGCCGTAACATCACCGAAAGGAACTGAATCATCATGGAAAACCTTACTAAGCTGGTAGAGGAATACTCCGGTGTGCTGCTCACTTCTCTGTGGCACATTCTGCTGGCACTGGTCATCTTTTTAGTGGGGCGCCGCCTCATTGATGCTTTCCTCGACCGCATTGCACTGCTGGGCGATAAATACTCCCACCTCGATTGCGGCCTGCGGAAGTTTATCTATTCGATGATAAAGGTGGGCCTGTGGGCGCTGCTCATCTACCTCATTGCCTATTTTTTGGGTGTCCCCACCGCCTCTTTTGTTGCCGTCATCGGCTCCATCGGCGTCACCGTAGGCCTTGCGCTGCAGGGCAGCCTTTCCAATTTTGCCAGCGGTGTCCTGCTGCTGTTCCTGCATCCGTTCCGCGTGGGCGATTATATTCAGGTCGGTGAGCACAAGGGCACTGTGACTGATATCGGCTTATTCTATACCTGTATCCTCACGTTGGAAAACCGCATTGTCAATATCCCCAACGGCTCTCTTGCCGGCGGTAATATCATCAATTGGAGCGCCAAAAAGACCAATCTCCTCATCATCCCCATCAGCATCAGTTACCATGCCGATATTCAAAAGGCGGTAGATACTCTTATCGAAGTGATGAATCGGCGGGAAAAGGTCATCGACAAGGATAAAACCAGCGTGCTGGTGCAGGAGCTGGGTGAAAGCAGCGTCAACCTGAGCATGCGCTGCTGGGTAAAGAATGAGGATTACTGGGAGGAGCAGTGGGCAATCAACCGTGCCGCCAAGGAGGCACTCGATGCCGCAGGTGTTGAAATCCCGTTTAACCAGCTGGATGTTCATATCATCCCGTAATGTCGCCGCTTTATTGATACCGTCAGCGCCCCGATGGGGCGCTTTTTTACCCCGTGCAGATCTCAGGCGCAGCAAAGCCGCCTTTTCTTTCTTGCCTCACCTTCCTTGTGGATTTACCACAAGTTTCTTTCCCTCAGTTTGTCCCTTTTTCGGTTGCTTTTCCACCTGTTTTCCGCATAAGCCGGCCTTCCTTTCTATTTTACAAAGCGTCAATGTTTCCCCTTGTGCGGGATGGCTTTCTTTTTTTGCAAAAGCAGCAAAAATTTGTTGGTTTTTTCTCCTATTCTTATGTTCCGTTTGCTTGACAAGTCCTCTCATTTTCGGTATTATTTGATAGACACTTTATGTGAATTTCACAAGGAGGCTATGAAACCTATGGAGACCACTCTCGTATTGATGACCTTCGTAGGCTCCGTTCTTGCGCTGCTGTTCGCACTCATCACCGCACGCAAGGTCCTGAGCTTTGATGAAGGCACCCCTCTGATGCAGAAAATCTCCGCATCCATCCGTCAAGGCGCCAATGCTTATCTGAAGCGCCAGTACACCATCGTCGGCATCTTCTTTGCCTGCATGTTTGTCATTCTGTGCATCATGGCAGCCACCCATATGCTGACCTGGTTCGTTCCGTTTGCATTTATCACCGGCGGCTTTTTCTCCGGTCTGTCCGGCTTCGTCGGCATGAGCATCGCCACCCGCGCCAATGCCCGTACCGCCAGCGCCTGCCGCACCGGCCTTAACCGCGGCCTGCGTGTTGCTTTCTCCGCCGGCTCTGTCATGGGCTTCACCGTAGTCGGTCTGGGCCTTTTGGATATTTCCATCTGGTTCACCCTGCTGAAGTTCGTCTTCAAGCTTGATGCTCCGGCCATCACCAGCGCTATGCTTACCTTTGGTATGGGCGCTTCCTCCATGGCTCTGTTTGCCCGTGTCGGCGGCGGTATCTACACCAAGGCTGCTGATGTCGGTGCTGACCTGGTTGGTAAGGTGGAAGCCGGCATCCCTGAGGATGACCCCCGTAACCCTGCTGTTATTGCCGATAACGTCGGTGATAACGTCGGCGATGTCGCCGGTATGGGTGCCGATCTGTATGAATCTTATGTCGGTTCTGTCATCTCCGCTTCCGCTCTGGGCGTTGCTGCTTTCGGCGGCGAAGTCCGTGCCATGGCTCTGCCCATGATCATGGCCGCCATCGGCATTGTTGCTTCCATCATCGGTACCTTCTTTGTCCGCACCGATGAAAAGGCCGACCAGAAGACCCTGCTGAAGGCTCTGAGCCGCGGCACCAATCTCAGTGCTGTTATCATCGCTGTCATTGCCTTCTTCCTGGTTCGCCTGATTCTGGGTACCGAATACACCGGCCTGTACTTTGCTATTCTCGCCGGTCTGGTTGCCGGTGTTCTCATCGGTAAATCCACCGAGTACTTCACCAGCGATACCTACAAGCCCACTCAGGGTCTGGCAGGCACTGCTCTCACCGGCTCCGCTACCGTTATGATCGGCGGTCTGGGGCTGGGTATGCTTTCTACCATTCTTCCCATCGTTATCGTTTCTGCCTGCATTCTGCTGGCTTACTACCTCTCCGGCGGCGCTGCCAGCGCCAGCATGGGTCTGTACGGCATTGCTCTGGCTGCTGTCGGTATGCTCTCCACCCTGGGTATCACCCTCGCAACCGATGCTTACGGCCCTGTTGCCGATAACGCAGGCGGCATCGCTGAGA
>R24__coassemble_884_pt1 | contig 18175 bp, 22 predicted proteins | sample R24__metabat2_low_PE_034 | metagenome-assembled genome bin R24
CGATCCGGACAGGCTGGAAATGAACAAGTATTGCCGCTTCTGCCGCAAGCACACTGTCCACAAGGAAACCAAGTAAGGGGGTAAACGGAGAATGGCTGAAACGACCAAGAAACCCGGCCTCTTTGCCCGCATGGGGCGTTCCTTTAAGGATATGCGCGGTGAGATGAAGAAAGTGGTATGGCCCACCAAAAAGCAGGTATGGAACAATACCCTGATCGTTCTGGCAGTGATGCTGATCTCCGCTATCGTCATCTGCGGCCTTGATGCTCTGTTCTCTCTGATCGTCAAGCTGCTGATCAAGGTCTGATCCGCAAGCGCGTATGAAACATTCTTACATGGGAGGTTGACCGATGGCAGAAGAAGCAAAATGGTATGTGGTGCATACCTATTCCGGATATGAGAATAAAGTGGCGGATAACATCGTCAACGCGGTGGAAAACCGTCAGCTGCATCACCTGATCACTGATGTCAAGGTCCCGACCGAAACTGTGACCGAGATCCGGGAGGACGGCCAGAAGCAGGAGAAGGAACAGAAAATCTTCCCCAGCTATGTCTTTGTCAAGATGATCATGACGGATGACAGCTGGTATGTCGTGCGGAATATCCGCGGCGTCACGGGCTTTGTGGGCCCCGGCTCCAAACCGGTTCCGCTGACGGAAGCGGAGATCAACCGCTTCAGAGTGGAAAACCGCCAGATCGAGATCAACTATGCCGTTGGCGACAGCATCGAAGTCACCGGCGGCTACCTGGAGGGCTTTACCGGCATCGTAGATGCCATCGATATGGAAAAACAGCAGACGCGCGTCACCGTTTCGATGATGGGCAAGGATGTTACCGTAGAGCTGGCACTGGATCAGGTAAAACCGCTTCTGTAATAAAAGCAAATAAACCGCAGGCTCCCGCGGGATTTAGGGAGTGATAGGCGCTTTACCCACTATGAGCCGGGTATTTCGCCTGTGGGAGGAACCATCCCGAAGCGGATGGCCCGCTATCATTACCACGTATTTGGAGGTGCAGAAACATGGCTCAAAAAGTAGTTGGCTATATCAAGCTGCAGATCCCTGCCGGCAAGGCAACCCCGGCGCCCCCCGTAGGCCCCGCACTGGGTCAGCACGGCGTCAACATCATGGCATTCACCAAGGAATTCAATGAGCGCACCAAGAACGATGTCGGCCTCATTATTCCCGTAGTTATCACCGTCTACGCAGACCGTACTTTTAGCTTTATTACCAAGACTCCCCCTGCGGCAGTCCTGATCAAGAAAGCTCTGAATCTGGAATCCGGCTCCGGCGTGCCCAACAAGACCAAGGTTGGCTCCATCACCCGTGAGCAGCTCCGCAAGATCGCCGAGCTTAAGATGCCCGACCTGAACGCTGCCAACATTGATACCGCCATCAGCATGATCGCCGGTACCTGCCGCAGCATGGGCGTTACCGTGGAAGACTAAAGGGTTTTCCCGCAAAGTGGGAGGAAACATTCCGCTAAATACCACAATATAGGAGGATAATATTAGCTATGAAGCATGGTAAGAAATATACAGACAGCGCAAAGCTGCTCGACCGCGCTAAGCTGTACGAGCCGAATGAGGCGCTGGAGCTTTGCACCAAGACCGGCAAAGCCAAATTTGATGAAACCGTAGAGATTCATGTCCGTCTGGGCGTTGATGGCCGTCACGCTGACCAGCAGGTCCGTGGTGCCGTTGTTCTCCCCAATGGTACCGGTAAGAACGTCCGCGTGCTGGTGTTTGCCCGCAACGCCGCTGCCGAGGCCGCCAAGGCTGCCGGCGCTGACTATGTCGGTGCTGAGGATATGATGGAGAAGATCCAGAAGGAAAACTGGATGGACTTTGATGTTGTCATCGCTACCCCGGATATGATGGGTATCGTTGGCCGTCTGGGTAAGGTCCTGGGTCCGCGCGGCCTGATGCCGAACCCCAAGGCCGGCACCGTTTCTCCCGATGCAGCCCGTGCTGTTACCGAGGCGAAGGCCGGTAAGATCGAGTACCGTCTGGATAAGACCAACATCATCCACTGCCCCATCGGCAAGGTCTCCTTTGGCGCTGAGAAGCTGCAGCAGAACTTTGACACCCTGATGGATGCCATCGTTAAGGCGAAGCCTGCGGCTGCCAAGGGTCAGTATGTCCGTTCCTGTGTGGTTGCTACCACCATGGGCCCCGGCGTCAAGATCAACCCTGCCCGTTTTATCAATGTATCTTCTGTTGCTGCTGAATAACGATCAGTACAATTTCAGGGCGGCCCCTACCGGGTCGCCCTGTACTTCTTTATTTTAAGAAAGGTTGGGAGTAAGCATGAAAATGGTAAAAGAGTTTAAGGAGTTTATTGCCCGCGGTAATGTAATGGATATGGCCATCGGCGTGATTGTCGGCGGCGCATTCGGCAAGATCACGACCTCTCTTGTAAATGATGTACTGATGCCCGTGCTGGGCTGGATCATCGGTGACATTGATCTGGCAGCACTGAACATCACGCTGGCACCCGCTGTACTGGATGGATCCGGCGAAGTAGTGAAAGAGGCCGTTGTGATGGGTGTGGGCACACTGATTGCTACGATCATTGATTTCCTGCTGGTCGCGCTGGTCATCTTCTTTATTATCAAAGCGATGAACGCCGCCAAGCGCCGCATGGAAAAGCCGAAGGCGGAGGAGGAAGCTCATGCCGCGGCACCGGAGCCCTCTGCCGAGGAGAAGCTCCTCACCGAGATCCGCGATCTGCTGAAAGAGCAAAAGTAATAAGGATGTCTCCACCACGCCTCCCTGCGCTGCAGCGCAGAGGGGCGTTTTGCTGCAAAATTTTTTCCTGCGGTGCAGGAATTTTCCGCCTGCCCGGCACTATTATGTTACAACAGGTCTTTGCCCGAAAAGGAGGAAACAAAGATGAGAAGGAAGAGCTATGCGATAGCAGCGATCCTGACTGTGCTGGCGTTGGTGTTCTCGGGCTGCGGCAATGCCGCAAGAGAGAAGTACACATCCGCACAATCTGCCGATACCGATTTTTATTATACCGGAGAAAACGGCTGGGATGCACAAAAAGATGACATGATGAAGCCCGCCGAGATGCCTGCGGCAACAAACGCGGCTGAAAGCGCCCCCCTTTCCGCCGACCGAAAGCTCATCCGCACGGCATGGCTGGAGCTGGAAAGTAAGCAGTATGGGGAATCCCTTGCAGCACTGCTCGCACTGGTAGAATCCACAGGAGGCTATGTGGAAAGCCAGAATGAACAGGGCATCAGCTACCATGCCGGCGGGCACTATGCCGCGCGCTATGCCGAGATCACGGCACGCATCCCGGCCGGGATGCTGGAACAGACGGCAAACCGTGTGGGGGAACTCTGCAATCTCGTCAGCCGCAGCAGCGATGTCAGCGATGTGACCGAGCACTATACCGATACCGAAGCACGGCTTTCCGGTCTGCGGCTGCAGGAGGAGCGCCTTCTGGCCATCCTTGCCAAGGCAGATACTCTTACCGATGTCATCGAGCTGGAAAGCCGCCTTGCCGATGTGCGATATCAGATCGAAAGCTACGAAACATCTTTGCGCAATCTGGATAGCCGCATCAGCTATTCTACCCTGCACATCACCCTGCAGGAGGTTGTAGAATACAATCTTATCACCAACCCGCCCCAGACGCTGGGCCAGCGCCTTGCTGATGCCTGGCGTGATGCCTGGTCTATCGTCAAAGGCAGTCTCAGCAATGCCCTGATCTGGATCGTTACATGGCTGCCGATCCTGCTGCTGGGGGCTGTGGTACTGGGTGGCGCAGGGTATCTTGTGCTGCGGTTGGTGCGCCGCTGCCGTGCCGGACGCCGGGCGGCTCCTGCGGCAAAGTGCGAAGCCGTTACGGAAGAAAATGATCCCGCTGACACCATATAAGAAGATTTTACGATCCGAATGCGGATCACCCATAGAGCCCACCCTTTTGTATGACATAAGGGTGGGCTTTTTGCAAGGATGAAAGCATTTATGCCAACTGAGACAAAACAAACAACAGAAGAAAAGAAATTTTGTATGGTTTTACAAATAAAAAACCTTGCTATCATGCGCAAAACACGCTATCATATATTCGTTATCGAACAAAGCTCCCTGCGGAGACGATAATCACACAGGAGGTATATTATGGTTCTGGAAAAACTGATTGCGCTGCTGGCCGAGCAGTTGGATGCCGAGGCCGGAGAAATCACGGAAGAAACCGATATCATTGATGATCTGGGCGCGGATTCTCTGGATGTGGTAGATCTGGTTATGTCCATGGAGGATGAATTTGATCTGGAGATCCCCGATGAGGATATTGAAAATATCCGCACGGTTGGCGAGTTGGCCAAATATCTGGAAGGCAGAGTCGAAGGCTAAAAGGAAACGGCAGGACATCCGGGAGATGTGCTGCCGTGTTTTTTATGCAAAATTCTGCAGATTGGTATTGACTTTCCCCCTTTACCGTGGTATAGTGATAAGGCTGTAGCGGATCTGCTGGTGTAGCTCAGCCGGTAGAGCAGCTGATTTGTAATCAGCAGGTCGGGGGTTCGAATCCGTCCACCAGCTCCACCCCTACAATTCAATACGGAGGAGTTCCCGAGCGGCCAAAGGGGGCAGACTGTAAATCTGTTGTCACTGACTTCGATGGTTCGAATCCATCCTCCTCCACCAAAATATCCCAAACACCCTTTGGTGTTTGGGATATTTTATTTTGCAGAGATGGATTCGAAAGCCGGCTCTTAGCAAGGTGCCAGTGGCACCTTGCAACCGGCGTGGCTTTTCCGCAGAAAAGCGAATCCATCCTCCTCCACCAAAATCCGAGATACGCCTTTTGGCGTGGCTCGGATTTTTCTTTTAGGATGGATTCGAAGGGGAGCGGTAGTGAATGGCGTGCCGGTGGCACGCCAGAGCCGCGGAACGGCCCGCCCGCAGGCGGGCAAATCCATCCTCCTCCACCGGATACAGACTGAGCTTCTTTGGGCAATACGAAAGCCCTCCCATACGCAGGGGAGGGCTTTCGCACAAAAAAGAGGGGAACATGAAGAACAAAAATACCAAAACGGTATCAGATGAAATCATCTTTTAGCGCCTTCGGGGATATATTCGGTCAGCACCATGGAAAGGGAATATTCCTTCCCGCCGCGGCTTACGGTGACCTCCACACGGTCGCCTACCGAAGCCGATGAAAGAAAATCCGTCACATCCTTGGAGGCGGAAACGACCTCTCCGTTCAGCGTCAGGATGCAATCACCGGCCTTCAGGCCGCTGCGCTCCGCAATAGAACCTGATTCTACGCTTTGCACATAGACACCGGCACGGTCCAGCCCGTAATAATAGGCGGTGCGTTCATCGGGGATATCGACCAGCGAGATCCCCGGCACGATGCGGCCGGTCACGTACCCTTTTGTGACAAGGTCATCGATCAGACCTTTGACGCTGTTGATGGGGATGGCAAAGCCGATATTATCCACGGCGTTCCCACTGGAATCGCTGGAGGATTTTGCATTCACAATGCCGATCAGCTCGCCGGTGATGTTAAATAGCCCGCCGCCGGAGTTGCCGGGATTGACAGCGGCGCTGGTCTGCATCAGCGTCATAGCAACACCGTCAATGGTGACCTGCCGCTGCAGGGCGCTGATAATGCCATCGGTCACGGTACCGGAAAGAGTCCCCAGCGGGTTGCCGATGGCCAGCACCGGCTCGCCCACCGCAAGGGTATCGCTGTCGCCCAGGATGGCAGGGGTAAGCCCCGAGGCATCAATCTTCAGCACGGCGATATCGTTTTCGGCATCGGCGCCGATCAGTGTGGCCTCGTAGGCGGTACCGTCATTCAGCGTCACGGAGATCTCCCGCGCACCGTTGACGACATGGTTGTTGGTGACGATATAGCCATCGGTGGTAAGGATGACGCCGCTGCCTGCCCCCCGCATGATATACTGACGGAAGAAGTAGCTGGTAGCAATGCTTTCGGTGGTAATGGCCACTACGCTGTCCTCCACGGTGGGGACGATGGCGGCAAAGCCCGTAACGGAATATTCCGCCCTCTGGGTGGGGACGGATTGATAAAGGACAGTGTTGCCGGAGCCGGTAAGCCCCAGACGGCCGGCCAGCACCGCACCGCCTGCCCCGCACAGCAGCGAGATAACGGCACAGGCGGCCAGCAGCAGCGCAGTGCGCCGCTTTTTGCCCGTTTTATGTTGGTTTGCGTCCGGGAGAGGATTCTCCGAGGCAGGGGCATACTGCCGCTGCCCGGACGCTACATCCTGACGGATGTTTTGATATTGATAGCGGTATTCACCGCTTTCATCCGGATTCAAGGGATCATTTGGTTGATATGCCATGATAATGCTTCCTTTCATCGCATCTGCTTTAACTGGTACTATTATAACGGGGAAATGTGAACGAGATTTGTCTCAAAATAGCAGGAAAAATGAATTATTGCAAAAACTGTCTGGAGGGCTGCCTCTTTTGGGCAGCGGCATGAAAATACCGTGCGAAAATGCGGAAATCCTTGCAATCACACCAAAAAACCGTATAAAAGTAAGGTAATACCCTGCAATATTTTACCCAAAAGAAAGGGAGATAATAAAATGGCAGAACAAAAGAAAATGGTAGAAGCCATCACCCCCATGGAGGATGACTTTGCGCAATGGTATACCGATGTCGTTAAAAAATCGGAGCTGGTGGATTACGGTTCTGTCCGCGGCTGCATGATCATACGCCCCTATGGCTACGCCATCTGGGAGAACATCCAGCATCTGCTGGATGGGATGTTCAAGGCGACCGGCCATCACAATGTATATATGCCCATGCTAATCCCCGAAAGCCTGCTGCAAAAGGAAAAAGACCATGTAGAGGGCTTTGCCCCCGAGGTGGCCTGGGTGACGATGGGCGGCAACGAGGAGCTGGAGGAGCGCCTCTGTGTGCGCCCCACCTCCGAAACGCTGTTCTGTGAGCTTTATGCCCATATCATCCACAGCTACCGTGATCTGCCCAAGCTGTATAACCAGTGGTGCAGCGTGATGCGGTGGGAAAAGACTACCCGCCCCTTCCTGCGCAGCGCCGAGTTTTTGTGGCAGGAGGGTCACACCATGCACGAGACCGCCGAGGAGGCCCGTGAGGAAACGGTGCGGATGCTGAATGTCTACGCCGAATTCTGCGAGAAGTATTTGGCGATCCCGGTGGTAAAGGGCGTCAAGACCGATAAGGAAAAGTTTGCCGGTGCCGAGGCCACTTATACCATCGAGGCCATGATGCACGACGGCAAGAGCCTGCAGAGCGGCACCTCCCACTACTTCGGGGATGGCTTCGCCCGTGCCTTTGATATCCAGTTCACCGGACGCAATAACACCCTGCAATATCCACACCAGACCAGCTGGGGCATGTCCACTCGCATCATCGGCGCCATCATCATGACCCACGGCGATGATAACGGGCTGGTGCTGCCGCCTGCCGTTGCCCCCATCCAGGTGATGGTGGTCCCCATCGCCCAGCACAAGGAGGGCGTGGCGGAAAAGGCCGCCGAGCTTTGCGAGCGTCTGAAGAAGAGCTTCCGTGCCGATATCGATCTTTCCGATAACACCCCCGGCTGGAAGTTTGCCCAGTATGAGATGAAGGGCGTTCCGCTGCGGCTGGAGATCGGCCCCAAGGATATCGAGGCAGGCCAGTGCGTGCTGGTGCGCCGCGATACCCGCGAAAAGACCTTTGTGCCGCTGGATAATCTGGAAAGCGAAGTCAGCCGTCTGCTGGCGGAGATCCATGAGAGCCTGTATCAGAAAGCGCTTGCCAACCGTGAGGCACACACCTATACCGCCCATAACATGGCAGAGATGCACGAGGTTGCCGACCAAAACAACGGCTTCTATAAGACCATGTGGTGCGGCGACCTCAGCTGCGAGCTGAAGATGAAGGAAGAGATCGGCGTTACCAGCCGCTGTATGCCGCTGGAGCAGGAGGAGCTTGATACCGTCTGTGTCTGCTGCGGCAAGCCTGCGCACAAATCCATCATCTGGGGCAAGGCATATTGATTTTTGATAAATCCTTTTAAGGAGGTTGTCAGCTGTGGCTCGGAAAAAGAATGCGACACGACAGTGGATCATCGGCATCCTGTGCGGTGTGATCGTGTTGGCATCAGGTTTGTTCCTGTTCTTTCAGGAGCTGGTACGGTATGACAGAACAGCAACCGCCACCGTCCGCAATGAGTATTTCAGCCCGGATTACAGCCCCTATTACTCGTATGGGGATTTTACCGATGCCGAAGGGAATCCTTACTCGGCCTTTTTGAATTCCGGCAGAGAGAGATACCCTTATGAGGATGGCGATACCGTTGAGATCCTTTACAACAGCGCAGACCCGAATATCAGTACCGCTAAGGACCTATGGCACGTTCTCTATCTGGTACTGAGATTGGGGGTGTCGGCGGCAGCCCTTATTGCCATTATCCGCGCGATCCGCGGGCTGCAAAGGGCAAAAGAAGAGGACCCCGAAACGCAACAAAACCGATGATACCAAGGAGGCTGCCCGATTATGGGATGTACCCACGATTGCTCCAGCTGCGGCCATAGCTGCGGCAGCGCCGAGCAGGATCTGATCAAAAAGCTGAACGAAGCCAGCCGTGTTAAAAAAGTCATCGGCGTGGTAAGCGGCAAAGGCGGCGTCGGCAAGACGCTGGTGACCTCGCTGCTCGCCGTCACCATGCAGCGGCAGGGCTATGCCACCGCCGTACTGGATGCCGATATCACAGGCCCCAGCATCCCCCGTGCTTTCGGCGTAAAGGAAAAGGCCGAAACACTGGGCGAAATGCTGATGCCCGCAGTCTCTAAATTCGGCACACAGATCATGTCTATCAACCTGCTGCTGCCCAACGAGAGCGACCCCGTCGTATGGCGCGGTCCGGTCATTGCGGGTGCGGTGCAGCAGTTCTGGACCGATGTCTACTGGAAGGATGTAGACTTTATGTTTGTCGATATGCCTCCCGGCACCGGCGATGTGCCGCTGACGGTGTTCCAGTCGCTGCCGGTGGATGGCATTATTATTGTGACTTCCCCGCAGGAGCTGGTTTCCATGATCGTTGAAAAAGCGGTGAAGATGGCAGAGCTGATGGACATCCCCGTGCTGGGCGTGGTAGAGAATATGAGCTACTACACCTGCACGGATTGCGGCAGGCAGCACAGCATCTTCGGCGAAAGCCATCTTGCTGCCATTGCATCGGAACATCATCTGCCGGTGCTGGCGCGGCTGCCCATCGACCCGATGCTGGCACAGCAGATGGATAACGGCCTCATCGAGCTTTATGAGGGCGATTGGATGCAGCCTGCGGCAGAGATCCTATCGGGGCTGCTGCCTCGCTGACACAGGAGGACTTGACCTATGATTCTGGCCATTGATATCGGCAACTCCAATATCTGCTATGGCATCTACGATGGCAAAAAGGAGCTGTTTGCCACCCGTACCAAGACCGATCTGCAGCGTACCGAAACGGAATACGCTTTGCAGATCACGGAGATCTGCCGTTTGCATCAGTTTGATATTTCCGGGATCACCGGTGCGGCGATCTCTTCGGTGGTGCCTGTTTTGACCGGCGTTTTTACCAGCGCGCTGAAGCTGATAGGGGATATCCCCGCAGTGGTGGTCGGCCCCGGTGTAAAAACCGGCATCAATATCCGCATTGATGAGCCCGCTTCGCTGGGAGCCGATCTGGCCTGCACGGCTGTGGGTGCGGCAGAGAAATATCCGCTGCCCGCTATCATTGTGGATCTCGGCACCGCGACAAAGATCACCGTGGTCACTGCGGAACGGAGCTTTATCGGCGGTGCGATCCTGCCGGGGGTTCTTATTTCGCTGGGGGCGCTTTCCGGTTCTGCTTCGCTGCTGCCGAGCATCGGGCTCGGCACCGGAAAGATTAAAACCATCGGCAGCAATACCGTAGATTGCATGATTTCCGGCTCCGTTCTCGGCACCGCCTGCCTCATTGACGGCATGGTGGAACGCTACCGGGAAGAGTTGGGCGACGTCAAAACCGTTGTGGCCTGCGGAGGCCTTTCTCCGGCTATCATTCCGCACTGCCGTACCGATATCATCCTCGACCAAAATCTGTTGCTGGAGGGCCTGTTGGCGATCTACCGCCGCAACAGGTCCGAATAAGCAAAAGACCGCAGGTTGTGGGGCGCAGCCCCCCCCCCCCGCACGGCGGCGTGGGGCCGCCCCCCCGGGGCCGCGGGGGGGGGGGTGCCGCCGGGGTGGGGGGGTGCCCGTGGGGGTAGCCCGGGGGTGGGCTGCGCCCCGCCCGGCCTTTTGTGCTAATCACGGGAATCCGTCCGTACAGACGGCGGAAAATATAATTTGCGCTGTATCCCCTGCAAGGGAGAAGGCCCCCCCGGCGCAGCTGGGACTGTATCCACTGGGAACGGTATCCATGCTGCAGAAACCGTGGCGTTTTTCCTTCTTCCGGATGGGAACGGCAGTAAAGGAGTATAACCATGAAAAACAACTCGATCCGCACGCTTACGACCCTGGGCATTCTTACCGCCATCATTCTGGTGATGGCATTCACCCCGCTCGGCTATATCCGTACATTGGGGCTCTCGGTTACCCTCATCCACATCCCCGTCATCATCGGCGCCATTATCACCGGGCCTGCGGGCGGCGCCGTGCTGGGTGCCGTATTCGGCCTTACCAGCTTTTTTCAATGCTTCGGGATGGAAACCTTCGGCACCACGCTGTTCAGCATCAACCCGGTGGGCACATTCGTGATGTGTATGATACCGCGTATCCTGCTGGGCGTTTTGGCGGCGCTGTTCTATCGGCTGTTCGATAAGCGTTCCGATAAGACTGCGGGGATCTGGACGGGAATTACCGCCACCCTCAGCCATACAGTGATGTTTATGGGCCTGCTTTCGCTCTTCTTCTACAATACGCCGTTCATTCAGGGCTTTGCGGAGATGCTGGGGGTCAGCAATGTGTTTGCCTTTATTGTGGCGTTTGTAGGGGTGCAGGGGCTCCTCGAAGTTGCCCTGGCAGCCGTGGTGGCCGGTGCCCTTGTCCCGGTGATGAAAAAGGTGCGCCGCACTTAAAACGATCTGCCCTAAAAGGGACTGTGTTAAAATAGACAATTTTCAATTACACGATAAATGCGCATCGGGAAGGTAAAAGCCTTCCCGATCTTTGTTTCATATGCGGATATTGTTGCAGTCCCTTTGTCCTTATCAGTCGGCAGGTGGATCTTCTCCCTCTTTTTCCGCATCCATCAACAACAATTCTTCACAGCCTCTTTGTACGGCAACCAATTCATCCATCACTCTCAGCGTTGCCGCGAATAGCTTATAGTACATTTTTTCATAGTCCGGCATATGGGCACCTCCTTTCCCACACTATATGCGATTTTTGCATATAATACAATATGCGATTTTTGCATTGCGTACAATAGGGTTGAGGTGAAAGCCAATGTATCAACGCATCCGCGATCTCAGGGAAGATGCCGACCTCAGCCAAAAGGAGGTCGCCGAGCTTTTGCATATCTCCCAGACCACCTACTCCCGCTACGAAAACGGCCTATTGGATATCCCCAGCGCAGCGCTGATCAAGCTGGCACAGCACTACCGCACCAGCGTCGATTATCTGCTGGGGCTTACCGCTTGCCGCACTCCCTACCGCAAATAATCAGGTCACAATAAAACTGCCCCCATCCTCCGCAGAGGTTGGGGGCGTTCGCTATTCATTGGATTTTATGCAGGATATCAATGAACTGATCCAGAAAGCTCTGCTCGCCAAAGGTATTCACCTTCCACAGGACGGCCTGACTGCCGCCGGAGGTGATGGCGGAAACATAGATCCCGTCCTCCTGCTCTGCCAGCATTACGCTGAGGCTGACACGGTTGCCGCCGATGACGCTGTACCGTTCATACACGCGGAGAGCACAGCGACACCCGTTGGCAAGCAGCAGGTCGCTGCCGTCCTCATAGCTCGCAGACATACTGCCCTGCAGCACTTCCTCGTGGATGGTACGCAGCAGCGAATCAAAGCCGGCGTGCAGAGTCGCTTCATACTTTGCCATACAAAAGAACCTCTTTTCTTTCCCTTATGGGTATCTCGCAATATGCCTGGTAATCAAAACTACGGGGCTTGTTCCGGCCATAGCTCACAAAAATCCCCGGAAACACAAAAAGAATGCTCTGCGATCATTGTTTTATGTGAAGAAAAACACGCATTTGGTTTTACGCCGGATCATCAGAGGCGTCTTTTATTATTCCAGCGGCCGTTCCATGGCCATCAGGGCGCCTTTTACATCCTCGCCGCCGGGATAGCTGTATTCATCATGCTCCGCTTCGGGGTCGCCCACACGATGGGTCGGGATAAAGATGGGGATGGGGCAATCGTCTACTGCTTTCATCATCAGCTCTTTGTTATTGCCCTCATCAGTAATCCCCAAAGCCGCCATCAGCGTTTCGGTGGTAAAATGCTCCCCGTAGGGGATCAGCATAATGGTCTCCCACACCTTGCGCTGAAATTCGGTGCCGCCGGGCGCCAGCGGAAGCGTAAAGATGACCCGATGCCCCGTCCAGTATTCCATGATCTGCTGAAAACCTTTTTTCAGAAGTGGCGTTTCCTCTTCCTCGCAGTGGATGTTGCTCCCGTCACCAAATTCCAGACGGCACAGGGCATAGTCATCATTCTCAACCAGGGTGATCCAGCCGGGCCCCAGTTCTTGGGTAAATTTTTTCATATCGTTGCCTCCAAAGCGGGTTAATTTGCATAGATATTACAAATAGTATTAACGCTTACAATATTTACGGAATGCTTCGGTATAGCGGTCGCCAAAGCTGACCAATGTGATCTCATCCAGCGCCAAAGTCATCAGGTCGGGCAGCGCCTGTCCGCCGGCATCTACCTGGCGCATGGTGAGGTAGCGCCCCTCTACGGTCTGTATCCGTCCGAAGAAATAAAGCGGCTCCTCCGGGTTCTCACACTCTACGGCACACCAGCCGTCATAGAATTTGAGGATGCCCTCCAGCAGATTGTGCCAGCCATCCGCAGGGAAGGGAAGCGCCTTTACGGATTCATATACCTTGCCCCCCTCCAGCGCCCGGCGGCAAAAGGGCACATCGTCCATCTGTTCCCACTCCGTTACATCTCCGGTGCGCAGCGCCGTGTAGCCATCCAGCGCAAAATCGTTTTCACGGTGCAAAACCGTCAATTCCTTGCCTAGCGCCACCGGGATACCGGCAAATTCCGGCGCACCCAGCGCATCCCGGTAAAGTACGATCACATTTTTTTGCTGCATGGCGTCCAGCAGCGGCTTCAGTTCCTGCATGGGGGTTCCTCCTTTATGTCGGAGCGGTCACTTGTTCAGTTCCCACTCCTTGATGTCTTTCAGAGTTTCATAGATCATGGTATAGCTGTGATGACGGCTGGGCGGGATCTCCCCTGCTTTTACTGCCTCCAGAACGGCACAGCCCTGCTCGGTGCGGTGGCTGCAGCCGGTAAAGCGGCAGGATGGCATATGTTCGGCAAACTCCGGGAAGCAGGCAGCAAGATCCTCTGCCAGCATCCGTTCACTTTCGCTTAGCTGCAGGGCAGAAAACCCCGGGGTATCGGCAAGGAACCCGCCCTCACCGTTCTCGTACAGCTCCACATGGCGGGTGGTATGGCGCCCGCGGCCCAGCTTTTGGCTGATGGGTGCCGTGGCGAGCTGCAGATGGGGATACAGCGTATTCATCAGGCTGGATTTTCCGGCGCCGCTGTTGCCGCAGAAAGCGGTAATGCCGCCTTGCAGCAGTGCGGCAGCCTGCTCCCTGCCCTCGCCGGTGAGGTTGTTCACCACAGCGGTGGGATAACCTGCCTTGCGGTAGATCTCCACCCACGGGGCGGGATCGGCAAGATCGGGCTTGGTAAAGATCAGTACCACGGGAATCCCCCGCCGTGCCGCAATGGCAGTCATCTGATCCAGCACCAATGCGTTGGGCGCCGGTTCAGCCAGCGATACCACAAGCGCCATCCGATCCAGATTGGCCAGGGGCGGGCGCAGCAGAAAGTTCCTGCGCGGGGCAATGGCAGTGATGCTGCCGCAACCCGGCTCAGTCGGTTCTATGGTACAGCGATCCCCCACCAGCAGGATGGTGGCATCCTTGCGGAAGATGCCGCGGCCGCGGCACTCTGTGAGCGTACCGTCCTCGTGACGCACGGTATAAAAGCCGCCGAGGGAGCGGATAATAAGCCCTTCCATCAATCGGTAAAGCCTGCGGAATAATCCGCGGTCCAGTAGTACTGCCCGGCAGTAAAATCAACCATCGCGCTCTTAAATACAGTACCGTCCACCAGCACATCCACCATTGCGGTGGAGCCGGTGCCCTTCAGCGGGATAGAGATGAGGCGGGTGTTTTCGGGATCAATGGTATCGGAATAGACCGTTTCGCCGTTCATCACCGCGGTGATGGTGACATAACCCTTGAGGCCGGGCGGTGTGGTCTGCAGCGTAACGATGGTTTCTCCGGTGGCGGATTCATCATCCGTGCCCACCACCAGGGTGATGCGGCTGCCCTCCGCTACCTGGCTGGGGTAGGCGGGCATCTGACGAATGACCTGCCCCACTTTATCATAGGAAGTGGCCTGATAAGTCACTTCTACGGTAAAGCCGGCAGCCTCCAGTGTGGTGCGGGCATAATCCTCAGGGAGATTCAGCATATCGGGCACAGTGACCTTGGGCTTATCGCTGCCGCTGCTGACATAAACCACAACGGTGCTGCCCGCAGGGACGGATTGACCGGCCTCCGGCGAGGTGCGCACAACGCTGCCCTCCGGCACAGTATCGCTTGCGATCTCAGAGACGGAGTAAGTCAGGCCAAGGCTGACGAGCTTGGCATAAACAGCCGTTGCTTCCTGGTTGACAAAGGCAGGCAGCGGGACCATCCGGCTGCCGGCACTGACCCGGACATACACCGTGGAGCCGCATTTGACGGTACGGTTGGCGGCGGGGTTTTGATAAAAGATCTGCCCTTCCTCATAGTCGGAGTTGAATTCTTCGCTTTCCAGCACGATCTTGAGGTCGCTGTATGCGCCGGCGATGGCTGTATCATAATCCACGCCGACCAGATTGGGCATTTTCATATCCGCTACTGTGGCAAACGGGTCGTAGATCTTAAACATAACAAAGACGAAGAGCAGGGATGCCACCACAACACCACCCGTTACGGCCAGCAGGGTGGTGAGAGGCGTTGCCTCTTTTTTGGCTTTGGGATCCTTCGCACCGTCGGTTTTCTTTTTGAAGGCGGGCAGCAGCCCGAGGAGAGACCCCATGCGGGAAGAGCCCCTTGCGGCGGGTGTTTTTTGCGGTGCTTTTGCGGCGGTGACAGCTTTGCGGGGCGCCCAGGGGAAGGTGGCTTTGGGATCGGCGATCCACCGACGCAGATCGGCGATCATGGCGTTGCAATCGGGATAGCGGTCATCCGGATCTTTTGCCATGGCACGGCCGGTGATCTGCTCCAGCCCCACCGGGATATCGGCATTGATACTGCGCAGTGTGCGGGGAGATTCCTCCACCTGCCGCAGCGCTACGCTGATGGGAGATTCGCCATCAAAGGGGAGCCTGCCGGAAAGCATCTCAAAGAGAATAACACCGACAGAATAGATATCAGTACGCTGATCCACGGTACCGCCCAGTGCCTGCTCGGGGCTGATATAATGCACCGAGCCAATGGCGTTGCCATCAATGGTGTGGCTCTGGCTCATGGCAAAACGGGCGATACCGAAATCCATCACCTTAACCTGACCGTCGCGTGTCACCATGATATTCTGCGGCTTTACATCACGGTGGACGATGCCGCTTTCGTGCGCACACTGCAGAGCGGTGAGTACCAGCCCCACAATGTTGGCGGCGGTATGGCCGGGAATGGGCTTTTTACGCTCGATATATTCCTTCAGCGTGATGCCATCCACATATTCCATCACAAGGAAGGGGTTAGGGGCATCCAGAACCACATCGTAGATCTTAACGATGTTGGGGTGGTTCAGGGTGTTGATCGCCTTGGATTCATTGCGGAAGCGGCGCAGATATTCCTCATCACCGGTATATTCATCCCGCAGCAGCTTTACCGCCACGGTGCGCAGCTCTTCCGCATCAAAGGCACGGTAGACATTACACATTCCGCCCACGCCCGCCAGATCTTCAATGAGGTAACGGTTGGCAAGGTTTGTTCCCAAAATATTTTCCATAGGATTTCTTCTCCTCTCAGCGGTTGTGGATTACGACTGCGGTGATATTATCAGCGCCGCCGGCAGCATTGGCCAGTTCTATCAGGATATGCGGATCATCCGCAGCAACGCTTTGGCGCAGGCCTTCGGCCAGCGCCTGCGGCGAAAGCATATTGTACAGTCCGTCACTGCACAGCAGCAGGGTATCACCCGGCTGCAGCAGAATATCATACCAATCGGGGGAAACCTCCCGTTCCACCCCCACTGCACGGATCAGTTTGTGTCGGTCGGGACTTTGCAGCGCCTCCTCCGGGCTTATGGCCCCCCGGTCTATCAGCTGCTGCGCCAGTGTGTGGTCCCGGGTAAGCTGCGTCAGGGTTTCGCCCCGCAGCAGATAGCAGCGGCTATCTCCCACATTGGCTATCACGGCTTCCTCGCCGCTTACCAGCGCAAGGCACAGGGTAGTGCCCATCCCGCAGTAATCCTCACCGGCACGGGCGGCCCGGTCGTAGATAGCCAAATTGGCATTGGTAATAGCGCCTTCCAGCAACAGCTGCAGCGAGTGCGCTTCCATCCGTGGCCGCAGCGAGCTTTCCACCATGCGGCGTACCTCCTCACAGGCGATGCCGGAAGCGATCCCGCCTCCTGCCTCGCCGCCCATGCCGTCGCATACTACGGCATAGCCGAGCTTCCGGTCGAATACTTCGCCGGCAAAGCGATCTTCATTCACCTCACGGGCAAGCCCGCGGTCGGTTGCTCCATTGATGCGAAGCATCCGGCGTTCCCTCCTTTGGTGTGGTGTCATTTGGGGATCATTCGGCGGCGGTATCCGCTTCGGCACGCCGCAGCTGCCCGCAGGCCGCCGCGATATCGCTGCCCAGCTCCCGCCGCACGGTGGCATTGATGCCGAGATCATTCAGACGCTTTTCAAACCGGCGTACCGCTTCACGGTCGGGACGGCGGGTGCCGCGTTCCTTCACCGGGTTGACAGGGATAAGATTGACATGGCACGGCTGATCGCCCAACAGATGCGCCAGACGCTCGGCATGGGCGGCGGTATCGTTCACCCCGGCGATCAGAGCATATTCATAGCTGATTCGTCGGCCGGTCGCTTCAAAATAGCGGCGGCAGCTTTGCATCAGGCGTGTGATATCGTACTTTTGGTTGACGGGCATGATGGCGCTGCGGGTCTCGTCATCCGCAGCGTGCAGTGAGATGGAAAGGGTGAGCCCCAGTTTGTGCTCTGCCAGTTCATCAATGCGGTCGCAAAGCCCGCAGGTAGAAAGCGAAACATGCCGCAGGCTGAGATTCCGTCCCTCCGGCGAAGAGAGTATCGTCAGAAAATCCATGACATTTTCAAAGTTATCCAACGGCTCCCCAATGCCCATCAGCACCAGTGAGCCGATTGGTTCACCGGCCTGGTTTTCGGCTTCATACACCTCACCCAGCATTTCAGCCGGGGTAAGATTCCGCACGAGCCCTCCCAGCGTGGAGGCGCAGAAGCGGCACCCCATGCGGCAGCCCACCTGTGTGGAGATGCAGAGGCTCAGCCCGTGCTGATAACGCATCAGCACTGCCTCTACACAGTTGCCGTCCGGCAGCTCCAGCAACAGCTTTTTGGTGTCGTCTATTTGAGATTCCAGCCTCCGGCGGGTGTGCAGTACGGTGAGGAAGGCTTCCCCCGCAAGCTGCTCCCGCAGGGTGGCAGGGAGATTGGTCATTTCGGCAAAGGAGCCGACACGCTTCTGATGGATCCACTGATAGATCTGCTCCGAGCGGAATTTCGGCTGGCGCAGGCTGCCGGTGACCCATTCGGTCAGTTGTGGTAGTGTCAGGGAAGAGAGATCGACCTTTTCCATCATGCTGGCTCCTTCCTGTAAGAATGTAGTGGCTGCAAAAGGGCAAGCGCGGCGGAGCCGCCTTTCGCCTACGGCGAAAGCGCCCCCACCCCCGGTGCGGGCGCTGTCTCATATACACAAAAGACCCTGCCGACGCCGGAGA
>R24__coassemble_902_pt1 | contig 17948 bp, 15 predicted proteins | sample R24__metabat2_low_PE_034 | metagenome-assembled genome bin R24
TCCGCACCGCCCACAACAATAAAATAGAATACGGCGTTGTAAATGGTCGAGTCTTTCTCAAAGCCGCCCATGAAAAGATAAAGCCCCAATTCCTCTGCCAACGCCGCAAGGAAGGTGCTGATCACACCGCTGAGAAGCAGCGAGAAGAGCAGCCCGGAGGGTTCCTTTTCCAGACGGTCGGTCCGGTAAATATAGACCAGCAGCACCACCGCAGGGATTACCGCCGCGGCGATAAGGATGGGGTTTGCAAAAATGAGCATGGCTTCCTCCTCGGATCATTCTGATCTTTATCATAGTATGGGAAAAGCAAGATTGTCAATGAGTATTCTCATATTGGGGAAATATTTACGGCATCTTTAATCTTTAATGATCCATGTGAGGTTGAGCATATGCCTTTACCGGGCATATCAGCAAGGACACCATCTTAGATTTCTCCGAGATGGTGCCCTTGCTATAAGTATCAGAGCGAACGCCTGACTGCGAAGCCACCGCTGAAAAAAGGGGTTCTCCGATACGCATTTGGTGGAGGCGAGGAGAGTTGAACTCCTGTCCGAAAACCGGTCCGCAAGGCTTTCTACGAGTGTAGCTGCTCCTTTACATTCCCTCGGTCAGCCGCCGGGCAGCAGGCGGAAGACCTCAGTAGCTTCTGATGCCATCACAAGCCCGAAGCACTGCCCGTGATCGTTCACCACTTATCGACGCCCGCTCCACGGCCGTGGTACTCCGTGGGCAGACGGCAGCTTAATTAAGCTGCGAACGCGTAATTATCGTTAGCGTTTATTTTTAAAATTGCCCGTTTTATAGAGGTCGAGCGCCTCTACTCGCTTACCCTGTTTCGCAATCCCCGTCGAAACCGGTACGCCCCCATATTCAGTTTGATATGAAAAACAGCATCAGCGCCGTTCCTTCATCGCACGGTCAATATCCCGTCTGGCATCCCGCCGGGCGGCATCCTCACGCTTATCGTACAGCTTTTTGCCGCGGCACACGCCCAGCTCTATCTTGACACGGCTCCCCTTAAAGTAAGCCTGCAGCGGCACAAGGGTAAGCCCCTGCTGCTGTTTTACCAGCCCGTACAGGCGGTTCAGCTCACGGCGATGCAGCAGCAGCTTCTTCGGGCGCAGCGGGTCACGGTTGAAAATGTTCCCTTTCTCGTAGGGGCTGATGTGCATCTGCCGCACAAAAAGCTCGCCGCCCTCAAAGCTGCACCAGCTATCCTTGAGGTTCAGCCCGCCGTTGCGCAGGCTTTTTACCTCGGTGCCGAACAGCTCAATGCCGGCTTCAAGCGTTTCTTCCACAAAATACTCGTGCCGCGCCTGCCGGTTGGCTGCGATCTGTTTGATTCCCTGCTTTTCCGCCATGCACGGTCACTTCCTTTCCTTTGGGATATTTTATCATAGCACAGTTCACGCTTTTGTCAAGCGGGAATTTGTCACAATTCGCTGCGCCCCTCCAGAGCACGGTAGAGCGTCACCTCATCGGCATACTCCAGGTTGCCGCCCACGGGGATGCCATAGGCAAGACGGCTCACCTTGACCCCCAGCGGCTTTAGCAGCTTGGCGATATACATGGCGGTAGCTTCGCCCTCCACCGTGGGGTTGGTCGCCATCACCACCTCGCTCACCTCGGTGGTGGCAATGCGGTTCAGCAGCTCCTTGATGGTAAGCTGGTCGGGCCCGATGCCCTCCATCGGGGAGATGAGCCCATGCAGCACATGGTAAACGCCGTTGTATTCACGGGTACGCTCAAAGGCCAGCACATCGCGGGGATCCTCCACCACGCAGATGAGCCCGGTATCCCGTCCCTTCGCGCTGCAGATGGGGCACCGCTCGCCTTCGGTAAAGTTGCCGCAGACGGTGCATCTTTTGATCTTTTGTTTGGCCTCGGTGATCGCCGCAGCGAATTCCCGTGCCTTATCCTCCGGCAGATCCAGCACATAGAAGGCGAATCGCTGCGCCATCTTGCGCCCGACGCCGGGCAGCCGCGCAAACTGCTCTATGAGCTTTTGCAGCGGCAGTGCGGTGGAATCCATCACGATTCCCTCCTCTGATATCAGAATTACAGCCCCAGATCCATACCGCCGGTGATGGCGCTGATGGTCTGCTCGGCATCGGCAGTGCAGGCACGGATGGCTTCGTTGATGCCCTCCTTGATGAGATCCTGCAAAAACTCGATGTCATCGGGATCGACGACCTCCGGCTTCAGGGTAACGGAGGTCACTTCCTTTTTGCCGGTGATCTCCACCTCGATCGTGCCGCCGCCTGCGGTGACATGATAGGTCTTTTCTTCCAGCTCCGCCTGCGCCTTCTGCATTTCCTCCTGCATCTTCTGCACACGGGCCATCATCTGGTTCATGTTGCCGCCGGGGGCCTGTGGGATCCTTGCTTTCATAGTGATTCTCCTTTGATTTGTCGTTGATATTTGATGATTCTTCTAATAATCTTCGATTTAGCAAAATAATTGTTGTGATTCTTCTACTTTCCCCCGGGACGGGAGTCCCCTGCCCGATGAAATGCCGCAGCAAATTTCCCGATCAACGGGATTCCATGGTTTTTGCGGTATCACTCCCGGATGATGGGGACGCCCTGCTCCGCTGCCGATTGCAGCAGACTTTCCAGCGGAGAGGGCTCGTCCGCCTTTTTAGCGGGGTCTTCGGCGGTATAGGGGCCGACGCCGTACTTCACCCCGGTCACCTCGGCAATGGCACGCTTGAGGCTGGTGCGGGTAAACTCGTTGGAGCGCATCATCTCGATGAATACCGGGTTTTTGCACTCCACCAGCATGGTCTGCCCGCGGGTGTAGGCACGGCTATCCCGCAGCGCAGCGGAGAGCATCTTATTGGTGACGGTAAGCCGGTCGAGGATCTGCTGCCACTGCTCCTCTGCTACTGGGGTAACGGCGGCTGCGGAAGCGGCTTCGGGAGGGGCTTCCTCACGCGCGGGCGCACACGCAGGCGTGCGCAGGGGAGATATTTCCTCTTTCCGGAAAAGTGTTACTTGTTCTTCCTCTTCCTTTGCAGCAGACTGCTCCGCCGTAGTTTCCGGTGCGGCGGGGCGTACCCCCTCCGCCAAGAGGCGGTTCAGCCTTGCCTCCAACTCATCGATGCGTGCCATCATCGCTTCCGGCGAACGGCCGGCACGGCGGTCACACAGCTTGAGAAGCCCCAGCTCCATCTCGGCACGGCGGGAGGAGGTGCGGGTCATGGCGGATTGGGTATCCTGCAGGATGCGGATGGCATCCATCATCTGCGCCGTGGAGATCCCGGAGGCCTGTGCCTTGTATTTTTCCAGAATATCCGGCAGGCAGACGATCAGCTCCGCCGGGTCTTTGGCGGTGGCGGCAACCAGCAGATTGCGGTAATGGGCGACAAGCTGCCCGCACAGGCGGTCGTATTCCACCGAGCGGCTGCTGAGCTCTTCCACCAGCTTTAAAGCGCCGGTAAAGTCACCCTCTGCGGCGGCTTTGGCGATCATAAAAAGATGATCCTGCCCCACAAGGCCGGCTGCCTCACTGACGGTCTTTGCCGTCACCTCGCGGCTGTGCGCCCAGCAGAGATCTAATAGCGAAAGCGCATCCCGCATCCCGCCATCGGCAATGCGGGCGATGAGAGCAGCGGCATCCCCGGTAAGGGAGATGCCCTCCTGCCCGGCAATATACAAAAGGCGCTCCCGGATGACCTCCGGGGCGATGCGCTTGAAATCGAAGCGCTGGCAGCGGGACTGAATGGTAGCGGGGATCTTGTGCACCTCGGTGGTGGCAAGGATGAAGATAACGTGTTCGGGCGGCTCTTCCATGATCTTGAGCAGGGCGTTGACGGCGCCCTGAGAGAGCATATGAGCCTCATCAATGATGTAAACACGGTACTTTGCCACATTGGGCAAAAAGACCGCCTCATCCCGCAGATCACGGATATTATCGACGCCGTTGTTGCTGGCGGCGTCGATCTCCACCACATCCACCAGACTGCCGTTATCCACACCGCGGCAGCAATCACACTCGCCGCAGGGGCTGCCATCGCGCGGAGCACGGCAATTCACCGCCTTGGCGATGAGCTTGGCACAGGTGGTCTTGCCGGTGCCCCGGCTGCCCATCAGAAGATAGGCATGGGAGGGTCTGCCCTGCATGATCTCGTTTTTCAGCGTGGTGGTGATATGCTCCTGCCCCACCACCTCCTCAAAGGTGCGGGGGCGCCATTTGCGGTAAAGAGCCTGATACATCCGGGGATCCTCCTTTTTTGCGGGATAACAAAAGACAGCTTCTGTCACACGGAAATCCGGTTGGCTGCGGCACCCGCCGGTGCTGCTTAATGCTGCTCGGTTCCCCGCCTGACATGGTTCACAGCACTGCGTCGCACAGGACCAGATTTCCGCATGACAGAGGCTGCCTTGCGACCTGCCATGGTCTTACCATGATATTATACACGAAATCGGGGAAAGGCGCAACCTCTTTTTTTTGCAAAAAGGTCGGTCCCTTCCCCGGGAAAAGAATTGCTCTTTTTTCCCTTACTGCGTCACAAAATAGCCCCGGATCACTTCCTCAATGGCATCGCTTTCTGCCACAGGGTCTTCCCCCTCCCCCAGAATAAACAAAAAGAAATACCGCCCCTCTGTGATAAGACGCCCTTCCGCCGCCTTTGCAGTCAAGGCAGGGTGGTTCTGCGCGGCATCCTCCCGCCGCAGGCGAAGCTCCTGCTGCATGGCTTTGGTGACGGCTTTTTCCTTGCCCTCGGCAGCCTCCGCCGCCAGCAGGCAATCCGCCTGCTCCTCATTTTCCGCAATGAGGGCGATCCCTTCGGTGAGGTCATCCTCCCGCAGACCCAGAAGGGCGGTGAGGTCGCTGGTATCCAGCGTCATTGCGGGCGGCAGATCGGTTTGCCGGGCTACCTCCTGCACAATGGCGGAAAGCGTTATGCCCTCCTGCAGGCGGGCAGGAGAAACAGGCCCCTTTGCCCCGCAGCCGGAAAGCAGCAGCAGCGCCACGATAACAGAGCATATTTTTTTCACGGTATCAACTCCCTTTTGCTAATAGGGTATCCGATCCCGGCCAAAATATGACGGAAAGGCCATGGAAATGATGCACCCCGCAAAAGTGAAACAATGCTGCACTATGCATAAATAAAACTAACCCGCCACCATCTTTTCCGCTGCGGAAAAGGCGATAGCGGGCGGTAATCAATCGAAGCAGTTTACAGCAGAATGATGCCTGCCTTTTCGCAGGCTTCGCAGGTGGCGTCATCCCACGAGGAGGACTGCACTTCGCCGATATGGGCACAGCCCATCAGGAACATGCAAAGACGGGACTGGCCGATGCCGCCGCCGATGGTAAGCGGCAGCTCTCCCGCAAGCAGCATCCGGTGGAACGGATAGCTGCGGCGATGATCGCAATGAGCAGCGGTAAGCTGATGATCCAATGCCGCAGGATCGACACGGATGCCCATGGAGGAAAGCTCGAAGGCGATGCCGAGCACCTCATTGTGAACAAGGAGATCGCCGTTCAGCGTCCAGTCGTCATAATCCGGGGCTCTGCCATCGTGGGGCTTGCCGGAGCGAAGTGCTCCGCCGATCTGCATGAGGAAGGTGGTGTGGTGCTCCCGGGTAAAGGCGTTTTCACGCTCCTTGGGGGTCAAATCGGGATAGAGATCCTCCAGCTCCTGCGTGGTGATGAAGGTGACTTCCTCATCGAGATCCGGGACGGTATTGAGCTGCGGATAGATGGCACGCAGCGTGCGCTGGGTATCGGCGATGGCCGCCACGATGCTGCGTACCGTTTCTTTGAGATACTCCACATTGCGCTGCCCGGGCGTGATGACCTTTTCCCAGTCCCACTGATCGACATAGACGGAGTGGATGTTATCCAGCACCTCGTCACGGCGGATGGCGTTCATATCGGTATAAAGGCCGCGCCCGGCAGGGAAGCCGTAGCGGTGAAGCGCAAGACGCTTCCACTTTGCCAGGGAATGCACCACCTGTGCATCCCGGCCGGTATCCGGGATATCGAAGGAAACGGCACGCTCCACCCCGTTCAGGTCATCATTGAGTCCGGTGGAGGCCTCCACAAAAAGCGGTGCGGAAACACGGCTGAGATTGAGATTCCCGCAAAGAGTATCCTCAAAAACACGCTTGATGAGGCTGATGGCCTTTTGGGTATCATAAAGGGAAAGGCAGGATCGGTAGCCCGCGGGGATGGTGATTCGGCTCATGATGGGGCCTCCTTTTCTGAAAAAATTTGTCTTTGAGTATAACGCTGCAGGAGGGCTTTGTCAAGAGAAAAATGCATTTTTATCGGAGCTGTTCCTGCATTTTACAGGGTACCGGCGGCACGGTAGTAAGCGATGAGCAGATCCACCATGCGCCCGTAGCTCCGGATGCCGAAATCCTGGTCGTTTGCTTTAAGATAGGCATCATTGACCCGATCGGCAGTCTTGCCGACCGAGGTTTCAAACTGCGCCCAGTAGCGGCTGTTGGCGGCAAGATCACGCAGGATACAATCCCCCAATACTTCATAAATATCCCGCCACGCATTACGGTCGAAGGCGGAAAGCCGGTTGGTGGTATGGATAAGCGCCAGCATGGTGCCGCTGTATTGTAAGCCTGCATCGGGAGAGGAAGTGCAGGCAAGATAGCTGATAAAATTCGCTTCATCCTCCCGCATATAGCCGCAGATATGCGCCAGCTCATGGCACATGGTGGAGCCGATACCGTATTGCGGCTGCTCCACATTGATATTGGGCTCCATCAGATAGGGGAAGATGACGCCGGTAAGGTGGATGGCACTCATGGTGTGGGAAAAGCGCATTGCCTTGGGGCGGGTCCAGCCGGCAGGTGAAAAAAGCTCCACCGAAAACTGTCCGTCAAGGCCGGTAACGGCAGCGGAAGCAGCATCGGCAAGCTCGGCATAGGAGCAGCCCATGGTAAAGGTGCCGTCATCCGCTTCGGTACAGGCGGCACGCTGGGCGGCGGCTTGCTCCGCCAGAAAGTCCCGCAGCGCACGCAGGGTATTAAGATCGGTCGCTTCGGTGGTAAGCCCCAGAGAAGCTCCTACCGGCTGCCGGTAATAATTAAGATCGCCGCAAAGGATAAAATAGAAGAACACCGCCGAGCAGACACAGCCGATGACCCACAGCCGCCGCAGGCAGATCTTCCACCACAGGGCACGGTGGCGGAGAACCTCAATGACCCAGCAAACAAGATAAGCCACCGCCGCACCGCCCAAAAGGAGCAGCACGACCTCCATCCACGAAAAGGCACTGCCGCCGGTGAGGGCGCACAGCGCACGGGCAACGCCCCGATACCAGCCGAGGCTATATCTGCCCTCGACGGTGAGCGGCGCTTTGCGTGCCAGCAAAATGAGCAAAAGCCCCAACGGGGTAAGCGCCGTAAGCAGGATGCAGGCAATGCATCCGCCACGGCCCAGTACCCGATAGGGCTTCTTTTTGTGAGAAAACAGCGTCCTCATACTTCCTGCTGCGACAGCAGCTTGCGGTCGGTCTTATACTGGAACCGTTCGGCATCCACCATGACACGGGTATGGGTGCCCTCCCCGATGAGCCCTGCGGCATCGTGCGCCTTGACGGAAAAGGTAAGGGTGCGCCCCTCCATCCCGATCAGCTCGGCGGTGGCAGTGACCTGCATCCCCACCGGGGTAGCGGCAATGTGCCGGATGTTCACCTCGGTGCCCACCGAAGTTTGCCCCTCCGGCAGCAGCATAGCGGCACAGCCGCAGGCCGCCTGCTCCATCAGCGCAATAAGGGCAGGCGTTGCCAGCACCTTCAGCGAGCCGCTTTCCATGGCGCGGGCGGTCTGGGCAGGAGTGACGGTAACGGTGATGCTGTAAATTTTGGATTCCATGAGTCATCCATCCTTTGGTGTCAGATTTACTTTCTTATTATGCCACAGCCTGCCGAAAAAAGAAAGGGGGCATCGTGCCGGAGGGTAAGGTGATCCTGCAAAAAATCGCAGAGGGCGTGATCGCCCGGCAAAAGCTGCCCCGCCAGGAGTGCTTCGGTAAGCGGATCCTCCACCAAAGTGCGCAGCGCACGGCGGAGCGGCCGCGCACCGTATTCCGGCGATTTTGCTTCCCTGGCAAGGCGTTCTGCCACGGATGGATCAAATTCCACGGTGATCTCCTGTTCTTTCAGACGGTCAGCGACCTCCCCCAGTAATTTGCCGGCAATGGCGCAAAGCTCCTCTGCGCCCAGCGGGTGAAACAGCACCGTTTCTTCAATGCGGCCCAGAAGCTCCGGGCGCAGGCGCTGCCGCAGCACCGCCATGACCGCCGCTTTGGCATCCCCTGCCGTGCCATCCTGCGAGAAGCCGAGCAGCCGGGGGCGGGTGAGATATTCCGCGCCGAGATTGGAGGTAAGAATGACTACGGTATTGCTGAACACCGAAAGCCTGCCCTGACTATCGGTAAGGCGGCCATCCTCTAAAATCTGCAGGAGAAGATTGCAGAGATCCGGATGCGCCTTTTCGATCTCATCAAAGACCACCACCGACATGGGACGCTTTTTGACCGCTTCGGTAAGAACGCCGCCCTCCTCGCAGCCGACATAGCCGGGAGGCGCACCGATGAGCCGGGAGACGGTGTGCTGCTCCTGATATTCGCTCATATCCAGCTTGATGATGGCATCCTCGCTGCCGAAGAGCGTACGCCCCAGCGCACGGCAAAGCTCCGTTTTACCGACACCGCTGGGCCCTAAGAACAAAAAGCTGCTGACGGGGCGACGGGGATCCCGCAATCCGGCACGGCTGCGCATCAGGGCGTGGGTCACGGCATGGATGGCTTCCTCCTGACCGATGATGCGCTCCCGGAGGCTTTCTTCCCATTGAAGCGCCAGCGGCTGACCGGCGTTATCCGTCCCTTCCGGGGGAAGGCCCGCCATGGCCTGTGCCGTCCGGCGTACCTGCTCCCGGGTCAGAGTGGGGTGGCGTGGGCGCTCCCGGCTCTGCTGCTCCGCTGCCGCTATGTGCAGCCGTGCAGCCGATTCATCCAAAAGGTCGATGGCCTTATCCGGCAGGAATCGGGTAGGAAAAAAGCGCACCGAACACTGCACCGCTGCCTCTACCGCCTCCTCCGCTATGCGGATGCCGTGATGCTTTTCGTAATACGGCACAAGCCCCCGCAAAATAGCGGATGCGGTAGGGGCATCCGGCTCCTCTACAAGAATGCTTTGAAATCGGCGGGCAAGGGCGGCATCCTTTTCGACCGTCTTGCGGTATTCCGCAATGGTAGTGGCGCCGATGACCTGCAGATCACCGCGTGCCAGCCGGGGCTTCATAATATTGGCGGCATCCACGGCGCCCTCTGCCGCCCCGGTGCCCATAATGGTGTGCAGCTCATCAATGAACAGAATCACATCCCCCGACGCTGCAACCTCCTCCAGCACCGAGCAGATGCGCTCCTCAAAATCGCCGCGGTATTTGGTGCCGGCAACCAGCGCTGCCATATCCAGTGCGATGACACGGCGGTCGGCAAGCAGGGCGGGCACCCGTCCCTCTGCAATGCGCTGTGCCAGCCCCTCCACGATGGCGGTTTTGCCGACCCCTGCTTCCCCGATCAGGCAGGGGTTGTTCTTGGTGCGGCGGGTGAGGATCTGCAAAAGGCGATCCGTTTCCCGATCCCGCCCGATCACGGGATCCAGCCTGCCGCACCGTGCCGCATCGGTAAGATCTTTTCCGAAACGATCCAGCACCGCACTTTTGCTGCGGCGGTCAGGACGACCCGTTCCCCTCGGTGGCTGACGCTCCGCTGCCGATTGCTCGCACTGCTCCAGACGGATCGTTTCCCGCAGAGCGGCGATGAGAGGCTTTACCTCCAGCGAAAGGCGTTCCATCAAGCGGCAGGCGCCCGAATCGGTCTGCTCGCAAAGCGCCAGCAACAGATGCTCTGTCCCCGCCTGCAAAAAGCCGCCATCCTGTGCTTCCCGGCAGGCAGCCGCCATCGCCGCATTAAAGTGCTCGGTGACATCCTCCCTGCCGAGGCAGAGCGGCTGACCGCGATCCCTCAGGGAAAGCAGCGCCCGCTCTGCCCGTACTGCCGTGATGCGGCGCTGGATCAGCAGCGTGTAGGCGGCGCCTCCGCCCTCTCTGACCAATGCGACCAGAAGATGCTCGGTGCCGATATAGGTGTGACCGAATTCGCCTGCAACGGCAAATGCACCGTTGAGTGCCGACGCCGCCCGAGGCGTAAAGCCATTATATTTATACATAAAGGAAGTCCTCCTCTTTTTCCGGGGAAATTCATGTTACCCTTTTAATATGGGCGACAAGGGCAAACTTAATCCGTCTGCACCAAAAACATGCCCGCTACATAGGATGGGTTGATCCCCAAAAAAAGGAGGTTTTGCGCAATGTTTAATAACTGCAATGGCGGCTGCGGCTGCAACAGGGGGCTGTTTGGGATCTGCCTCAACGACGCTACACTTATCATCGTACTCATCGCTATCTGGCTGCTGACCAACGGCAACGGCTGCGGCTGCGGCTGTGGCTGCAACGGCATCTCCACCGCGAGCAACGGCTGCGGCTGCGGCTGCGGCTGTGGCTGCAACTGAACTCACACCCGATAACACAATTAGGAGGTACTGACTATGTGTAATTCCTGTGGCTGCAACAATGATTGGTGGTGGATCATTATTCTGATCCTCATCTGGCTGTTCTTCTCCGGCGGCACCGCCACCAATATCTCTGCCTTCCGTACCTGCGGCTGCAATAACGGCTGCGGCTGCAACAACAACGGTTGTGGCTGCAACAATGATTTTGCCCCCGCAAATAACGGCTGCGGCTGTGGCTGCGGCTGCTGATTCCTTTCCCTGCAACGCACAAAACGAGCCCTGCGGATGCAAAGTCCGCAGGGCTTTTGCTATACGCTTGGGGAAGCCGTGACAAGGTCGCAGATCGCACCCGCAGCACCGCCGGGCAGACTTTGCTGTGCGGTGACGATCCGGCGGCAGGTATCGCTGTGAGAAAGCAGATGCAGCATCTGACGGATGGCAGAGCGCACCGTTTTGGCGCCCAAAGCCATCCCGTTTTCGGTGAAAAAGGTGAAATTCCGGCTCTCGCAGCCCGGAACGGAAAGCAAAAACACCGTAGGGACACCGCAGCGGGCGATCTCGGTGGAGGAAAGACCGCCCGGCTTGGTAATGACGGCATCCGCCGCCCGGAGATAAAGCGGGATCTGATCGGTAAACCCCACAGGGATGATATTCCTGTTTTGCCGGGCGATCCGCTTCAGATCTGCCAGCTGCTTTTTATTATTGCCGCAGAGCACCACCACGGAGGTATCCCGCGGCAGACAGCGTACCATTTGCAGCACAAGGGATCGGATCGGGCCGCAGCCGATACTGCCGCTCATCACCAGTACGATAGGGCCTTTGGCGGGCAGGTGCAAACGGGTGCGGGCTTCCTCCGGGGATGTCAACCGATCGAAGGCAGCTGCGGTAGGGATCCCCAGGGGGTAAAGCCGCCCGGCAGGGACTCCGCAGGTAATAAACTCCCCGCAAAGGCGGGCATCCGGGATGATCCAGCCATCCGGGTCGATCTCCCCCACCCCGGGGCTGCAGGTATAATCGGTGGCGATAAACCAGCTCCGCCACGGGGCATCGGGGTGCCTGCGGCGGATGCAGGTGAGCATCTGCGCCGGGAAAACGTGCGGCGCGAGAATGATATCATATCCCCCGGTGCAAAGGAACCGGTAAAGCCGCGGCACACAGACCGTATTGATCCTGTATTCGATGCAGTCGCCCCCATGAGGACGGTGCTTTTCCTTTTGGCGATAGCCCATGCCGTATACACGGGGAAAATGGCGGTAGCCAAAGGTGTGAAGACCGCTGACTGCCTTGGAGAAGCAGGGCGGCCCGAAGGAAAGGGCATCCGCTATATCGCAGGGAATGCCACGGGATTCCAGCTCCCGGCAAAGCGCCTTGGCGGCAGAATTGTGCCCACCCCCGATGTTGCAGGTGAGGATCACGGCTTTCATACGAAAATGCGTTCCTTTCTACGGTCTTTTTTACTCTCAGTATGACCAGCCTTTCTGCTTGTAAAACATACCGAATAAAAAAGCCACCTGCTGAAAAAGCAGATGGCGTTTGCCTATGGTTATGGTAAGAAGTGAACAGATCAGTTCAGCGAATACTTGGCGGAATACTGCTGATAGAGGCGCTTGAAATCATCGCTGCCGTGCTTCATATCGCTGACGAGGCGGTGAGAATCAAAGCCCGCATTGCTGAGTTCGATGACCGTAAGGGCGATATTGGAGCAGTGGTCGGAAACACGCTCGAAGTCGGTAAGGATATCGGAGAGGATGAAGCCCATCTCGATGGAGGAATGCTGTCCCTCCAGCCGGCGGATGTGATGCCGCTTGATGGCATCCGTCAGATCGTCAATGACTTCCTCCAGCGGCTCGACACAGTAGGCAGTTTCACGGTCGGTATTCACATAGCTGTCAATGGTAAGGTCCAGAATCTCACTGATGGCAGAGGTGAGAACAGCGACCTCCCGCCCTGCTTCTTCATTCAAAGAAAGCGCCTTGCCCTGCATATCCTTGGTGGATTTCATCAGGTTGAGGGCATGGTCGCCCAGACGCTCCATATCGCAGATGGCACGCTGCATCTTACCGACACGGCGGCTATCCTGCTCCGAAAGGGCTTGCGCGGAAAGATAAACAAGGTAGGTATCCAGCCTGTCCTCGTAAAGATCAAGGGTATCCTCCTGCTGTGCAATGGTATCCGCCAGATTTTCATCGAAGCCGCTGAACAGCGCAACGGTATTGTGCAGCGTCTCACGGGCGACCTCCGCCATGCGGAAGGTATATTGATCGCACTCCCGCAGCGCAACAGAGGGAGAACGGAGCAGCAGCAGGTCGGGGGCGTATGCGGTTTCCTTTTCCGTCTGCTTCCGGTCAGCTTTTTCCGGTACAAGGAAGCGTCCCAAGCGGACCAGAAGCCCGGTAAAGGGCATGAGGATGAGGGTGATGGCGATATTATAAACGGTATGGATGAGTGCCACCGTGACAGGCGTCACGGCCTTTTCAACGAATCCGAGATCCAGAAGGGCGGCAAGCCCCAGATAGAGCGGCAGGCAGATGAGGGTGCCGATCACCTTGATGGAGAGGTGGATCACCGCAACACGCTTGGCATTGGTGCTGGTGCCGATGCTGGAGATCATGGAAGTGGCGCAGGTGCCGATATTGAGGCCCATGACCACAGGAATGGCCATCTGGAAGGTGATGCCGCCGGTGAGCGACAGTGCCTGCAGGATGCCGACAGATGCCGCCGAGGATTGAATGACCGCGGTAAAGAGCGCACTGACCAGTACGCCGAGCAGCGGGTTCTTGAAGCTGACCAGCGTCTCTGAGAACTGCGGCAGATCCGCCAGAGGACGGACGGCACCGGTCATGAGCACCATGCCGTACATCAGCACGGTGAAGCCCACCAGAATGGTGCCGATGCTCTTGCGCCGGTCATTCTTGCAGACCATGATCATGATAACACCGATGAGAGCAAGAATGGGGGAAAAGTTTTCCGGCTTGAGCATGGCAAGGCCGATGCTCTCGCTCTGAATGCCGGAAAGGCTGAGGATCCACGCCGTGAGGGTGGTGCCGATGTTGGCGCCGAAGATGACATACAGCGTCTGCCCGAACTTCATGATACCGGAATTGACAAGGCCCACCAGCATAACGGTAACCGCCGAAGAGGACTGCACCGCAATGGTGATGGCGGCGCCGAGCGCCAGACTGACGATGGGATTGGCGGTCATGGTTTTCAGGAGCTGTTCCAGCTTGCCGCCTGCCATTTTTTCCAGATTGGAGGACATGATATTCATGCCGAACAGGAAGAACGCCAGCCCCAGGATGAGCTTCAGGACAGAGAAAAGATCCATTTTTCAGTTCCTCGCATCGTGTTGGATTCCGGTAGTAGGTTTTCAGTCATCGGTTGATCCGATCATCTTGATTCGCATTTTCATTTTACCCTATATCGGCAGGGGATGTCCAGTAGCCCGTCCCCCAAAAAAACGCCCTTTTCGCCCGCTATTTTTGGCAGTTCCGTGATAGGGCAAGCAGCGCCCGTTCCCGCGCTGCCATCGGGCGGCGGGATCGCCGAATACGCCCTATCCTTGTGCGCCGTTCGGTATTATTCACTCTCCCGGTTGATCCACCCGAACCGTTAAAAAGAAAATCGGGCAGCAAAAGCTGCCCGATCGGTAAGGATCAATGTCTTGAGCGGCGGCGGTGCCGGCGACGGCGTGCCATAAAATAAGCCCGCAGCAGGAACAGGAGAACCACCAGCACCAACAGGATGATCCCCATCCATTTGAGAATGGAAAGCAGGATACTGCCCGCCCCGCCCGGGGCGCTCCCGACCGGGAGATCGGCGGCGGCATAGGTTTCGACGGTATAGGGCAGCTCGAAGCTGCCGATCAATTCGCCGGAGCAGTAGATCTCCACCCGGGGGTCAATGCGCTCCCCGGTCTTATAGCGGTTCGGGATCTGATAACGCAGCGCAAGGTGATCGGTAGGGGTCCCCTTTGCGACAAGGATATCGAGATCCTCCGCCGGAGCGATATGTACCATACCGCGGGGAGCCGAAACCGTACCGATGGGGATATCAAACGAGGCGATCTCCTCTGCGGCGACCGATACCATATCGTAGTGACCGAAGCAATAATCAAACAGCGCTATACTATCTGTATATTTCCCCCACTTATCGGGACAGTTCAGCCCCACGCAGATGAGGGAAAGCCCGCCCTTTTCCGCTAAGGTGACGATGGTGTGCTGTGCTTCGGTGGTCCAGCCCAATTTACCGCCGGCAGCATATTCGTAATAATACTTGGATTCCACCAGCATATGGTGGTGTGTGCCGATATTTCGAACAACGTCCTTTTTATTGTTGGCGGGGATCTGATAGCTTTCCGCCCCGAAATACTCCGCAAAGCCCTCCACCGCGAGCGCCCAGCGGGTGATAAGCGCCATATCGTAGGCCGTGGTATAGTGATCGTCATCCGGCAGGCCGTGGGCGTTGGTGAAGTGGGTGTTCTGCAGCCCCAATGCCGATACCTGCTCATTCATCAGGCTGACGAAATCGGCAAGATTGCCGCTGATGCACTGGGCGATGGCATTGGCGCAATCGTTGGCGGATTCCACCATCGCGCCGAACAGGGCATCCCGCAAAGTGATCTGCTCGCCCGGCTCCAGCGCAATATGGGTGGTCTCGCCCCACTGCCAGATATTATTGACGCTTTCCTCCGAAACGGTAATGACGGTGGCAGGATCCCCATAGGCGCACCCCAATGCGGCGGTGAGGATCTTGGTGATGCTGGCGGGGTATTCCCGCTTCTCCATATTCTTCTGCGCCAGTACCTGGCCGGTTTTGGCATCCATTACGACATAGGCCTCCGAGACGGTCTGCGGCAGGGCATCCGCCGCCGATGCCGTCACGCCAAACGGGAGAAGCATTATTACAGCAAGTATAATGGCAGTAAATCGTTTCATTCGGTGAATCTTTCCCTCCGGGGTTTCTGTTTTATCCTGATGCCGGGCCCCGTCAAATCGGGACATCCCGGTAAAGTACGCTGTCTTCTATTATACGGCAAAGAAGCGCAAAATCAAATGAAAAGTCTGTAAAATGATTGATTTTCCATCCCGGATATGATAAAATGGGTTTCGCGCTGAATCGCTCAGTCGGTACGCCCGCCGCTGCGGGTGTGCAGGGCGGCAGCCGCGAAGCGGCTCTTGGCCGCCCGCAGAGCAGCTTTTTTAACCGCCCACAATCATCACCTTGCTGGAATAGCTCAGTCGGTAGAGCAGCTGATTCGTAATCAGCAGGTCGCGTGTTCAAGTCACGTTTCCAGCTCCATATAAAAGGGCCTTGCCAAGTGGCAGGGCCTTTTTGTTATACCGTTGATTCTTTTGTCAGCGCTTCCCTGAGCTTTTCGATGCCGTGCTTTTCGATGCGGGAAACATAGCTGCGGGAGATGCCGAGCCTTGCGGCGACCCCCCGCTGGGTCAATGGCGGAAAGCCGCCCAACCCGTAGCGCAGGCGCAGCACCTGCTGCTCCCGTTCCTCTAAACATTGCCCGAACACGCACCGCAGACGCTCTGCCTGCAGAGAAATATCCAGCCGCCCGATGATATCCTCCTCATCGCACATAAGGTCCATCAGGGTGAGGCTGTTGCCCTCCCGGTCGGTATCGATCGGCTCATCCAGCGAAACATCGCCGGACGATTTGCGCCTGCTGCGAAAGAACATCAGGATCTCATTCGCTACCCTCTCCTGACGGCTCTTTTTCGCCCAAGGAATTCCCATCGGGAGCGCCGATGCCTTTCGGCGGCTCGGGGAACTCGTAATCCCCGTCATTATGGAACAGATAGAGGTGGGCGTTTTCACCGTCCCACACGATTTTGCGGACAAAAGTCCTGATCGCTGCCCGTTTCTGCTCCACGCTGTAGCTGTCAATGTTCTCTCCCATCGTAGAAAGCAGCTGCCTGATCAGATCAAACTCGATATCCGCAAGCTCGTGCTTTGCAGTGATCGCCTCAAGCTCATTGAGGCGTTTTTTCATGATCTCGCCCTTATCGTGCAGCTCATCAATTTGCTGAATGATATACTGGTTTGCGCTGCTATCCGCTGCTTGTCCCAGCGTTAAAACAAGGCTCTTGATCGACTTCTCGTTTTCTTCGATCTGCTCCTTTACCTGCGCTACCTCTGCATCATAGCCTGCCCTGCTGCCGCTGATCTGCTTTTTGGTCTGGGTGATCATCTTTGCCATGTCTTCGCTTTGTGTGCCAAGCTTTTTGATCTCTTCGATCACCTTTGCGTCAAGCATATTCCCGTTGGCGTTTTTCATTGCACACACATGGCTTTTGCTTCTTTCCTTCGTCGAGCAGAGATAGGTGTATATCTGCTCGCCGGAGGCGGTCAGACGGTCTGTCAGCTTCGGGCGCATATAATCGCCGCAGTTCCCGCAGTACAGCAATCCGGAAAGCAGCGCAACATTGCTTCTCGGCTTGCGGTAGCCCTTCGACTTATTCAGCTCCAGCATTTGCTGCACTCTCACCCATGTTGCGCCGGGGATAACGCCCTTGTGTTTGCCGACGGATACGATCCATTCATTCATCGGTTTTATCTGATGAGCCCTGCCGGGGCGCTGCAGGGTACGGTTATATGCCATTATGCCATGCACGCCATCAAATGCGGTCTTATCCGAAAAGAGATCAGCATTATTATCGGTCAGATACTGATAGGCATCCTCATCGGCGATCATATAAACGGGATTTGACAGGATCGCCCTGATTGCAAATCTGGTAAAAGCCTTATCCCGCTTTGTATGGCAGCGTTTCTCCAGCAAAAATGCATCCGTCTTTGTTAAAGAACCTGTTTCGATAAACTTATCGTAGATCAGCTTGACCAGGTTGATCTCTTCGGGGATAATTTTCAGCTTACAGGCTTTGTGGGTTTTTCCGTCAACGGTAACATGAGTGGTGCTTTCCGATTCATAACCCGTAGGCGTGTTGCCGCCCAGCCAGCGCCCGGTTTTCGCCAATTCGTGCATATTATCCCTGATGCGCTCGGCAATCGTTTCCCGCTCCAGCTGCGAAAAGACAGAGGCAATATACATCATGGCACGACCCATAGGGGACGAGGTATCAAACTGTTCGCGGATGGAGATAAAATCGATTTCACGGTTCCCCAGATCGTCAATCAGCTTTGCGAAGTCACCGATATTGCGGCTGATGCGGTCAAGGCGGTACACAACGATAGCCGCAAACTTGATTACATTGGAATCACTCATCATGCGCTTAAACTGGGGGCGCTCCAGCGTACCTCCGGAAAAGCCCTCATCTTCATATACCAGCGCCGCATCCGCTTCTTCCCGGCTGTAATTCTTGGCGATATACACGCGGCATAATTCTATCTGTTTTTCGAAACATTCGCCCAAGCCCGTAAATTTATATTT
>R24__coassemble_954_pt1 | contig 17188 bp, 12 predicted proteins | sample R24__metabat2_low_PE_034 | metagenome-assembled genome bin R24
GGAGGTACACCTCGGCCTTGCCGCCAGCCGTCTGGGCTGGAAGGTGATGACCCCGGTATTCGATGGCGCGCATGAGGCGGATATCCGCGAGTGCTTCCGCATGGCAGGCCTGCCCGAGGATGGCAAGAGCGTCGTTTATGACGGCCGCACCGGCGAGAAGTTCGATAACCGTGTTACCGTCGGCTATATGTACTACCTCAAGCTGCATCATCTGGTCGATGATAAGATCCATGCCCGTTCCACCGGCCCGTACAGCCTTGTTACCCAGCAGCCTCTGGGCGGTAAGGCACAGTTCGGCGGTCAGCGCTTCGGCGAGATGGAAGTATGGGCGCTGGAAGCATACGGCGCTGCCTATACTCTGCAGGAGATCCTGACCGTTAAATCCGATGACGTAGTGGGTCGTGTCAAGACCTTTGAGGCGATCGTAAAGGGCCTCAATATCCCCACCCCCGGCATCCCCGAATCCTTTAAGGTGCTCATTAAGGAGCTGCAGTCCCTGGGCCTTGATGTCAAGGTACTGGATAAGGAAAACGAGGAGATCGACCTGAAGCAGAACTTCGATGAAGATGATAACATGGGCATGGTAAATGCCAATGACTACTTTGATGAAAGCAGCATTGCGGTAGATTCCGAGATCGAGGAAGGCTACAAGGTGGAAAATCCGGAGGATGAAGACGGCGAAGCCTTTGAGGAGGATAACTCTTTTGAAGAAGACGAAGCCGGAGATGAAGACGGATTTGATTTTTAATTGAGGAGGGGACGAATTTTGGATAATAAATCTTTTGAATCGATCAAGATCGGGCTGGCATCCCCCGAAGCGATTCGTGCCTGGTCCTACGGCGAGGTCAAAAAGCCCGAAACCATCAATTACCGCACCCTCAAGCCGGAACGCGACGGCCTTTTCTGCGAAAAGATCTTTGGACCGACCAAGGATTGGGAGTGCTACTGCGGAAAATATAAACGCATCCGTTTTAAGGGTAAGATCTGCGAACGCTGCGGCGTTGAGGTCACCCGTGCCAAGGTACGCCGTGAGCGCATGGGCCACATCGAGCTGGCTGCGCCCGTTTCTCACATCTGGTACTTTAAGGGCACTTCCTCCCGGATGGGGCTTTTACTCAACCTTTCTCCCCGTGTTCTGGAAAAGGTGCTGTATTTTGCCGCTTATATCGTTATCGACCCCGGCAATACCAACCTGAAGAAGTATTCTCTGCTCTCTGAGCGGGAATACAACGAATACCGTGAGGCATACGAGGATGAATTTGATGCCGGCATGGGCGCCGAGGCTGTGCAGAAGCTGCTGCAGCAGCTGGATATCGAAGAGCTTTCCCGTGAGATCAAGGAAGAACTGGAGAAGGCGACCGGCCAAAAGAAGGCGAAGCTGCTGAAGCGGCTGGATGTCGTGGAGGCATTCCGCCTTTCCGGCAACAAGCCCGAGTGGATGATCATGACGGTTCTGCCGGTCATCCCGCCCGAGATCCGCCCGATGGTACAGCTGGATGGCGGCCGTTTTGCCACCAGCGATCTGAACGACCTGTACCGCCGTGTGATCAACCGCAATAACCGCCTGAAAAAGCTGCTGGAGCTGGAAGCACCCGATATCATCGTCCGTAATGAAAAGCGTATGCTGCAGGAGGCTGTGGATGCGCTGATCGATAACGGCCGTCGTGGCCGTCCCGTAACCGGCCCCAACAACCGCCCGCTGAAATCCCTTTCCGATATGCTGAAAGGTAAGCAGGGCCGTTTCCGCCAGAACCTGCTGGGTAAGCGCGTTGACTATTCCGGCCGTTCCGTTATCGTTGTCGGCCCCGAGCTGAAGATGTACCAGTGCGGTCTGCCCAAAGAGATGGCGCTGGAGCTCTTTAAGCCCTTTGTCATGAAGCGTCTGGTCGACCTGAAGGTTGCGGAGAACATCCGTAAGGCACGCAAGATGGTAGAACGCGGCGAGCCCAAGGAAGTATGGGATGCGCTGGAAGTCGTCATCAAGGGCCACCCCGTGCTGATGAACCGTGCACCTACGCTGCACCGTCTGGGCATCCAGGCATTTGAGCCGATCCTTGTGGAAGGCCGTGCTCTGAAGCTGCATCCGCTGGTCTGCACCGCCTTTAATGCCGACTTCGACGGTGACCAGATGGCCGTGCACGTGCCGCTTTCTGCGGAAGCGCAGGCGGAAGCCTGCTTCCTGATGCTGGCGGCCAACAATCTGCTTAAGCTTTCCGATGGTCGTCCTGTTGCCGTTCCTTCTCAGGATATGGTGCTGGGTTCTTATTACCTCACCACTATTATCGATAAGAATTACGCCACCGATGAAATCCGCAACCCCGGTGTTTTCACCTCGGTTGTGGAGTGGGAAAAGGCCTATGAGGCGGCGCCTCATGCACTGAAGATCTATCGCAGTCCGGATGAAGCGCTGATGGCGTATCAGACCGGCGTTCTGGATCTGCACGAGCCGGTATGTGTGCGTACCTCCCGCGAGGTAAACGGCAGTACCATTACCGGCGTGATCCACACTACTGTCGGCCTCATTATCTTCAATAACCCCATCCCGCAGGATCTGGGCTTTATTGACCGCACCATCCCCGGCAACGAGCTGCGTCCGGAGGTCGATTTCCAGGTAGGCAAAAAGCAGCTTTCCAAGATCATTGACAAGTGCATCAAGAAGTATGGCACCACGACCACCAGTGAGGTGCTGGATGCCGTGAAGAATCAGGGCTATCAGTACTCCACCCGTGCGGCACTTACCGTTGCGGTGTGCGATGCCACCATCCCGCCCAACAAGAAGGATATTCTCGCCGAGGCGGAAAAAGAGGTCGCCAAGATCCGCAAGAAGTATGAGCGCGGTTATATCTCCGAGGAGGACCGCTACCATCAGACCATTGCCATCTGGCGCGATGCCACCAACGAGGTCAAGTCTTCGCTGAAGGATAACTTCGGCAAGCTGAACCCCATCTATATGATGGCGGATTCCGGCGCCCGTGGTTCGATGGACCAGATCAACCAGCTGGCCGGTATGCGCGGCAACATCGCCAATACCTCCGGTCAGACCATCGAGATCCCCATTCGCGCCAACTACCGTGAAGGGCTGAACATTCTGGAATACTTCCAGTCCAGCCGCGGCGCCCGTAAGGGTCTGGCCGATACCGCTCTGCGTACCGCAGACTCCGGTTATCTGACCCGCCGCCTGGTCGATGTCTCTCAGGAGGTCATCATCCGGGAAGAAGATTGCGGCACCCATGAGGGTATTGATATCGAGGCCATCACCGACGGTAACCGTGTTATCGAAGATCTGGCGGAGCGTCTGACCGGCCGTTTCCTCAGCGAGGATGTCTACGACCCCAAGACCGGCAAGCTGCTGGCGAGCCGCGAGGAAATGGTAGATTATAAGACTGCCGAAAAAATTGTCAATGCCGGCCTCACCTCCGTGAAGATCCGCAGCGTTATAAACTGCCGTGCCAGGAATGGCGCCTGCAGCCGCTGCTATGGCGCCAACCTTTCCAACAATACCCCCGTTGCCATCGGTGAGGCGGTCGGCATCATTGCCGCCCAGTCCATCGGTGAGCCCGGTACCCAGCTGACCATGCGTACCTTCCATACCGGCGGTATCGCATCTGCCAGCGATATTACGCAGGGTCTGCCCCGCGTAGAAGAGCTGTTTGAGGCCCGCAAGCCCAAGAGTGTGGCGGTTATTGCGCACAATGCCGGTGTAGTTGCCTTTGATAAGGATAACAAGGGCGTGGATATTGTAAAGATCGATGATCCCGAGACCGGCGAACACTTTGAGCATCAGATCGTATTTGGCTCTAAGGTACGCATCCATGAGGGCGAGTATGTGCCGAAGGGCACCTTCATCACCGAAGGCTCTGCCGAGCCCAGTGAGGTACTGGCAGTCAACGGTGAGCTGGCGGTACAGGAATACCTGATCCGTGAAGTGCAGATGGTTTACCGTACGCAGGGCGTTGATATCAATGATAAGCACATTGAGGTTATTGTGCGCCAGATGATGCGTAAAGTCCACATTGAGGAGCCGGGTGACAGCGAGTATATTCAGGGTGCTACCGTAGACCGTGCCGAAGTGCTGCGCTATAACGAGGAAATCGACAGACTGAATGCTGCCGATGGCGGAAGCCGCAAGAAGGTGGAGTACCGTGCGATCCTGTTGGGTATCACCAAGGCTTCTCTGGCGACCGATAGCTTTATGTCCGCTGCCTCCTTCCAGGAGACCACCCGCGTTCTGACTGAGGCCGCCATCAAGGGTAAGGTAGATACGCTGCAAGGCCTGAAGGAGAATGTTATCATCGGTAAGCTGATCCCTGCCGGTACCGGTCTTGTGACCTACACCGAGGAAGAACGCGCCGAAGAGGAACTTGCCGAAGCAAACCTGGAAGCGCTCTCTGCGCGCACCAATGCCATTATCCGCTAATGGCAATTTCCCCAAAATCAAGGCCCGATGATGGTGAAAAATATCCAAAGGAAGCCTTGACAATTTGGTGGGAAATTTGGTAAAATTATAAATTGGGTGGGAACCCAAAACTGTCATGATAACACAGCCCGGATACAATCCGGGTTTGTGCTCATGAATAAATATTTTTCAGGAAAGGAGGACAACCAATCAATGCCAACCTTTAATCAGCTCGTTCGTAAAGGCAGACAGACCATCGAGAAGAAGGCAACCGCACCTGCACTGCTGAAGGGATGGAACGCCAAAAAGCGTGTGATGATCGATCAGAATTCCCCTCAAAAGCGTGGTGTTTGCACTGCGATCCGTACCTCTACCCCCAAGAAGCCGAACTCCGCTCTGCGTAAAGTAGCAAGAGTCAGGCTCTCCAACGGCATCGAGGCTACCGCCTATATTCCCGGTATCGGCCACAATCTGCAGGAACACAGCGTTGTACTGATCCGTGGCGGCCGTGTAAAGGATCTCCCCGGTGTTCGTTATCACATTATCCGTGGTACTCTGGATACCCAGGGCGTTCAGAACCGTGGCCAGGCCCGTTCCAAGTACGGTGCAAAACGGCCTAAGAAGGCTGGTGCCGCGAAGAAGTAATTACGACCGATCAGTGCCAAGAAAGTGGCTTATTTATATAAGCCTCTGCATTGGCCGCGGGAGTAAGGACTGCTTTCGAGTACCGAAGATCTCATTACACTAATGAAGGAGGGAAGCGAAGTGCCAAGAAGAGGTAATATCGCAAGACGCGATGTTCTGCCGGACCCGCTGTATAATTCCAAGCTGGTCACCCGTCTCATCAACAACATCATGCTGGACGGTAAGAAGGGCGTCGCACAGAAGATCGTTTACGGTGCATTCGACATCGTAAAAGAAAAAACCGGCAAGGAGCCGCTGGAGGCTTTTGAGCAGGCGATGGAAAACATCATGCCCGTTCTGGAGATCAAGGCTCGCCGCGTAGGTGGTGCCACCTACCAGGTTCCTATGGAAGTTCGTCCCGAGCGCCGTCAGACTTTGGGTCTGCGTTGGCTCACCAATTATTCTCGTGCCCGCAGCGAAAAGCTGATGGCCCAGCGTCTGGCTGGCGAGATTATGGATGCGATGAACGGCCTGGGTGCCGCCTGCAAGAAGCGCGAAGATACCCACAAGATGGCCGAAGCCAACAAGGCTTTTGCACATTTCAGATGGTAATAACGCATCTTGTTATGTATTCTATTTCCCCGGTGTGGGATTCGCAACAAATTTAGGAGGGCATTATGCCAAGAGATGTATCCCTGGAAAAAACCCGTAATATAGGCATCATGGCGCACATCGATGCCGGTAAAACCACCACCACCGAGCGTATCCTGTACTACACAGGCGTTAACTACAAGCTGGGTGAGACGCATGATGGTTCGGCGACGATGGACTGGATGGAGCAGGAGCAGGAGCGTGGAATCACCATTACCTCCGCTGCGACTACTGCCTATTGGAAGGATCACCGCATCAATATCATCGATACCCCCGGACATGTTGACTTTACCGTAGAGGTAGAGCGTTCCCTGCGCGTACTGGATGGTTCTGTTACCGTGTTTTGCGCAAAGGGCGGCGTTGAGCCTCAGTCTGAAACCGTTTGGCGTCAGGCGGATAAATACAGCGTGCCGAGAATGGCATTCGTCAATAAGATGGATATTATGGGCGCTGATTTCTACAATGTAGTCCGCATGATGAGAGATCGTCTGAAGTGTAATGCCGTTCCCATTCAGCTGCCGATCGGCGTAGAGGATTCCTTTAAAGGCCTCGTCGATCTGGTAGAAATGAAGGCCTATGTCTACTATGACGATTTGGGGAAGGATATCCGTGTAGAAGAGATCCCCGATGACATGAGAGAAAAGGCCGAGGAATACCGCCATGAGCTGCTGGAGCATGTGGCAGAGATGGATGAGGAGCTGCTGATGAAATATCTCGATGGGGAAGAACTCACCATCGAAGAGATCAAAGACTGCATCCGAAGATCCACCCTTGCCAATACGATGGTTCCCGTCTGCTGCGGTACCGCTTATCGCAATAAGGGCATCCAGAAGCTGCTGGATGCTGTGATTGACTATATGCCGGCACCGACTGACATTCCTCACATCAAGGGCGTCAACCCCGATACGGAAGAGGAGGAGGAGAGGCCTTCCTCCGATGACGAGCCGTTTGCTGCGCTCGCCTTTAAGATCATGACCGACCCCTATGTCGGTAAGCTCTGCTTCTTCCGTGTTTATTCCGGTACCGTTGATGCCGGTTCCACTGTTTTTAACTCCGTGAAGCGCAATAACGAGCGCATGGGCAGGATCCTGCAGATGCACGCAAACCACCGCAAGGATATCGAGACCTGCTATGCCGGCGATATCGCCTCCGCAGTAGGGCTTAAGAATACCACCACCGGTGATACGCTGTGTGATCCCAAGCACCCCATTATTCTGGAGTCGATGGAATTCCCCGAGCCCGTTATCCGTGTAGCGATCGAGCCGAAGACCAAAGTCGGTCAGGAAAAGATGGGCATAGGCCTTGCCAAGCTGGCAGAGGAAGACCCCACCTTCCGCACCTACACCGATGAGGAAACCGGCCAGACCATCATCGCCGGCATGGGCGAGCTGCACCTGGAGATCATTGTTGACCGTCTGCTGCGTGAATTCAAGGTGGAAGCCAATGTAGGCAAACCTCAGGTTGCCTATAAAGAAACTGTGCGCAGACTGGCCGATGTTGACCACAAGTATGCCCGTCAGTCCGGCGGTAAGGGCCAGTATGGTCACGTTAAGATCAAACTGGAACCCAACGAAAGCGGTAAGGGCTACGAATTCCGCAACGAAGTCGTGGGCGGTGCCATCCCCAAGGAGTATATCCCTGCGGTTGATGCCGGTATCCGCGGCGCAATGGCTTCCGGTGTTCTTGCCGGTTATCCCGTTGTGGATTGCATCGTTACCCTGTATGATGGCTCCTACCACGAGGTAGACTCCTCCGAAATGGCGTTTAAGATCGCCGGCTCCATGGCCTTTAAAGAGGCTATGCGCAAGGCGGATCCCGTCATTCTGGAGCCCATCATGAAGGTCTGCGTCATCGTTCCCGAAGAATATATGGGCGATGTCATCGGCGACCTGAACTCCCGCCGCGGTCAGATCCGCGGCTTCGAGGATCGTCCCGGCGCCAAGCAGATCGATGCTTTCGTACCGCTTTCCGAGATGTTCGGTTACGCCACCGACCTGCGCTCCAAGACGCAGGGCCGTGGACAGTATACCATGGAGCCCAGTCACTATATTGAGCTGCCTAAGAACATCTCCGAAAAGCTCATCACTACCCGCACCAAAGCGGAGTGATCCAAACTGTAACAGGCTCCCGGTATGAGACATCCTGTTGCTGCCGGGACCGAAATAAACTCAATTTCAAATTAAGGGAGGATTTTTACGATGGCTAAACAGAAATTTGAGCGCAACAAACCCCACGTAAACATCGGCACCATCGGTCACGTAGACCATGGTAAGACCACTCTGACCGCTGCTATTACCAAGGTTCTGGGTCTGAAGGGTGACGCTGAGTTCATGGCTTATGACATGATCGATAAGGCCCCCGAAGAGAGAGCCCGTGGTATCACGATCAACACTGCACACGTAGAGTATGAGACTGACAACCGTCACTATGCTCACGTTGACTGCCCCGGCCATGCCGACTATGTTAAGAACATGATCACCGGTGCTGCCCAGATGGATGGCGCTATCCTGGTTGTTTCTTCTGCTGATGGTCCTATGCCCCAGACCCGTGAGCACATCCTGCTTGCCCGTCAGGTAGGCGTTCCCTACATCGTTGTTTACATGAACAAGGTTGACCAGGTAGATGACGAAGAGCTGCTGGAACTGGTTGAGATGGAGATCCGTGATCTGCTGTCCAGCTATGATTTCCCCGGCGATGATATCCCCGTAATTAAGGGCTCTGCTCTGCAGGCTCTGGAATGCGACAGCAAGGATCCTTCCGATCCCGCTTATGCTTCCATTCTTGAACTCATGAACGCTGTTGACGAGTATATTCCTACTCCCGAGCGTAAGGCTGATCTGCCCTTCCTGATGCCCATCGAGGACGTATTCACCATCACCGGCCGTGGCACCGTAGTTACCGGCCGTGTAGAGCGTGGTCAGGTTAAGGTCGGCGACGAAGTCGAGATCGTTGGTATCCGTGAGACCCGTAAGACCGTTGTTACCGGCGTTGAGATGTTCCGCAAGCTGCTGGATTACGCTGAGGCTGGTGATAACATCGGCGCTCTGCTGCGTGGCGTTCAGAGAACCGAGGTCGAGCGTGGCCAGGTTCTGTGCAAGCCCGGCTCCATTCATCCTCACACCAAGTTCCGTGGCCAGGTTTACGTTCTGAAGCAGTCTGAAGGCGGCCGTCATACCCCGTTCTTCAACAACTATCGTCCTCAGTTCTATTTCCGCACCACCGATGTTACCGGCGTCATCGCTCTGCCCGAGGGCGTAGAGATGTGCATGCCTGGTGATAACGTTGAGATGGATGTTGAGCTGATCACCCCCATCGCCATCGAGAAGGGTCTGCGCTTCGCTATCCGTGAAGGCGGCCGTACCGTTGGTTCCGGCGTTGTTATTGATATCGCTGAATAATTGATTCACTTATTGAGAAGGCGCTCCGCAAGGAGCGCCTTTTTCTGTCTCGAAAAACAAGAAAACCGGCATCATCATTCGTGATACCGGCTGATTTATGATTCTGCGGTTTACAGCAGAATGCTGAGCGCCAGCAGGAGCTGTGCAAGATAGTAGGTAAACAGATTGACCGGTCGCACCCATGCGGGACAGTGACGGCGTGTGTAGAAATAAAGGAGAAGCATAAGTGCATCGGAAAAAAGGAAGCAGGTCACGCCGATGGCTAATAAAACCGAATTGGGAAAGAAAGCCCGAAAACTGCTGTAAAGCAGACGCCGAGCCGGATTACCGATAGAAACGGCAGCATAAATTCCCACAGAGAACATCAGACTGACCACGATATAATAAACGGTGGCGGCGATCCGCGTAACGCGGCTGAAATGGAAATGCGGACTGTGGGTAATATAGTACATCACAAAAAAGGTGATGACCGGAAGGATAAAGATAGAATAATGGATGCCCGGGATAAAGGCACTGAGCCACACCAGATAGAAAATATGAGCCACCATAAAGAAGCCTACACCCATCATCCCGGATTTGGAGTGGCTGGCATTTGCAGCACCGTGTCGGTTGTTGGCAAGACCAATAGCAATGTCACCGCCCGCAGCCAATAATAATGCAACGATCAACGGCCAAACGGGGTAGGGGCCACCTCTGGGGAACCCCGGCAGCCGTGAGCTGCAGCAGCAGGCGATCACAACAAATAAAGTGCTGGTGATGCCTTTGCAGAGGGTATAGTACCGGAAAAGGGCAGGGGTGGAGGCGACCTTCAGCAGGAGGGCCAACATGACAAGATAGGTAAGGACCAGGATTATGATGACTTGATAAGGCACGGAATTGTCTCCTTACTATTAAAATTAAGGGAAAAAATAGGGCGCCCGAGGGCGCCCCATTTAATTGTGCTTGATATTTCGGAATCAGGCATCCTCGAAGCCGTCGAAAGCAACGATACGGGAGATGCAGGATTCGCCGCCGACCAGACGCCAGGGGAAGCAACCGATAACAACGCGCTTGTTGGAGAGCTTGTCGATATCGCCGCCGAGGCACTCAGCATGGATGCACTCGTAGGGCTGGCAGAACAGCTGGATGTGCATAGCCTGATACTGCTCGGGCCAAGGATACATCTCCTGCAGGGTCTTGCCATACTTCTTCTGCATGTAAGCATCGCACTTAGCAGCATCCATGGGGCACCAGTCACGAATCTTGGTGTTCATGGGATGGTCAGCAGAACCGCAGTCAACGCCGATCCAAGCGATCTTCTTGTCCTGGCACCATTTCACGAAGGAAAGGGAGGGGCCGGGGTGACGAACCATGTAGCGCTGCTCATCAGCCTCGGGGGAATCCCAGCCATACTTGTGGTAACCGGTGTTGATGATGAGGATATCGCCTTCCTTAACGGTAACGCGCTCTTCGATCATCTCGGGGGTATAGATACCGAAATCTTCGAAGCAGGGAGCATCACGCAGGTCGACAACAACGCCGGGGCGGCAGAGCTTGGTCAGCTCGAGCATATCAACAGTGCGGCCGGAAGTATCGAAGTGCAGAGGGCCATCCAGATGGGTACCAACATGGTTGGAGTGGGTCAGGATCTGGCCGTTAGCGCCGTTGGAAGACAGTCTCTTGAAGAACTTCATCTGTACGGGCTCATAGGTGGGCCAGGGGGGGCAGTTTACGCCGATCGGGATAGAGAGATCATAGATCTTAACATCAGACCATTTAGCCATTTTGTTTTCCTCCAAAATTAAATATATTTTTTTGAAAGCGGGGGAGGGGAAGCCTCCCCCGGCTATCAAACAAAGTTAATTGGGATCAGCCCTCGCTGTACTTCTCAACGAAAGCTTCGATGGCCTGCTCAAAGCACTCCATAGGAGGATGAACAACGCCAGCGCCTACCTGACCAACGCCACGGCGATTGCAAGCAATACCGGTGTTGATGACAGGGCGGATGCCGGTCTCGATAACCTTGCGGATATCAATACCGGTAGCGGAGCCACGGAAGCCCAGAGCGGGGATCTGATAAGTGGTGCCTTCGCCTTCGGTGATCTCGTACATCTGGGTAGAGTACTTGATGGAATCGGCAACAGTACCACCAACGAACTTAACGATAGCGGGAGCAGCAGCCATGCAGAAGCCGCCGATACCGGTGGTCTCGGTGATGCAGCTATCGCCTACGTCGCGGTTAGCATCAGCCTCGGTGAAGCCGGGGAAGTACAGACCGTCAACCTTCTCAGAGGTGTAGTGGAACCACTGGCCAGGCAGACCGGCAACGCGGATACCGAACTCGGTACCATTGCGGCACATGGTGTACAGCAGAGAGCAATACTCGATACCCTCGATAGCATCCATGGTGCACTTGCAGGCGGGCATGGTGAGGTTCAGCCAGGTGTGGTCGTTGGAGTTCAGGAACTCGAGAGCACGAACCTTGACATCCTGGTCAAAGTTGGTCTTAACGATAGCGGGAGCGAGTTCACGGATCAGCAGGGAGGTACCGGCACGGTTACGGTTGTGGCCGTCATCGCCCATCTGCAGCTCCTGAGCGATCAGAACCTTCAGGTCGATCTCGCCGCGGATAGCCATAGCTTCCTTGATAACGGGATAGAACTCGTTGCGCAGCCAGTGCAGACGAGTGATAACGGTCTCGTCATAAGCACCGAAACGCAGAACCTTGCCCAGACCCTCGTTGAAGGTGCAGTAAGCCATGTTGCCGTAGGTCTTGTTGATGACCTTCCAAACGGGCATGGAGTAGGAAACGATACCGCACATGGGGCCTACAGCATTGTGATGATGGCAGGGATCGAAGGTGATCTCGCCGGAAGCGGCCAGCTTCTCAGCCTCTTCAGCGTTAGCGGCCAGACCCTCATAGATCAGAGCGCCGATAACAGCACCCTTGGTGGGGTCGCACATGTTCTCCCAGGTTACGGGAGGGCCGGAGTGCAGAATGGTCTTTTTGGTCATGCCGGGGATGTCTTCGCCGGCGGTGCCAACACCGATCAGGGTAGGCTGAGCGCCCAGAATACGCTTCAGGGCTTCGGCGTTAGCGGCATTGATTTTTTCACCCAATGTCATTGTTAGTTCCTCCTAAATAATTATTTAGAATAAATCACCGTCCCCTTTCGGGGGAGCGAGTAATTACTTCAGCATGCCGAGCATACCGGCCAGCTTCTTGTTGCCACCGGCAACGGGCTTCCAGTCAACATGGATCACTTCGATATTCTGGATGCCGGCATCCTTCTGGGAGAGCATATCCTGATAGAAGGTCTCGACGCCGATGTTGACCATGTGCAGTTTCTGGGTAAAGAGTTTATTGATCTGATGCATTAGTATTTACCTCCATTCAGCTTATCCAGCATGTGGTGTACCAGGTAGGTGGACTGAGCGTTGGAGCGAACAACGATAGCACCGGCGGCTTCCAGCTGCTTGCGGGTCTCGGTCAGGTTCTGAGGATCGCCCTCGGTACCGACGATGGAGCAGATAGCGCAGATGTAGCGGCCTTCGCGCTCAGCAATCGCCTTAGCTTCTTTCAGAGCGGCAGCCAGTTCTTCGGCGGGGTTCGGGTTGGAGCCGTAGCCGATAACGCAGTCGCACTGCAGGATGGCCAGAGTCTCGTCATGAGCATCGTTCAGGATACGCTCGCAGCGCAGAGTCAGGTCGATCATGGGGTGAGGCTTACCCTCGGTGAACTCATCCTCACCGAAGTCGATGCAGGTATTCTCTTTGTAAACAGCAGTCAGAGGATTCTCGATCTTATCCTCGGGCTTCAGAGGAATGTTGGAATAGATGTGACCCAGCTTGCCGATGGAAAGCTTCATGGACTCATCTGCCAGAGTACCGCCGGAGAAGAAGCCGCGATAGTACTTCTGAGTGGGAGCCATCTTAGCGGTCTCACGCTCAATCAGAGCATCCAGCTCAGCCTTGGGCATATCGATATCGATCATATCAGCGGGAACGGGCTCGCCCTTGGAGAGAGCAACAGCCTTGCGGGCAGCGTCTTCCAGGTTATAGGCAGCACACAGACCGTACTCTTTGGGGAGGTTGGGGTCGCCGCCGATGAAGTCTACGACTACGGGCTTGATGTGATCGTTGCACTCCTTAGCGATGGAGAGGATCTCCTTGGCAACGTGATCCGCGGGGGGCTTGGACAGCATGATGATGACCTTGGTCTCGGGGTCGTTGATCAGAGCGTTCAGGCACTGCTTGAACATCAAACCGCCGATCTCAGCCTTCAGGTCACGGCCGCCGGTGCCCAGAGCCTGGGTGATACCGGAGCCCAGCTGGTCGATCAGGATGGTCAGCTCCTGAGTACCGGTGCCGGAAGCGCCGCAGATGCCGATCGGGCCCTTATGGATAACATTGGCGAAAGCCAGAGGCAGGCCGTTAACAACAGCAGTACCGCAGTCGGGGCCCATCATCAGCAGTTCCTTAGAAACTGCATACTCTTTCAGCTTCTTCTCTTCTTCCATAGAGACGTTATCGCTGAACAGCATAACGTTGATGTTCTTATCCAGAGCATCACGGGCAACATCATAAGCATGACGGCCGGGAACGGAGATCAGAGCCAGGTTGATGTCGGGATCCACCTTCTGAGCGGAAGCCAGAGTGGGGGGATAGTAAGCAGCGTTTCTGCTTTCTTCCTTCTTGTTCAGCTGCTCTTCCAGACACTTCAGAGCGGCTTCAACAACGGTCTCGTCCTCACAATCCAGTGCGACGAAGAAATCGTTGGGGGTGATGGCCTGGAGCTCAGGGCTGGAGAGGCCAGTTACCTTAGCGATTTCCAGGTTCAGGTCAGTGCCCATGCCAACCAGGGCTTCCTTTACGCCGGCGACCTTCTTCAGCTCTTTGGAGATGATCATCAGGGTAATGGAGTCATAGTAGGTGTTGGGTTTGATTTGCAGGTTTACCAATGCCGTTTCCTCCTAATTTGGATAAATTTTTTGTCCGAAATATATGCCGGTCAGAATGTCTGTACCGGATGTTTCACCAAAGGCGATAACATTCATCGCGGAGGCGGCAAGCCCCTGCGACAGGACACAAGAATAAAGTGTTTGGATGAGCCGAAGCACATCCTCGGAGAGCAGTCCTTCGCCTGCTTCCGACAGGAAGGTTCCGCTGATGCGGTTGGTACGCGATGCTGCCTTGGCTGCAATGGCACGGGTGAGGGGAAGGACTTTTTCCGCCTCCCCTTTGGCGATGGCGGTGGCCAGCAGGGCAGTCATCACACCGCAGAGAAAGTCATCTGCAGAGGGAGTGAGCCCGATGCCGCATCCGGTGATGGCCCACGCCGCTTGGGCGGCTGCGGGGATATCGCCCGCAGAGACCGCAGCAAAAAACAGAGGGAGCTTCTTTGCGGCGTAATCGGCATAGAGGTTGGAGGGGAAGGGGACTTCCTGCTGCGCCAGAATGCCCAGAAGCGGGGCAAAGCCTTCCGGCTTACCGTGCCGCACTATGGTTTCTCGCAGAAGACCGATTTGCTCCGCACCGGGAACAAAAAGCGGATCTGGGAGGGAAAACAGCGAGCAATCGGTGCGGTGCGCTTCCTGCAGGGAGACCAGCAACCGCAATTCGGCGAAATAAAAGCCTTCCGGGCCGGCGGTAAACGCCATGCCCTCCCGGAACGGGGGTAAACGATCGGTGCAAAGCCGTGCCGACCAGGGGTACAGCGGACGATCCTGCCGCAGCAGCGTGATCAGGTGCCCCTCCGCTTCCAGATTTACCGAAGAACAAAATACCGAGTGAACGATACCGGAAGAGGGAGGACCCTGCAGAAAATCCGCAAGTCTGCTGCAGCATTGCCCCGCAGAGAGGCGCCCCTCAATGCTGGATGCCGACTTCATAGATTTTAAGGGCTATCTGCAGATTAAGAAGCTGATCGGCGTTATCAAAGCTGATGTGAGCAAGCTCTTTGATGCGCTGGATACGATAGGCTACGGTATTGTAGTGAACACCCATCATTTCCGCAAGGCGCTTGAGGTTGCCGCCGCACTTAAAGTAAAGCGACAATGTATGTACCAGCTCGGAATCACGGTCATGGTCATAATCCACCAGGACCTTCAGCGTCTCGGAATAGAAAGTAGAAAGCTCCGGCTGCAGATTTTCATAAGAGAGGAAACGGTAAACGCCCAGCTGCTCAAAGTAGTGCACACGGGTGTTATCCACCCCTTCGCAGGAGGCGGCGCGGCGGGCCTCATCAAAGCTCTTCCAAAGGCTGGCGGCATCCGCATAGCTGCGCCCGATCCCAATCGTGACCAGATCCAGCATACCGTCAGATTCCAGCACCGAAAGCATAGTGGCAATAAAATCATCCACCGCTTTTTTGTACTCATCGGGGGAGTGGGAAGAATTCTCAAACACCAGCACAATGCTGTCGCACTTATTGACGAACAACACCTTGATGGCTGAAGAACGGCAGATATGCCGCAGAAGATTGACGATATTGTTATTGGTTTTGTACAGCGAGCTGTTGCCGATGGTAGCGCTGCCGCTTAAAACCCGGATCACGGCTACCTGATGATTCGCATCTACATCAAAATCGAAATACTCGGCGTTGGCAAGCGATTTACGCTGGCGCTCTTCATCATGCACCAAAAGATCATCCAAAAAAGTAGCCTTGTGGTTGTTTTCCATCTCGTACATCGAGATTTTTTTGATCATATCGAGTGCAATCAGCGAGGTGGCAGCTTCCAGAACGGCAAGGTCAACACCGGTGATCTCGCGGTTGTCTTCCCAAAGGTAAATACTGCCGTATTTACGCCTATCACTGTAGATGGGGATAACAATCTTGTTGCAGATCAACCCATCGAGATTATCCACCTCACGCTGGCTTGTCAGCGAATGGCTTTCCCGCATGGCTGCGTTAGTGTGAACCAGATCTTCCATACGGCAGTTGATGATATCCCGATGCTGGTCGCTGCATGCCAACACAAAAGAGGAGAAAAAGTCATTATAGATGGCAACACTGTTGCCAAACCGGTCATACAGCGTCTGGGCAATGGATTGCAGATTTCCGCCGCTCAGCATGGTGGCGGTAAGCGCCTTCTGCAGCTCGTAGATATCGCCCAGCGTCTGTGCCTGACGGTTGACGATGGTGGTCAGGATGGGGGTGATAATCTGGGAGAAAGATACACTGTTCGGAATTTCAAACAGAGGCATAGCCAGAGAATCACACAGCTGAAGAATCTCCGGAGGAATGGCGGAAATGTAGCTGTTGAATTTAAGCCCCAGCGCCACAACACCGCGCCGGTGCAGCAGCGGGATCAGGTGAAGCAGCTGCGGCAGATTTTCACGCACGGCATAGGCGGTGGAAACCAGCAGCTCACCGCCCGTGACCAGATCGACCACATTGGGATCCACCATGACATTAACGGCGGTGACATTATGATCCAGGCCGGAGGCCCCTGCCAGTAAATGAGAGCCTTTCAGCGCATCCATATGGAGTATGGCATTCATCGGAATGCCGTAGTTCAGGTCCATGGCGAAAGCCTCCGTTTCTTCGGCCGGGTAGCCAATGTGATGAACGAAAATAAAGAAGCGAATCACTACTTTCCCATGTTCATCTTCATTTATTATACTATTAAATATATAAAAATGCAATAGGGTTTGTGGAAGAATTACATTGTAAAAAAAGAAATGCATTTTTGATGAATTTTGACATGTGCTTTTTGCTGCAAAAACAGCAAAAAATTTAGTAAATAATTCACAAATCAGAGCAAGAACTGATATCAAAGATGGAAAAACATAAAAAATGGCGTCCATACCTTGTGAAAATGTCACACAATATGGACGCCATTATTCGAGCTGTTTCTTTTCCGGAACGATTACGCCATGGTGAAGAGTACATCGCCGGTATTGATGGAAGCACCAACAGTAACGGGGATGGTGGCGATCTTGCCGGCCTCGGGAGCTACAACTTCGTTCTCCATCTTCATGGATTCGACGATCATGACGACTTCACCGGCAGCAACAGCATCTCCGGCAGCCTTGGTGAGGCGCAGAACGGTGCCGGGCAGCGGCGAAGTAACGGCAGCGGCGCCACCGGCAGGGGCAGCGGCAGGAGCCGGAGCAGCAGCGGGGGCAGGAGCAGCAG
>R24__coassemble_969_pt1 | contig 16963 bp, 18 predicted proteins | sample R24__metabat2_low_PE_034 | metagenome-assembled genome bin R24
GCAGATGATGATACAGTTTATCATAATCCATCATCGTTTTCCCTCCTCTCCGCGATATATCGTCTATTAGTGTAGCATAATTTCATGGTTAGTGCTATATCACTAACTAATTTTTTTGGGCGATATATCATTATTTCAGACAGGAGGTGACCCGATGAACACCAGAGAAGCCGTAGCGGCACGCATCCGTTTTCTGTGCCGGGAGCGCGGCCTGACGCCCAATGGACTTGCCACATGGTCGGCAGTCCCGCAATCCACCCTCAAAAGTATCCTCAACGGCGAAAGTGCCAATCCGGGCATCGTCACCATCAAAAAGCTGTGTGACGGCTTGGAAATCTCTCTGCCGGAGTTCTTTGATTCACCCGAATTTAAGGCATTAGAACAGGAGATCCAATAGAAAAGCACCCTTGCGGGTGCTTTTTTTGATGGGGTCGTTCTGCAATGGTTACCGGGTCATCGTCTTTTTCCCTTTGGGGGTAAAAATGACCCACAGCTCCGCCGCGGGCGGTGTTGCCTTGCGGCATAAGGGCCTTTGTTTGTTCCGCAGGCATTGTGCAGGGGGTCAATCCTCCACATCAAAGGCCTCCAGCCCGATCTTCGCCTCTGCCTTGCAGTCGCCGTGGCGGACGCAAAGCATGGTGATAAATGCCATTGCCACAAAGCCCGCCGCATACAGGAACAGGATCTTATAGCTGACATTCTTCAGCAGCCAGCCCGCCGCAATGGGGGTGATGGTCTGCGCCGCCATGCTGGCGGTATAGTAATAGCCGGTAAATTTACCGATATCGCTGCCCTTGCACATTTCTACCACCATGGGCAGGGAGTTGACATTGATGGAAGCCCAGGCAACGCCCACCACCACAAAGAGGCCATACAGCGCCGGGTGGAAGGTGTTATTGGAAAGGGTGTAGATATAACCAACGCCAAAGCTGGCAGCCAGCAGCACCACGCCAAAAAGGATGGTCTTCTTGCGACCCACCTTACTGGCCACGATGCCCACCGGGATATAGGAGCAGATGGCGCCGGCGGTGGCGATGGTCAGGCACAGGGCGGCATCGCCCAGCGCCATATTCCACATCTTATCGGCAAAGGTGGTAAACCATGTTTCGATGGCATTGTAGCCGATGAACCACAGTGCGATGGATGCCAGCAAAAAGCCAAGACTGCGCTTGACCTCACGGGGCAGCACCTCGTTGCCGCTTTCATCCTCCACAGCAAGGTTTTCTTCGGGGTGGGCAGCTTCCCATTCCCGCATCTCTGCTTCAATCTTACGTTCTTTAATGGTGCCGAACAGGATGGCGACCGAAACCACCATAATGCCCGCCACAATGGCAAACAGCAGGAAGTAGTTGACGTGGGGCAGCCCTGCCACCCGTGCCGAGGAATACAGCACACTGGTGATGAGCAGATAGAGGATGCCGCCGATGGCGCCCATCAGGTTGATGACGGCATTGGCCTTGCTGCGCAGCGGCTTGGGGGTCACATCGGGCATCAGCGCCACGGCAGGGGAGCGGTAAACGCCCATCGCCACCAGCAGGAGCCCCAGCACACAGATGAAACGCACCAGCTTTATGGTAGAGCGGCTGGCGTAGTAGCTGTTATCCAGGATGGGCAGCAGCATCATCAGCAGGGCGGCACAGCCGGTACCGGTGAGGATAAAGGGCATCCGGCGGCCGAGCGGCGAGCGGCAGCGGTCGCTGATGGAGCCGAACAGCGGCAGCAGAAAAAGTGCCAGCACGTTATCGGCCGCCATGATAACGCCCGAATAGGTCTCATCCATATGGAAGGTATAAGTAAGGATCTTGGGGATGACGCTGTTATACATCTGCCAGAACGCGCAGATGGAAAGGAACGCCAGACCCACCAGAATGGTGCGTTTATTATTCAGTTTCATAGGGGGTATCTCCTTTTGCCGCCAAATTCGCAGGGAACATCTTTATATTACAGGATTCTATGCCAAGATGCAACAAAAAGGCAAAGAAAAAAGAGGCCTGCCGCTGCAAGCCTCTTATTTCCCTGGTGACCCGGACGAGAATCGAACTCGTGTTACAGCCGTGAAAGGGCCGTGTCTTAACCGCTTGACCACCGGGCCGTTTGGTAGCGGTAGGTGGACTTGAACCGCCGACACTTCGGGTATGAACCGAATGCTCTAGCCAACTGAGCTATACCGCCATATGCGTGTTATCACGCATGGGTTATTATACTAAATACCGCGGAACTTGTCAACAAAAAGTTTTCCCTTTTTCCAAAAAGTTTTTTGACACTTTCGGCCGGCTAAAAGCGGGGTTTTTCTGCGCAGTGCCGGCTGCTCCCCCCCGCGGCGGCCCCCCGCCCCGAACGTGGCCGGGGGCCCCGCCCCCGGGGGGGGGGGGTAAGGGGGGCTCCGCCGGTGTTGGGGCCCCGCCGCCCTCGCCCTGCGCATCCTTTTGGTTTTCTTTTTACCTCACCGCCGAAAAACCGGGGCTTTTTTGCCCGAAATCCGTCGAAACGGAGAATTTACCGGATCCTCGCCGGAAAGCGGCAAATTTCTTGACTTTTTTCTCTTTTTGCATTAGCATTGTTCTAAATAACCGAAGGGGGAATTATCATGCTGAATACCGATTACAAGACCAAGTTTCTTCCGGAAGCGCTGACCTTTGATGATATCCTGCTGGTGCCGGCGCACTCCGCCGTGCTGCCCGCCGATATCAATGTGCGCACCCGGCTGGCACGTGATATCTATCTGAATACACCGCTCATCAGCGCCGCAATGGATACCGTCACCGAAAGCCGCATGGCCATCGCCATGGCGCGGGAAGGCGGTCTCGGCATTATTCATAAGAATATGTCCATCCGGGAGCAGGCCGATCAAATCGACCGCGTCAAGCGCAGCGAAAACGGCGTCATTGATAACCCCTTCTTCCTCAGCCCGCAGCATCTGGTCACCGATGCGGATCAGCTCATGGGCAAGTTCCATATTTCCGGCGTTCCCATCTGCGATGAGACCGGCAAGCTGGTCGGTATCATCACCAACCGTGACCTCAAGTTCATGTCCGATTTTAATGTTCCTATCGGCGAAGTGATGACCCGGGAGCATCTCATCACCGCTCCGCAGGGCATCACGCTGGAGGAAGCCAAGGCGCTGCTGCTTGCCAGCAAGGTGGAAAAGCTCCCCATCGTTGATAAGGATTTCAGGCTGACCGGCCTTGTTACCATCAAGGATATCGAAAAGGCAAAGCAGTACCCCCATGCCGCCCGTGATAAACAGAACCGTCTGCTGGTCGCCGGCGCCATCGGCGTCAGCCACGATATGGAAGAGCGTGCTGCCGCGCTGGTCGAGGCACAGGTGGATATCCTGGCGCTGGATAGCGCCCACGGCCACAGCGAAAACATCCTCAAGGCCGTTTCCCGCATCAAGGCACTCTACCCCGATATCCCCCTCATCGCAGGTAATGTTGCCACCGCCGCCGGTACCGAAGCGCTCATCAAGGCAGGCGCCGATTGCGTCAAGGTAGGCATCGGCCCCGGCTCCATCTGCACCACCCGTGTGGTAGCAGGCGTCGGCGTCCCGCAGGTCACCGCCATCTATGAGGCCGCCTGTATGGCTTCCAGATATGATATTCCCATCATCGCCGATGGCGGCATCAAATATTCCGGCGATATCGTCAAGGCACTGGCTGCGGGCGGCAGCACCGTCATGCTGGGCAGCCTGCTGGCCGGCTGCGAGGAAGCCCCCGGCGAAAGCGAGATCTTCCAGGGCCGTCAGTTCAAGGCCTACCGCGGCATGGGCAGCATTGCCGCCATGCAGAACGGCAGCAAGGACCGCTACTTCCAGGAGGGCAACAAGAAGCTCGTGCCCGAGGGCGTAGAGGGCCGTGTTCCTTACCGGGGCACCGTGGCGGAAAACGTTTTCCAGCTGATGGGCGGTGTCAAGAGCGGCATGGGCTATACCGGCTGCGCCACCATTGCCGAACTGCATGAAAAAGCGCAGTTTGTCCGCATCACCGGCGCCGGCCTTATCGAAAGCCACCCCCACGATATCTCCATCACCCGCGAATCTCCCAATTATTCCCGCAACGGCTGATTTGTTCGATTCATTTTACCGGGTCTAAAGCAATCCAAAAAGATCAGCGGTTTTTCTTGCAGCAGCTGCATCACAAATACACATCGGGAGGGCAAAAGCTCTCCCGGTTTTTTGTATCCGGCAAAGGATACTCCGTCCGTTTTTCGCCTCCCGCAGACTTCTCTTTCTTTGTTTTTTCCGCCGCCTTGATGCTTCTTGCGCCGGGTTGTTTTTCCGTTTCTCCCTTTGCCGCCCTTTTTGGGCGGCTTTTCTGCTTTCCCTGCGGCTTGTGTCTGGCTTTCCGCTTCTCTCCGGTGCTTTGCCGGGAGGGATCCTTTGCATATCACGGCCTTATCTGCACATAATAACCCCGAAATTTCTCCGGAAAAGGGGCGATGTGCATGGCAATGACACCCAAGGATTACGATAAAATGCTAAAGGAAAGCTCCCCGCCCAGCAAAAGCGGCAAAACGCTTCCCGCGGCCTTCGTGGTGGGGGGGCTCATCTGCCTGCTGGGGCAGGCGCTGACGGAATGGTACGATGATATGGGTCTCTCAATGGAAACCGCCGCAGCGTGGTGTTCCGTGACGCTCATCTTTCTCTCGGTGCTGTTCACCGGGCTCGGCCTTTATCAAAAGCTGGCACGGTTTGCGGGGGCAGGCTCGCTGGTGCCCATCACGGGCTTTGCCAATGCCATGTCCTCGCCCGCCATCGAATTCAAAAGTGAGGGCTTCGTGCTGGGTCTTGCCGCCAAGCTCTTTCTGATTGCCGGACCCGTCATCGTCTACGGCACGGTGGCAAGCGTTCTGTATGGGCTTATCCTGGTCATTTTCGGGGGTGCATGATATGGTAAAACGCATCGGCAGCGGTACGCTCCGGCTGGAGCAGCCCGTTATGATCACCGCCACGGCGGCGGTCGGCAGCCGTTTTGAGGGCGAAGGCCCTTTGGGCAAAGAATTTGACCTGATCAAAGAGGATAGCTACTTCGGCGAAGAGAGCTGGGAAAAGGCCGAGACCCGTATGCAGCAGGAGGCCATGCGCCTTGCGCTGGAAAAGGGCAATACCACCCCGGAGCAGGTAGATGTGGTACTGGGCGGCGATCTGCTGAACCAGTGCATCGCCTCCGGCTACGCCGTGCGGGAGCTGGGCCGCCCGTTCCTGGGGCTGTACGGCGCCTGCTCCACCATGGCGGAAAGCCTTGCGGTCGGCTCCCTGCTGGCGGCAGGCGGAGGCTTCGGGCAGGTGCTTGCCGTCACCTCCTCTCATTTTTGCTCCAGCGAGCGACAGTTCCGCTTCCCGCTGGATTACGGCGGGGTGCGTACCCCTACCGCCCAGCATACGGCCACCGCCTCCGGTGCCGCCCTGCTGACTGCCGGCGGCGAGGGCATCCGGGTGGAGGAGATCACCATCGGCAGGGTGATCGACCTCGGTGTCAGCGATATCAATAACATGGGTGCGGCAATGGCGCCCGCCGCGTGGGATACCCTGCGCCAATACTTTGCCGATACGGGAACTGCGCCCTCCGATTTTGACCGTATCATCACCGGCGATCTGGCCCATGTGGGCAGCGACCTGCTGGTGCGGCTGGCAGATGGCGAGGGCTGCGATCTGCGCCCCCACTACACCGATTGCGGCATCATGCTGTATGATGAAGAAAAGCAGCAGGTGGATGCCGGAGCTTCCGGCTGCGGGTGCAGTGCCGCCGTGATGTGTGCCCACTTCCTGCCCGCCATGCGCCGCGGGGAGTACCGCAATATCCTCTTTATGGCAACGGGTGCCCTGATGTCGCCCACCGCCTGCCAGCAGGGCGAAAGCATCCCCTGCATTGCCCATCTGGTACACCTTACCGCAAAAGGAGGCCAAAACTGATGCAGTATCTCTATGCTTTTCTCATCGGCGGCCTGCTCTGTCTCATCGGGCAGCTTCTCATTGATTTTACCAAGCTCACCCCGGCACGCATCCTCAGCGGCTATGTGGTGGCAGGCGTTCTTTTGGGTGCGCTGGGCTGGTATCAGCCACTGGTGGAGTTCGCCGGGGCGGGCGCCAGCGTTCCGCTTACCGGCTTCGGCAACCTGCTGGCGACCGGTGTGCGCCGTGCCGTGGCGGAAAAGGGCCTGATGGGCGCCCTTACCGGCGGGCTTACCCATGCCTCTGCCGGCATCGCCGCCGCCATCTTTTTCTCGGTGCTTGCCGCCCTTATTTTCAAGTCCCGCGATCAGAACTGACCCCCTTTGCGCCCCCTCAGCGGGGCGCTTTTCCTTTGGGCTTTTCTGCGCCCTCTTTTCCTCCTCCTTTGTTTTTCCGCCGCTTTTTCGGGGCATACTGTTTTGGTGCTCTTTCCATATTGTGTCAATTCGTTTGACAAGTTCCCCTTTTTCTCTTATAATGTGGCTCTATAAAGGATGATGGGAGGGAAGCTGTTATGCGCCGTTTTCGGCCCCGTGATATCCGTCAAGCGGCACGCCGCCTGATGCAAAGCCGGCTGTTCAGCACGGCTTTTCTGGCGGTGGCGCTCATGCTTTCTCTTTTCGCCATCCTGCAAAATACCTCTCTCCTCTATATCACCGATGACCGCAGCGAGGAGGGCTTTTCTGCCCTTTCTTTGCGGGATGAACCCATTGAATCCGTGCTTTCCCGGCTGGGCATCCCGGTGGAAGCGGAGGACAGCATCATTGCCTCGGAGGCATCCTCCTTTTACCGCACCGTCCGGGTGCAGCGTGCCCGGACCGCCACCCTCATCGTCGATGGCAAAGAGATCCCCTATACCTTTGGCAGCGCCACGGTGGGCGATCTGCTGACAGCCAATCATATCACGCTTTCGGATGGGGATTACTGCTCTGCCCCCGAAGCCATGGCGCTCTGCCAGGGGGATGTTATCACCGTAACGCAGGCGGAAAAAAGGATTGTCACCCGTCGGGTCAGCATCCCCTATCAAACCGACTATAAAATCTCCAGCCTGCTTTCCACCGGCAAGACCCGTCTGGTCGCCGAAGGCGAGGATGGCCTTGCCGAGGAAACCTGGGAGGAGCTGTGGAGCGGTGATGAATGCCTTTCCAGCACCCTCATCAGCTCCCGGGAGATTATCGCCCCCACCAATGCCGTTATGCTGCAGGGGCAGGCGGGCGTACCCATTTCCCGCCTGGATTGGAGCGAGGATTATCCGCTGGATGAAAACGGCATCCCGCTGGAATATGTGGCGCACCATTCGGGGCGCAAGGCCACCGGTTATTCCGCCAGGGAGCGCTCCTACGGGGCAGGCGGCGGCTACTGCTACTGCGGCACCGTAGCCGTCATCCCCTCCAAATATCCTTACGGCACCAAGCTGTATATCCGCAGCGCGGATGGCCGCTTTGTATACGGTTATGCCCTCTGCAACGATACCGGCAACCTCACCACCGTGGATGTAGACCTTTTCTATGAGACCTATCGGGAAAGTGCCCTGAACAGCCTGCGCACCGTAGAGATCTATGTGCTGGAATGGGGCAGCGGCACCATGTATCAATGATTTTTTCACACCGCCCATACGGAAAACCACCCCTGCCGCAGCTTAGCGGCAGCCTGATCAGGAAGTTTTTCGGGATGCGGATTTTGTGCGGCAAAATCCGATGCTCGGGGCGGAACTGTGGACAAGCTTGAATTTTAAGAGGCTATAAACATGAAAAAGTATCTTTGCCCGGCAGTGATATGGTTACTGTTTGAGTCGGTAGCCGTAGTATTATGGCTGACAAAAGACAATCTATTTTTCCTGCTCAATTTTTCCTATATTGGAGCTGCGATTACACTTGGGCTGATCCTGTTCATAAAAAATAAAAAATATGCCCGTCGTATGGTTCAGCTGCTTGTAGGCCTCTATATGCTGGTATATCTGGGCTTGATCTGTAATGAAAATATGCAGATTGAAGGGTTTTGGTATTACCTCTTTTCCGGAGTTTTTGAAGCTGCAACGATTCATTACGCAGTTGCAAAAATATTTGGACCTTTGGTTTTCGGCAGAGGATGGTGCGGATATGCCTGTTGGACTGCTATGGTACTCGATTTTCTGCCATTTAAGGTCCCCCAAAAACCGCGTAAGAAGATCGAATGGATCAGATATATTACCTTCTCTTTATCTCTGTTATTTGTCGCAGCGTTATTTCTCTTCCGGGTCGGTCATATAGAGCGAATTATGTTTTGGTCGTTTGTTGTCGGAAACATACTCTACTATGCTGTCGGAATCATTATTGCTTTTGCTTTTAAGGACAACAGAGCATTTTGCAAGTACATATGTCCGATCACTGTATTCCTGAAGCCTATGAGTTATTATTCGCTTTTCCGTATTGAATGTGATAAGGAGAAATGCGTATCCTGCGGGAAATGCAGGCAGGTTTGCCCTATGGATGTGGATATGACGGACAATTCAAGAAAACGGCTGAACGGAACAGACTGCATTCTCTGCAGGGAATGTGTGAAGAACTGCCCGAAGAAAGCACTTTAATATTTTCCCCGATATACTTCGGTTTGTCGGAGAAAGGAATTTCCCGCCGAAGATGAACGATGCTTCCTTTTCGGCGGGTTTTCTTATATTAAAACATCCCTATGCGGCTGTGGCATTATGCGCAGGGGTGTTTTCTCCGCTGTACAAATGAATATACCCTCTGTAATATATACTGCTCATTTTTTTACAATTCCACACTTTCCACAATGTTTTCCACAGCGTCCTTCGCCTGCTGCCACACGGCAAAAGTCCGCCTCTTTCTTTGTGCTTTTCCTTGCAAACGGTTCCGATTTAGGGTAGAATATAAAAAGAGAAGTATCATCCATCAAAAAAAGAGGTTGCGTTTTATGGCCATTACCCTGAATGAAAAGCATCTTGCCGGTTTTATCACCCCGGCGGAAATGGATCAGATGGCGCCGCAGGTGGCGCTGGCTGCCTCCCAGCTGGAGCAGCACACCGGTGCAGGCAGCGATTTCCACGGCTGGCTCACTCTCCCCACCGATTACGATCAGGAAGAGTTTGCCCGCATCGAAGCTGCCGCCCGCAAGATCCGGGAGGATACCGATATCCTCATCGTCATCGGCATCGGCGGCAGCTACCTCGGCGCACGCAGCGCCATCGAACTGCTCCGTTCTCCTTATTACAACGCTCTTGCCAAGGATGGTCCGGCGATCTACTTTGCCGGCTGCAACCTTTCCGGCGGGTACCTTGCCGAGATCCTTTCCCTCTGCGAGGGCAAGCGTGTTTCGCTGAATGTCATTTCCAAATCCGGCACCACCACCGAGCCGGCGCTGGCGTTCCGTGTGCTGCGCCGCATGATGGAGCAGCGCTACGGCAGCGAGGCGGCGGGGCGCATCTACTGCACCACCGATAGCGCCCGCGGCACCCTCAAGGAGCTTGCCGACCGCGAAGGCTACCGGACCTTTGTCATCCCGGATGATGTAGGCGGCCGTTACAGCGTCCTTACCGCCGTGGGGCTTCTGCCCATCGCCGTGGCGGGCTGCGATATCGTCGCCATCCTGCGTGGCGCCCAAAAAGCGCAGCAGGAGCTTGCAAACCCCGATTTTAATACCAACGCCTGTTACCGCTATGCCGCCATCCGCAATATCCTGCTGCGGCAGGGCAAGGGCATCGAGATCTTTGCCTGCTACGAGCCCCGTTTTGTCCAGATGGGCGAATGGCTCAAGCAGCTTTACGGCGAAAGCGAGGGCAAAAACAGGCGGGGGATTTTCCCTGCCAGCGTGGCGTTCACCACCGATCTGCACTCGATGGGTCAGTTTATCCAGGATGGTGCCCGTACCCTGTTTGAAACGGTCGTGGATATCCGGGAGCCTGCCGCCGATCTTTATGTCAAAGAGGATCCCGAAAATCTGGATGGCCTTAACTTCCTCTCCGGGCAGCCGATGAGCACCATCAACCGCCGTGCGATGGAGGGCACGATCCTTGCACATACCCAGGGCGGCGTCCCCAATATCGTGCTGGAAATGCCCCGTGCCGATGAGGAGGAATACGGCTATATGGTGTATTTCTTTGAGAAAGCCTGCGGCATCAGCGGCTATCTCTTAGGGGTCAATCCCTTTGACCAGCCCGGTGTAGAGGCTTATAAAAAGAATATGTTTGCCCTGCTGGGCAAACCGGGCTACGAACCCCTGCGTGAGGAGCTTCTCGCCCGCCTCAGATAAATCCCATTGTTATAAAAAAGGCTCATCCCTTGGCCTTTTTGCAATAAATATGACCACCAATACCAAGGAGGATTATCACATTATGGTTCAGTTAATTGTAGGACACAAAGGTTCCGGTAAAACCAAAACCGTTGTTGAGCTGGCAAACAAAGCCGTTAAGGAAAGCCGCGGCAATGTTGTTGTTGTAGAAAAGGATATCCGGCTCACTTACGAGATCAGCAGTCAGGCACGTCTCGTTTATTCCGATGAATACGGCGTTTTGGGTTATGATGCGATCTATGGCTTCATCACCGGTATCCTGGCCGGCAATTATGATATCACCCATCTGTTTGTAGATCCCATCTTTAAGATGTGCGGCCGTGATTTTGAGGCGTTCACTCAGATGGTGAACAAGCTGAACAACCTGCCCTCTACCAGGGATGTGACCATCGTGTTCACCGTTTCCTGTGAGCCGGAGGATCTGCCCTTCCATCTGCGTGATATGATGGTAAAGGAATAAAATCTGTCAAAACTCAAAAGCCGGTAGCCAGCTTTTTGCTGTTTACCGGCTTTTTCCCAAAGAAAGGGGGAAGATGCCATGACCCGTTTTGCGATGGTAGCACTGGGCGGCGCGCTCGGCGCTGTGCTGCGCTATGCGGTCAGCCTGCTGCCGTATCGGGGCGGCTTCCCGCTGCTTACTCTTTTCACCAATGCCGCCGGTGCGGTGCTGATCGGCTTCCTTGCCGAAACAGCCGCGCTGCACGGCCTTTCGGAAAACGCCCTGCTCTTTGCCAAAACCGGTCTCTGCGGAGGCTTCACCACCTTTTCCACCTTCTCGCTGGAATCGTGGAACCTCTACCGGGCAGGGAGGGGCACTGCCGCCGCAGTGTATATTCTTCTCAGCGTGGGGCTGTGCCTTGCCGGCATTGCGCTGGGCACTCTGCTGGCACGCAAATGCTGGCAGGGAACTGTTTCATAATGGGGCATCCGGGTCGATGAAAGTCGGCCCGTTCTCTTTTTTCTGCTTCCCCGCACCGAACGGCACCCTCCCGCATAGGATGAGGCAGGATGAAGCGACCGGGGAGGGGTGCCATATGCGTCGGAAGCGGTGTCACAGATCAGATGCTCCGCTGCCGGCGGTCTGCGCCGCCTTCGGGCTTGGCGCTGTACTGGCGCTCTTCTGCTCCATCAAGCTGGTGGCGGTGCTGGCCGCCCTCGGCCTGGTGGTGCTGGGGATCCGCTCCCTTTAGCCGCCATCCCCAAAAGGAGGATCCCGTATGAAAGTCGTCGTCTACCGCAGTCCCAGGCTTCTTGCCGGTATCCTGCGTGCGATCTTCAAGATCCGCCGCGAGCCGGACGCCGCGTAACGCGCGGCAAAAACCGCATAGGGGGAAGGGAGCGCATGCGCTCCTTTTTTCTTTGCGCTCCCAAATTGGTTTCAGGGCACATCCAATCATCCGGAGTAAGTCGGACCGCAAGGGATTTTTTCTTCAGATGAAACAAAAATCGCCGGGGGTCACTTTGCGTCTTTCCGGGAATTTTTGTGAGCTATGGCGGAACAAGACCCGCCGTTTTGACCGTGATCATATGGAGAGATGCCCCTTGCCGTTCGGCCTCAAGGCTATTTGCTCTTAATTTCCCTGCTGCCCGATGGAAAGGATGGCCTGCCCCAGCCGGGCAAAGGCCCGCCCGAAGGTCATCCGCTCTACGGCCGCAGCAGTCAGGATGGGGTATTCTGCTACTGTTTTGCCCTCTACTGTCACGGTGATTGTGCCAACCTGCTGCCCTTCCGCCACCGGAGCCTCAACGCTCTCCTGCAGGGTAATGCTTTGGGTCAGCTGCTCCTGCTTGCCTTTTTCCAGCACGATGCCCTCCGCCGGCGGGATGCAGGTCAGCTCCACCTCGGAGGCCGTGCCGCGGGTCACGGGCAGGGTCCCCAGCTCCTCCGGCGGGGTCACGATGGTGGCGGCATAGTTGGCAAAACCCCAATCCAGCAGTGCCCGTGCCGCGCTAAAGCGTTTATCGCTGTTCTGGGCGCCCATCACCACGGCGATCAGCCCCAGTCCATCCCTTGTGGCAGTGGCGGAAAGGCAGCAGCCCGCACCGCTGGTCGTACCGGTCTTTAAGCCGGTAGCGCCCTGATAGAACCGCACCAGCCGGTTGGTGTTCACAAGGCTTGTGGCGCCGTCCCGCAGGGTATCCATCCATATGGTCGTGTAGTTCTTGATCATCTCGTGATGCATCAGCTCACGGCTCATCAGGGCAATATCCCTTGCCGTACTTTGGTGCCCTGCGGCATCCAGCCCCGCAGCACATTCAAAATGCGTATTTGCCATGCCCAGCTCTTCGGCACGCTTGTTCATCATCTGCACAAAGGCGCTTTCGCTGCCCGCTACATATTCCGCAAGGCATACGGTGGCATCGTTGGCGCTCTGCACCGCCACCGCCTTCATCAGATCATTCACCGTCATCTCCTCGCCGGGCTTCAGCCAGATCTGGCTTCCGCCGTAGCCTGCCGCAAATTCGCTGCACGCTACGGTATCCTCCAGCGTGATCTTACCGGCTTCGATCGCCTCCACAAAAAGCAAGAGGCTCATGATCTTGGTGATGGAAGCGGGGGGCAGGGGCGTATCGGCATCCATCTCGTACAGTACCCCGCCGGTGTTCTGATCCATCAATATTGCCGATTTTACCGGCAGGTTGAGATCCACTGCGAGGCTTTGTGCCTCCGCTACCTCCCGCTGGATCACCGCCGCTGCGATATTCGCGTTGGGGATCTCCTCCCAATCGGTTTCCTCTGCCAAAGCCATCCGGCACGGCAGCATCAGCAATGCCAGCAGCAGCGCCCCTGTGCGCAAAAGCTTCTTTCTCATCTGATATTCCTCCTTTTCGGACAGGCTTTTTCATGCCCTTTCCCCACAATACTATGTCTTGCGGCAGAAGTTTAGCCCCGCCCGGCCCGTTTCTTGTGGCAGGTTTTACTCCCAACGGCCGGGAAAGGCATCCCCGGCGTCCGGTGTTCCTCCCTCTGTGCCGGAGGAGCGGCATTGTCGTAAAAACACGAATTTTACCCCAAAAAATCGCAATTTTCCACCATTTCCACCGATTCTCCACCGACTTGCGGACAGAAAAAACCACCCCGGCGACATTCCGGGGTGGTTCCTTTTTGTTCTGTGATGCTGTTTACAGGTCGATCTTACCGTAGCGCTTGGTGGTAGAGGTCAGCAGCTTCTGTTCGGCCTCGTTCTTTTCGGCCTTGGGGGCTGCGGGCTGTTCCCGGCGCACCGGTCCGCCGATCGCAGGGGGATCTTCCATCCGGCCATGGCGGCTGCCGCCGCGGCTGTTGCGGCTGCGGTTCTCACGGGGCTCACGGTTTTCACGGCTGCCGCCGCGGCCGCTGCGGGAGGAGTGGCTGCGTCTGGCGCCGCCCCCACTGCGGGCGCCCTCTTCGGGGCTGATGACCACACGGCGGTTGGGCTCGGTACCGGTGGAAGCGGAGGTCGCTCCCTTTACGGCAGAGACCGCACCGTGGATGATCCGGCGCTCATAGGGGTTCATCGGCTCCAGCGTAATGCTCTTGCCGGTACGCACTGCCTGGTTTGCCAGCTTGCGGGCCAGCGCCTCCAGGGTGCGGGCACGCTTCTCACGGTAGTTGCCGCTATCAATAGAGAGGCGGATATATCCGCCCTCGCCGCGGTTGGCGACCAGGCTGGCAAGGTACTGGATGGCATCCAGTGTCTCGCCCCGGCGGCCGATCACATTGCCGATGCCGGTGCCGGAGAGCTGCAGGCGTATATTTTCTTCATAATAGCGGGGGGTTAGCTGGAACTCCTCCAGCCCCATCGCCGAAAGGATCTCGCAGACATAGGCAGCGGCTTTTTCCACCTTCTCACGCACCTCATCGCTCGGCTCCACCTCCACGGGGGCGGGCTTCGGCTCGGCAGGTGCTTCCTCGGCGGTCTGCTCGGCGGCCTTCTGCGGCTTCGGCTGGTTCTTCTTTTCGCTCTTCTTGGGGGTATTCTTCTTTTGTTCCTCTGCAATCCTTTCAGCGGGCTTCGGCTCCTTGCGGCGCATGGGCTTTTCGGCAGGCTTCGGCTCATCCGGAACCTCGACCCATACCTTTACCTTGGCGGGCATCTTTTTAAGGCCGAGGAAGCCGCCCTTGCGGGGCAGATCCACGATCTCAAACTCCACATTCTCACGGAGGCAGCCCAGCATCAATGCGCCGCTGTCGATCGCCTCATTGACGTCAATACCGGTAGCGGTTACTTCTTTTCTCATTTTTTTCACCTTTCATTCTTGTGCGGGAAAGAGCTCACTCTTCCTCGTAGGTGTCGCCGTAGCGCTCGGCATAGCGGCGGCGGGCTTCCTTGATTTTTTCCTTATCGCTGAGGTAGGTGGTGTCCTCCACCTTTTCGCCGTTTTTCAGGGCTTCCTTGGCGCGCTTTTTGGCCTCGATGCGCTCCTGACGCTCGCGCTCGGCGCGTTCCTTTTCCTCTGCCTTGATCTTTTCGGCAACTTCCTTGGGGTTATAGAGCTTGTTCAAAACAATGATCTGTACGCAGCCCAGCAGGCTGGAAAGTGCCCAGTAGATGCCTACACCGGCAGGCACTTCAAAGGCGATCCAAACAGAGACCAGCGGCATGGTGTACATCATCAGCTTCATGCTCAGGCCGGTCTGGCCTTCCATGGTGGGGTTGTTCTTGGTGGAAAGGATGGAAGTAAGCAGCGCAAATACACCGGCAAGGATCGGTACCAGCACCAGCCAGTTCCAGCCGCCCTGCCAGGGCAGGTTGGGGACCTGGCCCATATCCAGCCCGAAAAGGCTCATGTTCAGGCTCTGGATTTTTTCGATGACATCAGCGCCGATTGCAGCATAGGCGGTGGGGTCGGTCTTGACGCTCTGATAGATCGTGATCTGGGGAGCATAGCGGGCAGCATTGCCCAGTGCGCCCAGATTGGTGGCAATCTCGGTCAGCTTATTCACGGTCTCGGTGGAAAGACGCAGCAGATGGGTCAGCGGGCGATAAACGACGTCCAACAGACCAAACAGGAACACAAACTGGATGAGGGTGGGCCAGCAGCCGCTCATGGGGCTGTAATGCTCCTTCTCATACAGGGCGGAAAGCTCCTCGTTCTGCTTCTGGGGGTTGTTTTTGTACTTGGCCTGGATCTCCTTCATCTTGGGCTGGATCATCTGCATCTTGATGGTGGATTTCTGCTGCTTGAGACCCAGAGGGAACAGCAGCAGCTTCACGATGATGGTGAAGAGGATCAGCGCCACACCGTAGTTGGTGATGAGGTGATACAGGGCCCACATCAGCCATCCCAAAGGATAGCCGAAAATTTTCATGATCGCATTAAACATTCTTGTTGTCCTCCGTTCCCGCATCGCGGGTGGTAGTGATAGAGCCGCTTCTATCGTGGTTTTTCTTTTCTTCCTCCTGCCTCGCGCCGGCAAAGGGCCTCAGCGAGAAGGTTTCCGGCACGGGGTCATACCCTGCCTTACATAGCGGCTGGCATCTTGTGCAGCGGCAGATTGCCAGCAGCAGCCCCTTACACGGTCCGTGGCGCCGCAGCGCCTCGATGGCATAGGCCGAGCAGGTGGGGCGGAACCTGCATCGTGGAGGAATAAGAGGAGAAATCAGGCGCCGATAGCCCCGGATGGGGAGGATCAGCACCTCGGCCAATGCCATTTTTGTTTTGTTCCACAGCCTTTTCATGGCTTTTTTTCTGCGGGGGCGGTCAGCCCGGAGATCTGCCGCTGCATCGCCGCACAAACCTCCTGCATTTTGCAGTGGGTGGTGCGGCTGCGCGCCACAAAGATAAAATCGTAGCCCTGCGGCAGTGTCGGCTCCAGCGCGGTATACGCCGCACGGATGAGACGCTTGGCGCGGTTGCGCTGCACGGCACCGCCCACCTTTTTGCTGGCGGTGATGCCGATGCGGTTTTTCCCCAGGCGGTTGCGGGTGCAGTAGGTGATCAGCACCCCGCCTACCTCCTGCTTTCCGCGGCGGTACATCCGCAAAAAGTCGTGGTTTCTTTTGATGATGGCTGTCTTTTTCATTGGTTCCTCCCTGCGCCCGGGCACGGCGGATGGGTGGATGTGATGTTGGGCTTAGAAGAATGAGCAGGGGCGCCCCGTCACCACACCTTCGCCGCTGATCCCCGATAAATCAGACGATGTGTGCCAAAAAATATGCCCACGGCGGCACTTGCGCTGTGGGCAGTCTCTTTTAGAGGGTCAGTCTGGCTCTGCCTCTGGCGCGTCTGCGTGCCAGGACCTTGCGGCCGTTTGCCGTTCTCATTCTTTTTCTGAAGCCATGGACTTTGATCTCTGTCTTTTCTTGGGCTGGTAGGTTCTCAGCATTTCGGTTCCCCTCCTTCCGGGTTTAGCAGCACGGGCGTTCGGCGCATGACCGCCCCGGCTTGAATGGTTGGCTGCCCGTTCCCCACTAGTATAGGAAGGGACAACCCTGCAATTTTGGATTATAACCTATTTTTTGCCCCGCTGTCAAGGAAAAGAACTCATTTCCTTTTCTTTTCTTAACTTTTTGTAACACTTTGTGTGATTTTGCGCTTTGTGTGCAAAAAAGGCCCCTTTTGGTGCTGTTATGGGGGGTGTTTTTCAGCAGGCGTTTTTATCGGGGCGGGGCGGTGCTGCCGGCAGATCAAAATGTCGTTTTGTTTTCACCGGCAGTCTAAAAAATGTGGAAAACCGAGCCGTCGTTTTGTGAGTTTATGTTGATTAAGAAGTACTAATATGGTATTATAAATAATAGGTTT
>R24__coassemble_975_pt1 | contig 16929 bp, 14 predicted proteins | sample R24__metabat2_low_PE_034 | metagenome-assembled genome bin R24
CTATCCATCTAATAAAACCTCTGATACAGTTTTAAGCGCAGAAGTTAACCGATTAAACAAATCTGCAATTAAAATCATAGCAGAAATAATAAAGATGTCAAGAATATATTAAAAAATCTATTGACAAAGGCTAAATCTGCGATTATTATCTATGTGTATGATAAGTTAAGCGGTTAAACAAAAAGGGGGTAGAAGAGATGACTCGCGCAACATTGAAGGATGTTGCCGGACTTGCCGGCGTTTCATCAGCGACAGTATCCTATGTTCTCAATGGTAAGCGCACGATCTCGGACGAAACTAAAAGCCGCGTGTATTCCGCCATCGAGCAGCTCGACTATGTGCCCAATCTTAACGCCCGCAGTCTTTCCATGAGAGACTCCAAACTCATCGGAGTTGTCGTCCCTCAGACGGAACCCGGCGAAAGGCTGATGTTCCAGAACAGCTTTTACAGCGAGGCCCTCGGAAGTATCGAATACTATGCCCGTCAGAAGGGCTACCACATCCTCATCTCCGCCACCGATGCAAATGAGAGCTATCTCACCCTTGCGAAGAAGCGCAATCTTGACGGTATCATCGTTATCGGTATGTACCCCGATAAATTCTATCAGCAGATGAAGAAGACGCAAATCCCCATCGTTCTGATAGACAGCTACACGAACGATCACTATTATCACAATGTCCGCATTGATGACGCCTACGGCAGCTATCTTGCAACAAAGCATATGCTCGAGAACGGGCACAGAGAAATAGCCTTCTTCGCAGGCCAGCTGAAGGAAAACGGCGTTATGAAAAAGCGTATGGTCGGTTATCGGCAGGCCCTTGAGGAGTTTGGTATTGCGTTTAAGGAAGAGCTTGTTTTCGAGGATCAGATCGACTACGAAAGCGGCATCGCCCTTGCAAGGAAGCTTCTTTCCTCCGGTGTAAAGGCCACGGGTATTATTGCCGCGGCAGATATTCTCGCAATAGGCGCAATGAAGGGGCTGTACGATGCAGGTTGCCGCGTTCCCGATGACTATTCCATTATCGGCTTCGATGATCTCGAAATTTCAAAATACCTTACTCCGGGACTCACAACCGTGAAGCAGCAGATATCCTTAAAGGGTCAGCGCGCCGTCGAGCTTCTGCTCAACCACATCGATGACCCGAACCTCCCCAAGCAGGAGGCGATACTTCCGCTGGAGCTTGTAGAAAGAGGCTCCGTAAGGAAACTTTAAAAATGTAAAAAAGCGGATCTGAGCCCCTCTTGCAAAGCCGGCCCGATCCGCTTGAAAAAGAGCAACCCCAAGCCGCCCTTTTCGTAAATACTATTTTATGCGAATCGGGCGAAAAAATCAACATTTTTTATTAGGAGGACAAAAAATGAAAAAACTCATCACAATGCTGCTCGCACTCGCCATGGTATTCGCATTCGCAGCCTGTGGCACAGAGCCGGCAGCACCCGCACAGCCCGCAGGCGAGCCCGTCACCATCACCTACTGCAACTTCAACGCAAACGGCGGTCAGGAAGGGACGCTTGCCGAGATGGTCGCAGCTTTCGAAGAAGAGCATCCCAACATCAAGGTCGAGGTCGAAACGATCGCTTATGACGATTACTTCACTCAGATGCAGACCCGCGTTGCCGGCGGCACCGCTCCCGACTGCTATGAGCTGAACATCGAGAACTTCGCAGCATATGCAAACAAGGGCTTGCTCGCAGAGATCACCGGTGCCGACACCGCAGCTCTCAATGAGACCGCTCTGGGCGCATTCAATGTCGGCGGCAAGCAGTTCGGTCTGCCCGAAAGCTTCTCCAACGTTATCCTCATCTACAACAAGGATCTCTTTGATGCAGCAGGCGTTGCATATCCCACCGCCGACTGGACTCAGGATGACCTCCAGAAGGCAGCCGAGGCTATCCGTGCTCTCGGCGATGACACCTTCGGCATCTGGCAGCCCATCACCTATAACGAAATGTTCAAGGTCGTTGCTCAGTACGGCGGCGCCCTTCTGAACGCAGACAAGACTGCATTCACCATCAATTCTGCTGAGAACCTCAAGGCAATGCAGACTCTCGTTGACAGAGTTCTCGTCAGCAACGTTCAGCCCACCGCAAAGCAGGCCGGCTCCATGGGCGACTGGGACTGGTTCATGTCCGGCAAGCTCGGCATGATCCCTACCGGCATCTGGGCATTCCAGACCTTCACCGAGAACTGCGACTTTGATTGGGACATCGTTGTTGAGCCCGGCTCCACCCAAAAGGCGACTCACTTCTTCTCCAACTGCGTTGTTATGAACCCCGAGACCAAGAACGCTGATGCTGTTGCAACCTGGCTTGCATGGCTCACCGGCAGCACCGCTTCCGCTGATATCCGCCTTGCTCACGGTTGGGATCTCCCCGCTCTCAAGGATATGGATGCTCTCTCCGCATACCTGCAGGTCACTCCTCCCGAGAACAAGGTTGCTGTATTTGACAGCCTGAATTACCTCGTTATGCCTCCCGTTATTGAGGACTACGCAAAGATGTGCGACATCATCAACGAAAAGCTGACTGCAGCCGCTGCAGGCACCATGACCGTTGAGGACGCTCTTAACGCTGCACAGTCCGAGTGCGAAGCTCAGATCTCCCTCGGCTGATAAAGCAAAAAACCAAACAAGGGCGCTTTAAGCGCCCTTTGTTTGGTATAGGAAAGGTTTAAGTGATCCTATGAAAAAGATAAAAGTACAGGGAAGGCGCCTTGGAAATGACGGCCTGCTTACTGCCTCGCCTTTTCTTATGCCGAGCCTTATCGGTCTTGCAATATTCTATCTTGCACCGATGATCATATCAGTATTTGTAAGCTTTACAAACTGGAATGGCCTTGACAGGCTCCTTGCTGACGGCTTTATGGCAGAGCACTATATCGGCCTTGAAAACTATAAAGAGATCCTCACAAGCAGTGAGTTTTGGATGGTACTCCGGAACACGCTTGAATACATCGTTCTGTACATCCCGCTGATGCTTACAGTATCTCTTGCAGTTGCAGCGCTGCTCTCTCGTCAAAGAAAGGGCATAGGCATATTCCGCGTGCTTTACTATATCCCCGTGCTTACGTCATGGGTCGCGGCATCGCTTATCTGGAAAACGATCCTTGCCCCGCAGTTCGGCGCGATGAACAACATACTCGCCCTCTTCGGCATAGAAGGCCCCGGTTGGCTTCTTGACGAAAAGTGGGCAATGCCCGCTATCGTGCTTGTATCCGTATGGAAGGATATGGGCTTCTTCGGCCTCATTCTCCTTTCCGGCATAGTCGGCATAAACAAGAGCTACTACGAGGCTGCCGAGATCGACGGTGCAGGCGCTGTGACACGCTTTTTCAAGATAACGCTTCCCCTGCTTACTCCCGCAATCTTCTATGTTCTGGTGGTGAGCCTTATCAACTCCTTCCAGCTCTTTCCGCAGATAATGATAATGACCGATGGCGGCCCCAACGGTGCAACACAGGTCATGGTGGAGCGTATCTACAAGTACGGCTTCAGATACTTTGAAATGGGCTACGCATCGGCGTTCTCATGGATCCTGTTTATTATTATCATGCTTTGTACGGCTCTTCAGCTCAGAGGGCAGAAACGGTGGGTGAATTATGACGCATAAAAGACGCCTCGGCACAGCCGGATATTATACCATTGCAATTATTATCGCCGTTCTCGCAATGATACCGTTTTTGTGGATGCTGTCTACCTCCTTCAAGTCGAGAGGGGCACTGATGTCCATTCCTATCGAATGGATCCCGAAAGAACCCACGCTGAAGGCCTACATCAAGGTCTTCTCTAAATTCCCGTTTTTGAAAACAATAGGCAACAGCCTTTTTATCAGTGTGATATACACCGTGATCACGCTTATATCCGCATCTATGGCAGCCTTTGCGTTTGCAAAGCTCAGGTTTCCGACGGCAGACCTTTTGCTGAAAGTATTTCTCGCCACGATGATGATCCCAACGCAGGTCACGATAATTCCGCTGTTCGTCGTGATGAATAAGATGAGCCTCATCAACACCTACGGAAGCGTTATTCTGCCGTCCATATTCAGGCCCTTTGCGGTGTTTCTGCTTGTTCAGCAGATGAAAACGATACCGAACGATTATCTTGATGCCGCGAGCATTGACGGCGCATCCGTATTCAAGGTCTATTACAAGATCGCGCTCCCGCTGTGTGCTCCCACTCTTGCAACGCTCTCCATCACCACGTTTATGGAGTCCTGGAATGATTACCTCTGGCCTCTGCTCATGCTCACCGATAAGGCCAAAATGACGCTCCCCATCGCGCTTTCCACGCTCAGCGGCCAGTACGCCACCGAATACAACGTCCTCATGGCGGGTGCGCTCATCTCCATGATACCGATCATCGTGATATACTGCTTCGCCCAGAAATATTTTCAGAGCGGCATAATGGCAGGAGGGATCAAGGGTTGATGCAAAGGGTTTCACACAGTGAAAAACGCCTGAACTTCGCAGGTGCGGAGCTGATCCGAAACGGCGTGGAGCTGGTGATAAAGCTCACTTACAGCGCCTCCTACGGCATGGGGGAAAAGTATGACTGTCTCAACCACAAGGGCAAAAAGGTCGTTAACGAGGTTGAGGAGAAGTTTTGCTTTCAGGGCGAAAAGACCTATTGCCCCGCCCCGTTCTTCTTCACCGATAGCGGCTTCGGGCTCTTTGTTGATACAACAGAGACTACGGCCTTTGACTTCTGCGAGGACAAGATAATTGTCTCTCTGCCTGAAAAGGCAGATATTGTCCTCTTTGAGGGAACTCCCAAAGAAATCATCAGCGAGTACATGGCGCTTGGCGGCAAGGCTGTTATGCCTCCCGAATGGGCATTCGGCGTGTGGGCATCCGCCAACCGTTGGAACAAGCAGAGCGATATTGAGGAGCTTCTTGATAAGATGGAGAAATATGATCTTCGCTCCGATATCATCGTAGTGGAGGCGTGGAGCGACGAGGCCACCTTCTATATCTTCAACGGTGCTAAATATACCCCCCTTGCGGACGGTAAAGCTTTGAAATATGATGATTTTGACTTTTCCGGATCTCAATGGCCCGACCCGAAGGGCATGGTGGAAAAGATACACCGTGCCGGCGCACATCTCGTGCTATGGCAGATACCCGTCTACAAGAAGCAGGGCAGCGACGAGGTGCAGAATGCGCAGAACGAGCTTGACCGTGAGGACGCTGCAAAGCGGGGGCTCTGCGTGAAGCTCTCCTCCGGCGATCCGTATACCATCCCCGACGGACATTGGTTTTCCGGCTCAATGATCCCCGATTTTACGAACCCCGAAACGAAAAAAACGTGGTTTAACAAACGCAAATACCTCCTGGACATAGGAATTGACGGTTTCAAGACCGACGGCGGCGAGTTCATCTATCGTGAGGATGTGAGCTTTTCGGACGGTACCGACGGCAGGCAGGGCAAAAACCGCTATGCTTTGACTTACACAAAGAGCTATACCGAGTTTATCGGGAATGAGCGCGTGCTTTTCAGCAGAGCAGGCTTTGCCCCTCAGCACAGCGTTCCCATCCATTGGGGCGGCGATCAGCAATCGCAGAACTGTGAGCTGAAAAGCGTACTCACGGCAGGGCTATCTGCGTCGCTGTCCGGTATGATATTCTGGGGCTTTGACATAGCGGGCTTTGCAGGGCCTCTCCCCACGCCCGACCTTTACCGCAGAGCGATGGCTTTGGGCTGCTTCAGCCCGATTATGCAGTGGCACTCCGAGCCGGACGGCGGTCAGTTCAGAGAGCTGATGGAAGGGGCAGAGGGCAACAATGAGCGCAGTCCGTGGAACATGGCAGAGGCGTATAACTGCCCCGAGCTTATGGAAGAAATGCGAAAGCTCTATGAAGTCCGCACCGGGCTCAGACCCTACCTTGTGAGGACGGCGAAGGCTTGCGTTGAACGAAACATGCCGATGATGCGTCCGCTTATCTATGATTGGCACACAGACGAAAAAGCTGCCAAATGTGAGGACGAGTTTATGCTTGGCGATGCGTTGTTGGTTGCTCCTATCCTCGAGGAAAACGCGGCCTCGCGTGATGTGTATCTGCCGGCTGGAGAGTGGAGCGGATACTTCGACGGCAAGGTTTACAACGGCGGTCAGACGATAACATCAGCCGAGTCCCCCATTCCCGTTTTTGTTCGCGCAGGGTACGAAAATCAATAATAATACCATAAGCCTGAGAGCTTTTTCTCAGGCTTGATTTACGGAGGAATATGAATATAAAAGGAATTATTTTTGACCTTGACGGTGTTGTCTGCTCCACCGATGAGTATCATTACGCCGCATGGAAAAGCCTCGCAGACGAGCTTGGCATCTATTTTGACAGGCAGATAAACAACCGTCTTCGCGGAGTGAGCCGCATGGATTCGCTCGATATCATTCTTGAAAGAAGCGAAAAGCAGTATACACAAGAGGAAAAGGTGCGCCTTGCCGCTATTAAAAACACGCGCTATGTGGAGCTTCTGCAGAACCTCACGCCGAATGATGTTCTGCCGGGAATCCGTGATTTCCTGAATTCCTGTCACAAGGCAGGCTTAAAGACAGCCCTTGCCTCCGCCTCAAAGAATGCACCTTTCATCATCCGCAGACTCGGTCTTGAGGAGGAGTTTGATTTCCTCGCGGATGCCGCAAAGGTAAAAAACTCCAAGCCTGCACCGGATATCTTTCTCGCCGCCGCAGAGGGCTTGAAATTAGCCCCCTCCGTATGCATCGGCATTGAAGATGCAGCAGCCGGCATCGAGGCCATCCACGCCGCAGGTATGAAAGCAATCGGTATCGGTTCTGCAGACACTCTTTCAAAAGCAGATATTCTGCTATGCGACACAAGCAAACTTACACTTGCAGAAATCATTTGATCGTGATCAACATCCGGTGGGCAATTAAGATGGTCAACGGAGAACCTGCGATGGGCAGGCCGAAGAGCAAGCGCAGTGTCCGTCCGGTTCCGCTACCCGAGGAGTACCGCCGCATGTTGTTTATCTGCTTGACCATGCAGACAGTGATGACCCCTCTATTCAGCATGCATATTGATATGGTTCTTCCACGGAAGAAGCACCTAAAATGTAACAATCGGAAGAGTAAAAACAGAAGCCGTCCTGCTCAAAAGATGATTCATCAAAATCGGAGGGAAAAATGCCGGAAGGCGCTATCTTATCTATTTTTTCTTGCAGCGTTATTCCCAATTCAGTGCTGACTTTTCCATCTTCAGAAGATGAAGAATCAGTGAATCCTAAGCTATCGCTGTCAGAACTCGATCCGGAATTGGAAATCATGGATGATGAGGATTCATTGGTAGATTGCGATGTTTCTTCATTACCCGTTTTAGAGCAGGCACCGAAAGCCAAAAGGATAATGCAAGCGGTTACAAGGAACCGCTTTTTTATTGTCTTTCCCTCCTATCAAAACGCCCCCGCCGCAGGCGGGGGGCGCACATTGGTTTTGTGATGCTTATTCCTCGATAGTCAGGGTACCGTTAGCGATGCAGCGGCCGCTCTTGCGGTCGAACAGCATGATATTGCTGCCGTGGAAGCCTGCTGATACCTTTTCTCCGATCTGGAACAGGGTGCTGCCGAATACCACACCGGTCAGCAGGAAGCCATCCACACAGACCTTAACGGTGGATTCCATACCGGTGGGCATGGCACCGTAGATCTCGCCCGGCAAACCGCCCTCGCCGAGAATATCAATGAACTCGGGGCGGATGCCCAGCACCAGATCCTCATTGGTGAGAACGGGCTCCTCCTGCAGACTTTCATCGCCTTCCTCTGCCTTCGCAATATGATAGCGGAAGGTTTCATCCTTATTGCCCTTTTCGACATAGCCCTTTTCGGCAAGGCGTTCCCGGTGGGCAGCCGCACGGATGGCATCCTGCTCATCACGCTGTGCAAACCATTTTTCAAGGTTCAGCCCCTCGGCGCGGAAGGTGGCATGGCGGCCGCCCAGTATGGTGAGCGCCACACTGCCGTCTGCTGTCTGCCGGCCCTTTGCCTCTACAAAATTGATGGAGGGGTTGCCGACAAAATCGGCAACAAAGAGGTTGTTCGGACGGTTATAAACGGTAAGCGGCGCATCGTACTGCTGCAGCACACCGTTATTGATGAGGCAGATCTGGGTCGCCAGCGTCATGGCCTCCATCTGATCGTGGGTGACATAGACAAAGGTGGATCCGGTTTCGACGTGCAGGCGCTGCAGCTCATAGCGCATCTCCAAACGGAGCTTTGCATCAAGGTTGGAAAGCGGCTCATCCATGAAGAGGACGGAGGGCTCCGGCGCGAGGGTACGCGCGATGGCGACACGCTGCTGCTGACCGCCGGAAAGCTCGGCGGGATAGCGATCCATGAACATCCCGATCTTGACGATGCGGGAAACACGGCGAACGGTGAGGTCGATCTCCTCCTTGGAGAGCTTGCGCACCTCGGTGACGGGCTTACCGTCTTTGAGAATCTCATAGTTCTCGTTCCAGCAGCAGCCGGAAGCTTCCAGCGCCTTTTTGGCGGCTTCTACCTTGCCTTCCAGCGCGGCGATCTCGGCGGAGAGATCTTTCCCCTCCTCCAGATGATAACCGTACAGCTTCTTGGCGGTAAAGATGGAGATCGTGAAGGCGTCGATCAGCTTGATGTAAGCCTTGTTTGCATCCAGCTTGCCGTTCTTATCCCGGCACTCCTCCAGCACCTTGATGACCTCTTCGGGGCTTCTGAGGATCTGTGCCAGCCGTGCGTTGCAGCGGCTTTCGGTATCCAGCTTCGGCAGTTCCTCCCTGACATTGGTAAGGCCGAAGGAGATATTCTCGTAGACGGTCATATTCGGCCAAAGGGCGTAATTCTGGAACAAAAAGCCGACCTTGCGCTTATTGGCGGGGATATTGATGCCGAGATCGCTATCAAAAACGACCTGATCCCCGATGGTGATGCGGCCGCTGGTGGGTGTTTCCAGCCCGGCGATCATGCGCAGTGTTGTGGTCTTGCCGCAGCCGGAGGGGCCCAGCAGGGTGACGAACGCATTATCCTGAATAACGAGATCCAAATCCTCTACGGCATAGAATTTGCCCCAGCGCTTGGTTATATGGTCTAATCTGATTTCCGGCATATGTTTAACCTCCTATTCCCTTATCCAGGCTGGCGCCCGTAACTTTGTTGACCAGTGCGTTGCATACCAGAATGGTGACGATCAGGATGAGATTGATACCGCTGGAGAAGGCATAGAGACCCATCTCATCGAAGTAATCCAGCGTGGTGGAAAGGATAAAGCCCTGTACGCACAGCAGCATGAACAGCGACAGCTCACGCAGGCAGGTCATAAACGGCAGCAGATAGCCGCTGATGATGGAGGACTTCTGGATGGGGATGATAATGCGGGTCATGCGCTTGATCCACGGGACATCCTGAATGATCGCCGCTTCCTCGATCTCGCCGGAAAGCTGGAGCATGGAATTGAGCGAGCTTCGGCTGGCAAAGGGAATGTATTTAACGGTACCTGCTATAATCAGCAGGGCGTAGGTGTTATACAGGTTGAAGTGCTTATTGGAGAACAGCACGAAGAACGCAACACCCACCGCAATGGATGGCATCAGATAGGGCAGGAATGCCACACTGTTGACATAGTTTGCCCAGCGGCTGCGGCGGTTTTTGCTGACGGCATAACCGATGAGGGTACCGATGGTACCGGCAATGAGGGCGCAGCTGACGCTGACCAGCATCGTGCCGCCGAAGGCGTGCCAGATCGTGTTGTTATATAGGATACCCTTCTGCCCGTACATACCGTTTTCGGTGATATTCTCACTGGTGACCCACCACTTGGTGGTGAGGTTATCGGGATTGCCGGTATACAGGAAGGAATAATCGCCGGGGTTGGGCAGGAAAGTCTCGAATGCAAAGGAAATGATGGGGAAAATACTGGTGAAGAAGGTAATGATGATGAGGATCACCGCGATGATGACCCGACCGGTACGGCCCAGGTTGATCTTGGAGATCTGCCCGGATTTGCCGGTAACGGTGGTGTAGCTCTTACGGCTCTTGAGGCTGCGCTGATTCAGCAGCATGATCGCCACGCCGAAGATCATCATAATGATGGCCAGAATGCTGGCTTCACCGGTATACTTGGAGTTGAGCGAAACATATTTGGTGGAAAGGGTGGAAAGCCCCAGATAGTGCGGTACGGGATAGGAGCCCATTGCGCTGCCGAATACCAGCAGAATGGTGGAAAGGATGGCAGGCTTGACCATCGGCAGGGTAATGCGTGTCATGGTCTTCCACCGCGGGGTATCCAGAATGGTCGCCGCTTCCTCCAGGTTGGCATCCATATTGCGGAAAATACCGCCGATGAGGATATAGGCAAAGGGCGCATAGTGCAGACCCAGAACCACAAGGCTGGGGAACAGCCCCTTGCACCACCAAAGCGGCATCGTAACGCCAAAGGAAGCTAACAGGCCGTTGGAGGTGCCGGTGACGGCATTGGAATTGAACAGGTTCTGCCACACGACCGCAAGAGTCCACTGCGGCATGATATACGGGAAGATAAAGATGGAACTGAGGTACTTACGGCACGCCAGATTGGTGCGGGTAATGAGAAAAGCAAAGGTGCCGCCGAACAGAATGGCCACCAGGCAGGTGCCCACCGCAAGATATACGGTATTGAGCAGCGGGTTCCACAGGTTTGTCTTGGCAAGGCCGCTGGTGAACAGATCGATGTAATTGACCAGAGAATAGCCCGAGGGCTTACCGGTCAGGTAGGCGTCAATGGTGCCGGCATGGATCTTGAAGGTATCCTGCACGATGGCAACGATGGGCGCTACGGTAGTAAAGGTAAGCACGATACCCATCAGCAGCAGGATGACATTATGCGGCTTGGAAAAGTAGGTCTTGACCTTATTGCGGCGGATGGTGGAAGCGCCGGCCCTAACAGCAGTTGATTGCGTCATAGAATCTCACCTCTTTACAGGGCTGGGAGTGGATGGGAAGCGCCCCCGGAGCGCAGGCGATCCGGGGGCGCGAGTTTCAGCTTATAGCAGATCGCAATTCACACAAATGGTCTAAAGCCGATCAGGAAGCGCTGTATTTATCCAGCATTTCGATCCAGCTGCCTACGGTGAATGCTACGGAAGCACAGTAAGCGGGATCTTCGAGAACCAGCTCGCCATTGCCTTCGCCGACCCACCAATCATAGCCGCGGTCGTTCTTGGCTGCGAACTCAACAGTTACGCCATCCTCAGCCATACCGCCGGTAGCATGATGATACTTAGCCTCGTTATCAGCAGCCAGAACAGGGTTGGAAGAATAGCCGCCCATATCGGCGCCCCAGGCGGAGAAGCCGTCAACGGTCTCGGTCATATAGGCGATGAATGCGCAGGCAGTCCAAGGCAGGGGGCTGTTATCGGTAACGAACAGATAGTGGCAATAGCCATAGCCGCCGATGCCGGTGTAGCCATCCTCATAGGCTGCAACCTTAATGTTGTTCTTGGAAACGGAGTCGGACTCCTCCACAGAACGGAGCTTGGAATAAACCAGCAGGCCGAACTGATCGGTAGCGGATTTATCAACCAGTGTATTGCAGATAGGACCGTCATCGGTCTGAGCATTGTAGCTGTTGACCCACAGCTTGATCCAGGCCAGAGCGTACTTGCCGTTTTCGCCCAGGCCGAGATCAGCAGCCTCGGTAGCCATCGCATCGATGGTGGGCTGGAAGTAAGCCTGCTCCTCAGCAGAGAGCGCCTCAAAAGCGGTCTTCAGCCAGGCAGAATAGGTATCCTTGGTGAGCATATACAGGAAGTTCTTGCCGACGATCTCGGAGTCGATATCCATGTACAGGCCATGCTCGCCTTCCGCTACGAAATCCCAGCAGTTATCGAAGGACTTCTCGCCGGTGCAGTTGAACATAAAGACCTTGTTCAGGGTCTGCAGGGGCAGATAGCCGGTGTAGGCATCAGCGGTGGTGCTGTTGGCCTCGGCCCACTCCTTGGGAATAAAGGTATCGAGGATGCCGGTCTGGACCATCTTGCTCTCGATCTGGTTACCATCCTGAATGAGGGTCATGGCAAAGGTGCCGGTCTCTTTCAGGGAGTCAGCAGTGAGCTGCTCGAAGATCTTGTTGTTCTTGGGCTGCTGCCATTCGAAGCTCATGTTATAGCTGGGATCGATGGTCTGCAGGTAAGAGATGAACAGAGGCAGAGCCTTTTTGCCGCGGCTGGAGTTACCAACGCCGAAGAAAGTCTTGCCGTTGGATTCTTCAATAGCCTTAGCAGCCAGCTCTTCCAGAGTCATGCCTTCAGCCTCTTTGATGATCTGCTGAACAGCAGACAGCTCCTCAACGGGAGCGGGCTTTTCGCCGCAGGCGACCAGGGTAAGTACCATGATGACCGCCAGCAGCAGTGCTACCAGTTTTTTCATTGCTTGTTCCTCCTAATTAAAAATACTGCTATCGTCTCTGCATACGCCGTTTTTCGGCAGGCAGGAACGCAGTGCAAGCGGACGGATCGTTAGAATCCATCTGAGTGTAATTATACTCTTTTGATACTTTATTGTCAATCTATCCATGCTGTAAAAAATTTGTTGAAACTTTTTATACTATATGACGAATTATTTGGAAGCTATCTCTAAATTATCTTCATCATTCATGGACATAAGCCATATTTCCGGCTATAATGGTTCACAAAGGTACTGACTCAATTTGTGCGAAAGGAGTATCCCTCTATGGTAAGTGCTGAATTTCCCTCCCCCATCCGGCTTATCACCTGTGATATTGACGGCACCCTGCTGCTGAACGGCGCCCTCACGGTGGATACGGAGGTTTTGTATGAAATTGACCGCCTGTGGGAAAAAGGGATCCTCTTCTGCCCCGCCAGCGGCCGCCAGTACGATAGTCTCCGGCACCTCTTCCCCGCGCAGGCAGACCGGCTTGCCTATATCTGTGAAAACGGCGCCATTGTCTATGGCCCCGGCAATCCCGGTCCCGTCCTTGCCAAAACGCCGATGCCCTCCCCTACGGTCTACCGGCTCTGCCGGGATATTCTGGAGCTGCCCGGGGTGGAGATCTGCATTTCCGGTGCCAATACCAGCTATCTCTGCCCCAAAACAAAGGGTTATGTTGACCATATCCGCTGCGATGTCGGCAACAATACCGTTATTCTGAGTAGCCCGGAGGAAACGCCGGAGGAGATCATCAAGGTTTCTGCCTACTGCCCGCAGGGGGCACTGCCCGTGCGGGATATCCTGTTCCCACGGTGGGAAAACACCTTAAAATGTGCCGTTGCCGGGGAAAAATGGATCGACTTTACGTTAAGCGATAAAGGCACCGGTCTGATGCTGATCTGCCGTGCGCTCGGTATCCCACCGGAGGAAGTTCTCTCCTTTGGCGATAATTACAACGACCTGCCGCTTCTGGAGCTTGTGGGATACCCTTACCTGATGGAGAGTGCCGTGGAGGATCTGCGTCGGCGCATCCCCCGCCACTGCCGCCGCGTGCAGGATATCCTGAAGCTATTGTAACCGTTTGCCCCGTGGTCTGCCCACGGGGTCTTTTTTTGCAGCATGGACACCGGGCGTTTTCTGCGCTATACTGGTCTAAGAGCATCTTATGCCGAAGGAGGGACAGCCATGCATATCATCTACGAGGATCAATGGCTCCTGCTGTGTGAAAAGCCGGTGGGAGTTCTCTCGCAGGCAGGCAGCGGCACAAATCTGCCCGACCTGTTAGCGGAATACTGCCGGGCGCATGGCGAAGCGCCGGAGGTATATCCGCTGCACCGGCTGGACCGGGGCGTGGGGGGACTGATGGTCTTTTCCAAGGATAGCCGCACCGCAGCGGCGCTCTCTGCGGCCATACAGCAGGGGGATTTTTGTAAGGAATATCTTGCCGTTCTGCATGGCACGCCGGAGACAAGGAGCGATACTCTCACCGACCTTTTATATCACGACCCGCAGCGCAATAAAAGCTACATCGTACAGCGCAGCCGCCGGGGCGTGCGGGAGGCAAGCCTAACTTATACCGTCTTGGGGACTGCCGAAACCGAAAGCGGCACCCTTACGCTGGTAAAGGCGCTGCTGCACACCGGGCGTACCCATCAGGTGCGGGTGCAGTTTGCCGGGCGGAAGATGCCCCTCTGGGGCGACCGCAGCTACGGCGCGCCCGAAAAAGGGGATATCGCACTATGGTGTCATCATCTTATATTTACTCACCCGCAAACGGAAGAAGCCATAGACTGCACTCTGCAGCTGCCCACGGCCTTCCCGTGGACTTGCTTTACCGAAGGAGGGAACACGCCATGATTTATACCCTCACGATGAATCCGGCGATGGATCTTTTCATCACCGCACCGGGCTTTGCTCCGGGTAAGACGCATCGCATCGCGCCACCCCGGCAGGATCCCGGCGGGAAAGGGATCAATGTGGCACGCACGCTGAATATCCTGCATGAGGAAAGCATTGCCATGGGGATCCTCGGCGGCCGCACCGGAGACCTGATTGCAGACCGGCTGCGGGAGGAAGGGCTGCTTTGTGATTTTACATGGAGTGAGGCCGAGACCCGCACCAACTGGAAGATCACCGACCCCGAGAGCGGTATCACCACCGAACTGAATCAGGCAGGACTTGTCGGTGGAGAAGAAATCCTTGCCCGTGCACGCGGCAGACTGCTGCATCTGCTGCAGCCCGGGGATATCGCTGCGCTCTGCGGGAGCCTGCCTGCCGATGCTCCTGCCGGGTTTTACCGGGACCTCATCCGGGAATGTCACAATATCGGCGCCGAGGTACTGCTGGATACAGGCAGCGAAGCGCTGGCGCTGGCTGTGAATGCCGCCCCGTGGTGCGTAAAGCCGAACCGGGAGGAGCTGCAGGCGCTGGTAGGATACCGCATCGAAACACGGGGGGATGCCGCCGAGGCCGCATGGCAGCTGTTGGGGCATGGCATCCGGCAGGTAGTGGTCTCGCTGGGGGCACAGGGAGCCCTGCTTGCCACCAAAGAAGCTGTCCTTTTTGCCGCCGCACCGGAAATTACGGCACTAAGCACGACGGGTGCGGGCGACGCCATGGTGGCGGCTCTGCTGCATGCCCGCCTGCAGGGGTTTTCCCCTGCCGATACCCTGCGCTTTGCCGTGGCAGCCGCTGCCGCAAAGGTAGTACGCGAGGGCACTCAGCCCCCCGTTTTCAGCGATATCGGGGCGCTGCTGCCCATGGTGGAAGCAGAAGAGCTGTAAACGCAGTACATCATAAAAACAGCCGTCTTACAGAGGAATCACTCTGCAAGGCGGCTATTCGTCTGCTCTGTTTTATTTTAATAAGGCAAAAAGGTTACTGCGCAGCTGCTCCGGGGTATCTGTTATAGTCCCTCCGCCGGCAGCAGAAAGTTCCTCCCGGGTCCTGCTGCCCCATGTGACGGCAAAGGTAGGCACACCGAGATTTTTCCCCAGCTCCAGATCAACGGCGGAATCGCCCACATAGGCGATAAGCCCGGCATCCAGCAAATGTGTCAGCTCCCGGGCAAGGGTCGGATCGGGTTTCAGCGGAAACCCCTCCCGCTGACCCCAGACGGCATCCAGCAAGCCCTCAAAGGTGCTGTGGAACAGGGCGGTTGCCTGCGCCTCGGGTTTGTTGGAGATAACGGCAGTGAGGATCCCCATCTCCCGAAGCTCCCGCAGCAGCTCCGCCAGCCCGGGGTAGATGCGCCCCGGCCGGCGGCACTCTTCCAGATAGATCTTGTTATAGGAGGAAAGAACCTGCTCCCGCAATGCGGGGGCTGCATCGGGCGGGCAGGCAAGCGTGATCAGCCGCCGGACACCCCACCCCACCATACCGTTATAGGCCGCCGGCGGATGCACGGGCAAGCCGTTTTGCTCTAATGCGCGGTTGCAGCAGGCAGCAATGGAGGGAACACTATCCAGCAGGGTGCCATCCATATCAAAAAGGATCAGCTTCTTCATTTCGGTCTCCTATCTCATCGGGTGAATTTCTGCTTTATTGTAGCACAGAAAGATGGATCCCTCAATCCCGCAGCAAAAAGGGGCATCGTATCAAGGCAAAATGGCCGGACTTTTCCTTTTTGATAAAATCGCAGATCACCCGTTTTTCGGCTGCATCGGTTTTTTCCGTTTATCTGCGGAGCAGCCCTTCACGGGCATAGTAAAGCCTTTTTAAGGGGCTTTCCGGATACAGAAGCGCCCTTCCGCAGACGGCGAAATGGCGCACTTATCCCGTTGGAGGCAGGAATATTAATCGTTGGTATAATTATCAAAATAGCCCTGCAGGTAGATGATGGGCGTCCCCTTATCGCCGCTGCCGCTGGTAAGGTCGCACAGTGAGCCGATCAGGTCGGTAAGATGGCGGGGCGTTGTGCCCTCTGCGATCATCTTCCCCACCAGGCTGGTGGAATCCTTTTCGCGGATCTTCTGCTCGATGGCTTTTTGCAATGCCTCGCCGGAAAGATCACTAAAATCATGGTCTGCCAGATATTTCAGCTTCAGCTCGTTGGGGGTCCCTGCCAGGCCCATGGTGTAGCCGGGTGCTACAACCGGGTCTGCCAGCTCCCAGATCTTCCCGGATGGATCCTTAAAAGCACCGTCGCCGTAAACCATCGCTTCGATGCGCTTGCCGGTGGCGGCGCTCATCTCTTTGCCAATCGCTTCCGCAACAGCCATCGCATCCCGCGGGAACAGTTTAACCCGTTCATCATCTGCCTTGTTGCTGCCCAGCAGACCATACTGCGGATTGTAGCCGCTGCCGCCGACAGGGGCGATCATCAAGTCATCGAGACCCAGTACCACACGGGCGCCGGCATTCTTTAACAGACGCTTACTGCGTTCACGGGTGTGGATATCACAGGTGATAACGGTATCGGTATAGCGGAGAATATCGGTGACACGGTTGGCAAAAACGACCTCAACTTCGGCGCCGGCACCACGGATGATATCGGAGTAGTACTCCACATAATCC
>R24__coassemble_1079_pt1 | contig 15852 bp, 15 predicted proteins | sample R24__metabat2_low_PE_034 | metagenome-assembled genome bin R24
GGCGCGGGGGGCGGGCTGCGCCGGCGCCCACGGGCTGCGCCTGTGGCTTTCGCCTGCGGCGAATGGCGGCTCCGCCGCAGTGTCTCGCCGCCCTTTCCATACTGCCTAATGAGACATACCCATCAAAAAGGAGGAGTTCCCATGGAGATCGCCGTACATCCGGGGCGCCTCGCTGGATCAAGGCTATCTGTTTGAACAGATCGCAGAGGAAATCACCGCATTCCAAAAAGAGCACCCACTCTCACGGCTTATTTCGCTGGGCATCGGAGATGTGACCCGGCCTTTGACCCCCGTCGTGGCGGAAGCGTTAGCCGCCGCTGCCGCTGAGATGGCCACCGAAAGCGGGATGCACGGTTATGGCCCCGCTGCAGGCTACCCCTTTCTGCGAAAAGCCATTGCCGAAAGCTATTCCGGGCTTGCTTGTTCTATCGCCCCGGAAGAGGTCGCCGTGACCTCCGGCGGTAAAGAAGCACTGGGAGCTGTCCTTTCTCTCTTTGATCCGGTCATCCCGGTATGGGTGTGCGAGCCGGCTTACCCCGCCTACCGCGATTGCGCCGGCTGTGCCGGGCACCCGGTGCAGGTGTTGCCATGCCGTGCCGAGGATGGCTTTCTCCCCAAGCCGGATGCCGTCACCGAGCCGGGGATCATCATCCTGTGCTCTCCCAATAACCCCACCGGAGCGGTGCTGTCTGCCGCAGGTTGGCAGATGTGGGTATCCTTTGCCGCAAAAAGCGGCAGCCTGCTGCTGACCGACAGTGCCTATGCTGCTTACTGCACCGATCCCATGCTGCCGCACAGCGTCTATGCCATACCCGGTGCTGACCGCTGTGCCATCGAGATCGGCTCCTTTTCCAAGTCCGATGGCTTTACAGGGCTGCGCTGCGGCTGGGTCGTCCTCCCGCGTGCGTGCGCATGCGCGTGTGCGCCCGCGCAGGAGCGTCAGCCACTGCTCCGCCACTGGATGCGGTGGCTGGGGTGCCACAGCAACGGCGTCAGCTACCCTGTGCAGCGCGCCGCAGAAGCCGCCCTTTCTCCCATCGGGCTGCAGCAGCGGGAGGAAGCCCTGCGGATCTACTGTCGGAACGCCGCTTCGTTAGAGCAGTTCTTTACCTCGGCAGGGCTGCCCCACACCGGCGGCAGCCACGCCCCCTACCTTTGGGTGCAATGCCCCGATGGTGATAGCTGGGGGTGGTTCCGGATGTTGCTCGCCGCCTGTGGTGTGATCGTTACCCCGGGGGCCGGCTTTGGCGCTGCCGGAGAAGGCTGGATGCGTTTTTCCGCTTTTGGCCGCCCCGAGGATACTGCCGAAGCCCTGCGGCGGATGGAACCGGTTTTTTTGGAGGGGTACACGGGAAGAAAATGAGTGAAAATGATATCCCGAAAGGCAGCGCGCAGCCGGACGGGGGGCAAAAGAAGAGCCTTGCTGCCGCAGTAAAAATGGTCAAATGCAGCAACAAGGCTTTCTATTATGTTGCGGAGCTCAAACCCCGCCGTGATCCCTTATTGGTCAGGGCAGGGTGAAATCATCAGCCGTAGATCGGCTCAAAATCTGATGCGTCGTGGCCGCAGAGGGGGCATACAAAATCCTTGGGGAGCTCAGCGCCTTCATAAGTGTAGCCGCAGATCTTGCACTTCCATCCGACAATTTTCTTATCCTCCACGGGCTTTGCGGGCTGCGGCTTGATCCTGGTCTGATAATCGGTATAGGTGATCGGCTTTTTATCACTGGTTACTTCCGCATCCAATACCTCGGCAATAAAAAGTGTATGGGATCCCAGATCGTAGGATTCCAGCACCTTACAGCTCAGAACGGAACAGGCGGAAAATCCAAGATAGGGCAGCCCGTTTGCGTTGATTTTCGGGCTGATCTGTGCAAACTTATCCACCTCACGGCCGCTCTGGAAGCCGAAATGCCTGATGGTATCAAAGGTAGTCGTCTCAACCAGTACCGATACCGTAAATTCACCGCTCTCTTTCACCAGATCGCAGGTGTAGTTGGTATTAAGAACGGCAATCGCTACTCGGGTAGGGTTGCTGGCGACCTGAATGCAGGTATTGGTAATGCAGCCATTCATCTTATCCCCGGATTTTGTCGCCACCAGAAAAACGCCGTATTGCAAGTTGAACAATGCTTTGGGATCCATGGAAATTCCTCCTTTATAAATCAATAATTATTACTATTATTATATAGCACTTTGTTTTTTAAGTCAAGAGCATCTATGCTGTTAATATGTATTTTTTCTCCGCAGATTCCTCTGAATTACGGTTAAACCTTTATGATGCGGCTCAATCGGATATCGCCATTTCTTGCTGTTTTTTCTGCTTTGTGCTACACTGTAGGCAGAAGAGGTGATCGCAATGTTCAAACTGACACCTGCCGTTAAAGACTATATCTGGGGCGGCACACGGCTGCATACACGCTATGGCAAGCCGATGCCCGGGGAGCGCCTGGCGGAGAGTTGGGAAATATCCTGTCACCCGGACGGTCCCTGCATCATTGCCAGCGGTCCGCAGGCAGGTATCTCTTTTGCAGAATACTGGGAAGAGGGACATACGGAGGATTTCCCGATCCTGGTCAAGCTGATCGATGCTGCCGAGCCGCTTTCCGTACAGGTGCATCCCGATGATGCCTACGCCGCCCGTTTGGGCGAGCACGGCAAGACAGAAATGTGGCTCATTCTGGACGCCGGGCCGGATTCCAGCCTGTACTATGGGTTAGAGCACGCCATCTCACAAGAGGAACTGGCGCAGCGCATCGCCGATGGATCGCTGCCCGAGGTGCTGCGTTCCGTTCCCGTAAAGCCCGGCGATGTCTTTTATATCCCCGCCGGTACCATCCATGCGATCGGTGCGGGGATTTTGCTGGCAGAAGTACAGCAGAGCTCCAACCTCACCTACCGCATCTACGATTACGGGCGCGGACGGCCGCTGCACGTGGAAGATGCGCTGGCAGTCACAAAGGCCGGGCCGACTGCGTTGCAGGAGCTCCCGGAAGGCGGCAATCCCCGGCTTTTGTGCCGATGCGACTATTTTACCGCATGGGAGTACCGGATCACCGAAGAAGCAGAATACGCTCCACCGGCGGGCAGCTTTGCCGGAATAACACTTTTGGATGGAAACGCCGTCTTTACCTGTGACGGTGAAGCGCTGCCCTGCCGCAGCGGAGAAAGCCTGTTCCTGCCGGAGGATTCCCCACCATGCACGATCGCCGGAAATTGCCGGTTACTTATCGTAGAAAAATAAAGGAGGATTATCCCCATGAAAACAACGATCACCCGTGAGGAAGCCCTGCGGCTTCTGATGCAGTATAATCATGAGCCATTCCACCTGCAGCACGCATTGACTGTGGAGGGTGTGATGCGCTGGTATGCCGAAGAACTGGGCTACGGCGAGGATGCCGATTTCTGGGCAATGTGCGGCCTGCTGCACGATATCGACTTTGAGCAGTGGCCGGAGCAGCATTGTCAAAAAGCACCGGAGCTGCTGCGGCAAGGCGGGATCGGTGAAGAGATGATCCATGCCATCTGCAGCCACGGATACGGCATCTGCAGCGAGGTGCAGCCGGAGCATGAGATGGAAAAGGTTCTCTTTGCGGCGGATGAGCTGACCGGGCTGATCGGCGCAGCCGCACTGATGCGTCCCTCCCGCAGCACCTCGGATATGGAGCTTTCCAGCCTCAAAAAGAAATTTAAGGATAAGAAATTTGCCGCCGGCTGCTCCCGGGATATTATCCGCACCGGCGCCGAACGCCTGGGCTGGGAGCTGGATACCCTGCTGGAGCGCACTCTTTGCGCCATGCAGGCCTGCGAAAGCGAAGTGCAGAGCGAGCTTGGCAGGCTGGTGAAGTGATTGTAAAAAGTTTTTGCGTATTTTTGTGCAACAAGCCGAGCAAAATATTCTTGCAAATGCTCTGGAGCGGTGCTATACTGCAAGTGTAATCGGTCTTTCCGGATATTTGCAGACTAAGGAAAGATTAAGGTAAGGTTTTTGGCGCCCTGCTCTTCGGAGTAGGGCTTTTTTAAACTTTACGCCCGATAGTGCCCTGCTGAAAAACATTTTAGGAGGTACGATTATGCAAATGATTATCAAAAACGCCAAGCTGAGAAAAAAAGAGGGTCTTTATGACATTGTGATCGATGGCGGAAAAATTGTTGCCATTGAGCAAGGGACAAGCGCTTCTGCAGATACCGTGATTGATGCCGCAGGCTCTTTGGTCACCGAATCCTTTGTGAACGGCCACCTGCATCTGGATAAGGTTTATACCCTGACGATGGCAGGCGAAGACGCCCTGAAATCCTATACCGGCTCCAACATGGGCGGCGCTATGACCAGTATCGAGCAGGCCGCCAACTTTAAGGCGAAATATGATGAGTCGTGGATCATCCCGAACGTCCGCAAGGTGTGCAACCTCGCCATCCGCTACGGCAACACCCATATCCGTGCCTTTGCCGATGTGGATTCCAAGGCAAAGCTGGAGGGCGTAAAAGCTCTGCTGAAGATGCGGGAAGAGTATAAGGGCCGTGTGGAGCTGCAGGTCGTCGCCTTCCCGCAGGATGGTGTTGCACGCGAGCCGGGCGCCAAAGAGCTTGTGAAGGAAGCCCTGGAAATGGGCGCCGATGTGGTGGGAGGTATCCCGTGGATCGAATTCACCAAAGAAGATGAGCAGAAGCACGTGGATGATATGTGCGCTTATGCCAAGGAGTTCAATAAGCCGATCTCCATGCTGCTGGACGATGTGGGCGATGCCGAAGAGCGCACCCTGGAAATGCTGGCGCTCAAATCCATCGAGATGGGCTGGCAGGGTCGTGTAACCGCCCAGCACTGCCGTGCTATGGAGCTGTATCCCGAAAACTACTTCCGCAAGCTGGTTTCTCTGCTGAAAAAGGCAGGCATCGGCGTGGTTTCCGATCCTCAGACCGGCCCTCTGGCCGCCCGTGTAAAGGATCTGCTGGAAGCCGGCGTTCCCGTGGCGCTGGGGCAGGATGATGTACAGGATGCTTATTATCCCTTTGGCGAATGCAATATGCAGCAGATCGCCTTTTTGGCCAGCCATCTGCTGCAGATGCGCACCTTTGAGGATATGGATACCCTCTATGATATGATCACCACCACCGCCGCCAAGGTGCTGGGCATGGAAGGTCACGAACTGAAGGTGGGCGGCAACGCCGATCTGGTCGTTCTGGATGCCGAGGATGTCTATCATGCCATCTGGTACCACCGTGCTCCCCGCTATGTCATCAAGGATGGCTGTGATATCACACTGAAGGATTAATGCAGCCCATTTTGCTGTTTTTGCTGCGGAAAAGGTCTTTTTCCCCCCACAGGTAAAAACATAAAATAAGCCGGCAGCAACTTTGCCGCTGCCCATAAAACAAAGGTGGAAGCCGGGGCTTCCACCTTTGTTTTTAATGCCCTATGAGAAAAGGGATTTGTTCAGAGCAGGTATACCCCCTGCTCTGCTATAAATATACCACTCGGAATTGATGCTTCTTAGGGTTGCCGAAAGAGAAGCTTCTGCTTCTTCCCTCCTGATAACGCTTGCCTATGCGTTTCCCCGTTTCAGGCGGTTTGGTACTTCTTTGCCACACTGTCGAGGGCCGAATCCAGCGGCCGGAACAGGGCCAGCATAGCTACCGCATGAGCCCTGCGAAGCAGGTTATCTTTCCGGTGCGAATTTTATCACCGCAGAAACCGGCGCCAACCCGAGGGATACCGCCCCCGATACCTCCAAATCAAGAGGCTGGGATATGGCGCGGTGCCGTAAGCTGATGTATGAGTGCGGGTTTACCAAGCTGCTGCGGGGGGATAACACCCCAATTTCGCTTGATTTTGATTACCTGAAAAAGACTCATTCCGATTCTTAAATAAGAAGAGCATACTGATCCGTTTTCTTTAAAGCAAAAGCGCCTGTCTTTCGACAGGCGCTTTTGCTTTAAATTAAGAGGCTGAAATTGATTAGGCGTAGTCTGAGTTCGGATCAGAACAGAACGTTCTTTTCCATGGGCTTGGTCTGGGAGATCAGGCGGCCCTTGCGATAGGAGCGCAGGACAGGAACGTCATAGTTCAGCGCATCGTACCAGTTCTTCGCATCCATGATGACGAAGTTGGCATCGTTGCCTTCCTTGATGCCGTAGGCATCCCCCAGATGCAGGGTGCGGGCGGCATTGGTGGTGACGAACTTGTAGGAGTTGCAGATCTCATCGTAGCCCAGCATATGGCCGGCATACAGGCCCATGAAAACGACATCACGCATATTGGCGTTGCCCAGAGGATTCCACGGATCGAAGATATCATCGTAACCGAAGGAGCAGTTGATGCCCTCGGCAGTCAGCTCTTTGACACGGGTCATGCTGCGGCGCTTGGGATAAGTATCCACGCGGCCGCCCAGATGAACATTGACGCAGGGATTGGCGACAAAGTTCATGCCGGACATCTTCAGGATGCGCATCAGGCGAACAACGTAAGCGTTATTGTAGCTGTGCATGGCGGTGGTGTGAGAAGCGGTGACCATATCGCGCATACCGGTCTCGTAAGCACGGGTCGCAACGGTTTCCAGACCACGGGAAGCTTCGTCATCGATCTCATCGCAGTGGACATCGATCAGCTTGCCGTACTTCTGTGCCAGCTCGAAGCAGATGTTCAGGGATTCAACGGAATACTCGCGGGTGAACTCAAAGTGAGGGATAGCGCCGGCAGCGTCGGCACCCATCTTCAGAGAGGTCTCCAGCAGTTCTTTGCCGTTGGGATAGCTGAGAATACCGTACTGAGGGAACGCAACGATCTGGATGTCGATGAAATCCTTAACCTCTTCGCGCAGCTCCAGAATCGCTTCCAGAGCGGTCAGCTTGGGGTCGTTGATATCAACATGGGTACGAACGTGCTGAATACCGTTGGAGGCCTGCATACGGATAGCCTTGTTGACGCGATCCTTGACTTCCTGCTTGGAAAGGAAGGGCTTATACTCTTCCCAGCAGGCAATGCCCTCAAACAGGGTACCGCTCATGTTCCAGCGGGGCTGGCCTGCGGTCAGGCAGGTATCCAGATGTACATGGGACTCGATGAAGGGAGGCAGCGCCAGCTTGCCGGTGCAATCTACCACTTCTTCGCCGGGCAGGGCTTCCAGGTTTGCGCCGATCTTTTCAAACTTACCGTCGTTTACGCGGATATCCTGTGCCTCGGTGGAATTCTCGATGAATACGTTTTTGAACAGCATTTCGTTCATTCCTCCTTATGGATAGTTGTTGATAAGAAACCGATTACTTATTGGTGTGAGTAACCTCTCCGATGAAGAAGAAGATAGCAGCAACGACCATAGCGTTGACAGCAGCGATACCCCAATGCAGAACGTTGGCAACGATAGTAGCAGCAACGATACCGAGAACATTGAACCAGTTGACAACAGCTTCGTTGTGGGCGCCCTGGAATTTGCTCTTATTCTTGAAGAAGTCGAGGATAACGATGATGCCGATGGGGGGCAGTGCGCAGTTGAGGATGTTCAGGAAGCCGCAGAAGTTCCAGTACATCCAGATAGCAGCAGCAGTACCGACGAGGCCGGCAATCCATGTGGTGATCTTCATGCGGACGCCGGTGATGTTGGACAGAGCCAGACCGCCGGTGTACATGGCGTTGTTATTGGTGGTCCAGATGTTAGCACCCAGCACAACCAAAGCGGGAATGGCCAGACCCTGAGCGATCATGACGTAGAAGATATCGTCTGCACCGGTGAAAGCACCGCCGACAGCGCCGAAGCAGAACATCAGGGTGTTGCCCAGGAAGAAAGCGATAACGGTAGTCCAGACAGCGACCTTGCTGTTCTTGGCAAAACGGATAAAGTTAGGAGTGGCAGTACCGCCGGAGATAAAGGAGCCGATAACATAGCCGATACCGGTGAACAGGCTGATCTCGCCGGCAGACTGGCTGAAGATAGCGATCAGACCGCCGCCTTCAGCAGTAGCGGTTACCATGGAGTAAACGCCGAGGATAACGATAAGGGGAACAGAGACATAGGAAACGATCTCCAGAGCCTTCATGCCGGTAGCGGCAGTAGCGGTCATCAGAACGCCGGCAATGATGGTAAGAATCCATTCATTGATGCCGAGCAGCTCAGCAGCGGGGATGGAGAACATGGCAACGCCTACGCCGAACCAACCGATCTGGGTGAAGCCCAGAAGAGCGGAGGAGAGGTAGGAGCCCTTGGTACCGAAGGTACGACGGCACAGAAGGTCCATATTCAGACCGGTCTTGGAGCCGATGTACGCCAGGACGCCGCAGTATGCGGACAGGATAACGCCGCCGATGATGCAGGCCCAAACAAAGCCGGAAAGATCCAGCCCGTTGCCCAGCTTAGCGCCGACGCTCATGCTGGCAGAGAAGAAAGTAAAGCCCAGCATTACGAAGAACATGTTCCAAAAGCCTTTGCGGGCAGATTCAGGAACCGCTTCCAGTGAGTAGTCGCTATCTACGACTGCTTCTGCTGCTTTTGCAGCTTTGGTGTTTTCACTCATTGAAAAATACCTCCTCAAATAGTTACGGGATCATAAAATGTAACTGGTTTCATCCCGTGCAACAACAATATACCATAGATTTTTGGCTTTGTCCAGCCGATTTGCCTTGTTTATTTGACAAAATACGTGCTCTCAATTTGTTCAAATTGTAAAATTTCCGAAACTGCTTTCATTTCATTTCTGATTTTGTTATTATTCTATTTGAAAAGCTCCCTGTTTTATGCTACTATAAAAAAAGAAACTATTTACACCAGGGGAGTGAGAACACCTGAATATCAAAGAAGTCGCCCGAGCTGCAGGCGTTTCGGTTGCCACCGTCTCCCGTGTGCTGAACCACCCGGAGCAGGTGCAGCCGGAGACCAAAGAGCATATCCTTGAGGTGATGCAAAGCCTGAACTATCAGCCCAACTGGTTTGCCCGCGGGCTGAATTTCGGCAAGACCAGCACAATCGCCCTGCTGGTTCCCAATATTGAGAACCGGCGGTTTTTGAATATCATGACCGGCGTGGAAACGGTTGCCCTGAAAAAGCAGCACACCACGCTGCTGTGCAATACCCATGCCAGCGAAAAGCAGGAATCCGAGTATCTGAAGATGGTAACGGAACGCCAGGTAGACGGTGTGATACTGGTATCCTCGGTGCTGGAGCCCGCAGCAGCAAAGGATCTGCTGGGGCACACCCCGTGGGTGCACATCGGCAAATACCCCAGCGGCTGCGGAAACCTCTGCTTTATCAATTATGAAGAAGGCGCCTACCAGATGACAGCCCATCTGCTGCAGATGGGGCACGCCTCGGTACAGGTGCTGCTGGATGAAGTGCCCCTGGCAGAAATGGGCCAGGTGGCGGCGGGATATCAGCGTGCGATCCGTGAGCTGTGCCCGGCAGGTGAGCGTCCCGTGCTGTATGCGGCAGACAGTGTGCAGGGTGGCTACCTCATGGCGCAAAAGCTGCTGCAAGGCAGCAACCCGCCCCGTGCACTTCTGGCTTTCAGCGATGACCAGGCCTTTGGCATTATCAAAGCCGCGCAGGATCTGCAGGTCTCCATTTCGGAGCAGTTGGCGCTGGCCTGTCTGAAGGATTCCCCGGTCTGCTCGATCGTTTCGCCTGCGATTTCCAGCATGGAATTACCCTCCCGCCGTCTGGGAATGGTGGCAGCCCGTATGCTCTTTGACGCCATTGAGGACAGCGATGACCTCTACGGCCCGCAGGAGATCATCCTGCAGCCGCAGCTGAAGATCCGGCATTCCTGCGGCAACACAAAACCCATCTATGAGCTTTTTGGTTAACCCCGTTATCTAAAGAAATCAAGGAGGTAATTGAGCCATGTTTTTCGGTACGGATTATATGGGGCTTCGCCTGAAGAATCCTATTGTCGTCGCCGCGGGCCCGTGGTCCCGTGACGCGGCCTCTATCCAGCGTTCCATCGATGCCGGTGCGGCTGCCGTAGTGACCGAAACCATCACGATGGAATCCAACGCCAATCCAAGTCCCCGCCTTTACCTCAGCAGCAAGGATCAGCTTTTTAATACCACACTGTTTTCCGGGCTGCACCTGGAACAATGGGAGCAGGAATTTGAAGTGCTGAAGCGGGGCGACTGCAAGATCATCGCCAGCATCTGGGGGGCCTCCCCTTCGGAGATCTCCTACCTTGCAGCCAAAGTGGAGCGTATGGGCGTAGATGCCATTGAGGTAAGCCTTTCCGCTCCGCTGGGGACCCGTACCCAAACCGTCAGCAGCTACCCGCAGGAGACCTACGACTATATCCACTCAGTCGTGGAAGCCGTTGATATTCCCGTTTCGGTAAAGCTTTCGTATGAGGCGGTAAATGCGAACCGATTTATTCAGACATTGGTAAAGACCGGAATTGACGGCGTAACTGCCATTGATAGCCTGAAAGGACTGATGGGCGTTGATCTGGAACACCGCCGTACTCTGATGCCGACTTACGGCGGATACAGCGGAGAGCAGATCCGTCCCATTGCGCTGGCAACCACCGCAACGCTGAAGCAGCTGACCTGCTTCCCCATCTGCGGCTGCGGCGGTGTATACACCGCCGAAAATGCACTGGAATTTATTATGTTGGGGGCTCAGTGTGTTCAGCTTGCCTCCATCATTCAGCGGGAAGGTCATAAAGCGATCGAAGGGATCCTGCATGAGCTGGAGCAGTGGATCCAGCTGCATCACTGTGCTGATTTGCAGGAGATCTGCGGAGCTGCGCTTCGGACTCTGCAGCCCTTTGAAGACCTTCCGCCCCGGCCTCTTACCGCACATATCAACGATTCCTGTACTGCCTGCGGGGAGTGCCTTTCCGGCTGTCTGTATGATGCACTCCATCAGGAAGCCGGCAAGATCGTGGTGGATGCAGAGAAATGCTCGGGATGCGGCTTCTGTGCCGCCTCCTGCCCGAACAAGGGCATCCGTCTGGGTTGGTAAACATAGCAGTCTTTAAGAGGTTCTGCGACAGATTGCTTCTGTCGCAGACCATTTTATCGTTTTTTCGAGTTTTATCCCCACCGTAAAGACTGCATAAGACTGATGATGAGAAAAGAAGAGCCGCCTGCAGGCGGCTCTTCTTTATGCATATTACCGTATTATAGCACATGGACGGCACTTTCATCAAAGTGGACGAAGCACTGCTCCCCTGCCGTAAAAATGCGCTTATTCTTCGGGTTGTACTCGGTGAGCTTTACCAGCGTATTCCCTACACGGACATGGTAATTCTGATAGGATCCCATAAAGCAGGAAACCTCCACCCTACAGGGCAGCCCTTCTTTTTCGCTTAGTATGGCAGCTTCCGGGCGCAGGACAATGGTTGCCTCGCTGCCGATATCGGCATGGCGGGAATCCAGAACGCGGACAGGCTGACCCTCGATCTCCAGAACGGCGCTTTCGCCCTCCTGAGCGATCACTTTACCGCGCAGGAAGTTTGCTTCCCCGATGAAGCCCGCAACAAATTCCGAATTGGGATGGTAATAAATCTCCTGCGGAGTGCCGATCTGTGCTACAACGCCCTTGTTCATAATGATGATCTGATCGGAAAGCGCCATGGCTTCTGACTGATCATGTGTGACATAAACAGCAGTAATACCGACTTCCTGCTGGATGCGGCGGATCTCGGTGCGCATGGAAACACGCAGCTTGGCATCCAGGTTGGAAAGCGGCTCATCGAAGAGCAGCACGCTCGGTTCTACCACCAGCGCCCGTGCCAGCGCAACACGCTGCTGCTGTCCGCCCGAAAGCTGGTTGGTCATGCGGCCCTCCATACCCGTCAGCTCCACCAGATCAAGGATGTGCATGACCTTCTCGTGGATGACCTCCTTGGGGATGTGGCGCAGCTTGAGGCCGTAGGCAACATTATCATAGACATTGTAGTGCGGCAGCAAAGCATAGCTTTGGAATACCATGGCGGTATCACGCTTATTGGGGGTCAGCTCGTTGATGGCTTCATCCCCCAGATAGATCTCGCCCTCATCGGGGCTTTCAAAGCCTGCGATCATGCGCAGGGTGGTGGTCTTGCCGCAGCCGGAAGGCCCGAGCAGCGTTACAAAGCTGCCCGGCTCGATGTTCAGGCTGGTATCATGGACGGCATAGAAGTCCTTGCCGGTCTTGGGATCCTGATAGATCTTGGAAATATGCTCCAGACGGACGCCTTTTTTGATCTTCTCCATTATTCATTAACCTCCTTTATCTTTTTGCTGGTGCCAAAGCGGCTCATCAGGGTATTCATCAGCAGAACGGAGCCGTAGGTGATTATAATGAGGATGGTAGCAAAGGCACAGGCAATGCCGTAGCTGCCTTTTTCCGCAAACTCGTTGATCTGCACCGTGATAAGCAGGAACTGCGGAGTGACCAGCAGGATGATGGCGGAAATAGCGGTGATGCTGCGGACGAACGAAGTGACCAGACCGCTGAAGAAGGAATCCTTGATAAGCGGCAGCGTAACGGTGGTAAAGACCTTGCCGCTGCCGGCGCCCAGGTCGTAGGCGGATTCTTCAATGCTCTTATCGATCTGCCGCAGGGCGGAAATGCCGCTGCGGGTACCGGTGGGCAAGCTTCGCACAATAAAAACAATGATCAGCAAAAGCCCGGTGCCGTACAGCCCCTGCATTGCGCCCGTGCGGAAGATGCCGTTGGCGTAGCCTCGGATGTAGCCGACACCCAATACCGTACCGGGCACTGCCATGGCCAGCATGGAAACAAACTCGATAAAGCCTTTTGTCTTAAAGTTCTTTTTGACCACCAGATAGGAGATGATCATGGAAAGGATAGAGGTGAGCGGTGCGGCGATAAGCGATAGGATAAAGGAATCGCGGAACGCCTTGAGGCCATGATACTTCTCAAACACCTTGATAAACCATTTGAAGGTAAGGTGGAAATCGTAGCCCCAAGTATTGAAAAGTGCACCGAACGGAACACAGATGTACATCAGGATAACAAAGACCGCCACAGCGCAGCAGAAAATGCTGAGCGGGATGCGCACGCTGGCATCGGTGATGAGCATCCGCGCACGGCTGGCCTTGCCGGTAAGGGTGGCTGCGGTCTTGCGCTCCAGATAATACTTCTGCACAAGGAACATCACCAGCGTAATGCACAGCAGCACCACAGCCATCGCAGCGGCGCCCACCTTATCATAGGCTCCGGTGATCTGCAGGTAAATGGTGGTAGCCAGTGTATCATAGCTGCCGCCGATGATCATGGGGTTGGCAAAATCCGCAATGGATTCGATAAACGAAACAAGGAACGCATTGCCGATACCGGGCAGCAGCAGCGGCAGTGTGACGCTGGTAAATACCTTCCAGCGGGAGGCGCCCATATCGCGGGCGGCCTCCTCCAAAGAGGGATCGATATTTTTCAGCAGGCCTTTCAGCATCAGATAGCAGACCGGGAAAAAGGTGAGGGTCTGCACGATGGCAATGCCCCAGAAGCCGTAGACGCTGTTATCGTAAATATGCAGCAGGTAGCGGGTAATGATACCGGCCTTCCCGAACAGCATAATCATTGACAAAGATAGCACAAAGGGAGGTGAAACGACAGGCAGCATGGAAACCACCTTAAAAAGGCCGCCCATAAATCTGGTACGCACCTTGACATAGACCTCAACATAGGCAAAGAGGAGACCGATCAGCGCCGAAGCGATGCCGACCAGGAAGCCTACCTTGAGGGTATTGGTAATGGCGCGGCGGAAGGTGGGCATGGCAAAGATGCGTTGAAACACCGAAAAGGTAAGCCCGCCGCCCTCCGGGGAAACGAAGCTATCCACCAGCAGGATCGCCAGAGGATACAGGATGAACAAAGTAAGAAACGCAATAAGTACGACCACCGTTGTGACCGTAACAGGATCCGCAAAGAGTTTTTTGCGGTCCAGCGCTGCGCCTTGCCGGGTTGCCACAGAGATTCCTCCTTTCATCAAAAGGAAAGTGGATTAAGGGGAAGCCATCGGGAGAGCACTCTCCCCCAAGCCGGTTGAAACAAACGGCAAAGGGGACGGTGGCTCCAACCACCGTCCCCCATAAGTTTCACTGATTGGTTTTTTGAAAAGATGCTGCTTTACACAGATCAGGCGATCTGGAAGCGGCTCTCATCGCCGGTGTTCGCGCCGGCAGCAGCCAGAGCATTCATAACCTCTTCAACATAGGTCTTGATGTTGTTGGTAGCATCCTCGAAGTCATAATCAATGACGTTGGAGGGATCCAGACCGAAGTCGTAAGCGGCCTGAGGCTGCTTGGCGTTATCCAGCACCAGGAACTGATAGGAGCCGTTATCCTGAGCCAGGTTTACGCACTCGGGAGACAGAGCATACTCGATCCACAGCTTGGCAGCGTTGGTGTGAGCAGCGCCCTTGAACATAGCGGTAGCGCCGATCTCGCAGGTGGTACCGGAGGACGGGATGACCAGCTCGATGTTGGTGTAGCCGTTATCGAGGATCTGGGTGATGCCGTCATGCAGGAAGCCGATGCCGATGACGCACTCACCGGTGCCGACATTCTTGGAGGGGCCGGAGCCGGACTTGGTGTAAACTTCGATATTCTTATCGAGGTCAACCAGGAAGTTGATGCCTTCATCGTGGCCGTACTTCTGGATCATGGTATTGATGACCAGCTTGGCAGTACCGGCGGTATTGTAGTTGGAGAGCCAGATCAGGCCTTCATACTCGGGCTTGAGCAGGTCGGGGAAATCCTTGGGAGCTTCCAGACCCAGGCGGGTCAGCTCATCGGTGTTGACCATGAAGCCGAGGATGCCGGTGTAGATGCCATACCACATATTGTCGGCATGCTTATAAACGGATTTGCTGATGTGAGCGGCGTTGGTGGCCTCATAAGCCTCCAGGAAGCCCTCAGCTGCCAGAACGTTGTAGGGATCGGTGGTGCCGCCGAACCAGACATCGCCGGAGGGGCTGCCGTTCTCTTCTTCGATCTTGGCCTGAACCTCACCGGTGGAGAGGCGCTGGAACTCAACATCGATGCCGAACAGCTCTTCAAAGTGCTCGCAGGCTGCTGCCAGATACTCTTCCTCGCAGGAGCCGTAAACGACCAGCTTACCCTCTGCCTTTGCGGCAGCGATCAGATCTTCCATCCCGGCAAAGTACTCGGGATAGGTGGTCTCGCCGCCCTGGGGTTCGGTTTTGGTCTCGCCGCAGCCGACCATGAGTGCCAGAACCATCATCAGAGCAAGAACCAGAGACAGTACTTTTTTCATTTTCTTTTCCTCCTAAAAATGATTCCCTTATGAAAGGGTCGCCGCCGCATGGCGGCAGGAAAAAGGGACCAAAGGCCCTTTTGGAAATTATACTCCGTTTATTGTTTATTGTCAATTAGCACATTTTATTTTGGAATCGTATTGTATGATTTATTGATATTGCCTTACAACACTTTGCCCAAATCATTGTCAAAAAACAAACAAAATCCACCTATTTTCTGTCAGATGTGACAGAAAATAGGTGGATTTTTTGATAGTTATTGAGCCATATCCCGCAGCGAAGCGATCAGCTCCAGATCCGATGCGGTAAGGCGGACATTGGTCTGCATGGTCTTGCCCTCTGGGGTGGTGATCTTAAGATCAATTACGGTGCCGGCCTGCATGGGGGTATTTTGCACCGCCTGCAGAAATAACGGGAACTTAGGATGATTTTGCGTAAAGCTCTGCCACGCTCCCTTTAACCGGAATAATGCCGCCGGATTCATTTTTTGCTTCTCCCCTTTTTGTCTGCGCCTTGCGGCGTTTTTCCCGCCTGTATGGCGGCAGATCGTTTTTTGTTATGGGCACATCTGTCATCCGCTGCCGGGATTGCCCCGCCTGCCCGGCAGAACGTCAGACCGTCGGCGTGCCGCAATAAGGGCAGAACTTACCGC
>R24__coassemble_1175_pt1 | contig 14898 bp, 15 predicted proteins | sample R24__metabat2_low_PE_034 | metagenome-assembled genome bin R24
GTGCGGCTTTGCCCTGGTCATATTGCTTTTGTGCACCCTCGGCAGATAAAGTGCCGTGCCGATGGGGAAAACCAAGGCAGGCGGAAAAACGAATGGGCAGGGCGGCATGACGGCGACCCCACAAGCGTCGAGTTCTGCCGCAAGGTCGGGCAGGATGATGGATCCCGTTCTCCTTTCCGTGTGCTGATTGCCGCCTGTTTGCTGCCCAGACTGCCATCAGAAGTAAATAATCCGCATTTCGCACTCAGAGGCTCCCTTCGGGGAGCCTTTTTCACCACTCTGCGAGTTGACACTCCTATCCTCTTGCGGTAAAATAATGGCATACTATATTTATTAGGAGGAATCATTATGAGCAAAATTGAGAAAATCTACACCTTCCTGAAGGGCTGCAACGGCTTCTTCTTTGCTTCCTGCGATGGTGATAAGCCCCGTGTGCGCCCCTTTGGCTTCACGATGATCTTTGAAGATAAGCTCTACTTCGGTATGGGCACTCACAAGGAAAGTTACAAGCAGGTCAAGGCCAACCCCAATGTGGAGATCTGCGCCATGCATCCCACCGAGGGCGTGATCCGTGTGAAGGGTGTGGCGAACTTTGATCTTCGCCCCGAGGTACAGGCCAATATGTTTGAGGTTTCCCCTTTCCTGAAGACCATGTATAACGAAGAAACCGGCATGGTGCAGGCTACCTTCTACCTCACCGAGATCGATGCCGAGATCTGCAAGGATAATGTTTTTACAAAGATTGAAGATTGACAGAGCTGTGTATCCCCAAGGGCGGCGAGCCATCGCCGCCTTTTCTTTTTTACCGGGAAAAAGCCGTCTGTCGGGCTGATGCAGGCAGCTGTTCAGCAGCTCCATATCTGCAATTTGTAGAAATTGCAGGGGAAAAAGTACAAATCTGTTTATCATACAGCGACAATCACCGCGATATCATCCGAATTATAAGTACAACTTGCATTTTCCGGGCAAAAATTGCTTTTCTGTTCCGTCAAAATCCACAAATATGAATCATTTTGCCAGTCCGACTTGCAAAAAAAATATGCGGAAAAGGGGTTGCATTTTAAGACCGCACTGTTTATAATAGCAATAATATCTATAAGCGGTGGACACTTGTCCTACCGCAGGATACAATTCCACTAAGGAGGAAAAACAAATGAAAAAACTGTTCGCAATTTTACTGTGCGTTGTCATGGTTCTTTCTTTGGTCGCCTGCGGCGAGAATACCGAAGGCCCCAAGACTGACGACAACACCATCACCATCGGCATCTTTGAGCCGACCTCCGGCCAGAATGGCGCCGGCGGCAAAAAAGAGATCCTCGGCATGCAGTATGCCAATTCTCTTTACCCCACCGTCGTGATCGACGGCAAGGAGTACAAGATCGAGCTGACCTACGCCGATAATCAGTCCGATTCCGGTAAGGCCCCCACCGCTGCCCAGCAGCTTGTTTCCAAGGGTGTAACCGCTGTTCTCGGCACCTACGGTTCCAGCTGTGCCATTGCGGCAGGCCCCTACTTTGAAGAGGCCAAGATCCCTGCGATCGGCACCTCCTGCACCAACCCTCAGGTTACCCAGGGCAATGATTACTACTTCCGCGTTTGCTTTATCGATCCCTTCCAGAGCGTAGCGGATGCTCAGTTCGCTAAGAAGCAGGGCATCAACCGGGTCGCTGTTATCACTGAGGCCGGCGATGACTATTCCGCAGGTCTGGGCGCCTACTTTGTAAAGGCCTTCAAGGATCTGGGCGGTGAGGTCGTTGAACTCAGCTATCAGACCGGCGAGACTGACTTCTCCGGCACCATGACTACCCTGGCTGCCGATGGCATCGAAGCCATCTTTTCCCCCACCGCTATCGAGACTGCTCCCTTCATCATCAAGCAGGCTCGTGAGGCCGGCATCACCGGCTGCATCCTGGCCGCTGATACCTGGGATGACGTTTCCATCATCCAACGTGTAGTAGAAGCCGGTGCTTCTCTTGACGGTGTTTACCTCTCCACTTTCTTCATCGAGGGCGATGAGACCAACCCTGCTGCCAATGCTTTTGCCGAGGGCTTCAAGGCATGGCTGAAGGAAGATGCCGCTCGCCTCACTGATAACTCCGGCAGCGAGGAGATCTCCGCTGTTACTGCCTGCGGCTATGATGCTTACATGGCTGTTTACTATGCGCTGCAGGCTGCTCAGACCACCGATGGCGCTGCCCTGCGCGATGCCATTGCTGCTTTGGAAGTTCCCGGTCTGGTCACCGGCGATCTCTCCTTTGATGAGAATGGCGATGCGATCAAGGCATATGCCATCATCAAGACTCCGACCGAAGCCGGCTTTGTATTTGCTGATTCCGTTAAGATCGAGCGGTAATCCGTAAAAAACTGCAACAGCAAGATGTAATACTACAACTGCGTGGCGAGGGGGAGCTTTCGGGTTTTCCTCCTCGCTGCGCTTGCCGTTGTTTATAGCAGACGGCAGGGTGCGGCGTTCTTTGCGGGAGCTTTGACTCCCGATCAGTGAAAACTCCGGCAAAGGGAGCCGCAGCACCTTTTCCCCGACATATCATTTTTTATTTCGGAGGCAGTGTATATGCATGACTTCACCTTCTATGCTCAAATTTTCATCTCCGGCCTGACCATCGGCAGCCTGTATGCGCTTATCGCCATCGGCTACACCATGGTTTACGGGATCCTGCGTCTTATCAACTTTGCCCACGGCGATATGTTTATGGTTGCGGGCTTTATTATGATCTACACCACCGCATGGAGCAGCAGCTTCCTGGGTGCCGGCAGCATTGCGGTAGGTCTTTTCCTCACCCTCATCCTCACCGTTGTGCTGGGCGTGATGATAGAAAAGGTGGCCTACAAGCCATTGCGGTCTGCCCCGCGTATGTCGGTCATGATCTCTGCCATTGGCGTGAGCTACCTTTTGCAGAATCTGGCCACCTATGTTACCGGCGGTCTGGCGCAGGCTTACCCCAATATCCCGTGGCTGCGCGTGGAAGTCCGGCTGGGCAGCATCACTGTCAAGCGGCTGGCGATCCTCACCCCTGTGCTGACGATCCTGCTGGTGGTCGTATTGGTCATCCTCATCAAACATACCAAGATGGGCATGGCCATGCGTGCCGTCGCCAAGGATTTCGGTACCGCACAACTTATGGGCATCAAGATCGACCGGGTCATTTCCATCACCTTTGTGATCGGCTCCTTCCTTGCGGCAGTCGGCTCCATCCTGTATTTCAGCTATATCGGCCAGGTCAGCCCCACCATCGGCTCTATGCCCGGCCTTAAATCCTTTGTTGCCGCAGTATTCGGCGGCATTGGCTCGGTCCCCGGCGCTGTGATCGGCTCCTACATCATTGGCATTTGCGAGACCTTTATCAAATCCAATAACGATATTTCGATCTTCAGCAACGCATTTACATTCGTGCTGCTGATCGTCATCCTCCTCATCAAGCCCAACGGCCTGTTTGGAGAGAAACTGAAGGAGAAGGTGTGATAGGATGAAAAAGAAACGCAATCTGCTCTGCTCCCTCATTCTGGCGGCTTTGCTGCTGGCTTTGCTGCTCTACATTGACAATTCTTCGCTGAAAAGCTCTATGCTCTCCACCGTGCTGCAAAAGGGCGCAATCTATTCACTGCTGGTTGTCAGCATGAACCTGCTGAACGGCTTTACCGGCCTGTTCAGTCTGGGTCAGGCGGGCTTTATGCTGCTGGGCGCCTACACCTATGCTATCTTTACCATCCCTATGGAGCAGCGCATCAATGTTTATCAGTATTTTGATGGCGGTGTCATCCAGACGCAGCTTCCCATGCTGATTGCCCTGCTGCTTGCAGGCCTTGTGGCAGCGGCGTTTGCGGCCCTCATCGGCGCGCCGGTGCTACGCCTAAAGAGCGACTATCTGGCCATAGCCACCCTCGGCTTTGCCGAAATTCTTCGTGCTGTTATTCAGTGGGAGAAGTTGGGCCCGCTGACCAACGCTTCCAACATCCTGCGCAAATTTACCTCCTATAACTCCATTCTGTTCCCCTTTATCGTGGCGGGCATCAGCATCGCCATTATCGTTCTGCTCATCAACTCCACCTACGGGCGTGCTTTTAAAGCGATCCGTGAGGATGAGATCGCCGCAGAGGCCATGGGCATCAATCTGATGAAGCACAAGATGATCTCCTTCTGCACCAGCTCGTTTTTTGCGGGCATCGGCGGCGCTTTGCTTGCGATGTTCCAGTATAACGCTCACGCCAGAAACTTTACGACCGCTATGACCTATGAGATCCTTCTCATCGTTGTGATCGGCGGGATCGGCTCCATCACCGGTTCCATTCTGGGCTCCTTCCTGTATGTAGCCTGCAGCGAGTGGTGGCTGCGCTTTCTGGATAACCCTACCTTTATCGGCAGCTTTAAGGTCCCGCTGCTGGGCAATGGCTTCCGCATGGTCGTTTTCTCCGTTGTTATCATGGTCATCGTCTTGTTCTACCGGCAGGGGCTTATGGGAACAAGGGAATTCAGCTGGGACGGCATTTTCGGGTTCCCCCGGCGTCTGCGCTCCGGCTTGATAAAGATATTAGAACACAAAAAAGAGACAGTGAAAGGCGGTGCCGCACATGAGTAAATCCGTTCTTCGCCTGGAAAATGTGACGATGCAGTTCGGCGGCGTGGTAGCGGTAGATAACCTCTCCATGGAGGTGGACGAGGGCGAGATCGTCGCTTTGATCGGCCCCAACGGCGCCGGTAAGACCACCGCCTTCAACGTGGTGACCGGCGTTTACGCTCCCACCAACGGCGCCCTTTATCTGGATGAAAAGCCCTATCTGCGTGAGACGCCCACCGGCAAGGCGAAAAAGACCTATCTCGGCAGCGATGCGGAAAAGTTTGCCCATGAGCCGCCTCTGCGCAAGACTCCCGATCAGATTACCAGGATGGGCCTTGCCCGTACCTTCCAGAATATCCGCCTGTTCAGCAAGCTGAGCGTTTTTGAGAATGTTCTCATTGCCAAGCATATGCGTGCCAAGGGCAACTTCCTTTCCGCGACCTTCCGCCTCAACCATAAGGAAGAGGCCCGTATGCGCCGGGAATCGATGGAGCTTTTGGAGATCGTGGGCCTTGCCGACCTCAAGGATGAGATCGCCGACAACCTGCCCTACGGCCAGCAGCGCAAGCTGGAGATCGCCCGCGCACTGGCAACCGATCCCCGTCTGCTTATTCTGGATGAGCCTGCTGCCGGTATGAACCCGCAGGAAACCGAGGAACTGACCGCATTTATCCGTGAGATCCGTGACCGGTTTGGCCTTTCCATTCTGCTCATTGAGCATCACATGAACCTGGTCATGGATATTTCCGACCGGATCTATGTGCTGGAATTTGGTAAATTGATCGCTTCCGGTGTGCCGGAGGTCGTGCAGAACGACCCGAAGGTCATCGAGGCTTATTTGGGGGTGGACTTAGATGCTGAAGATTGATAATCTGCATGTCAGTTACGGCGGCATCAAGGCCGTTAAGGGCATCAGCTTTGAGGTGCCGGAAAAAAGCATCGTAACTTTGGTCGGTGCCAACGGTGCGGGTAAATCCACCACACTGCGCACCATTGCCGGTCAGGTAAAGGCGGAAAGCGGCAGCATCATCTATAACGGGGAAGAGATCCTGGGCAAGAGTCCTTCCGATATTGTAAAGCGCGGCATCACGCTGGTCCCGGAAGGTCGCCGGGTTTTCCCGGATATGACCGTTCTGGAAAACATGAAGATCGGCGCCTACCTGCGCAATGATGACCTTACCGATGATATCAACTGGTGCTACGACCTGTTCCCCCGCCTGAAAGAACGCCACTGGCAGCTTGCCGGTACCCTTTCCGGCGGCGAGCAGCAGATGCTGGCGGTGGCCCGTGCCCTGATGAGCCGCCCCAAGGTCATTATGATGGATGAGCCTTCGCTGGGCCTTGCCCCCATTATCGTCAAGGGTATTTTTGATATCATCAAGGAGATCCACCGTCAGGGCATGACCATCCTGCTGATCGAGCAGAACGCCAACATGGCGCTGCACACCGCCGATATGGGCTATGTGCTGGAAACCGGCAATGTCATTCTCTCCGGCCCCGGCCGTGAGCTGCTGGCAGACCCCGCTGTCCGTGCCGCCTACCTCGGCAAGTAATATACCGCCGTATCATCCTGCTTCAAACGCTCTTCCCGGCCTATCCGCCCGGAGGAGCGTTTTCCTTTTTCGGAGGGCATTGTGCTGCATTTTTGCGCTTTGCTTTTCCGGGAAAATATGCTATGATAAAATTGGAATATACTTGCCGGAGTGCAGGGGAGGAGGATGCCGCCGTGAAACAATGGAACCGGGAGCAATGGAGAACGGTCTTCCCGGCCAGCATCACCGATGCCATCACCACCGTCGGCATCCTGCTGTGCGCGCACTTGCTCTGCCTCTTTTTTGATATCTGGGGGTATGCCACTTCCACAGCACCGGTCATCTTTGTGCTGGCGGCCTTTCTCATTTCGATGCTCACAAGAGGGTACCTTTGGGGGTGTCTGGCATCGGTCTTTCTGGTGCTGCTGGTCAACTACGCCTTTACCGAGCCTTTTTACGAATTCAGCTTTACCGGGGTGGGTTACCCTGTCACCTTTGTTACCCTCTTTGCGGTTTCCATCCTCACCTGTATGCTCACCAGCCGTTCACGGGACCGCCAGCGCCTGCAGCTGGAAAACGAGAAGGAACGCACCCGTGCCAACCTGCTGCGTGCTGTTTCCCATGATATCCGTACGCCGCTGACCGCCATTTCCGGCGCCGTTTCCACGGTTCTGGAGCAGCAGGAAACGCTGCCGCAGCAAAAGCAGCAGCAGCTTCTTACCGATGCCTATAAGGAATCTCAGTGGCTCATCCACATGGTAGAGAATCTCCTCACCGTCACCAGGATCTACGGCGAGGGGGAGCAGGGAAGTATTGCAACCCAGCCGGAGGCTGCGGAAGAGGTCATGGCAGGTGCGGCTGCCAAGTTCCGGCGGCGCTTTTCCGGGATACCGGTCAGCGTTTCTGCACCGGCGGAGCTTTTACTGGTACCGATGGATGCGACCCTGATCGAGCAGGTCCTTATCAACCTGCTGGAGAATGCCGCCCTGCACGGAGGAAGTGTTACGCAGATCGGTCTTTCTGTGCGCAGGCAGGGCAGCGTGGCTGTATTCACCGTGCAGGATAATGGGATGGGGATCGCTCCGGATCGCCTGCCGCATCTCTTTGACAGCTATCAAAACCGTACAGAGAATCGGCAACCCGATAAAAAGCGCAGCATGGGCATTGGATTATCCGTATGCAAAACCATTGTAGAAGCACACGGCGGCCGCATTACGGGAGAAAACATCCCCGGCGGTGCCCGTTTCTGCGTAATATTACCACTGGAAAGCGAGGAGCAATGATGAGCCGCATTTTAATTGTGGAAGATGAGTTTTCCATCAGCAACTTTATCGTAACGGTGCTGCAGAGTGATGGCCATACTGCAGAAGTGGCCACCAGCGCAGCGCAGACCAGAGCAGCGCTGCAGCGCGAGGCTTTTGATGTGCTGCTCCTGGATCTGGGCTTGCCGGATGCAGATGGGTTGGTATTGCTGGGTGAGATCCGCCGCGGCTACCCACTGCCCGTTATTGTGGTATCTGCCCGCACGCAGGAGGAAGATAAGGTGGCGGCATTGGATGCCGGTGCGGATGACTATATTACAAAGCCTTTTGGGTCCTCCGAGCTGCTGGCACGCATCCGTGCGGCACTGCGCCATGCGGCTCCCGCAGCCCGGCAGGCAGATCGTTACAGCGCAGATGGCCTCATCATTGATTATGATAAACGTCTTGTTCTTCTGGATGGGGAACAGGTACACCTTACGGTCAATGAGTACCGTTTGGTAGAGCTTCTCAGCCGCAATGCCGGGCGAGTGCTAACCTATGATAACATCTCCCGCAGTATGTGGGGCGATACCGCCCATGGCAATAATCAGCTTTTGCGGGTCAATATGGCCAATATCCGGCGCAAGCTGGAAAAGAACCCCGCCGAGCCGCGCTATATCACTACCGAGGTTGGCATCGGCTACCGGATGCGGGAAAAAGAATGACCAACGGGGATGCCCCGAAGCGCTAAAAGGAAAAACGCCCCGACAGAGCGATCTGCTGCCGTGGGCAGGAGGTTATTCCTGAAATGAGAAGTTGGAAGGGCATAAGCCATTCCAGCTTTTTACAATATGCAAATTTTGCAGCGACGTCATAGCGCCAAAAAGAAAAAACGCCCTTCGGCGTTTTTCTTTTATGGTTATGGTGCCGGTGGCGGGGGTCGAACCCGCACGGTGTTGCCACCGACGGATTTTGAGTCCGTTACGTCTGCCAATTCCATCACACCGGCCGGTATGCAAGAATCATTATACAGGATGCTGTTGACGATTGCAAGGAAAAACTATCTGCCTGCGGTAAATTCTCTCTCTGCCTGCTGCAGCATGGGTAAAAGCTGCTCCCGGGCCCATGCACCTGCAGCGGTGACACCCCAGTAAAGCAGACGCCCCTTTGCCGGCAGTGCGGTCACATCCGTCAGCAATGCGCTGCCCCATTCTGCATAGGGGAGAGTGCCTTCCCGCCCTAAAATGCTGTATTCCAGCCGACCTTCAGCCGCCCGAAAGGCCGCAACAGGTTGTCCGTTATGCGTATCCATCGCCATTCGGTCAGAAATGAGCGCCGCACAATAGCCGCCTGCTGCCAGCACCAGCGCCAGCATCACTCCTGCCAAAAAGCTTCTTTTCCGGCTGTTCCTTCGCTTCTTCATCTCTTTTTAAATCCTTTCTGTGGCCGCGCGGGTGACCGCGGCGGAGCCGCACGCGGGCTTCGCCCGCGGCCCCGCGCCGGCGGCGCGGGGCTTTCCCCTGCGGCGAATGGCGGCTCCGCCGCTCACTCGCCCTGCAGCACCGCTGCTATGATCGGTGCAATCAATGCCGCAGTATATTGCGCCTCCTCCAGAGTATTCCCGTTCGTACCGAATTCTAACAGAAGAGCACCGTCGGAACAGGCATAATTATAGGAGCGGCTGCAAAAAAATACAGGACGCATCAAATTAGGATAGACGCTGTTAATGCGGTCGGTCAGTTCTACCGCAAAACGAAAATTTTCCCGCCACTTCGGGATATTCAGTGTTCCGTCATCGTAGGGTGCTATGATCATCAGCTGCGCCGCTTTTTTGCCCTCCACCATGGCAGTGGTCTTGGCGATGGAGGTATCACTGTAAACGATCCCGTCACGGTGGATATCCAGCAAAATCCGCAGATCACGGTACTCTGCCTGATAGTTTTTTATCATCTCAGTGCTGCGCAGATACGCCCCCGTGTAGGTCGGATTGTCGTGCTGCGTGTCATCGTGCAGCACGGCAACGCCGCACGCCTCCAGCCCTGCTGCCAGCACATCTCCCACCGCCACCATGTTGTTGGCGTTATCATCATCCCGCCAATTATTGCGTGTGTCAAAAAAATCGCTGTCATACGGCTCAAAGCTTTCGGTGGCATGGGTATGGAAAAGAAGCACCTGCGGCTGAGCACTCTTCCTGTTCAGCCGAACTTTACAGGGCGATTCCAATACCGTCTCGATCTGCGTATTGGTCAGCTTGGTGTAGTTGCGGATATATGCCTCGCCCCACCGGCAGTAAGCCGGGGAGCTATCCCCCGTCATGGTCAACTCACTGATGGTGCCCCGGTATTCCTCCGGCACCTCCGGGATCTCGACCGGGTCCTCGGAGATGGGTTCCTGCGGCGTTTGGGGAATTTGCGGATCTTCCGGCGTCGGGTCCGGTTCCTCTGTCAGCGTGCCGGCGTAGCGGTCCCGCAGCGTTTCCAAAGCGCCTGTGGGCATATCCAGCATGGTGGTAAAAAGCACTGCCCGGTCCAAAAGCCAGCCTAACGCCGGAGAAAGCTGCCGGCCGCTCAGCAGGAACAGCGCCACGGCAGCTGCGGCGATCAGCGAGCGCGGCCATCGGGCAGAGGAATTTCTCTTCACGGGTCTCGTCCTTCCTTTTTTCGGAGTCTGTGTTATCAATGTATGCATCTTGTCCCGAAAAAATAATTGATGACAGACGCTTTGGGAACCGCTATAATAGAGGATAGAAAAAGATGCTGCCTGCCCCAAAAGGAGGGAATGCCCATGCTGTCTGATATTGAGATCGCCCAGTCTGTGCCCATGAAGCCCATCACCGAGATCGCCGCATCGCTCGGCATCCCGGAAGAAGCGGTAGAGCCCTACGGCCGCTATAAGGCCAAGCTTTCGGAGGAATTTCTCCGCAGTGCCGCGGCAAGGCCGCTGGGCAAGCTGATCCTTGTTACCGCCATCAATCCCACCCCGGCAGGTGAGGGCAAAACCACCACCACCATCGGGCTGGGTCAGGCGATGGCACGCCTTGGCAAGAAGGCGGTGATTGCACTGCGGGAGCCATCCCTCGGCCCTGTATTCGGGTTAAAAGGCGGCGCAACGGGCGGCGGTTACGCACAGGTCGTGCCGATGGAGGAGATCAATCTCCACTTCACCGGGGATATCCACGCCGTCACGGCAGCCAATAATCTCCTCTCTGCACTGATTGACAATCATCTGCATCAGGGCAACGAGCTGGGGCTGGATCCCGAACGGATCACCTTCCGCCGCTGCATGGATATGAACGACCGTGCTCTGCGCCACATTCTGGTGGGGCAGGGCAAAAAGGCCGATGGTGTTCCCCGTGCCGATGGCTTCCAGATCAGCGTCGCCAGCGAGGTGATGGCAATCCTGTGCCTTGCATCGGATATTACCGATCTGCAAAGACGGCTGGGGAATATTCTGATCGGTTATACAACGGCAGGGGAGCCGGTCTATGCCCGCCAGCTTCATGCCGAGGGCGCCATGGCTGCTTTGCTGGCAGATGCGCTGCGCCCCAACCTCGTTCAGACGCTGGAGCATACCCCTTGTTTGATGCACGGGGGCCCCTTTGCCAATATTGCCCATGGCTGCAATTCGGTGCGTGCCACAAAGCTGGCGCTGCAGCTCGGCGATTACGCCATCACCGAGGCGGGCTTCGGCAGTGACCTCGGCGCCGAGAAATTTATGGATATCAAATGCCCTGCAGCAGGGATCGCCCCTGCAACAGTGGTGCTGGTCGCTACGGTCCGTGCACTGAAATATAACGGCGGGGTCGAGAAGGAGATGCTTTCCCACCCGGATGCCGCCGCTGTTGCCCGGGGGCTCTGCAATCTCGAGGCGCATATGGATAATCTTCGTCAATATGGTGTACCGGTCGTGGTAGCAGTCAACCGCTTTGCCACCGATACCCCGGAGGAGCTGGCGCTCATAGAGGATGTGTGCCGTGCCCATAGCGCAAGATTTGCCGAAAGTGAGGTCTTTCTGCATGGCGGTGCCGGCGGAGAGACTCTGGCACGGGAGGTACTGGCTGCCTGTGAAGAACCGAGCCATTTTGCACCGCTCTGCACCCCTGCCATGACCCTGCGGGAAAAGATCGAGGCGATTGCAAAGCAGGTTTATGGTGCCGGGTCGGTGGAGTACACCGAAAAAGCAAAAGCCGATTTTGCCGAGATGGAGCGTCTGGGCCTTTCCCACGCGCCGGTCTGCATTGCCAAGACGCAATATTCCCTCAGCGATGATGCCAGGGCGCTGGGTCGCCCGCAGGGCTTTCCCCTGCATGTGCGGGAGCTTACCGCCAGCTGCGGTGCAGGATTTGCGGTAGCCCTTACAGGCAGCGTGCTTACCATGCCGGGCTTACCGAAGACCCCGGCAGCCGAAGTGATCGGTGTAACCCCGGAGGGTAGAATTACGGGGTTATTCTGAGCCGTGCCTTAATAGATTGGGATAGAACCATACAATGGAAAAGCGTGCCCATCATGGAAAGGGTGGCTCTAATGATTTATCACGGTCGAAACGGCGGGTCTTGTTTTGCCGTAGTTTGCAAAATCCCGAGGAACAAAAAAGCTTTCCTGCAGTCTATGCTTTACTGCAAGAAAACCCCTTGCAGTTCGCCTTACGCCGAATCATCAGATGCGCTCTAAAAAGAGAGCAGCTTCTTGACAGAATACCGGAAATTTCATAAACTGAAACACGATAGAAACAACGGCTTTTCTTTTTGGGGCCTGATACGGAGGAACAAAATGAGAGTGAAAAAGGGAATTGTACTGCCTCTGGCTGTTATGATGCTGGTGATGCTTGCTGCGTGCGGGGAAAACAAAAATGCTTCTTTTACCCGCGGCATCTGGAGTGGCAGCCACTATCAAAACGAATTTATGACACTCGGTCTTGGTCTGCCGGAGGGATGGCATGCTGCCTCTGATGAAGAGATCGCCGAGGCAATGGGGATCGCTGCCGAGCAGGTCTCCGGCGGTAAGTTCCGCACAGAAGATCTGGAGGGACAGACTGTTTACGATGCAATGGTGCAGGATGCGGAAAACGAAACCGGGACAAGCATCATCATCATGGCAGAAAACCTGACTCTTTCTGCCGGGGGTAGCGAATACGATGAAAAGGCCTATGCTGATACTGCCGCAGAGCGCCTTTTGGCACAGGGAATCGGATACGAGATCGGAGAGAGCAGTGCTGTTGCCTTTGCGGGGAAGGAATACTATGCCATGGATGCTTCGCTTTATGACGGCAGGATGCATCAATGCTATCTGTTCTGCAAGGAGGGAAAATATATGACTACGGTCATTATTTCCTACCTGCCCGACCTGATGCCGCTCGATTCGATTTTTGGAATGTTCAGTGCAGTAGAATAATCAGACCACTTGGCTGCTTCCGCCCGGGGGCAGCCTTTTTGTAGGGGCGAGGCAGCGGCGGGGCCCCCCCCCGGGGTAGCCCCCGGGCCCCCCCCCGCGGGGCGGGGGGGGGGTTGCCCCCGCGGGGCATATGGGGGCCCCCGCCGCTCCGGCGTACTGCCGCATCATAAGTCGCCGGCAAAATGCTTTCCTCTCAATTTTTGCTTCGGCTGCCCTTTTCAAATATGGCTTTGGATGATATAATAATAAGTTGAAAAATTATGGTTGCGCTGCACAGAAAGGAGGCTGCCATATGCGCCGGATATTTCACGCTGTTTTCCATCGGGTCGATACCGTTATCCTGCTACTTACGGTTGGCCTTTCCGCATTCAGCGTATTGCTGCTGCTCGGCATCCGCGATATGGGCGTTATCGGTATGCGCACCGTACTGATGCAGGTCGTTGCCGCAGGGCTGGGTCTTCTCGGTGCCTTGCTGCTGGCGCACCTCGATTACGAGCACCTCGGGAGCTGGTGGAAATTTTATACGGCCGCTACGGTGCTGCTTATGCTGCTCACCTTTACCCCTTTGGGACAGTCCCGCGCGGGCTCGGAAGAAACCAACCGCAGCTGGCTTAATTTCGGATCGTTTACCGTTCAACCCGCGGAATTCCTCAAAATTGCTTTTATCCTCTCGCTGGCCTATCATCTTTATAAGGTACAGGGCAGGCTGGATGATACCAAAGTGCTGCTGCGGGTTGCGGTGCATGCTATTTTCCCGGTTCTGCTCATCCTCGCCCAGAAGGATTGGGGCGTTGCATCCGTTATGCTTATCATCGTGGTAGTCATGGTCATCATGGCCGGCCTTCCCCGCCGCTGGATTATTGTCGGTGCAGCCGGTTTTGCCGCATTTGTACCGCTGGCGTGGTTTTTTCTGTTGGACGAATATCAAAAGGTACGCTTCCTCCTGCTCAAGGATCCCGAGCCGTATGCCCTTACCAGAGCGTACCAGCAGCTGCAAGGGCGCATCTCCTTTGGATCGGGCCAGCTCTTCGGCATAGGGATCTTTTCGGGCCGGCACCGGTATGTGCCGGATATGTACAACGATATGATTTTTACCTTTATCGGGGAGTCGCTCGGCTTTATCGGTGCGATGCTGGTGATCATTGCCTATATCGTGCTGCTGGCGCGGATTCTGTATATCGGGCTGCATTGCTCCAACTCCATGGGAAGGCTCATCTGCACCGGTGTTTTTGCCATGCTGTTCGCCCAGATCGCCATCAACATCGGGATGTGCCTGATGGTCAGTCCCTCAGTGGGCGTTACGCTGCCGCTGCTTTCCGCCGGCGGAAGCTCCACGCTTTCGGCTTATGCCGGCCTTGGGTTGGTACTCTCTGTGCGCTACAACGAAAAAGGCAATATGTTTACAGAGTAACAGGAGGACCTTGTTGTTATGGAGAATAAACGCTTTATCACTGTTATGCGGCAGGGGAACGGTTTTACCGATTACTACAAAGAGGTTATTGATACCGAGACAGGGGTACATTATTTTTGCTGGAAAAACGGCTATGCCGGCGGCATCACACCGCTGCTGGATGCCGGAGGGAAGCCTGTCATCACCTCCCGCAGCACAGCACACGAATAAGGAGCCATCATGACCCTTACCTTTACTACTCATTCCCCGGGGGAAACAAAAGCATTGGCAGAACGTTTGGCACACCTGCTCTCCCTGGGCGATGTACTGGCTTATACCGGCCCGATGGGCGCCGGAAAAACGACCTTTACGGCCGGCCTTGCCAAGGGCCTCGGCAGCACCGATTGGGTTTCCAGCCCTACTTTTGCGCTGGTGCAGGAATACCGCGGCACCGTGCCGCTGTGTCATTTTGACCTCTACCGCATCGCCGGCCCGGATGACCTCTACGCCACCGGTTTTTTCGATTATCTCGATGGCACCCGTATCCTTGCCGTAGAGTGGAGCGAGCGCATCCCGGAGGCGCTGCCGGAGGACTGCTGGCACATTGATCTGCAGCCGCTGGAGGGAGATTCCCGCCGCATTACCATCACAGGCGATGACCGCCTGGCAGCCTTATACTGACGCCCTGCCCGGCGAAGGGCGGCGAAGCCGCCTTCCGCCTTCGGCGGAAGCTGCAAGCGTCGCTTGCAGATACGGGCTTCGCCCGTATGC
>R24__coassemble_1349_pt1 | contig 13218 bp, 9 predicted proteins | sample R24__metabat2_low_PE_034 | metagenome-assembled genome bin R24
GCCCTCGGAGGCAGCCTTAACGGCAGCGCAGATCTCCTCGTAGGTGGTGGGGCGGGCAAGAGAGCAGGTCAGATCGACCACGGAAACATCCAGCGTGGGAACGCGGAAGCTCATGCCGGTCAGCTTGCCCTTCAGCTCGGGGATGACCAGAGCACAGGCCTTGGCAGCGCCGGTGGAGGAGGGGATGATATTGCCCGCCGCCGCACGGCCGCCGCGCCAATCCTTCTTGGAGGGGCCGTCAACGGTCTTCTGGGTGCCGGTGGTGGAATGAACGGTGGTCATAAGACCTTCCACGATGCCGAAGTTATCATTGATGACCTTGGTAAGGGGGGCAAGGCAGTTGGTGGTGCAGGAGGCATTGGAAACGACCTTCATATCCTTGGTATAGGTCTTTTCGTTAACGCCCATAACGAAGGTGGGGGTATCCTTATCCTTGGCAGGGGCAGAGATGATGACCTTCTTGGCGCCGCTTTGCAGATGAGCCTGGCATTTCTCCGTAGTGGTAAAAACGCCGGTGGATTCCACGACATAATCAACGCCTGCTTCGCCCCAGGGGATCTGGGCAGGATCCATCAGGTCATAGACCTCGATGGCGTGGCCATTAACGGTGAACTTACCATCCTTGATCTCGGCGGTACCCTCAAACTTGCCGTGGATAGTATCGAACTTCGTCATGTAGACCATATAGTCGCGGTCGATCGCAGGATCGTTGATCGCAACGACCTCGAATTTATCGGGCTGTGCCATTGCAGCGCGGAACACCAGTCTGCCGATGCGGCCGAAGCCGTTAATGCCGATTTTGATTGCCATAATAAAACTCTCCTTTGTAAAAATATCGTTTGGTTTGCCTCTTTGTCTATTTTATAACAATTTCGCAGGGAGTGCAATAGATTTTTGCCCTGCCATCCCATAAAATATACCTGAAATTCCACTTTTTTGCAAGAGTGCCCCAAAAACAGCGCCATATAATAGAAAGGCATATCTTTTTTGCAAAATGCTGTGGACAGTACTGGTAAAATATGATAAACTCGTTTTGACGAAAAATGTCGAAAAAAAGGAGGGCACTGCCATGGCTGAAGAACACCTGGGTCTGGAATGGAACGCCCCCATAGCGCTTTCCGCCGCACTGCGGGCACCGCTTACCGACCTGTTTAGCCGGATCAGCGCCATCGAGCAGGTAAACGACACCCTGATGCCGCTGGTACGCCAGCAGCTGGAGGGCGTTCTCTGTGATGCCTATCATATTCTGCGCACTGCAGAAAGCCTGACTTTGGCGGAAGAGTACACCCTGACCGAGCAGAACAGTGCCGTTTTCCCGCTGTGGGGGGAGCTGTGCCTCTGCATGGAATCCGCCCGCTCGCTGCTGGGGAGCGTCGGCCGCCGGTTGGAATACGACTTCCCCTCTGATGAGGTCTCTGTCCACGGGGATGCCCGTGCGCTTACCACCGTTCTGCTGCATCTGGTGGCCAATGCACTGACTGCCTCTGCGGCAGAGGAGGCGGTGACCGTGCGCGGTCAGGTGCTGGATCGCAACGCCATCATCACCGTTGCCGACCGGGGGCATGGCGTGCCCCCCGAGCACCAGACTGCCGTTTTTACCCCCTACTTTTCCATGGATGCCGATGGTCTGCCGCTGCAGACCCCCGGGTTGGGGCTGACTGCCGCACGCCGGGTATTGGAGGCGCACGGCGGCTCCATCCGTATGGTCAGCAGCAAAGACGGCACCGAGGTCATCTGTTCCCTGCCCCTGCTGCAGGAGGATATTGCTCCCACACTGCGTGCCGCCGCTCCCCTCTATCTGGAGGATCGCTTTTCCCCCATTTATACCGTTCTGTGCGGCTTTTTGCCGCCGCCCTGGCCTTACCGCAAAGACTGAAAGAGAAACAGCAAGCTCCCGCCCCAAAGCGGGAGCTTTTTTGGGGGCCTCTTACTATTCATCACGGTCGAAGCTGCGGATCCCGCTTCCGGCACAGCTTGCAAAAAACCTCGGAAACACAAAGCATTTCCCTGCGGTTTTGTTTCATCGGGCGAGATCATCCCCCGCAGTTCAGCCGGCGCCGAAGCATCAGAGATGTCATTATATCAAAAGCTTTTCCGTCTGTTTTGTTTGGCCCTTTGCGAATGGCAAAAGCAAAAGCCGGAGAAGTGCCTTGCACTTCTCCGGCGGGGAAAACGAATGATCTGTTATTCGGTCACTTTTTCTTTCTCTTTCGCGGGAGCATGATAGAAAATGCGGCCGACTGCCATTACGATGGCAAAGAAGATCAGGAAACCGACACACTGCTGCATTCCCTTGCCGACCCAGCAGCAATACACCATGAATACGCAGCACAGAAGGCCGAGGCTGGGCAGAACATAACGCTTGATGGGGCCGAAATCGGTGGCCTTGCGCATCAGACCGACCATCATGGGGATGTACATGAGGTACAGGCAAACGATGCCGATCTCATCAGGCTCCCATGCGATCCACTGGATATTGTGCAGCCCGCCGAACAGATCGGGGCCCTGCATCCACAGAATAGACTGCCATGCATACCAGAAGCCCGCAGCCATCATGCCGAAGAGAGAGGATTTGATGGCAAAGTTGTTCTGATGATCCAGATCGCCGAAGAACTTGGGATTGGGGCCGAGCCCGCGGCAGCTGATGGAATACAGGCTGCGGCAGGAGCTCATGATAAGGCCGTTCATGGTGCCGAGGCAGCTGATGGTGATAAAGACATACACCAGCGTGCCGACAACATTACCGAACAGCTTGGAGAAAGCGATCTTGGGGAGAGTCTCGCCCAAAGGCCAGGTACCGATGATGGTATTGACATCACCGACGGAGCTCATGGCAAAGATGTACAGGGCATAGATCACGATGCAGACCAATGCGCCGCTGATAAGGGCGATGGGCAGGTTGCGCTTGGCATCCTTCAGCTCGGCATTGATGGAGGTAGCAAGGATCCAGCCCTCATAGGCAAAGGCGAATGCTACAATGGCATTAAAGAAACCGCCGGCAACGGGGGTATAAGCTGCCGTGTTGACATAATCCAGAACAGCCTGCGTGCTGCCGTTGGCAAGGCCGGCAATGGTGCCGACGATACCCATGATAATCAGGGGGATCAGCTTGATCACCGTCATGCTGACCTGCAGCTTGCCTGCCAGCTTAGGCGAAATGGCATTGATGCCGTAGCCGAAGATCAAAAATGCTGCACCAAGGCCAATCGCTTCCGCGCTGACGGCACCGGTGGCAAAGTTGAATGCCTGAATGCCGAAAAGCGAGCAGCACATCATAGAGGAAAAGAAAGCCAGCATGGCGGAAAGGGTAGGGGTATAAATGGTAGTCATGAACCAGCCGACATAATAAGCGTACTTGGAACCAAGGGCAACCTCCGCGTAATCGACCAGACCGTTGACCTTCTCATACTTGGAACCGAGCTCTGCAAAGACAAGGGAGCAGATAATGCAGATGAGGCCGACTACGCCAACCACCAGAACTGCCTGCGCCATGTTGCCGCCGGTAAGGCTGAGGACCTTACCGCCTTTGATAAAAACGCCGGAGCCGATCACGATGCCGATGACCATGGCAATGGCAGTGGGAAGACCGTAGCGTTTTTCCATTTTGTTCTCCATAAACGAAACCTCTTTTCTTTCTGTCACGATTTATCAGCAAAGCACTACTCCGGCGCTATACTGGATCCGACAAAATGATTATTACTATTTTAATGATTTATAGAATTTTGTCAACAAGGATGTATCGGTTTTTTTAAATCAAAGCCCGTTTTTTTATGAATTGTTTTTGATTGGCGAACAATTTTGCCTGAAAACTGTTTTGATTGTATGCGCTTCTGCGATTTGAAGTGCAAAATCGAAATCCGATAAAAATAACTGATCAAAAAGCAGTTTGCAATTCAATCTATTTATCGTTTCTGAATGCCGCAGTCATATCGAGCCTCAAAAGAATAAGTGCAGGCAACTATGCCGGCCCTGTGAAAAACGATTGACATTCCTTCAAAACAGCGTAAGATATAGGGGTGCGCATTTTTGCAAATCCATGCGCGGAAAAGGAGCTTTTATCCCTTATGACAACAAAAGCTCACGCCCTGCGGCATTCTCCGGTGCCCTCCCACGGGGGACTGCCCACACGGGTCTCTGCCTTTCTTAAAAAGAATATTGTCCTGTGCATCGCAGCGGCACTGGCTGCTTTTACCTCCGTCATCGTTCCGCCCGATGCGGCGTGGCTCGGTTACTTTGACTGCAAAACGCTTACCTGCCTTTTTGCAACCCTTGCCGTAATCTGTGCCCTCAAGGATATTCACTTCTTTACTGTATTAGCCGAAAAGCTGGTGCAGATAGCAGGCAATACCCGCAGCGCCATCCTGATGCTGGTAGCTATCACCTATTTCGGCTCGATGCTGCTTGCCAACGATATGGCGCTGCTCACCTTTCTTCCGTTGGGGTATTATGCGCTTTCTTCCACCGGTAAGGAGCGTTACATGGCCTTCACCTTCATCATGCAGAACATTGCCGCCAATCTCGGCGGGATGGTGACGCCCTTTGGCAATCCGCAGAACCTGTTTCTTTACGAAAAATTCCACATCCCCACCGGGGAATTCACCCGCATCATGCTGCCGCCCTTTCTCTTTGCGGCGGTACTCATCGCAGTGTGCTGCCTGTGTGTTAAAAAAGAGCCGATGACCGTTTGCGGCAGGGCACATGAGCCGCTGCCGCACGGGCGGACGGTACTGTATCTTGTGCTGTTTGCCTTTGCCATCCTGCTGGTGTTCCGGCTGGTGCCGTATTACTGGGGGCTTATCCTCATCCCGGCGGTGCTTCTGGTTACTGACCGCCATGCCCTTGTGCAGGTGGATTACGGCCTGCTTTTCACCTTTGTGGCGTTTTTTATCTTTGCGGGCAATATGGGGCGTATCGGCTGGGTACGGGGCTTTTTCTCCGGAATTCTGGAGTGGAACACCCTGCTGGCATCGGTGCTTTCCTGCCAGTGCATCAGCAATGTGCCCAGTGCCATTCTGCTTTCGCAGTTCACAGACAATTACCCTGCCTTGCTGCTGGGCGTCAATATCGGCGGCACCGGAACGCTCATCGCCTCCCTCGCCAGCCTGATCACCTTCCGGGAATACACCTCCCATTATGCACAGCAGACCGGCCGGTATCTTGCTCTTTTTTCGGCTTTCAACTTTGGCTTTCTGGCATTACTGGTCGGCTTCTGCTCCCTGTACTTTGGGATATAATCCAAAACGATAAAAACCGGCCCGTTACGGTCTCTCCCGGCGGAGAGTTTGCGTAATGGGTCGGTTTTATTTTATCAGGTTTTGTTTTATCAGGTTTTTTTCTGCCCGGCGGCTTCTTCGCCGCGCAGCAGGGCTTCTGCCAGCGTACCGAAGCGGCCGCCGTCAAGGCCTTGCAGCACCGTGCCGATCTCGTGGGCGATGCGGTCCACCTCGCTGCCGAATTCCCGTGCTGACATCCGCAGCACCCCCGCACGCAGGGCAGAAAGCTGGATGAGGCCATCGGATGTGACCACACGCACCTGTTCGTTTTTGCCGATGCGTGCCGTCATTTTTTCGATATAAAGGTCAGCGGTTTCATTCTCACGGGTATAAACTACGTGCAATCCGTGAAAATCAAATTGCTTACCGCTGCCGCCTGCCACACGGTAGGCATCAAAAACGACCGTCGTATCGCAATGGGTATAAGCCGCATAGTTGCTGAGGATATGCAATAGCTGCCCACGGGCGGCATCCAGATCGAGGGCAGCCAATGCCGCCAGTTCCTCCCATGCGTAAATAACATTGTAGCCATCCACGATCAGCATCTTGGGCGGTGCCGCTGCCGGGGCATAGGCCGCTTCGGTAATGGGTTGGGCGGCAGGAGCGCGGTAGAGCGGACGCTTTTCCTCCCCCATCGCCCTGCGAATGATCTCACGCAGCTCCTCGTCATCCACACGCAGGCTGCGGCGGGGTGCCGATACCGGCATCTCTCGTTTCAGGCAGCCCGGCAGGTGCATGTAGGCGGGTACTTCCTCCCATGGGATACTGTGCCCGCTGCCATGGATGCAGAAAACGGAATCGGCAGGGTTTTCCCGGTCGGCAGAGGCATCATAACCCGCGGCGGCAATGACCTCCTCGGCGTTATGGCAGAGATCGTAGCCTGCAGGCTCGCATTGCAGGCGGCCCTCGCCATGGGTATAGGATGCCACCTCGGCGGCGTAATCATTCATGGTGATCACGGGTGCCCTCCCCCGCAGCAGGGTACGGCTGCCCAAGGCTTCCGGATCGCTGTGGGTGCCATAGCGGGCACGGATATCGGTGATGGCACGGCCGATCTGCTCCGGGGGCACCTCCAGCCGGAAGCGGCAGTAGGGCTCCAGCAGGATGCTTTCAGCCTGCATCAGCCCCTGCCGCACGGCACGGTAGGTCGCCTCACGGAAATCGCCGCCCTCGGTGTGCTTCAGGTGCGCACGCCCTGCCGCTAACGTGATCTGAAGATCGGTGATGGGAGCGCCGGTCAGTACACCGGCGTGCTGACGCTCCGCCAGATGGGTGAGGATAAGCTGCTGCCAGCTGTGGTCAAGGGTATCCTCCTGCACACGGCTGAGAAAGCGCAGCCCGCTGCCCCGTGGGAGCGGCTCCAGCAAAAGATGCACCTCGGCATAGTGGCGCAGCGGCTCATAGTGGCCGATGCCCTCCACGGTGCCGGCGATGGTTTCACGGTATTGCACACGGCCATGATCGACGGTGACGGTAACACCGTACCGCTCCTCGATCAGGCTTTTCAGGATCTCCGCCTGCACCTCGCCCATCAACCCGACATGGATCTCCTGCAGGCGTGTATCCCATGTAATGCGGAGCATCGGGTCTTCTTCCTCCAGCAGCCGCAGCTTGGGGAGCATCACACGGGCATCGCAGCCCTCCGGCAGCAGGATGCGGTAATTCATCACCGGCTGCAAAAGCGGCGGGAGAGCAGCGCTCTCCTCCCCCAATCCCTGCCCGCTTTGGGGCAGCTCCAGCCCCGTGACGGCACAGATGCCGCCTGCGGCAACCTCCTCCACAGCGGTAAACTTCGCCCCGGAATAAATGCGGAGCTGGCTTATCTTTTCCTCCCCGATGGCATCCCGCACCCGCAGGGTGCCGCCCGTCACCTTGAGGTGGGTGAGCCGCTTGCCCTGCGCATCGCGGCTGATTTTAAAGACCCGTGCCGCAAAGCCATCCGGGTACTGCCCGGGGCAGGTATAGCGGCAAAGCCCCTGTAAAAACGGCTCGATCCCTTCCAGCTTCAGCCCCGACCCGAAAAAGCACGGGAACACCAGCCGATCCCGGATGAGCACCGCAATATCATCATCGCTTACGGTACCGGTGGCAAGATAGCCCTCCAGCAGCGATTCCCGGCAGAGGGCAAGGCTTTCCATCCTTTCCCTCTCGGTATCGGGAGAAAAATCGGTGCAGGCGGGGGAAAGCTCCTCCCGCAGCGCAGAAAGCAGCTCTTCCCGGCTTTGTCGTGCCAGATCCATCTTTGTAATAAAAAATAATGTCGGGATGCGGTACAGCTCTAAGAGCCGCCACAGAGTGCGGGTGTGCGCCTGTACGCTATCCGATGCGCTGATGACCAGAATGGCATAATCCAGTACCTGCAGGGTGCGCTCGGTCTCGGCCGAAAAATCCACATGACCAGGGGTATCCAGCAGGGTAAAGGAACGCCCGCCCACCGTAAACGGCGCTTCGCCCGCAAAAATGGTGATACCTCTCGCCTTTTCCAGCGCATGACTATCCAGCAGGGCATCGCCGTGATCGACACGCCCCGCCTTTCTTAATCCGCCGCCGGTGTAAAGCAGCGCTTCCGCCAGCGTGGTTTTCCCGGCATCCACATGGGCCAGGATGCCGATGACCGTATTATGCACAGGCTCCCGCCCCTTTCCTTTTGGTCAAATCACAGCGTCTGCCCCGCCAGATGGCCGCTGGACCACGCCCATTGCAGATTATAACCGCCGCAATCGCCGTCAATATCCAGCACTTCACCGGCGGCATATAAGCCCGGCACCAGCCTGCTTTGCAGGGTGTTCGGGTCAAACTCCGCCGTGCTGACACCGCCCGCCGTGACCTGCGCGCCGTCAAAGCCCATGGTGCCCGTAACAGGCAGGGCAAAATCGTGGATCGCCGCCGCAATGCGGCGGTCATCCTCCGCATGGAGGGAGCCGATGGGCGCTGTCAGATCGTACCCGGCATAGCGCAGTAATGTACGCCCCAGCCGGTTATGCAACATCCCGGTCAGCAGGTTTTCCAGCGTAAACTGCGGGAGAGCCGACCGTCGTGCCGCAAGGAGTGCTTCGGTTTCTGCGGCAGAATAGCCGCACAGCAGATCCAGATGCAGCGTCAGGTGATCTTCTGCTGCCGCGGTGCGGGAGATCGCAAAGATCTCCGGCCCGCTGACCCCGTATTCGGTAAACTGCACTTCGCCCGCACTTTCGGCAAGCAGGGTGTTCCCCCGGCAGAGCCGCACCGCAGCATCGGCACGCACGCCCTTCAGCGAACGGACATAGGCGGTATCGGTCCTGACCTGCACCAACGCCGGTGTCAGAGGGGTCACGGTATGCCCCAGCGCCGCCAGCAGCTCGTAACCGCTGCGGCTGCCGCCCAGCTGTTTGCCCGCCAAGCCGCCGCAGCATAGGATCACACGGTCGGCAGTAAGGCGGTTTTCTCCTGCCTGCAGCAAAAAACCGTGCGGCTTCGGCGTGATTTTTTCCACGAAAAAGTCGGTGCAAAGGGTAACGCCTGCAGCCTCCGCAGCAAAGCGCAGCACATCCACCACGCTGCCTGCCTGATCGGAGAACGGATATACCCTGCCGTCCTCTTCGGTAACGGTGAGCAGCCCCAGCTCTGCAAAAAAGGCAAGGGTCTCTTCCACGCCGAATGCTTTCAGCGCAGGCCACACAAAGGCAGGGGCCTCCCCATGGTAGTGCTCTGCCGATGTATGGCGGTTGGTGAGGTTGCAGCGGCCGTTGCCGGTGGCAAGGAGCTTCCTGCCCACTCTCGGCTGACGCTCCAGCAGCACCGCCTCAGCACCCTGCCGGGCTGCCGTTAGTGCCGCCATCATACCGGCAGCCCCGCCGCCGATCACCGCAATTTTCATGGGATCACCCGCCCTTTGTAAGATAAAATCATTATATCATAACCTAATAAGCTTTGCCATCCGTCCCGTTGACTTTTTCGGCGCAATCCGCTATACTGTTGGAGTTGCAGCGCAGCTGCGGCAAAAACAGAGAATAAAACACATCGGGGTGTAGCGCAGTTGGTAGCGCGCTTGCTTTGGGAGCAAGATGCCGGGTGTTCGAATCACCTCACTCCGACCAAAAAGAGAGTATCTGCCGTTTGACGGTAGATGCCCTCTTTTGTTTGAAAGCCGAATATCGGATCTGCATCCTGCGGGCAAAGCAAGCGGCTTATCAGTAATTTTTTCTGTTGTGATGCATTCCCGTTTCTGATGTGTTATATTGTTTATAATGATACCGACCGGGATCTGCAGAGGAGTGATAGGATGAAGGATGATATCGTCAGGATGCTGACCGCAAAGGATGATCATCTGGCCTGCGCACTTGCGGATCAGATCGTATCCGAAAGCCACAAGACGGATGAATGGTACGCATATTTTGATGCTTTTGCCTCATTGCTCGATCATCCCAAATCGCTTGTGAGAAATCGGGCTTTGCATATTCTCGCAGCGAACGCACGGTGGGATACGGAAAACCGTTTTGACTCCATTATCTCCGTTTTTCTTACCCATATCACCGATGAAAAGCCAATTACCGCAAGGCAGTGCATCCGGGCGCTTGTAACGGTCGGACAGGCCAGGCCGCAGTATATCCCGATGATACTGGCAGCGCTGCATGAGGCGGATCTATCGCCGTATCGGGATAGTATGCGTCCGCTGATCGAAAAGGATATCCGAAAGACCATTGAGAAGTTGACAAACTGGAATTTGTAGGAGCAACAATGAGCAAAGTAAAAATAACGGTATTAAATAGCAAGTGTCGGTGTGGATATTGCAAAGCAGGAGATGAATACATCGTTGAGGATTTATGCCCGCCGATGTGCCATGAGTTATGGAATGGGATCTATCCCATGGTGTATGCTCTTCTGAATGGAGCGTCTTTGAATTATGGAAACAAACGTGCCAAATGCTTTGATGCGAAATGCCCCGATGAGGGAAGGGTTGCCATCCGTGCCGAGGTAATTGACGAAGCGGAAGAGAATGGCATGAACGCCCCCGTTTAGGGAGCAAATCTGATATAAGGAGCCGATCATGAAAGAACAATACTACGAGGCCATTTTTAAGCGGAAATCCTTCCATCTGTTCCGGAATGTGGGAACGGATCGGATCAGCCCGGAAGAGCTTGCGGGCATTGAAGCGGCGTATGCCGGCTTTGAAGTGCTTTATCCCGAGATCAAAACGGCGATCCGGATCGTTCCGGCAGAAAAAGCCGGCTTCAAGCGGGATGCCGAATACTGTATCCTGATTTACAGCGAGAAAAAGGAAAACTACCTGATGAATGCCGGATATATCGGGCAGCAGCTCGATCTCTGGCTGGTACAGCACAATATCGGCAGCCTGTGGTTCGGCATCGGCAAGCCGGATGAGCCGACCTATCACGGCATGGATTTTGTCATTATGATCGCAATCCATAAGGTGAACGTCGAGACAAAGTTCCGCCGGGATATGTTCAAGGCAAAGCGCAAACCGCTTGAGGAGGTCTGGGCAGGCGATTCCCTCGGCGTGGCAAACATTGCCCGCTTTGCACCGAGCGCCTGCAACAGTCAACCCTGGTATGTCGAAAGCAAAAACGGCGAGCTGACTGTTTTTCGGTATAAGAAGCCGGGCAAACGGGGCATCATGCCGGCAGCCGCCGTATCCTATTACAATCGCATTGATATCGGCATCTACCTCTGCATCCTGGAGATCTGCCTGCAAAAGAACGGGATCACATACGAAAGAGCGCTCTTCCCCGATGAGGGCGGAGACGCAGAGCTGACCAGGGTCGCTGTTTACAGGATCTGATCGGAGCAAAAAGCTGCCGTTTGCAGTAAGTTTTAAATCATCTGCCGAACGGAAAGCAAGCTGCCGGGTATTCGAATCACCTCACTCCGACTATGGAAGACCGCCTTTCGGGGCGGTCTTTCTGCGCAATCGGGGCAAGCCAGCACCGCCGGGACGCCTTCCCTTTTTTTCGGCAGGATTTCTTGACTTCTCGCCCTATGGGAAGTACAATGATATGGTTAGTAACCTTCAAGGAGGGCTTATCATGAAGAACACCGAAAAAACGATGGATTCCATCGTCAACCTGTGCAAGAGCCGCGGCTATGTCTACGCCGGCTCCGAGATCTACGGCGGACTTGCCAACACCTGGGATTACGGTCCTTTGGGTGTGGAGCTGAAGAATAATATCAAGCGTGCCTGGTGGCGCAAGTTCGTGCAGGAAAATCCCTACAATGTCGGCCTGGATGCTGCCATCCTGATGAATCCCCAGACCTGGGTCGCTTCCGGCCATCTGGGCGGCTTCTCCGATCCGCTGATGGATTGCCGCGAGTGTCACGAGCGCTTCCGTGCCGATAAGATCATCGAGGGCTGGTGCGAAGAAAACGGCTTTGAACTGCCCAAGCCCATCGATGCTTTTTCGCAGGAAGAAATGAAGAACTTTGTGGAGGAGCACAACATCCCCTGCCCCACCTGCGGCAAGCACAATTTCACCGATATCCGCCAGTTCAACCTGATGTTCAAGACCTTCCAGGGCGTTACCGAGGATGCCAAGAATACCGTCTATCTGCGCCCCGAAACGGCGCAGGGCATCTTTGTCAACTTTGCCAATGTGCAGCGCACCACCCGCAAAAAGCTGCCCTTCGGCATCGGCCAGATCGGCAAGAGCTTCCGCAACGAGATCACCCCCGGCAACTTCATCTTCCGGGTGCGTGAGTTTGAGCAGATGGAGCTGGAATTTTTCTGCCAGCCCAATACCGATCTGGAGTGGTTCCAATATTGGCGTGGCTTCTGCCGCAGCTGGCTGCTTTCTCTCGGTATGAAGGAAGAAAATCTGCGCCTGCGTGACCACGACCCCGAGGAGCTTTGCTTCTACTCCAAGGCCACCACCGATTTTGAGTTCCTGTTCCCCTTTGGCTGGGGCGAGCTGTGGGGCGTTGCCGACCGCACCGATTACGATCTTACCCAGCACCAGAACACCAGCGGCAAGGATCTGACCTACTACGATCAGGAAAAGAACGAGCATTACATCCCCTATGTGATTGAGCCGTCCCTCGGTGTGGAGCGTTCCTTCCTCGCCTTCCTGTGCGATGCCTACGATGAGGAGGTCATCGGCCAGGATAAGAACGGGGGCGACGATATCCGCACCGTGCTGCACCTGCATCCGGCTCTGGCTCCCTTCAAGGCAGCCATCCTGCCGCTCAGCAAAAAGCTCTCCGATAAGGGGCTGGAAATCTACAACGAGCTTTCCAAGTACTTCATGGTCGATTATGATGATGCCGGCTCCATCGGCAAGCGCTACCGCCGTGAGGATGAGATCGGTACCCCGCTCTGCATCACCGTCGATTTTGAGACGGTCGGTGACGAGAACACTCCTGCCGATGACTGTGTCACCATCCGTGACCGCGACACCATGGAGCAGATCCGTCTGCCCATCAGTGAGCTGCGCTCCTATATCGAGAAGAAGCTGGAGTTCTGATTCTTCCCCAAAAGCAAAACGATCCCCCTGCCAACACAGCAGGGGGATTTTTATGTTATGATTGTTTTGCTTTCGTTTTCGGCGTTCCCAAAAGGAAAACTGCGAGTGCCAGAATTAGAATTCCACCGCAAAGGGCACAATAGGCCGGGGAGCCGATACCGTCCAGCAGATAGCCTCCGGCCAGATTGCCCAAAATGCAGCCGAAGCCCTGCGTCACCGAGGAGCAGACCAGGATGGCGCGTCCGTTATACTGCGGCGGGAACAGCCCTGCGACATACTCGATATTAAATCGCAGGAAGCACCCGAACCCCAGCGAGAGGAACACTTGGGTAATCATCACCCACAGCATATCCTTCAGCACCGAAAGCAGAAACAAGCGGGCAGCCATGGCTGCCAGCGATACAATAAGCAGCACGGAGGGCTTCATTCCCCGGCGCAGCAGCCGGGAGGCGACATTCATGGTGATATACTCACCCACACAGTACAGGAAC
>R24__coassemble_1426_pt1 | contig 12708 bp, 9 predicted proteins | sample R24__metabat2_low_PE_034 | metagenome-assembled genome bin R24
AGCATATGGCGGGCAGATCGCAAGCTCCCGCATTTCCGAGGTAACGGAGCGTGCGGGGCTGGGGATCGAGGCAGTCATCGACGGGCGCAGGATCTATGCCGGCAATGAAAAGCTGATGCATGAGGCGGGGGCAGAATGTCCTCCCTGCCATCACAGCGGGACACTTATCCACCTTGCGGCGGAGAACGGTTACCTTGGGCATATTGTGATAACCGATACGGTGAAGCCGGATGCCGCTGAGACCATCCGCGGGCTGAAGAATATCGGAATAGAAAAAACGGTAATGCTGACCGGAGATCAGAAAGAAGCGGCGGAAGCGGTTGCGGCGGAGCTTGGACCGGATGAATGGCGCTATGAGCTGATGCCGGCGGATAAGGTGACCGAGGTGGAGAAACTGCTGCAAAGCGGGTCACCGGTTGCTTTTGTCGGAGATGGGATCAACGATGCACCGGTACTGGCCCGTGCCGATATCGGTGTGGCGATGGGCGCACTTGGCAGCGATGCGGCCATTGAAGCCGCGGATATCGTGCTGATGGATGACAAACCTGCCAAACTGGTGCTTGCGGTGAAGATCGCTCGCCGTACCATGCGGATCGTCCGGCAGAATGTTGCCTTTGCGCTGGCGGTAAAAGCGGTGGTGCTTTTGCTGGGGGCTTTGGGGCTTGCCAACCTTTGGGGTGCTGTTTTTGCGGATGTGGGCGTGATGGTGCTTGCCATCCTTAATGCAATGCGGGCACTGTATTTTAAACAATAAAAAAGGAAAAACCAAAAAGAACTCAAGAGAAAAAGCTCTCCACTCGGGGAGCTTTTTTTACGATTCGGCTCAACCGGTCAAAACGGTTTTAGTGTTCTCCTTTCAGAGATTTATCATAGATGATTTGCTGATACGACAAGATCCGATCCTTTCATTGCATTGAGCATATTTGTGTGGTAGAATGGGGCATAGTTTTGAAAACAAAGAAGAGGGGAGGATGCCGCTGATGTCCGTTATCGTTCCGAAAGCCTGTAATCTTTGCCCCCGGCAGTGCGGGATCGACCGCAACACGGCAACGGGCTACTGCGGCGCAGGGAACACGCTGCGTGCGGCCCGTGCGGCGCTGCACCCGTGGGAGGAGCCCTGCATCAGCGGCAGCGACCCGCAGCGAGGTTCGGGAACGGTGTTCTTTAGCGGCTGTACGCTGGGGTGTATCTTCTGCCAGAACCGGGATATCAGCCATGTAAACAGCGGTAAGGATATTACGCCGGAACGCCTGGCGGAGATCTTCCTTAAATTGCAGGAAAAGGGCGCATGGAACATCAACCTTGTTACGCCGACTCAATATCTCCCATGGATTCTGGAAGCGCTGGATCTTGCAGGAGAGCGCCTGACGATCCCGATCCTGTATAATTCCGGCGGCTATGAACGGGTAGAGATTCTCCGGATGCTGGAGGGCAAGGTGGATATCTATCTGCCGGATTTGAAGTATTATGATACTGCGCTTTCCGCAAAGTATTCCGGCGCTGCCGATTATTTTAAAGTCGCTTCGGCAGCGATCACCGAAATGGTCCGGCAGACCGGACCGGTACAGTTTGACGAAAGCGGAATGCTGCACCGCGGCGTCATCATCCGGCATCTGGTGCTGCCGGGCTGCCACTGGGATTCGATCCGGCTGCTTGGTTGGATCCGGGAACACTTTGACCCGGAAATGATACGGGTAAGCCTGATGAGCCAATATACCCCGCCCAAAGAGATTGCCTGCCGGGAGCTTTCCCGTCCGGTATTTACCTATGAATACCGAAAGGTCTGCGAAGAGGCAGAACGCCTTGGCCTGCTGGGCTATACGCAGGAGCGCAGCTCTGCCGATGCCGGCTTTACCCCGCCCTTTGATGGAGCCGGCCTGTAAATCATCTCTTCCAAGAAGGAGAAACAACCTATGACTGAACCCCTGCGGCGAGAGCCGCTTGCCGATGGCGTCTGGTTTTCCTGCATCCACGATGCAAAATTCAAGCACAACAGCATTTCGGCAACGATGCTGATGCCGCTGGAGGATGGAAAATCCGCCGTGACGGCTTTGGTGCCTTACCTGCTGCGGATGGGAAGCCGTCGCTGCCCCGATATGACACAATTAGAGTGTCGGCTCAGTGATCTTTACGGCGCTGTGCTGGATGCCGATGTGACCCGAAGCGGGGAATATCAGCTTCTGACGCTTTCCGTCTCCGGGGCAGATGACCGCTTTGCCCTGGAGCCCGGGGAGAGCATTTCCCGCGGGTGCGCCGAGCTGCTTGGCGAGATTTTACTGGAGCCGAATGTAATAGACGGAGCATTTCCGGAGGATATCTTCCGGGTGGAGCAGCAATCGCTGATCGACAGCATTGCTGCCGAAATCAACGAGAAGCGCAGCTATGCCCTGCAGCGCTGCCTGCGGGAAATGGGGAAGGGCTGCCGCTTTTCCATTCCACGGTATGGCTCGGTGGAGGAGGCCGCTGCCGTGACCTCTGCGGCAGTATATCAGCGCTATTGCGAGGTGCTGAAAACCGCCCGTATTGAAATATTTTTCAGCGGCTGCGGCAGCCCGGATTACGCCAGGGGGACCTTCCGCAGGATTTTTGGTACCGTGGAGCGTACGCCGGGGAAGCATATCTCGGAGCAGCCTCCGCTTTTTGCCGGGAGCATCAGCCGGCTGGAGGAATCGCTGCCTATGCGCCAAAGCAAGCTGGTGATGGGCTTTCGTACCGGTGCACCGCAGGAGCGAAAGAAGCGCAATGCCCTGCGCCTGATGACGGCACTTCTGGGAGGCAGCAGCGGCTCCCGCCTTTTTACCCGTGTGCGGGAAAAACTGGGTGCCTGCTATTATTGCAGCGCCCGTGTCAATATCCTGAGCGGCATCCTTACGGTGGATTGCGGGCTGGAAGAGGGAAAACGGGAACTGCTGGAAAATGCTGTTCTGCAGCAGATTGCCGATCTTGCCGCCGGGAATATTTCTGAGGATGAGCTGGCTGCGGTGCGGAGCATCTACATCAGCTCACTGCGTGCGATGAGCGATAGTCTCGGCCGCCTGGAGGGGTGGTATCTCAGCGGGCTGATCCACGGCGAGGTGCTGACCCCGGAGGAGGATATTGAGGAGATGCTGGCGGTAACGGCAGAGGAAATTGCCGCTGCTGCCGGTGCGCTTACCCTTGATACCGTCTTTTTCCTGCGGGCAGAGGCAAGCAGCGGGGAGGTGCTTTGCGATGAGGAATGAGCAGATTTTTACCTCCCGGCTGATGGAGCAGACCACCCGCACGGTGACGCTGGATAGCGGTCTTACCGTACAGATGTGCCCGATGCCGGGATATGCCGCCGCCCATGCCATGATCACGGTGGGGGTAGGCTCTATTGATATCGGATACCGGCTGAACAAGCGGGAATACCCGCTGCCGGCGGGCGTGGCACATTATCTGGAGCATAAAATGTTTGATTGTCCTTACGGGGATGCCATGGAACGTTTTACGGCGTTGGGCGTCAATGCCAATGCATTTACCAGCTTTGACAAGACCGCCTATTACTTCAGCGCCACGGAGAACTTCTCAGAAGCGCTGGAAGTGCTTTTGGATATGGTGGCGACACCGTATTTTTGCCCTGACTCGGTAAAACGGGAGCGGGGCATCATCACCGAGGAGATCCGGATGTTCCAGGACAGCCCCGACTGGATGGTGTTGGGCAACCTGATGCAGGCACTCTATCACAGGCACCCCGTCAGGGAAGACATTGCGGGGACAGAGGAATCCATTGCCCACATTGACAGCCGTCTGCTCCGGCGCTGCTATGACCGCTTTTACCATCCCGGGAATATGGTGCTTTCGGTGGCAGGCAACTTCTGTGAGGAGGATGTTTTAAAGCTGGCGGAGCGGTATTTCCCGCAGCAAAAACAAAATGCCGCTATGGCGCTTTGCAACCGGGAGCCTGCAACGCCGCTGCGCCGCTATACCGAGGCACAAATGCCGGTGGCCACACCGCTTTTTGAGATCGGTTTTAAGGCTCCGGGAGGCGATGCCGCCAATATGGGAAACCGTATATTAGATGAGCTGCTGCTGGATCTGATCGGCGGTGAAACAACGGCACTGTATGGCAGCCTGTACCGTTCGGGGCAGATCAATTCCACCTTCGGCAGTGAGGTGATGGCAGGGCGTGACTTTGCCTGTGGGCTTTTTGATGGCGAGAGCCGTGAGCCGCAGGCGGTATATGATGCGCTCTGCGGCAATATTGAACGGCTGCTGAAGGAGGGAATCCCGGAGGAGGATTTCCGCCGCTGCCGAAAAGCGAATTACGGGCGATATATCGGGATGTACAGCCGCAGTGATTCGGTGGCGGGGCTAATGGCATCCGCACACTTTGCCGGGATGCACGATATCTATTATCCGTTGGATACGATCCGCTTTGCAACACCCGAAGTGCTTTATGCCCGGTTAAAAGAGGATTTTGACCCTGCCAACAGTGCAATTTCGGTCATTTACCCCTTGGAGAAAACAACCTGACCTAAATGGAGGAAATTTTTCTATGAAGCTGCATTCTCCTCGTCTTGCGGGACATATGATGGCGCTTGCTACTGCTTTTGTATGGGGCAGCACCTTTATCTGCAGCAAGGTAATGCTTGCTTACTACACTCCGGTGCAGCTGATGCTGATGCGGTTTGCGTTGGGCTATGTTGTGCTGTGGCTGCTGCGCCCGCGGTGGCTTAAATTCCAACTTCGGCAGGAGCTTATCTTCCTTGCGATGGGCATACTGGGATGCACTCTCTACTTTTTGGCGGAAAATAATGCACTGCATTATACACTGGCGGCAAACGTCAGCATTATTGTGGCGTTGGCACCCATTCTCACTGCGATCCTTGCCCACATCTTTACCAAGGATGAAAAGCTCCACGCTTCGGTGTGGTATGGCTTCTTATGCGCTATGGCGGGTGTTGCGCTGGTGGTCTTTAACGGCACGGTGGTGCTGCATCTTGACCCGCGCGGTGATCTTCTTGCCTTTGTGGCGGCATTGAGCTGGGCGGGCTATTCGCTGCTGGTGAAGCGCTGTACCGATCAGGTAGACAGCATCCTGCTGGCACGGCGTGTCAATTTCTACGGGATGCTGACAGGCCTGCCGATCCTGTTTCTGCGCGGGGAGCAGCATATCCCGCTGGAGCCCCTTGTACAGCCGCAGGTATGGGGAAGTATGCTTTTTCTGGCGGTGCTGGGCAGTGCGGTGTGCTATGTTTCATGGAATCTGGTGGTGAAATATCTCGGTGTGGTAACGGCAAATAATTATATCTACCTGCAGCCCTTTATTACCATCCTTGTGGCGTTTTTGCTGCTGCAGGAGCCCATCAGCTGGATGGCACTTGTGGGTGCTGTGCTTATCATCGGCGGTGTTATTCTGGCTTCTCGCCGAAGCGATAAAAAATAATTTGTACTTTTTAGACAAAATATTACACTGAAATTCCACATCAATTCTACTTGCCTGCCAATGCGGGTTAGTGATATAATCGTAAGGGCTCCCCAAAAGGGGAAGAAAAAGCGCCTCTGTTTCAGAGGTGCTTTTATTTTTATTTTTTCCCGCTTTGTGGTAATAGATGTAGGAGGAAAACAGTATGAGCAGAATCGGATTTGATAATGAGAAATATCTTCAGATGCAGTCTGGCAAGATCAAGGAGCGGATCGGTCAGTTTGGCGGTAAGCTGTATCTGGAATTCGGCGGGAAATTATTCGACGACTATCACGCATCCCGTGTGCTGCCCGGTTTTGCACCGGACAGCAAGGTGAAGATGCTGCTGCAGATGAAAGAGAGCGCCGAGATTATCACCGTTATCAGCGCCGATGATATTGAGAAGAACAAACGCCGCGGCGACCTTGGCATCACCTACGATCTGGATGTTCTTCGGCTTATTGATGCGTTCCGCGGTATCGGACTGTATGTCGGAAGCGTGTGCATCACCCACTATGCCGGCCAGCCTGCGGCGGATGCTTTCCAGAAGCGGCTGGAAGCACTCGGCCTTAAAGTTTACCGCCACTATATCATCCCCGATTACCCTGCCAATGTTTCGCTTATCGTCAGCGATGAAGGCTTTGGCCGCAATGATTATATCGAAACCACCCGCCCGCTGGTGGTGGTAACGGCGCCCGGCCCCGGCAGCGGCAAGATGGCCACCTGCCTTTCTCAGCTCTTCCACGAGAACAAGCGCGGCATTAAGGCAGGCTATGCCAAGTTTGAGACTTTCCCCATCTGGAATCTGCCGCTGAAGCACCCTGTAAACCTGGCCTATGAGGCCGCCACCACCGACCTTAACGATGTCAATATGATCGACCCGTTCCATCTGGAGGCTTACGGTGTGACCACCGTAAACTACAACCGTGATATTGAGATTTTCCCGGTGCTGAATGCCATTTTCCAGCGGATTTACGGTGCTTCTCCTTACAAGAGCCCGACGGATATGGGCGTTAATATGGCGGGGAACTGCATCATAGATGATGATGCCTGCCGTCGTGCTTCAGAGCAGGAGATCATCCGCCGATATTTTGCAACGGCCTGTACAGTCCGGCAGGGGCTTGCCGATGCCAGCGAAACTCATAAGCAGGAGCTGCTGATGAACCAGCTGGAGCTGACGACAAAAGACCGCCCCGTAGTGGCTGCTGCCTGTAATAAGGCCGAAGCATCCGGCCAGCCGGCAATGGCGCTGGAGCTGCCGGACGGACGAATCATTACAGGAAAGACCAGTTCGCTGCTGGGTGCTTCCGCGGCGCTGATGCTGAACGCCTTAAAAGCACTGGGTGGTATCCGGGATGAGATGCATCTCATCTCGCCCATCATCATCGAGCCGATCCAGAAGCTGAAGGTAGAGCACATGGGCAACCATAACCCGCGGCTGCATTCCGATGAGATATTGATTGCGCTTTCCATTTGTGCTGCGACCAATCCTACGGCGGCACTGGCTCTGGAGCAGCTGCCGAAGCTGCGTGACTGCGAGGCGCATTCCAGCGTGATCCTTTCCCGCGTGGATGAAAATGTTTATCACAAATTAGGGATCAATCTGACCTGTGAACCACAGTATCAGACCAAAAAGCTATATCACACATGATAGGATCAGAAGCTGCCGGAGAGCAGCTTCCCTTTTGCCAAAACGATTACAAAATCTAATTGACATGATAATATTGATTAATTATAATTATACAAAATGCATAAATTACGGAGAAATATCTATGTCAATATAAACAAATCTGTTTGTTTTCGTTAACGAATTGGTGCGATTTTAGGCAAATCGACGATATTTTGAAGGAACGCAAAAAAATGTTTGCGCTTACTGTAAAAAGCGGTTATTATAGTAGATAAATTATGAACAAACCGTTACGATTTGTTCGGAAAAGGAGTGAAACACATGGAAAAGAAGAAAGTTGGTTTTGCCAGCGGTATCGGCTTCGTTCTTGCAGCTGCAGGTTCTGCAGTCGGCCTTGGCAATCTGTGGGGCTTCCCTTATAAGACGTCCCAGAACGGCGGAGCGGCCTTCGTGCTGATTTATATTGCCTGCGTTCTGTTCATTGGCTTTATTACCATGCTGTGCGAGATTCATATTGGTAAGCGTGCTCAGGCCAACCCTGTTACCGCCTATAAAAAGACGAATAAAAATGCCGGTTTCATCGGTCTGCTTTCCGTTTTGATTCCTGCCTTAATTATCTGCTACTACACCGTACTGGGCGGCTGGACCACTAAGTATGCGCTGAATTCCTTCAGCGGCAATGCCGGCATTATCGGTACATTTTCTGTTAACACCGGCGAGGTCATTCTGTATAGTGCTATCTTTATGGCTCTGTGCCTGGTTATCATCATGGCCGGTGTCGGCGATGGTATCGAGAAAATGTCCAAAGTGCTGATGCCCATTCTTTTTGTTATCCTCATCGGCGTTGTTATCTATTCGCTGTGCCTCGGTGAAGGCGTTGCCGAAGGTCTTGCTTATTACCTGAAGCCCGACTTCTCTGTGATCACCTTCAAGAGCATTCTGGCTGCCATGGGTCAGGCATTCTTCTCCCTCAGCCTTGGTATGGGTGCCATGATCACCTACGGTTCCTACACCGGCAAGGAGATCAACATTGTAAAATCTACCGGCATGATCTGCCTCTTTGATACCGTGGTAGCACTGCTGGCCGGTCTTGCAATCTTCCCCTCTGTTGCACACTTCGATCCCAACATGCTGGGCAGCGCAAGAGGCGTTGGCCTGATGTACATTGTTCTGCCTCAGGTATTTGATTCCATGGGCGGCGTTGGTGCGATTGTTTCCTTCTTCTTCTTTGCAATGGTTGTAATCGCAGCATTGACCTCCAATATGTCCCTGATCGAGGTCGCTACTCAGTTTGTACTGCAGAAGTTCCATGTTGCCCGTAAAAAGGCGGCACTGGTGGTTGGTCTGATCTGCTTTGCCGTTTCTATCCCGATCGGTATCTCGCTGGGCCATGTTGCTATCCTGGAAGAATCTGCTCCTGCTCTGTTCGGTCTGGACTGGCTGACCTTCTTTGATGAAGTGACCAATACCGTACTGATGCCCGTATGCGCCCTGTGCGCCTGCATTGCGGTCGGCTGGATCATCAAACCCAAGAATGCCATCCAGGAGATGGAGGCCGAGGGTACTGTGGTTCCCGGCTGGCTGAAGAGCATTTTCGGTGTATTTGTCAAGTTCATCACTCCCGCCCTCATCCTGGTCGTTGAGATCGGTGGTCTGAAGGGCGAGATCGAAGGCGGCAACATCGCTGTTGTGATCTTTGCTTATGCACTGATTGCCATCTGCGCTGCTATCTATTTCGCCTGCTTCCGCAACTCCGAGACCGGCACCAATGCCGATGAAAAAGTCTTTGCTAAAGTGGAAGAGTGATCCCGTAAATGAATTAAAGCCGCTGCACGAATGAGTGCAGCGGCTTTTTTTGCCGTGCGCCCAGCGGGCGCATGTTTCAAAGGGTGAAAGTCCCTAATCCGCCCGACAGCGGGAAGGATATAGCCAAGAGCAAGGGTGTCCCGGGTAACTGGGAATCTGAAGGAAGCTGGAGGCAAATCACCGGCCTGACGAACAGAAATCATGAAGGCTGTATATGTGGGTAAGGTTGCTGAACAAACCGAAGCCCGATAGCTGTACGGAAACATATCCTTGCCTGCTCAAGAAAGGGCTACTGGCGAATAGCAGGTAGTCCAATCATGCAAACAGCCCTCTCAAGCGAGAAACTTGAGAAGGCCGGATTTCAGTTTTTCAGTTCTTACTACAGCAAGTCTGTAGCGTAAACAAGGGAGGAGCCGTGTACCAGACCGGTACGCACGGTTCTGTGGGAGGTCGGCTGACTAACCTATAGTCAGCCTCCTACCCGATTATGCCGGGCATATCTGATTATTCGATATCAAGCTCCGGCGGAATGTCAATTTCCCCCGAGACATACTTACCGTTCTTTTTGCGCTGACGGACACATTCGCTCAGCAGGTACTCGATCTGCCCGTTTACCGAACGGAAATCATCCTCTGCCCATGCGGCGATGGCGGCATACAGCTTAGAAGAGAGGCGCAGCGGGATCTGTTTTTTATCGTCTGCCATAATCAGTACAAGCTCCCGGAGTTCACGACCGGTTGGGCATCATGATTGCCGCACAGAACGACCAGCAGGTTGCTGACCATTGCCGCCTTGCGTTCCTCATCAAGCTGCACCATGCCGCTCTCGTTCAAGCGTTCCAACGCCATTTCCACCATGCCGACAGCACCGTCCACGATCATCTTGCGCGCATCAATGATGGCACTGGCCTGCTGACGCTGCAGCATGACAGCGGCGATCTCGGTGGCATAGGCAAGATAGGTGATCCGTGCCTCGATGATCTCGATGCCTGCCTCTTCGACACGGGTTTGAATCTCATCACGAATCCGGCGGGCGACCAGCTCGCTGGAGCCGCGCAGACTGCCGTCATCGGCAATGCCGTCACCGGTGGTATCCACATTGGGGGCTACATCATAGGGGTAAAGACGGACGATATTACGCAGTGCGCTGTCACATTGCAGCGAAAGGAACTCTTTGTAGTTATCTACATTAAACACTGCCTTAGCGGTATCGGTGACACGCCATGTTACCGCAATGCCGATCTCCACCGGGTTACCGAGACAATCGTTGATCTTCTGACGGTTGTTGCTGAGCGTCATGATCTTCAAAGAGATTTTTTTGCTGACGGTTTCCACATTTACATCTTTGTTGCCCAAATTGCCGATGGTGATCGTTTTGGAAGAACTGCCGCCATCCACATCACCGCTTTGGCTCAGCTTGGTTTTGGCTGCGGGGTTGATGCTGGTGCAGAAAGGGTTGACCCAATAGAAGCCTTCGCCTTTCAGCGTGCCGATGTATTTGCCGAACAGGGTAAGAACAAGCGCTTCCTGCGGCTTCAGAACTTTCAGACCGATCAGCGGGATCCAGCCGAAAATGATAATGACCATGCCGAGGATGAACAGAACGGGCGATTTCCCGGCATCCATTCGGATCCCGCCTAAAACAGCTGCAGCGATACCGCCAAAATAAAGCAGGATATTCAGCAGAAGGACCATCATACCGTGTTTTTTGTTTGTCAAAACGATCTCATTCATAAAGACACCTCCAGGTTGCAATTGGATATCAAAATGATATCATAAATATATAATACCGTTTTTCCCGAAGTTGTCAAGTTCTATTATGAATTTTTGGAAAAAGCTCTTCCAAAAGTAAGATATTGATGGCATAATATAATCAGTAAAAATAAAAAGGGGGCATGGCTCCATGATCAATCGGACTATTCCGAACCGCAAGGATATACCGGAAGAACTGACATGGAATCTGAAGGACATCTTTGAAAACGATAAAGCATGGAAAAAGGAATATGAAGCGCTGAAGACTTATCTTGAAAAGGTATCTTCCTTTACAGGTAGGCTTGGCAAAAATGCGGAAGATCTGCTGTCTTATTTCCGCTTACAGGATGAGATGGAGGTCCGCCTGGGAAAATTGATCGGTTACGCCAGCTGCAAGGGCGATGAAGATACCGGAGATAATTTCTACCAGGATATGCGCGGGAAAGCCATGAGCTGCTATGTTGCCCTCAGCAGCGCAAACGCATTCGCCGTGCCGGAGATCATGGCGATCCCGGAAGAGGTGCTGCAGCGTTTTTATGCCGAAAAGCCCGAGCTTGGCGCCTACCGCCGCAGCCTGTATCAGATCCGTCGGCGTGCCGGGCACATTCTTTCGCCGGAGGCGGAAACGCTGCTGGCTGCCGCAGGGGAAATTGCGGAGGGCCCGGATAATATCGGCAGCGTTTTCCGCAATGCGGAGCTGCGCTTTCCCTCGGTAACAGATGCTGACGGGGTGGAACATCCGTTGACGAACGGTTCCTTTGTACCGCTGCTGGAGAATCCTGACGCCGCTTTCCGCCGCAAGGTGTTTGAGACCTACTATAACCGTCTGGGTGAATACAAGAATACCATTGCCGCCACGCTGAATGCGCAGTTCAAGCAGCTTAAGTTTTTTGCGGATGCACGGCATTACGGCAGCACGCTGGAGGCCTCACTGGATCAGACCGAGGTGCCGGTGGCGGTATATCACAATCTGATTAAGACCGTCCACGATAATATGGATAAAATGTACCGCTATGTGGCGCTCCGTAAAAAGCTGCTTGGTTTGGAAGAGCTGCATATGTCGGATGTTTATACCCCCATCGTTGCCGACGCAGCAGCAGAGATCCCTTATGAAGAGGCGCAGAAGACTGTTCTGGAAGCACTGCAGGTACTGGGCGACGATTATGTTGCTCTGCTGAAGGAGGGCTTTGCAAACCGCTGGATCGATGTCTATGAGAACATCGGAAAGCGCGGCGGCGCTTACTCTTCCGATGCTGCACGCCCGCACCCCTATGTATTGCTGAACCACAAGGATAACCTTGACAGTATGTTTACACTGGCGCACGAAATGGGCCATGCCCTGCACAGCTACCATAGCTGCAAGTACCAGCCTGTCAGCACCAGTGAGTATGTGATATTTGTGGCGGAGGTCGCTTCCACCTGCAACGAAGTGCTTTTGATGCGTTACCTGCTGGGGAAGACAACCGATAAGCGCGAGCGCGCCTACCTGATCAACCATTTTCTCGATCAGTTTAAGGGAACGGTTTACCGCCAGACCATGTTTGCGGAATTTGAGCTGGAGCTGGGGCGCATGGCGGAGCAGAGCGAAGCCCTTACCGCAGATGCTCTTTGCGCCAAATATCACGAGCTGAACAAGCTTTACTTTGGCCCGGATATGGTCTCCGATGAGGGCATCGCACTGGAATGGGCAAGGATCCCGCACTTTTTCTATAATTATTATGTATTCCAGTATGCGACCGGCTTTTCCGCCGCGGTCGCCATTGCCAACCGTATCCTGAATGAGGGTGCCCCTGCCGTGGCAGATTATAAGCGCTTCCTTTCCGGCGGTTCCGGTACCGACCCGATCTCGCTGCTGAAGATCGCAGGTGTGGATATGAGTACACCGGCTCCCATCAATGATGCGCTGAAGCTGTTCGGAGAGCTGATTGACGAAATGGAGGCTCTCCTGTAAAAAGGAAAGCGGTATTTGCAATTTTCTCTGTTTTTTTTGAAAAAACTCTTTACAAATCTTCCCCGGTGTGATATTATACTCAAGCAGTCCAATAAAGGGCTTGGGGGCGTAGCTCACTTGGGAGAGCGCTTGAATGGCATTCAAGAGG
>R24__coassemble_1511_pt1 | contig 12156 bp, 15 predicted proteins | sample R24__metabat2_low_PE_034 | metagenome-assembled genome bin R24
GTGCAGGAAAAAAACATATCCGGTCGAAAGACTTGATATAAATATTTTTTTACAGGAGAGTGCTTTCTGAAAAAGTACAACACAACGGAGATTGCAGCGTAAACCCGGGAGGTTTGCGGGCAATCAGACAAACCTCCCGCTGAAAAGCAATTGATGTCAACAATGTTCAGGAGGAAAAACAATGAATAAAAATGACTGCATCATTCGTTTAGAAAAATTCGACGATCACAGAGAAGTCGAAACCCTTGTCAGAGAGGCATTCTGGAATGTTTACCGTCCGGGCTGCAGCGAGCATTATGTGATCCATGTGCTGAGAGATGATCCGGCATTTGTGAAAGATCTGGACTTCGTCATGGAGCAGGACGGCAGGCTGATCGGGCAGAATATGTTTATGAAAACGGTTATCGAGGCTGACGATGGCAGGGTGATCCCGGTTCTGACAATGGGACCGATCGGCATCATACCCGAACTAAAGCGCAGGGGGTACGGCAAAAAACTGCTGGAGGCTTCCCTGCAAAAGGCCGCAGAGCTGGGCTTCGGCGCTGTTTTGTTTGAGGGCAATATCGCCTTCTACGGCAAAAGCGGATTTGATTACGCCGGAAAGTTCGGGATCCGGTACCACGATCTGCCGGAGGATGCGGATGCGTCGTTTTTTCTCTGTAAGGAACTGATCCCGGGATACCTCGACGGCATCAGCGGCGTCTACCGGACGCCGCAGGGCTACTATGTCGATGACGCCGACGTGGAGGAGTTCGATAAAGGCTTCCCCGCCAAGGAGAAGCTGAAGCTTCCGGGACAGATTTTCTAAACGAGGATCCTCTGCCCGCTAACGGCAGAGACGGATACGGTGAAGGGACGATGCCTTGGCATCGTCCCTCGCTGTCCCCGGTTTACAGAGTTTGAATAAGATGAATTAAAAAGGATAGTTGAGATTGGAAAAATGGAAGAAGATTGCCATACCCTCATGAAAAATAAAAGCCACCGCCTTTTTACGGCGGTGGTTATGTCTATGATTGTATTATGATCTGCGCTTCAGCATAAGGACAGCGGATTGCCGCGCCAGAGAGCGGCGGAGTGCCATTTCGGCACGGCCCATATCCCAGGCTCCGCTTTTATCGGCCAGATACCCGCGCGCACGTTTTTCGGCGGCTGCGGCACGGGCAGCATCAATATCCTCAGCGCGTTCAGCGGTACGAACCAGCAATGTGACCTCGTTGTGAGCGATATTGGCAACCCCGCGTCCCACAGCGATATAGTGCTCCGATTCATCCCGGCGCACCAGTACCACGCCATCCGTTACGGCACCAAGCGTAGCCGCATGGCCGGGCAGCACACCGATGCTGCCGCCCTGCAAGGGGATCTCAATATAGTCAGCCGGGCCGTCATAGACTGTATTGGCTGAGGTAACGATGCTGAGATGGATCTGATTGTTCATAGTCACTCCTTACAGCTGATCCCGCTTGCGGATCACCTCATCAATGGTGCCGCACATCAGGAATGCCTGTTCCGGGATATCGTCGCATTCGCCGCCGAGGATCACCTCAAAGCCACGGATGGTTTCTTCCAGCGGGACATACTTGCCGGGCAGACCGGTAAAGTTTTCGGCAACATGGAACGGCTGGGAGAGGAAGCGCTGGATGCGGCGGGCACGGTTGACGGTTGCCTTATCCTCCAGGCTCAGTTCATCCATACCCAGTACGGCGATGATATCCTGCAGTTCCTTATATTTTTGCAGTACACTTTGGACGGCACGTGCCGTATCATAATGGCGGCGGCCCAGAACGCCCGGCTCCAGAATACGGGAAGTGGAGCCAAGCGGATCGACGGCAGGGTAGATGCCCAGCTCCGAAATACCACGGTCCAGAACGGTGGTGGCATCCAGATGGGCGAATGCGGCGGCAGGGGCAGGGTCGGTCAGGTCATCGGCAGGGACATAAATGGCCTGCACCGAGGTAACAGAGCCGTTTTTGGTGGAAGCGATACGCTCCTGCAAAGTACCCATTTCGGTGGCCAGCGTAGGCTGATAACCAACTGCGGAGGGCATACGGCCCAGCAGTGCCGAAACCTCGCTGCCTGCCTGCGTAAAGCGGAAGATGTTATCAATAAAGAGCAGCACATCCTGCCCGCTGGCATCACGGAAGTTTTCGGCGATGGTGAGGCCGGAAAGGGGAACCCGCAGACGTGCCCCGGGGGGCTCGTTCATCTGGCCGAATACCAACGCAGTCTTATTGATAACGCCGGATTCTGTCATTTCATTCCACAGGTCGTTGCCCTCACGGGAACGTTCACCAACGCCTACAAAGACGGAATATCCACCGTGCTCATAGGCAACATTGCGGATCAGCTCCTGGATGAGAACGGTTTTGCCGACGCCGGCACCGCCGAACAGGCCGATCTTACCGCCTTTGGAATAAGGCGCCAGCAGGTCTACTACCTTAATGCCGGTTTCCAGGATCTCGGTAGAGGGGACGATATCGGTGAAAGCGGGGGCGGGCGGTGGATGGGCAGGCGATCAGCTTCCACTGGGCCTTTACCGTCGATCGGCTCACCGATTACATTAAACATGCGCCCCAGCGTGGCATCGCCCACCGGCATGGTGATGGCCGAGCCGGTATCAACGGCGGTACAGCCACGGGAGATCCCATCGGTGGAAAAGAGAGAAACGCAGCGCACCGTGTTATCACCCAGCTGCTGCATGGCTTCCATCACGATTTTGCGGTCCTCCAGCTGGATTTCGATTGCATTATAGATTTCCGGCAGATGCCCGGCAGGGAACTGGACATCTACCACAGGGCCCGTCACCCTTCTGACGATACCATGTTTCATAATAGCCTCCTTGTTAAGGCGGATTATTGGTTAGATTGATTCAGTGCATTTGCACCGCCGACGATCTCGGCGATCTCGGTGGTAATGGCTGCCTGACGCAGGCTGTTAAGCTCAAGGCTCAGATCATCAATCAGCTCGGTGGTGGCATCGGTGGCGGTGCTCATCGCCGTCATGCGGGCGGCGTGTTCACCGACCTTTGCTTCCAGCAGAACGGAAAAAACCGTGTTATCCAGATAGAGCTGCATGATATTTTCCAAAACGCTTTCCGCATCCGGCTCAAAAAGATAATCGCTCACAGGGCCTTCGGCAGATTCCGGCTCGGCCGGCAGCAATTTTACCACGGTAGGGGTTTGCTGCAGGGCTGAGTGATAATGCTGATAGATAAGATGAACCTCATCTGCTTCTTCCTGCAGGTACAGATGCTTGAGATACCTCGAAAGGATCAGCGCCTCATCCATCGTAGGGGTGTCGCTTAACTCATCAAAGGTGCGGCTGGCAGTAAGCCCCGCATGGGCAATGACATCCCGCCCCCAGCGACCGCAAACAACCAGTGTGTAGGGGCGTGTTTCCTGTGCCAGCAGCTCTTCGGCATAGCGGAGCACCGCATGGTTATAAATGCCGCAGAGCCCGCGGCTCCCGACGAAAAGGACATAGCAGACCCGGCGCACTTCCTTCCGCGGGGCAAGGAACCGATTGGTATAGCCGGCAGTTTCGCCGGAGAGCAGATCGCTCAGGATCTTCCGGCTCTGCCCGGCAAAGGTGCGGATGCCCGCCATGCCGCCTTCGGTGCGGCGCAGCTTGGCGGCTGCCACCATCTTCATGGCTTTGGTGATCTGCTGAGTGTTTTTTACGCTCTTGATCTGAGCGTGTATCTCACGCATATTGGCCATAGGATCCTTTCCCTCCTTTCATGCAGCTGCGGAAGAATCAGACGGTTTCTTTAAATGCACGGATGGTGCCGCGCAGCTCCTCCAGCATATCAGCGGGGATCTTTTTGCCTGCAAGAATGGTTTCGACCAGTTGAGGCATGGCATGGCGGACATAGGGGATAAGCTCTGCCTCAAAGCGGGCAACATCATCAAGCTCCACATCATCGGCAAAGCCCTCGTTGGCTGCGAAGATGGCGATGACCTGATCCTCTACGCCCATGGCGGAATACTGGTTCTGCTTCAGCAGCTCGGTCATACGGGCGCCGCGCAGCAGCGTTGCCTGGGTAGCCTTATCCAGATCGGAGCCGAACTGCGCAAAGGAAGCCAGCTCACGGTACTGTGCCAGATCGGTACGCAGACGGCCTGCTACCTGCTTCATGGCGGGGAGCTGGGCTGCGCCGCCGACACGGGAAACGGAAAGGCCCACATTGATGGCGGGACGGATCCCCGAATGGAACAGACCCGTCTCAAGGAAGATCTGACCATCGGTGATGGAAATAACATTGGTAGGAATATAGGCGGAGATATCGCCGGCCTGCGTTTCGATAATGGGCAGCGCTGTCATGCTGCCGCCGCCGGAAGCCTCATTGAGGCGGGCGGCACGCTCCAGCAATCTGGAATGAAGATAGAACACATCACCGGGATAAGCCTCACGCCCTGGCGGGCGGTGGAGCAGCAGGGATATCTCACGGTAGGCAGCGGCCTGCTTGGAGAGATCATCATAGACGATAAGGACATCTTTGCCGCTGTACATAAAGTATTCGCCGATGGCAGCACCGGCATAAGGCGCGATATACAGCATGGGCGCAGCTTCTGCGGCATGCGCACATACCACGGTGGTATATTCCATCGCGCCGAACTCATTCAGCTTTTGCACTACATTGGCAACGGTGGATTCCTTCTGACCGATGGCAACATAGATACATTGCATGCCCTTGCCCTTTTGATTGATGATGGCGTCAAGGGCGATAGCAGTCTTACCGGTCTGACGGTCGCCGATGATCAGCTCGCGCTGGCCGCGGCCGATCGGTACCAAGGCATCAATAGCCTTGAGCCCGGTTTGCATCGGGACGGAAACCGGTTGACGGTCCAGTACGCTGGGGGCAGGGCTTTCGATGGCACGGCGGTGTTCGGTATGGATGGGACCCTTTCCGTCAATGGGACGGCCCAGAGCATCCACTACGCGGCCGGACATTGCTTCACCGACCGGCACTTCAATGATGCGCCCGGTGCGGCGGACGGAATCGCCCTCCTGCACCGTGGAGAAATCACCCAGCAGGATAACGCCGACATTATTCTGCTCCAGATCCATGACCATGCCGTACAGATCGCCCTCAAAAAGCAGCATCTCGCCGGCGACAACATCGGAGAGACCGCAAACGCGGCAGATACCATCGGAAACGCTCACGACTTCGCCGGTCTGGAATACATCAATACCGTATCTGACATCGCCTAACTGTTTGCGAAGGGCATCCAGTACGGTGCTGTTATCTTCGGTTTGCCCTGCTGCACTTTGGCTCAGCTGATGCAGCTGATGTGCCAGTGTGCCATCATATACGGTATCGCCTACACGCAGCTTAACACCGCCGATGACGCTGTCATCCACGACATTGCTGCAATGGAGAAGTCCCCGGACGGATGCGGGAGCGCCGCAGCGCTCAAAGCCGTCACAGATGATCTCAGTCAGCGCATCCATTTCCTTTTGGGAAAGCGGTGCGGGACTGGTGATGGTTGCCTCCATCGCATCCTGTCGGTTGAGCGCAAGGAGATCGCTGGGCATTGCCACGATGAGATCCTTGATCTCTGCCATAAAGCGTTCGATCAGCTGCAGGCGCTGCGGGGCATAGGCATCCTGTCGGAGTACATCTGATGCCCGGTCGGCGATCTGCCGTACTGCATCGGCCCGGACACGCTCCTGCATGTTTTTACGCAGCTCCTGCTGTGCATAAGCAGCATCCGCCAAAACGGCGTCAGCCTGTTCCCGGCTGCGCTCTGCGGCTGCGGCGCTGTTTTCCTGCACCTGGCGGCGTGTATCAGAGAGCAGGGTATCCTCACGCATGGCCGCTTCCCGATGAGCTGCTTCCATTTGGGCGGAAGCATTCTGTGCGTTCAGGCGAGCCTGTTCGGACTGCTCCAGGCTTTGGGCAATTTGTTCCTTGCGGCTGCGGAACATCCGAACCACCATTTTGCGCGTGATCAGGAACAATGCACCAAATAATATTACGAAGTTGATTACAGCAAATAAGGCTTCTTTCCATTCCATATTCGCTCTATCACCCCTCTTTCATTTTTGTTTTGGGCCGGCAGGGTCGGCCGGTTCCGGATCGTTTGCCGGCATTTACGCATGGAGATCAGAGGGATCCTCCAGAAGCTGAGATGTCAGTGCCGTTACCAGCTCGGACATATTTTCCGCCACTTCCTCACGGGCGGCGGCGGATTCCTCCTCGATGTGCGCACGGGCTTCCTTCATGGCCGCAGCGGCTTCTTCCTTGGCGGCAGATACTGCACGGATGCGTTTTTTCTCATCGGTGCCTTTTCCGTCTGCCAAAAGCTGCTTGGCTTCATCGTTACGCTGCTGCCAGCTTTGCTGCAGTGCTGCGGCGTTTTCTTCTTTTTTCTGTTCTGCTTCACGGCCCTCGGCAAGACCCGCCTCAATGCGGGCTTTGCGGTCATCCATAAAGGTGATGAGAGGGGTAAAGAGGAACTTTTTCAGTACGAACAGCAGTGCAAAGAAGCAAACGATAGTCCAGATCACTTCGGAAATATTGATGGTCAAAGCGTGTGCCTCCTTCCTTTTGAGGATCAGACCTTACCAATCAGCATGAAGGCAATCAGCAGACCGTAAATGGTAAGAGCCTCCATCAGAGCCAATGCAATGATCATATTGGAGCGGATGGTACCGGCCATTTCGGGCTGACGGGCGATGGCTTCCATGGCTTTGGAAGCAGCGATACCCTGACCGATGCCGGGGCCAATGGTGCTGAGAGAGATAGCCAGAGCGGCTGCCAGTGCGATGATACCAGAATTCATGATAATTTCCTCCTGAATAGTTCAAAATAAATATTAAAAATAGACCTGCTATATGGCAACGGAATTACTCATCTTCGGTTTCTACGGCTTCCTCGATATAAACCGAGAGCAGCATGGTAAAGACGATGGCCTGGATGAGGCAGAACAGCAGGCTGAGCACCTGCATGACCAGCGGCAAAACAAGCGGGAAGAGCTCACCCAGCTGCTCGGTGACCATTTCCTCACCGTACAGGTTGCCGTAAAGACGGAGCGCCAGCGAAAAGGGACGGACGACCTGCTCGATGAGGTTCAGCGGCAGCATGAGAGCGAACGGGGTAAGGAAGGACTTCAGATATTTGAGAAATCCTTTTCGCTTTACGCCGATGATGTGCGTGGTGAAAAAGGCGATCACGGCAAGGCCTGCCGTGGTGGAAAGATTGGTGGTGGGGACCGAAAAGGCCTTGCCGGCGCCGGGCAGCAGACCGGAATAGTTGCTGCCCACGATAAAGATGAAAAAGGTGGCCATGATGGGGAAGTAGCGGCGGGCATTTTCGGGGCCCATCGAGCCGGTAAAATAATCCTGCAGCTTGGAAACCGCCATTTCAGCCGCGTTTTGGATCGGGCCGGGGACATCCTTCAGCCGACGTGTGGCCAGCCAGGAGAACAGCCCTAAAAGGGCGATAATGGCCCACATGGAGACCACGGTTTTGGTCACTTCCAGCGGGCCGATGGAAAACAGAAGATTTGCTGTCTTTTCCATAACTCTACCTCGTTTTAACAGAATATAGTATCAAAGTTCAGGGCCATTGCCTTTTTCGGAACGCTCTGCCTGCTTGCCGGTGCGGATTGCCATGAAAATGCCTCCGGCAGAAAGCCCAACGGCTGTGCCGATTATTACAGCATAGAAAGAAAACGGAAGCACCTTTCGCAGCAGAAAAACGACCAGAAATGCTAAAAAATCCAAAAGCTGACGCAAAAAACTTGCCCCCATAACGGCGGCGGTTTTATTCTTTTGCAGACTGCGGCGGGTAATGACGGAGCTGCCAAAGGAAACAGCAGCACCAAACGCCAACCCGAGAAGCCCGCCGAGAAGATACTCGCCCAAAGGCACAGGCCTCCTTCCATATGCGATCCCCTGTGGCATGCAACTGCAAGTGCAGAAAGAGATTATTTCTGCGCTCCTGCCCATGTTCGAAAAATATAAAATCACGCACAAAAAATCATGCAAATATCATAGCAATTATACCGATTGATTCGCTTCTTGTCAAATAGCAACTAATAGATATAAACATTCTAAAACGATATAAAGAGAAACTTTTTTTGCTTATGCGGCAGCGCACTATATAAACAAAAAGCCGACAACCCGGCTGCGGGGGTGTCGGCTTTTCAGATCATTCATTATGCTGCAGCAGGGTATAGTTCCCGCCTTCACTGCGGTAGATCCCCTCATAGTCCTCATGCATCAGCTCGGGATGTGAGGAATCTGCACGGTAACGCACGCAGGTACCGCAGCTGGCACTCAGCGCACGGGGAACGGGAGCCGGTTGGTTCTCGATCCCCTCCGCTGTAAGACGCTGCGAACTGCGAAGAGCAGCATAGTGGGTATGAAATGTAGCAACATAATCCAACATATCACTTGGTCAGCGTCAGGGTGAAATCCTCACCGTCATTGGTTACACTGATGGTGTAGCCCTGGCTCTGCGCAAAACGGGTAACATTTTCGACTGCGCACTGGTTATCCACCATGACAGTCAGCTCGGCGGGAGCACCGTTCTTAACAGCCTTCTGTACCATTACTACGGGCATTGGGCACGCCATACCTCTTGCGTCTACCATTGTGTTATGCCTCCTTTGCAAGGTTGCGGAAGGAAATGACCGCAACGACCGCAAAACCGATGATAACAGCGATCATGCCGTTGTTGGTAGGGCCTGCGGCGCTGGAAGCCAGACCGAAGTTGTGGCAGAACGCAGCACCGACGATCATGCCGAGGACGGCAATACCGGCATCGGAATTGCCTTCGCCGGAGAGGATGAGCTGACGCAGAGGGCAGCCACCCAGCAGTACGGAACCCCAGCCAACCAAAGCCATGCCGAGGAAGTTCCACAGGGCATCGTTGTAGGCAACGGGCTGACCATCAAAGCCGAGATTGAACTTGCCGAGGATCAGGTTGCCGATGATAACGGTAACGATGATGGCAACAAGACCGTACAGCAGCTTGAAATCCTTGAACATGATACCATCGCGGATACCGCCGACGGTGCACAGGCGGCTGCGCTGAGCCAGCGCACCAACAACCAGACCGGCGATCAGGGCAACGATAACGGGAGCACGCATGCTGCCGGGGCCTTCGGTGGAGAAGCGAATGAAGGCGGGAGCAACCAGCAGCAGAACGAGCAGTGCCGCTACGATAACCGGCATAATGACGCCTTCCATGCTGCCCAAATTATAGGCACGCTTGAGGCTGAAGCCCTTCTTGAGGAACAGGGTGCCAACAAAAATTCCGGCGATGAAGCCGACCAGACCGACAACAGCGTTCAGGTCGCCGCCGCCGATTCGCAGAGCCATACGCAGCGGGCAGCCCAGGAACATCAGTGCGCCGATCATGACGAACATACCCAGTACAAAGCGGGTGATGGGGGAGGAGCCGCCTTTGCCCTTAAACTCTTTGAAGGCAAGGGCAGAGATAAATGCGCCCAGTACGATACCGATGATCTCGGGGCGGATGTACTGCACCACAGCAGCAGAGTGCAGACCCAGAGCGCCGGAAGTATCGCGCAGGAAGCAGGCGATGCAGAAGCCCATGTTGCCGGGGTTGCCCATGGCAGAAAGAATGAGCGCCGCGATACCGACGACTACGCCGGAGATCACGACAAGCCAGTTGACTTTTTTCATTGTTGTCCGAACCTCTTTTCTTGATGTATAAATAAACGATAGCGTTTATTATTTAATAGATTAACGCTTTCTGCCGGAAATGTCAAGTTTTTTATCATAATGGGTAAAGATCGGACATATCGGAAAATCATTCGAAACAACAGAACAAAACCCCGCGGATCAGTGACCCTGCGGGGTTGCATCAGCGGTATGTTGTTTATTGCGGGAGCTATAGAGTCTGATCTCATGATCCAGCTCTTGCGCTGCTTCATATCGGCGGGCTGCTTCCTGATTGTTTTCCCCCCACAGGGTAAAGTGGGAATCGCAGGTGGCATGGCGGAAGCGGTCGCATACCAATTCGGCGTAGTAGGTATCGTCATTACGGCATTTTACCCGGCTGATAAAATGGGTGGGATCCAGAACATACCAGCTTTTCAGGTGCAGCAGGTCACCGCATACAGGGCACTGGAACTGACAATGCTCCGGCATACGGATGGCGTGTTTGACGCTGTATTTTAAGGGGATCTTTTCCTTTTTGGGTTTCACCTGCGTGGCACGAAAGGTATCAAGCTCCTCCCGGGTGGGCAGGGGGCCATACGCTTCATACAGCTTTTTACCGATGGCGGCGGTGTACTGTGCATCATAATAGGCATCGTGGAAGACATGGTCCTCCGGTGCCGGGATGGACATTGCCTCCACCGCCGCTTTCAGCGAATAGCTGTGTATGGTATGCTCGGTGCGGTAGGCATAAGCCGCCTGCAGATCATAGCGGTCAAATTGTTCCGGCAGTACCATGCCAAAGCGCTCCAGATTTCTTTCCAGCACACCGAAATCATTGGTGCTCCACGCAATCAGTGCACCGGCGTCTCCGCACCAGCGAAAAAAATCGGCGGCAACAGCATCCAACGGATCTTCTCCACGCAGATCAGCCATTCGTACAGAGATGATCTTTTGGATATAGGGGTTCATTTTGCGGTAAACCAGAGGGCGCACCAGACGGTGAAACCCATCGATCCGCTCATAACACTCGTTTACCTTTACAGCACCGATCTCGATGATTTCATCAAAGCTGCTGCCGTCCAGAAAGCCGGTATTCCATTCCAAATCAAAAAGTACGGTATTCAAATCAAGGCTCCTTTGCCGATTGCTGTATCCCATATTATCATATTTCCCCTTAAGATGGAAGAGCACGGGCTTGATTTATCGCGTTTCGGGCGTTTAACCTCATCACAAAGCAATCGTGTCCCCCATTTGTGTATCCCCGTTTTTAGTACTCTGTACAGCAGAGAGTCTTTTAACATAGAGATTATGCCCCGGCGTCACAGCCGGATCGCTCATCGGGGGGGAAAATCAGATGCCTGCGAGGAAAGCCATACTCTCCGTTTGACAAATTCTTTCTGCCATGCTAAGATATAATCTGCCTGTGAGGGAGTAGTTTGCGCAAGAATTTGCGTGACAAAGTCAACATACTGGCGCTATGCCTGGCTTGTCTGAAAGAACAAGACTCATGTGCAGCTTTTTGCTGTGCATGGGTTATTTTTTACCCCCTGTGCGGAATATCAAATGAACAGAAGAGGTGTCGCAGCTATGGGTTGGATCGAACTGTTTCTCATCGGGGTCGGTCTTTCGATGGATGCTTTTGCGGTGGCAGTATGCAAGGGCCTTGCCATGCGCAGGGTCAATTACAGGAATACCTTCATCATTGCTCTGTTTTTCGGGGGATTTCAGGCACTGATGCCTGCCATCGGCTGGATGCTCGGCAGTCAGTTCGAGCAGTACATCGTCAGTGTGGATCATTGGATCGCCTTTGGCCTTTTGGCATTCATCGGCGGCAAGATGATCTGGGATGTCATAAACGGAGAAGAGGAGGATGAGGATCAAGGGGATCGGCTGGATCTCAGGGAATTGCTGCTGATGGCGATCGCCACCAGCATTGATGCTTTGGCAGTAGGCATCACTTTCGCATTCCTTTCGGTAAAAATCGCGGGGGCGGTATCCCTTATCGGCATCACTACTTTTGTTATTTCGTGTATCGGTGTTTTTATGGGAAACCGCTTCGGGGCACGCTATAAGGATAAGGCTGCCCTTGCCGGCGGCGCTATTCTGATCCTCATCGGACTGAAGATCCTGCTGGAACATCTTGGGGTCTTGGGATAACTGCTTTAATCGGGTAGGAGGCTGACTATAGGTTAGTCAGCCGACCTCCCACAGAACCGTGCGTACCGGTCTGGTACACGGCTCCTCCCTTGTTTACGCTACAGACTTGCTGTAGTAAGAACTGAAAAACTGAAATCCGGCCTTCTCAAGTTTCTCGCTTGAGAGGGCTGTTTGCATGATTGGACTACCTGCTATTCGCCAGTAGCCCTTTCTTGAGCAGGCAAGGATACCTGCGTTGCTGTTGGATACACCGAGTTTGAGCAGATTTCTCCATCTCGTGCGCACCCTTTTCCATTTCTTCCAGAACACCATACGGATGCGCCTTCGCATCCATTCATCAATGTCCTTCAGATAGTTTGCCAT
>R24__coassemble_1516_pt1 | contig 12129 bp, 11 predicted proteins | sample R24__metabat2_low_PE_034 | metagenome-assembled genome bin R24
CATGCATACTCATATGATCACCTGTATTGCTTATTTTTCAAACAGCTTCAGCAGCTTCATCTTGGCTTTTTCGTTCTTTCCGCCGTAGGGGTGCTCGCGCAGAGGCAGATTCAGGTGCGTTTTCCCCATCATGACCGTCTGCGGGTGGGTAATCTCACGGAAGCCCCATTCGCCGTGATAGGCTCCCATGCCGGAGTGCCCCGTTCCATTAAAGGGAACGCCCTTTACCATCATATGAACACAGACCTCGTTGATGCAGCCGCCGCCGTATTGCTGCGTTTGCATTACCCGGTTTGCCCACTTGATATCTTTGGTAAAGAGATAGAGGGCAAGCGGATGCTCCCGCTGTGCCATCACAGTAAGGATTTCGTCCACGTTTTCGTCCTTATAGGGAACAACAGGCAATATCGGGCAGAAAAGCTCATATTGCACGATGTCGTCATCTTTATCGATGGGATAAAGAATCGTGGGGGAAAACTTCAAGGTTTCCCTGATCCCTTTCCCGCCAAAGTAAACACGGTCGCGGTATTCCTCTGCGATCTTTTCGCATTTTGCAAAAACCGATTCGGTAATCAGCTTCGGGTATTCCTCGTTTTCCTCGGGCCTTTCTCCGATCTGGCGGATAAATTCGGCTTTGAGCGCAGACAAAAATTCATCGGCTATTTCCTCTGCTACGGCAATCTGATTGATATTAATGCAGATCTGCCCGGCGTTGCAGAGCTTAAAAAACGCGATCTTCCTTGCAGCATCCCTGATATCCGCATCCTTCCGAATAATGCACCAGTTCCCCGTCTCACCGCCCAGTTCCAGCGCTACGGGGGTGAGATTCTTCGAGGCTTCCGCCATCACATGCTTTGCGACGTTCGGCGATCCGGTATAGAAAATCTTATCGAACCGCTCGGCAAGGCATAGATCGGCGATATCGTGACCGCCGTCGATCAGGGTGACGTATTCTTCCGGGAAAGTCTCGGCAATGAACTTTTTCAGCGCCCTGGTACACGCCTGGGATTTTGAACTGGTCTTGATGACTGCCGTGTTGCCGCCGGCTATGGCGGCAAGCAGAACGCCGAGAGTAAGGAGAATGGGGAAATTGAACGGGCTGATGATCAGCGTTACGCCGTAAGGCATTTTATAAACTTTGGCAGTAACGCTCGGGAAGCACATCAGGCCGCTGTAATGCTTTTCCGGCCTTGCCCATTTCCGGAGCCCTTTGATTGTTTCGTTGATCTCAACGAGGATCGGGCCGATATCGCAGAGGTATGCCTCGACACGGCTTCTGCCGAGATCGGCGTTGAGTGCCGCTTCAAATTCTTCCTCATGGGCAATGACGGCGTTTTTCAGTTTTTTGAGCTGTTCTATTCTATAAGAGATATCCAGCGTTTTCTCCGATCGGAAGAATCTGCGCTGCTTTTCTACGATGTTATGAATTTCGTTTTCGGTGTACATTTTTATCATGCCTCCTTATTGATTCCGTCAAGTACAAAAAAGATCTGCTTTTTTAAAGTGCAGCATTACAATTCATGTGAGACCGAAGAGATAGAAAAAACGATTGAGTTCGTTAGAATAAAGTTACCACACCCAATCCTTTAACGAAAGGTCTCAACCGCCATGAAAATGATAACACAGATTAAGGAACAAAACAAGTGTTACCTGCCACAAGATGACAGCAATCCGGCAGGGCAGGAAAGCCCAAAAGGCGGTCGGTATCAGCCTGTGCACATCTCCTCTGTTGATATTGCCGGGGAGGTCTGATATAATTACATTGATTTCTAAAAGTATCGGGAAGAGGATAAATCATGAATGAAATAAAGACTTGCAACGGGATGACCTCGCCGGAACGATCCGACGAGGCCAGTCGGCTGAAAATACTGGTTGTCAATGACGACGGAATAAATGCGGATGGCATCGTTCATCTGGCTGAAATGGCGTGCAAACTTGGCGATGTGTGGGTCATTGCGCCGGAGGAGCAATGCAGCGGAATGTCGCAAAAGCTGACAATTCACGGTGATCTGAGAGTGAAAGAGGTTGATTTTCCGGTTGCTGTTAAAGCTGCCTGGAGTGTTGGCGGAACACCTGCGGATTGCGTAAAGCTTGGTCTGGAGTCACTTTTGGATTTTAGGCCCGACTATGTATTCTCCGGAGTAAATTACGGAAGCAACACCGGATATGACATAGCTTATTCCGGGACTATGGGTGCTGCCCTGGAGGCCGTGATGAACGGTGTTCCGGCAATTGCCTTTTCCAGGTTTGAAAAGGGAAGCTATGAGATTACGGATAAGTACATACTCCCCATTGCCCGTGAGCTGATCGCTGCGGGGCAGGGCACCGGAGAGGTTTGGAATGTGAACTTCCCCAGTTGCCCCGGGGATGAGTACAAGGGTATTCTGCGTGACCGCAAAATAGCACCGATGAGCTTGTATCATGAACACTATAAATTGGCCGAGCCGGTTGACGGCTGTGCAAATTATCTGCCTTCCTCCACCTTGATCAGTGCAGAGGATTCACCCTTGGATTCGGATATACACGCTGTGCTTACGGGGTACATCTCAATCGGTAAGGTCCGGGCAGCCGTTTTAATTTAAATTCACTCCTTTTTCGCACTGCTCCCTGTTGAAATTACACCGAACTCATGCTAAAATATGGGTATGGGCCATCGGCACGGAATGTTTTGTAGTTCTGAGCGTTTGCTCTGAATGTATAAAAAATATGGAGGAAATCTAAATGAAGAAAATTGTAGCACTGCTTCTCGCAATCGTTATGGTTCTCGCAATGTCTGCATGCGGCAAGAACCCGGCACCTGTGGCGCCCGCCTCTGACGCGACCCATTTTGACAAACTGACCCTTGAGTTCGTTCCTTCCAAGGATGCTGACGTTATCATCGCCGGCACTGCGAACCTCCCCGAGCTGGTCAAGGCAGAAATGGCCAATCTGGGATACGACATTGACGAAGTTGACATCACCGTTGGCACCAGCTATGATGCTACCGGCGAGGCCATGAGCGCAGGCACCATCGATCTGGGCTGGCTGCCCGGCGGCACCTATGCTCTTTACTCCGATGACACCGAGGTTATCCTTACCGCTACCCGTAACGGCCTGTCCAACGACAGCACTGATGCCGCTACCTGGAACGGCGAAGCCAACAAGACCCTGAAGGACGGTCCTCAGGTCACCTACTATCGTGCCCTGGTTTATGCTGCTCCCTCTGAGTACGGCAAGATGCTGGCTGATAAGGTCAACAAGGGCGAGGCTCTCACTTGGGATGATCTCAACGGCGCACGTTGGGCAGTCCAGAAGACCTCTTCCTCTGCAGGTTACATCTATCCCACCATGTGGCTGATGGACAACTACGATGGCAAGAAGATCTCTGACCTTGCCAATGTCATTCCTCTTGATTCCGGCTACGGCACTGCTTTCTCCTACGCTGCTGCAGAGCAGGTTGACATCATTGTCTGCTATGCTGACGGCCGTAACGACTACGAAGCATCCTGGATGCTCCCCATCGATCAGCAGGATTCCACCGGCAAGCAGGGCATGGGTCGCTCCGCTTCCATCTGGGATGAGCTGAATGTTATCGGCGTTACCGAGGGTATTTACAACGATACTGTTGCTATCTCCAAGGAAAGCCAGTTCTACACCCCCGAGCTCATCGAGGCTCTGCAGAACTGCTTCATCAACATCATCGGCACCGAGGAAGGCAAGGCCATCTTTGATGTTTACAGCCACACCGGCTACGCCGTGGCTACCGATGCCGACTACGACGGTGCACGCGCTGCACTGGCACTGGTTAGCTGATATAGCACAGTAAGAAGCATATAGCTGATGCTATTGCCTAAGTGGACACAAAAGGGTAAAAAACACGCAGAAATACTGTAATGCGTGGTCGTCGAAGTTTCTTTTCAAGGGGAGGGGCGCAGCCTTGACCGGAGGAAGAAGCTTCGGCGGCCGCCGAAACAGGTATCGTGCGGGCTTCTGCCCGGAAGAGTGTCCGCTTTTATTTTATCCGAACATTTGAACCCGACAAAAAAGGATTCCCGTATTTTTGTGTCCGCTTTTCTTGACTACTGCAAACGCCCCGCGCCACAGGGCGCAATTGTATCAGATCCGGTAAATACTTATCATTTGTTCATAGAAGAATATTGAGTAAAGAAAAGAGTCGCAGCATGATTGAATTCAAAAATGTGTATAAGACTTATCCAAACGGCTTTACAGCCCTGAAAAACATCAACCTGCAAATTGAGCAGGGTGAGTTTGTCGCTATAATCGGTCTGTCCGGTGCCGGCAAATCCACCATTCTTCGCTGCATTAACCGTATGCATGATATCACCAAGGGTGAGCTCACTGTCGATGGTATTGATGTGGACTCCCTGCGCGGCAAAGAGCTGCGCAGATACCGCCGCAACGTGGGCATGATATTCCAGAGCTTTAACCTGGTTTCACGCAGCACTGCCATTAAGAATGTCCTTACTGCGGATGTGCCTGATATGCCCTTTTTCAAGGTGCTTTTCGGCATTTTCCGCAAAGACCAGAAGATGCGTGCTCTTGAGAGCCTTGATAAGGTTGGCATTTTGGATAAGGCCTATACCCGCTGCGACCAGCTTTCCGGCGGTCAGCAGCAGCGTGTGGCGCTTGCCCGTACTTTGAATCAGAATCCCAAGATCATCCTGGCAGACGAGCCTGTTGCCTCTTTGGACCCGATAACCGCAAAGCAGGTTATGCAGGACTTTGTCAGGATCAATAAGGAATACAACATCTCCATCCTGCTTAACATCCACCATGTTGACCTTGCTCTGAAGTACTGTGACCGTGTAATCGGTATCCGTGCCGGTGAGATCGTATTTGATGGGCCTGCCAGCACCATTACACAGGAGCAGATCGACGAGGTCTATAACGGCGCCAAGGCTCCCGCCATGGGCGATGGAGAGGAAAAGGGCCTAAATCTGGTTAAGTTTGAGGGCTAAAGCTATGGATGAAAATACCTCCACGGTTTTTAATGTAACACTGTATGACCGCATTTTTAAGCCTCAGGTAATAACTTTGGCTAACGGGCATACTGTTCTCCGCAGGAAGAGCCGCGCTCCTTTGATTGTTGTTCTGCTTGCTGCCGCAATATACCTCTCCCTGCTTATGACAGGGTTTGATATTGCGGTCGTTATCCAAAAGTTCTCCAAGCTGCTGGACTTGCTGGAGAAAATTTTCCACCCCAACTGGGAGTTCTTCCCCAAGGTTATTTCTCCGCTTCTTGATACCATCAAGATGTCCATTCTCGGCACCGTTATCGGCTGCCTGGCGGCACTCCCCGTTGCTATCCTCTCTTCCAGCAATATCAATAAAAGCGTCGCTGTTGTCAGCGTATTCCGGTTTATTCTTTCTCTTATCAGGACCCTGCCTACGCTGGTTATCGCACTGGTGTGCGCGCTTATTTTCTCTCTTGGTACATTTTCCGGTACTGTCGCTATTGCAATCTTCACCTTTGGCGTTGTATCAAAGATGCTGTTTGAGAGCATAGAAACCATCGATATGGGTCCCTTTGAGGCTATGGAGGCCCTGGGCGCTAACAAGTTCCAGGCGTTCTGGTCTGCCTGCGTGCCTCAGATCCTCCCGGTATACCTAAGCCACAGCCTTTACTGCTTTGAGATGAATGTGCGGGCATCCGCCATTTTGGGCTATGTTGGTGCCGGCGGTTTGGGAATTACCATTAACGAGCGCATCGGCTGGCGTGACTACAACAGCCTGGGTATGGTGCTTCTCGCTCTGTTCGTTGTGGTTGTGGGCATTGAATTTCTCAGTGCTTACCTCCGTAAGAAGCTGAGTTAAGGAGGTGCCCCTATGACTATGAACACAAAGTTTGAAGCCTTTGAGGAAAAACTGGATAAGAAGCTTACTGCTGCGGAGATGTATGCGAACCGCCCCCGAAAATGGTGGCTGTATCTTATTATTGTTCTGATCATTGTCGCTTTGATAGGCTGGTCCGGCTCCGATATTAAATTCACAGGGCTGACCGTTACAGGCACAGAAGTAGCAAAGGGCGTTCTCAGCGGCGTTTTTCACCCTGACCTGAAGCTCATGTTCGGAACAGGGGATACCGATGTGCCTTATTTGCTTCTCCAGACAATGGCCATTGCCGTCCTTGGCACCCTTTTCGGTGCAATTCTTGCCATTCCCTTTGCCTTCCTTGCATCCTCTAACATCATGCCCAAACCGGTCGCATATCTTGTCCGCATTCTCATCCTTATGATCCGCACGATCCCCAGCATTGTCTGGGCGCTGATGTGGATCAGAGTTACCGGCCCCGGAGCCGCCTGCGGTGTTATTACCCAGTCAGTTTGTTCCATCGGCATGATTTCCAAGATGTATATCACAGCTATTGAGGATCTGGATACCCATATTCTTGAAAGCCTTGATGCGATGGGGTGCAACGCATTCCAAAAAATCCGCTACGGCGTTATTCCCCAGCTCACTGCAAGCTTTATCTCCACCACGATTTACCGCTTTGATATAAACCTGAAAGATGCTACTACCCTGGGTATTGTGGGCGCAGGCGGTATTGGTGCATCCCTTGTACAGTGCCTGAACAGCCGCCGATGGGCTATGGTCGGTTCCTTTGTCTGGGGCTTGATGGTGCTGGTTCTCATTATTGAGTTTATTTCCACCAGAATCAGAAGAAAGCTTGCCCACGGCGAATAACAGATTATCAGATAGCAACCATATTGCCCCTGCGTCATGGCGCAGGGGCATGGCTACAAAAAGGAGAGGTTATGGAGCGAAGCTTCAGACTATACTTCACCAGCGATATACACGGCTGCTTTTCTCCCATTGATTATATCTCGGGGAAGCACGCAGATACGGGCCTTGCAAACTGTATGAGCCACTTTAACCATGATGGGAATACCGTGATCGTGGACGGCGGAGATACTTTGCAGGGAAGTCCGTTCACATCCTATCTGTATTCGGAGCGGCCAGCGGGAGAGTGCGTACCGGCAAAGGTAATGAATCTGGCCGGCTACGACCTTGTTACCCTGGGGAACCATGATTTTAACTACGGTAAAGCAGAGGTTGAAAGATATCTGGAGGAGCTGGATGCCAAATGCCTTTGCGCAAATGTTAAGGGCGTAAAGGGTGTGGAGGACATTGCCGTAATTACCCTTAACAACGGCCTTCGCATCGGTTTTACCGGCATTACAAGCGATTTTTCGCTGAATCGTGAGAAGCCGGAGAATCTTGCCGGAGTACAGCTTTTTGATGCCTTCGGCGCTGCTGAAGCCTCTTTGGGAAAGCTTAAAGCACTTCATTGCGATGTGACGGTCTGTATTTATCACGGCGGCTATGAAAATGACCTTTCTACGGGAAAGCTGCTTTCCGATACCGGGGAGAATCAGGGCTATCGGATTTGCAGGGAGCTTGATTTTGATGTTCTCCTTTGCGGGCATCAGCATATGGCAAAGGAAAATCTGTCGCTTTTCGGGACTCACACCTGTCAGGTATCGGATAAGGCGTCCCATTTTATCGAACTTACTGCCACTGTTGCGGATGACGGCACGGTTGCGGCTCACTCTCAGCTTGTTGCGGCAGGGGATTTGACAGACCCCGAAGCCGGGGAATATCTGCGGGAGATCGAAAAAGATGTAAGCCCCTGGCTGGATTCTCCTTTGGGGGAATTGGACACAGCTCTGCTGCCCGGTAACCATTTGGATATGGCCATAAACGGCTCGCTGATTGCGAACTTCTTCAATCAGGTTCAGCTTGAGGCATCAAAGGCGGATATCAGCGTAACAAGCCTTGCCAACACCGTCAAGGGCTTTGAAAAACAGGTCACGATCCGGGATGTGGTTTCCAGTTATGTATTCCCGAATAATCTTATTACCTTAAGGGTCAACAGAGCTATTCTAAAATCCGCATTGGAGCGAAGCGCAGAGTATTTCACCATGGGTGAAAACGGGAAGCCCGAGATCAGCGCCGGCTTTCTCCGGCCCATTGAGCAGCACTTCAGCTATGATTACTTCTCGGGGATTGAGGTTGAGGAAGACATTACGAGAAACCCCGGGGATAGAGTAGTATCCATCAGGTATCAGGGACAGGAGCTGGGAGAAAACACGGATCTGCTGCTGTGTATGACAAATTACCGCGCCACAGGTGCAGGGGGATATGAATGCTATATCGGGTGCCCTGTTATCTGCGAGCAGGCAACGGAGATTTCGCAGCTTATCATTGACTATATCAGTACACATAAATCAGTCATCGTTGATAAAACGAAATGGCTGAAGGTGATATACTAATTTCTTTACATAAGGAGACAGAAATGGATAACAAGGTTTTCAAGATCGTTCTTTTGCAGGCGCTTCCCGCCTCCGGTAAATCGGAGGTCAGGAACTTTATGGCACACGTAGAGCCGGAGAGACTCCAAAGAGAATTCCATATCGGTGCAAATCTCCAGCTTGATGACTTCCCCTATGTTCATATGATGCGCAGGATCGATGATGAGCTTGAGGCTATGGGGCAGGCCCGCATATATTATCCCGGCGAGGAACCGTTTATCGACGGCCGCGACTGGGGTACTCTGTGCAATCTTCTCAATGAGGATTACCACGACCTTATGAACCGCAATATAGTAAAGACCGATTCTGCTGCAAAGCTCCTCTTCGACCGTATTGACCGTGCAGCATTACAGTCCGGGATCAAGCCGAGAATGGGTCTTCTTCCTGAAAGCATCCGCAATGCACTTGCCGAAAAACTGGAAGCGGATGCAAGAGCCATGCTGGATGAAAAGCACGCCGGATATCCCGAAAGCTTTGAGAATAAGACAATTATCATCGAGTGTGCCCGCGGCGGTGCCGATGGATCCGAAATGCCTTTGACGGGCACATTCGGGTATCAGTATTCTCTGCCTATGTTCTGCCCGGAAATTCTGGAGAACGCCGTTTTGCTTTACATCTGGGTCACCCCCGAAGAATCCCGCAGGAAGAACGCCGACAGAGCCGACCCGAACGACCCCGGTTCGAATCTCCATCACGGTGTTCCTATGGCGGTGATGCTGGGCGACTATGGTTGTGATGATATGGAGTATCTGATCAACACCTCCGAGGTTAAGGATACTGTTACCGTCAAGGCCCACGGCAGGACCTATCATATCCCTGTGGGAGTATTTGATAACCGTGTGGACAAAACTTCGTTCCTCCGTGCCGAGCCGGAACAGTGGGACGCTGATAAGGTTGCGGATGTGACCGCCGCAATCAGGGAAGCGACCGACACCATGTTTGCCAATTATAACGCAGCGGAGTAATATCTGCACCGGGGAAAGCGTATATACACAAAACAGAGCCCTCCGGCAATTTCATGTGCAGTATTCCAGTCTATTTTGCTATATTATGCGGTTTTTCTTCAAAAATCAAGAATGCCCTTTGCGCCCGTCTGGGGAATCTTCTTCCTCCCTGATCCAAGCATCAGAACGATCCTTGCGGATCAGCCAGAAACGGCTTCCCCCCATCATGTTGCAGGGGGCTTCATCCCGTGGCTCGCTAAAAGCCTTCGCAAAAAGTATCATACTGTTTCCCAGGGCGCGGAAAGCCATTATTGAGGGCGCAGCAGCAAAGGCAACTCAGCCAGCACCCGGAAACGGCAGCAAGGCTTGCAAAGAAGCAGTGGTTTTGGCATGAGAAACAATTGAGTGTATGGGAAGATATTGTTATAATATGATACAATAGAGTTATGGAATATCTCAGATATTTGTGGGGGCTATGGATAGAATCTGAGAACTTGCCATTGTAAAAACCCGCAAAGCTGCCGATTCTCCAATGGATGGGGCAGAGCGAAAAGGCATCGGGCGGATTCCTATCGCCTGTTAATAAAGTTACAGAAATAATACCGGAGGTGCTATTATGTCCGAGAAAAAACTATCGAAATACATTGACCATACCTTGTTAAAAGCAACTGCTTCCCGCAGCGACATTATTGCGATCTGCAATGAAGCAAAAAAGTATGATACCGCATCCGTTTGCGTCAATTCCTGCTATGCGGCAACCGTAGCAAAAGAGCTGCGCGGGACAGGGATCATGACCTGCTGCGTGGTAGGCTTCCCTTTGGGTGCAATGTCCACCGCAGCAAAGGCCGAAGAAGCCCGTCTGGCAGTGGCTGACGGTGCGGAGGAAATTGACATGGTCATAAATGTCGGTTATGTCAAGGCGAAAGAATGGGATCTGGTCGAAGAGGATATCAAAGCTGTTGTAAGGGCTTCCGGAAACGCTGCTGTAAAGGTTATCATCGAAACCTGCCTGCTGACGGATGATGAAAAAGTTAAAGCCTGCGAGATCTCCAAGGCAGCCGGTGCCGCATTTGTAAAGACCTCCACAGGATTCTCCACCGGCGGCGCCACCGTTGATGATGTCGCATTGATGAGAAAAACCGTTGGCCCCGCAATGGGCGTAAAAGCCTCCGGCGGGATCCATTCCAGAGAAGAGGCTTTGGCCATGATCGCAGCCGGAGCAACCAGGATCGGCGCAAGCGCTACCGCCAAGATCGTTGAATAAGATGGGAGCAAAGCATGGGGAGTAACCGCTTATTTGTGATCCCTCCCTTTTCCCATTGATGGATATCCCATACCTTGCATTGGTTAAAGGAAAGAGGGGAACAACCGGTACCTGCCGTAACAGTCCGGAATTTAAGATAATCCCTTCCGGCTTGTAAAAAATCAGGCGGTGTTTCCATCTAAAGAGGATATGTGCAGAGCATTTATTTCAAGCAGTGTGGGCCATGCGGATCACCTTCCCCCCGTTTTGGAGCAGGCATATAATGATTTTACAGCTTCCCCGCATTGACTTTTTGCGCTCTTTTGTGGTATACTATTTCCTGTATTCCAGATCATCACTTTGGCCTCACACCGCTGCAAGTCACCCCTGATGATGCACGGCGTGAGGCTTTTGTTCTTTTGGGTACAAAATATTATTACAGGAGGTACCCAGATGAATAGCGGTACTGTTAAATGGTTCAATGCGGAAAAGGGCTACGGCTTTATTTCCAACGATAACGGCGGTGAGGATGTTTTTGTTCATTTCTCCGCGATCCAGGTAGATGGCTTTAAGACTCTCACCGAGGGGCAGAAGGTCACTTTCGATACCGAGCCTGATCCTAAGGATACCGGCAAGCTGCGTGCTGTCAACGTGATCCCCCAGTAATCGAGCCAAAACAAAATGCAAAAGAGGCTGCTGCGGCAGCCTCTTGCTTTTTAGGGAAGAAAAAGCACCCACCCCCGGCAAAATGCCATCGGTAGGTGCTTTGGTTTTTATTTGATGATCTTCTGTGCTTTCAGGGCATCAATGCTGTTCTGCGGGTAATCGCTCCCGCTGCAGTTGATCATCAGCATCCAGCCATCCTGTATGGTGACAAAGAACACATTGTAGAAGCCGTAGGAATTGCCGGTCAGTTCATCCTCGTAGTTTTGCTGTACCGTAAAGCTGCTGCCCTCGTGCCCGCAAACAGTGGCAGGAACAAAGGCATCACTGATATCATCATCAAGGCCGGCGGCGATCCGGTAAGCAGAAAGAGCTTCCTCAGCGGTCTGATCGCCCACTGCGCTGCACTGAAAGGTGATATACTCCATATTCCCGTAGGAAGTCACCATAGCCAGATTGTGCAGAGCGTAAGTTTCTCCGTCCCGGGTATATTCATCCCCCGATAAAAATGACTCAGGATCCACATTCCCCGCAAAGGCAAGGAGTTCATCAAACAGCACCGCAAAGCCTTCTCCTGCCTCAAATTTCAGGCCAAAGCGGTCACTTTCCACAGTGTTATTGGTAACCAGCAGGTTTTCGTATGCCGGCTCCTTCGCCCCACAGCCCGCAGCCATACAAAGCAGGGCCAATACAAGCAATAGCGCAGCCAGGCGTTTCATTATCTTCATCGCATTTCACTCCTTTTACGGTATCATAACATATCTCAGCGCAAAAGAAAAGACACCCGCTGTTGCGAGTGCCTTTTGGCTCCCCCTGTCCGGCTCGAACGGACGACCCTGCGGTTAACAGCCGCATGCTCTACCGACTGAGCTAAGGAGGAATATTCGATAGCGACCCCGATTGGAGCCGCCGTCCGGTGTCGGCATCGACCTATCTTCCCGGGCCGCTTCCAGCCAAGTATTTTGGG
>R24__coassemble_1581_pt1 | contig 11573 bp, 20 predicted proteins | sample R24__metabat2_low_PE_034 | metagenome-assembled genome bin R24
CAAGATCTGCGGACGTCCCCATGCCTATCTGCGGAAGTACGGCATCTGCCGTATCACCGGTCAGAAGGCGATGCCCTGCATGGCACACAAGTCTGTTGCAAACTTTAAACTGCGTGAGGGCATGGTCATCGGTGCCAAGGTCACTCTGCGCGGTGAGCGTATGTACGAGTTCGTCGATAAGCTGTTCAACATCGCTCTGCCCCGTGTCCGCGACTTCCGCGGCATCAACGGCAACGCTTTCGATGGCCGCGGTGACTACAACCTCGGTATCCGTGAGCAGCTGATCTTCCCCGAGATCGAGTACGATAAGATCGATAAGGTCCGCGGTATGGATATCACCTTTGTGACCACCGCCAAGACTGATGAAGAAGCCAAAGAGCTGCTGACCCTGCTGGGCGCACCCTTTGAGAAGTAAGGAGGTAGAGAAGAATGGCTAAACTGTCTATGAAACTGAAGCAGCAGGCTCCCGCTAAGTTCTCTACCAGAACTTACAACCGCTGCAAGATCTGCGGACGTCCCCATGCCTATCTGCGGAAGTACGGCATCTGCCGTATCTGCTTCCGTGAGCTGGCCTACAAGGGACAGATCCCCGGTGTTAAGAAAGCAAGCTGGTAAAGCAAGAAGAAGGAGGTTGACCTATGTATATCACTGATACGATTGCCGATATGCTGACCCGCATCCGCAATGCGAACAGCGCAAAGCATGAAACCGTTGATATCCCTGCGTCAAAGATGAAGACTTCTATTGCTCAGATTCTTCTTGACGAGGGCTATATCAAGTCCTTTGTTGCCGTTGATGACGGCAAGCAGGGCATCATCCGTATTACCTTAAAATACGGCGCAAACAAAACCCCTGTTATCCAGGGTATGCGCAGAGTTTCCAAGCCCGGTCTGCGCATCTATACAAGCTGTGAGGACTGCCCCAAGGTCATGAAGGGCCTCGGCATCGCGATCCTCTCCACTTCCAAGGGCGTCATCACCGACAAGCAGGCTCGCAAAGAGAATGTCGGCGGCGAAGTCCTGGCGTTCATCTGGTAAGGAGGGAAAGTAAATGAGCAGAATCGGTAATAAGCCCATCGAAATCCCGGCCGGTATCGATGTAAAGGTAGAGAACAATGTTGTTACCGTCAGCGGTAAGGGCATCACTCTCACCCAGCAGATCGACTCCCGCATCGGTTTTAAGATGGACGGCAACACCCTGCACGTTACCCGTGCAAATGAGGAAAAGGAAACCAAGAGCATGCATGGTCTGTATCGCTCCCTGGTCAACAACATGATCGTCGGCATCGATAAGGGCTTCAGCAAAGAGCTGGAGATCAACGGCGTCGGCTACCGTGCTGCCAAGCAGGGCAGCGAGCTGGTCATGAACCTGGGCTACTCTCATCAGGTCATCGTACCCGAGGTTCCCGGCATCACCATCGAGGTTCCCGCTCCCAACAAGATCATCATCAAGGGCGCCGATAAGCAGCAGGTCGGTCAGTTTGCTGCCGAAGTCCGCGAGAAGCGTCCCCCCGAGCCTTATAAGGGCAAGGGCATCAAGTATATCGACGAAGTTATCATCCGCAAGGAAGGTAAAGCCGGTAAAGGTAAATAAGGAAGGAGGAGTATCTAAATGGTTACGAAAGTTGATAGCAAAAAGACCCGTCTTAAGAGACGCAAGAGAGTTCGTAGCAAGGTGTACGGTACCGCACAGCGTCCCCGCCTGGCCGTTTTCCGCTCCGCCAACCACATTTATGCTCAGATCATCAATGACGATCTCGGCGTGACCCTGGCTGCAGCCTCCAGCATGGATAAAGGCTTCGACGGCTACGGCGGAAACAAAGAAGGCGCCAAGAAGGTTGGCCTCGCTATCGCAGAGGCTGCCAAGAAGGCAAACATCGAAGAGGTCGTTTTTGACCGCGGCGGCTTTGTGTATCATGGCCGTGTGGCAGAACTGGCTGAGGGCGCCCGCGAAGGCGGCCTGAAATTCTAAGAGAGGAGGGACACTTTTTGGCTCGTATTGATGCATCTAAATTGGATCTGCAGGAGAAGGTCGTACACATCGGCCGTGTCTCCAAAACCGTAAAGGGCGGTCGTATCTATAAGTTTGCTGCACTGGTCGTCGTCGGCGACGGCAAGGGCACCATCGGCTTCGGCATCGGCAAGGCCGGCGAAGTCCCGGACGCTATCCGCAAGGGTATCGAAGATGCGAAGAAGAACATGGTAAAGGTTTCCCTCAAGGGTACCACCATCCCGCACGAGATCATCGGCAAGTTTGGTGCCGGTGAGGTACTGATGAAGCCCGCTCCCCAGGGTACCGGCGTGATTGCCGGCGGCGCTGTCCGTGCCGTACTGGAAGTAGCCGGCATCAGCGATATCCGTACCAAGTGCCTGCGTTCCAACAACCCCTGCAACGTTGTCACCGCCACCTTCGAGGGCCTGAAGGCTCTGCGCAATGTGGAAGAGGTTGCAGCGATCCGCGGCAAGACCGCAAAAGAGATTCTGGATTAAGGAGGTAAGCTGATATGGCAAAAGCAACTAAGACCCTGAAGATCAAGCTGGTAAAAAGCCTGAACGGCCGTCTGGATAAACAGATCGCCACCGCTTACTCCCTTGGTCTCAGAAAGATCGGTCAGACCACTGAGCAGCCCGATAACGCCGCTACCCAGGGTAAGATCAAGGCAATCTCTCACCTCGTTGAGGTAACTGAAGCATAAAGCAAGGAGGTGCAGTAAAATGAAACTGAATGAGCTTTCTCCTGCAGCCGGCAGCACGCATAAGGGCTACCGCGTAGGCCGCGGCGCCGGCTCCGGCAACGGCAAAACCGCCGGTAAGGGCCACAAGGGCCAGAACGCCCGCTCCGGCGGCGGTGTACGCCCCGGCTTCGAAGGCGGCCAGATGCCCCTGCAGAGAAGAATCCCCAAGCGTGGATTCAAGAACATTTTCGCTACCAAGTACGCTGGCATCAATGTTGAAGTGCTGAACCGCTTTGAGGACGGCGCGACCGTAGATGCCAAGGCCCTGCAGGATGCCGGTGTTGTAAAGAATGTTTACGACGGCGTCAAGTTCCTGGGCCGCGGCGAGATCACCAAGAAGAATCTCACCGTTAAAGCAGCCGCTTTCTCCGAAGGTGCTAAGAGCAAAATTGAGGCAGCCGGCGGAAAGGCAGAGGTGGTATAATGTTCCAGACATTACGGAACGCATGGAAGATCGAGGATCTTCGCAAAAAGCTCCTCTACACCGTGCTGATTTTGGTTATCGTGCGGGTAGGCTGTGCCATTCCCGTACCGTTTCTGGATCCCAGCGCTTTGCAGGAAATGCTGGATAGCACCCAGGGCAACCTGCTGGGCTATCTGAACCTGCTGACCGGCGGCGCCTTTGCAGAGGCTACCCTCTTCGCTTTGGGCGTTTCTCCGTATATCACTTCTTCCATCGTGATTCAGCTGCTCACCGTGGCGATCCCCTCTCTGGAGCGGATGGCCAAGGAAGGCCCCGAGGGACAGAAGAAGCTGAAGAAGATCACCCGCTACACCACCATCGGTCTGGCACTGCTGCAGGCGTATGCTTACTACACCCTGCTGCGCAGCGGCACCATCGGTGCGGTGAAATATGTCGGCGGTGCCGCCGGCTGGATCACCGGTATCGCCATCATCCTCGCCTTTTCTGCCGGCGCTATGCTGGTGGTATGGCTGGGTGAGCGGATCGATGACAAGGGCATCGGCAACGGTATTTCCCTCATCCTGTTCGCAGGCATTGTGGCCCGTATCCCCGCCCTGATCAGCCGTCTGATCGCCTACCTGAAGCTGGGTCAGTTCTATCCCCGCTATTATGTCCTCGTGCCCGTAGTGGTGGTCCTCTTTATCGCTATGATTGCTTTCATCGTCCTGATGAACGCAGCCGAGCGTCGTATCCCCGTACAGTATGCAAAGCGTATTGTAGGTCGTAAGCAGTATGGCGGCCAGAGCTCTTATATGCCCATCAAGGTGAATATGAGCGGTGTTCTGCCCATCATCTTTGCTTCCACCTTCCTTGCCATCCCCAGCACCATCGTGGGCTTCACGGGTGCCAACAGCGGGTTCGGTAAGTTTGTTGCTGCGGTGTTCTCCACCAGCAGCATCTGGTACGCAGTGCTGTACTTCATCCTCATCATCGTGTTCAACTACTTCTATATTGCGATCCAGTATAACCCCATTGAGATGGCAAACAATGTCCGCAAGAACAACGGTGCCATCCCCGGTATCCGTCCCGGCAAGCCGACCTCTGATTTTATCAGCAAGGTTATCTCCAAGACGACCCTTACCGGTGCGCTGATGCTGGCTGTTATCGCTATCCTGCCCATCATTCTGGGCGCCGCAGCCAACATGAACATCTCTATGGGCGGTACTTCCATCATCATTCTGGTCGGCGTGGCTTTGGATACTGCCCGCAGTCTGGAATCTCAGATGATGATGCGCCACTACAAGGGCTTCCTGGAATGATCGAACAGGCGAAAAGAGGATGAGCGACATGATGAAACTGATTATGTTCGGGCCTCCCGGTGCCGGAAAAGGCACCCAGACCGACATCCTGTGCAAACGGTACAATATCACCAAGGTTTCTACCGGTGATGCTCTGCGGGCAACGATCCGCAGCGGCTCACCACTGGGAGAGCAGGTAAAAGAGCTGATGGATGCGGGCAAGTTTGTGCCGGATGAGATCGTCGTCGAGATCATCCGCAACCGCATCGCCTCTGCCGACTGCGCCAACGGCTTTATACTGGATGGCTTCCCCCGGAACCTGAGCCAGGCCGAAACGCTGGTGGAGATGGGGGTCAAGGTCAACAAGGCCATCCTCATTTCGGTAGCGGATGATGTGTTGGTGGAGCGTGTTCAGGGCAGACTGGTCTGCTGTGAGTGCGGCACCAGCTACCACACCGTGAATAACCCCCCGAAGCAGGAGGGCATTTGCGATAAGTGCGGCGGAAAGCTGGAGGTCCGAAACGATGACCGCCCCGAAACGGTGCGCGCCAGACTAAAGACCTATCACGAGCTGACCGACCCTGTTGTGGAATTTTACCGTGAGCGCGGTTTACTGCGTGAGATTGATGGCACGACCGATATCCCCACGGCAACAGCGGCCATCCTGAAGGCGTTGGAGGAATAAGCTGTGATTATCTTAAAAACCGGAAAAGAGCTGGCACTGATGGCTCAGGCCGGAAAAATCACGGCACAGGCCCTCCAGGCGGGGATTGCGGCGGTGAAGCCCGGCGTGACCACATGGGAACTGAACCGTGTGGTGCATGAGGCGATCACCTCCCGCGGGGCCACCCCTTCCTTCCTGGGGTTATACGGCTTCCCGGCGGCGGCGTGCATCAGCGTCAATGAAGAGCTGATCCACGGCATCCCGGATAAGCACCATGTGATCCATGAGGGCGATATCGTCAGCATTGATGTTGGTGCCTGCATCGGCGGCTATCACGGCGACAGTGCCTTTACCGTCGGATGCGGAGCCATCGCTCCGGAAACTCAAAAACTGCTGGAGGTCACCCGGGAGTGCCTGCGCCGCGGGATTGCGGCGGAGGAATAAGCTGTGATTATCTTAAAAACCGGAAAAGAGCTGGCACTGATGGCTCAGGCCGGAAAAATCACGGCACAGGCCCTCCAGGCGGGGATTGCGGCGGTGAAGCCCGGCGTGACCACATGGGAACTGAACCGTGTGGTGCATGAGGCGATCACCTCCCGCGGGGCCACCCCTTCCTTCCTGGGGTTATACGGCTTCCCGGCGGCGGCGTGCATCAGCGTCAATGAAGAGCTGATCCACGGCATCCCGGATAAGCACCATGTGATCCATGAGGGCGATATCGTCAGCATTGATGTTGGTGCCTGCATCGGCGGCTATCACGGCGACAGTGCCTTTACCGTCGGATGCGGAGCCATCGCTCCGGAAACTCAAAAACTGCTGGAGGTCACCCGGGAGTGCCTGCGCCGCGGGATTGCGGCGGCACTCAAGGGCAACCGCCTGGGCGATATCGGCTCGGCGGTCCAGACCTATGCCGAAAGCTTTGGCTACGGCGTGGTACGCGAATATGTGGGCCACGGCGTAGGGCGTAAGATGCACGAGGACCCCGAGGTGCCGAACTACGGCCAGGCGGGGCGCGGTGTGCGGCTGATGCCCGGTATGACCATTGCGATCGAACCTATGATAAACATGAAGGGCGAAGGGGTTTACACCCTCGATAACGACTGGACGGTCGTTACCGAAAGCGGCCTGCCCTGTGCCCACTTCGAGCATACCATCGCCATTACCGATAACGGACCGGTCATCCTGACCGAAGCCTGACGGGAGGTGCCTATGCCCGAAAAAGGAAGTGTGGTGCTGGCCACGGCCGGCCGCGACCGCGGAGAGCTGTTTGTGGTTCTTGCTGCAGGCGAAAGGGATTGCCTGATCGCCGATGGCCGCCGCAGAAAGGTTTTGCACCCGAAACGCAAAAACAGCCGCCATCTGCACGCAACGCAGATCTCTCTTCTGCCGGAGCAATACGCTGCCGACAGCAGGCTGCGCCGTGCGCTGCGGGAGGCCGCTCATAGGTACGACGACATCAACAGTCCATATGAGGGAGGTTAACGCTCACAATGTCGAAACAAGATGTAATTGAGATCGAAGGCGAGGTAGTAGAAGCCCTGCCCAACGCCCAGTTCCAGGTAAAGCTGCCCAACGGCGTGGTGATCCTGGCACACATCAGCGGCAAGCTGCGGATGAACTATATCCGTATCCTGCCCGGCGATAAAGTAACGGTGGAAATTTCCCCCTACGATCTCACCAAGGGGCGCATCACCTGGCGCTCCAAGTAAGAACGAATAAAGCATATTGCACGGCCGGAACCGATGGCTGTGCGGACCAAAAGGAGGTAAATAAAATGAAAGTTAGACCTTCTGTAAAGCCCATGTGCGAGAAGTGCAAGATCATCAAGCGGAAAGGCCGTATCATGGTCATCTGCGATAATCCCAAGCACAAGCAGCGTCAGGGCTGATAGTAACGAAACGGAGGTGTACTAAAGAATGGCACGTATTGCTGGTGTAGACCTGCCCAGAGAGAAGCGGGTCGAGATCGCACTCACCTATATCTACGGCATCGGCCGTAAGACTGCCGACGATATCCTGGCTGCCACCGGTGTCAATCCCGACGTTCGCGTTAAGGATATGACCGAAGAGGATGAAGCCAAGATCCGTGAGTATATCGACCACAACCTGATCGTTGAGGGTGATAAGCGCAGAGAAACCGCGCTGAACATCAAGCGTCTGGTAGAGGTCGGCTGCTATCGCGGCATCCGCCACAGAAAGGGCCTGCCCGTCCGTGGCCAGCGCACCAAGACCAACGCGCGTACCCGCAAGGGCCCCGCAAAGACCATCGCAAATAAGAAGAAGTAAGGAGGGAAATAGTAAATGGCAAAACAGGTTGCTAAGAAAGCAGTTATCCGCCGCCGCCGCGAGAAAAAGAATATCGAGCGCGGTTCGGCACACATCCAGTCCACTTTCAACAATACCATCGTCACTCTGTCTGATACGCAGGGCAATGCTATTTCCTGGGCTTCCGCAGGCGGCCTCGGCTTCCGCGGTTCCAGAAAGTCTACCCCCTTTGCTGCCCAGACTGCTGCTGAGGTAGCCGCCAAGGCTGCTATGGAGCACGGCCTGAAGAGCGTTGAGGTATATGTAAAGGGCCCCGGCCAAGGCCGTGAAGCGGCAATCCGCGCACTGCAGGCCGCAGGTCTGGAAGTAACCATGATCAAGGACGTCACCCCCATTCCCCACAATGGCTGCCGTCCCCCCAAGAGAAGACGCGTTTAATAGGAGGATTTGAAAGATGGCAAGATATACAGGCCCTGTATGCAGACTTTGCCGTCGTGAGGGCAAAAAGCTGTTCCTGAAAGGCGACAGATGCTACTCCGATAAGTGCGCTGTGGACCGCAGACAGTCCGTCCCCGGCCAGCACGGCAAGTCCCGCAAGAAGGTTTCCGAATATGGCACGCAGCTGCGCGCCAAGCAGACCGCCCGCAGATACTATGGCGTTATGGAAAACCAGATGCTGAAGTATTTTGATATGGCGGAGCGTATGCCCGGCAAGACCGGTGAAAACCTGCTGAGCATTCTGGAGCGTCGTTTTGATAACGTAATTTATCGTCTGGGCTATGCCGCTTCCCGCAAGGAAGCCCGTCAGCTCGTTCGCCACGGCCACTACACCATTAACGGCAAAAAGGCCAACATCCCCTCCATCCTTGTGAAGGCCGGCGATGTGATTTCTGTTGTTGAGAGCAGCCGTAACTCCGAGAAGATCAAGAGCGTTACCGAAGCCAATGCTTCCCGTCCTGTCCCCCAGTGGCTGGATGCCGACAAGAACCAGCTGACCGCAAAGGTTCTCCGTCTGCCTGCCCGTGAGGATATCGACATGGACATCGAAGAGCAGCAGATCGTTGAGTTCTACAGCAAGTAATGCAGAGCTTCAGCGAATGCCAGTTTGGGAAGGTACAGTACGCTAACGAGCCGACTAAGGAGGGAAATGAATGGTAAAAATTATTGAGCCCAAAATCGAAACAGCAGAACTGAAAGCCGATGGCAGCTACGGCAAATTCGTGGCGGAGCCTTTGGATCGCGGTTTTGGTATTACCCTGGGTAATAGCCTCCGCCGAGTTCTGCTCTCCTCGCTTCCCGGCGTGGCCGTTTCTTCCGTTAAGATCGACGGTGTCCAGCATGAGTTCACCACTATCCCCGGCATCAAAGAAGATGTGGTTGAGATCATCCTCAACATCAAGGGGTTGACCGCTAAGCTGCATTCCGAGGAGCCCGTTGCCGTGCATATCGCCGCCGAGGGCGAATGCGAAGTGACTGCCGGTTCCATCATTTGCAGCAGCGAGGTGGAGATTCTGGATCCCGCTATGCACATTGCTACTTTGGCTGAGGGTGCCAAGCTGAACATGGAACTGATTCTTTCTAAGGGTCAGGGTTATGTTTCGGCCGAGCGCAACAAACAGCTGAATAACGGTGCTGCTCCGGTAGGTACTATCTTTACCGATAGCATCTATACACCGGTGTTGAAAGTGAATTACTCGGTGGAAAACACCCGAGTGGAACAGATTACAGACTATGACAAGCTGACCCTGGAGGTATGGACCGACGGTACCATTTCCGCCAAAGAGGCTGTCAGCTTGGCTGCCAAGATCCTCAATAGACAACTCAATCACTTTGTGGAACTTTCCGACGAAGTGAATGCGACTGAGATCATGGAAAAGAAAGAAGAGTCCGGCAAGGATAAGGTCCTTGAGATGACCATTGAAGAGCTTGACCTTTCTGTTCGTGCTTTCAACTGCCTGAAACGCGCCGGCGTCAATACCGTGGGCGATTTGATCAACAAATCTCCCGAGGAAATGATGAAGGTCCGCAACCTCGGCAAAAAGTCGCTGGAAGAAGTCACCGGCAAGCTGGAAGCGCTGGGCTTCAAATTCCAAAGCGACGACGACTAAAAATTTACGGGTAAGGAGTGATATAAATGCCAGGTGCCAGAAAACTGGGTAGAACCACTGACCACAGAAATGCCATGCTCCGTGCCATGGTCACCTTCCTGATGGAAAATGGCAAGATCGAGACGACTGTAACTCGTGCAAAGGAAGTCCGCGCGATGGCTGAAAAGATGATCACCATCGCAAAGGACGGAGATCTGCACTCTCAGCGTCAGGTCTATTCCTACATCACCAAGGAAACTGTCGCCAAGAAGGTCATGGATGAGATCGCCCCCAAATATAAGGAGCGCAACGGCGGTTATACCCGCATCATCAAGACCGGCCCCCGCCGCGGCGATGCTGCCGAAATGGCTATCATTGAGCTGATCTGAGAAGATCACCCGCATGGGACAAATGAAATCATAAAAACAGCCCTTCTCTGAACAGAGAGGGGCTGTTTATTATGGAAATAATCCTTTTTAAAAAAGCGGCAAGGTGTGTGGAGAAGCCGGTTATCCCTCCATCTGTTGTAAAGCCAGCCGGTAAAGCTCGCCTTTTTTGCAGCCGCTGTCACGGGCGACCTGCCTGGCGGCGTCGCTGAGCGAGACGCCGCTGCCGCAAAGCTGCACCACCAGCGCCGCGGCCTGCTCCGGGGTGAGAGCGTCAGAAGGCTCTTTTGCTGCGGCACCCTCCACAATGAGAACATATTCCCCGCGCGGCTCACGGGTGCGGTGTTCCTCCGCAGCCGCACAAAGTGTTGTGCGGCAGGCCTCCTCATATACCTTGGTGACTTCACGGCAGAGGGTTATACGGCGATCCCCCAGCCCTGCCAGCAGGTCATCCAGCGTCTGCCGCAGCCGGTGCGGCGCTTCATAAAAGATGAGGGTATGGGGCAGGGCCTTCAGCGCCTCCAGCCGCTCGGTACGCTCCCTCTTCCTGACGGGCAAAAACCCCTCAAAGGCAAAGCGGCCGGTGGGCAGCCCGCTGATGGCAAGGGCTGTCATGGCGGCAGTCGGCCCCGGCACAGCGGCCAGCGGCACACCGTTATCATGGCAGAGCGCTACAAGCTCTTCGCCGGGGTCGCTGATGCAGGGCATCCCAGCATCGGTAACGATCGCGCCGTTTTCGCCGCAAAGAAGCCGCTGCAAAAGCTCCGGCCCGCGCTGGGCGGCATTATGCTCGTGATAACTTACCAGCGTGTTTTTGATCCCGAAGTGATTTAAGAGCCGGAGGGTAACACGGGTATCCTCAGCGGCAATAAAATCCACCGTGCGAAGGATCTCCACTGCGCGGGGAGAGAGATCCCCGAGGTTCCCGATCGGCGTTCCGACGACGTATAAAGTCCCCATACGATTGCTCCTTTATCCCAAATGATAGATCTGCTTCATTTCCGCAGAGTATCCCCCTGCGGCATCTTCCACGATCAGCGGCGGCTCTATCACCAGCCCCGGGCGGCTGCCTGTCTTTCCTTCCACGAGAAAAAGCCACGGAGCTTTTTCCGGGCGCTGCTGCACCATGCGCAGGCGCTTAGGCTCGATGCCGTTCTGACGCATGGCCTCCAGAACATCGGCAAGGCGCTCCGGCCGCTGGCAGAGGCAAAAACGCCCGCCATATTGCAGCAGCCACGCCGCTGCGGCACACACTTCCCCGATGGTGCAGCTTGCCTCGTTTTCGTGACGGGCGTTGCGGCGCTGTGCCTCGGGGCAGAGGAAACCGCTCCCGGCAGAAAAATAGGGCGGGTTGCAGGTAACAAGGCGAAAGCTGTGCGCCGGCAGAAGCGTGCGTACTGTGCGCAGGTCGCCCTCCAGAGGGAGAAAACGTTCCGCAAGAGTGTTTTCCGAGCGGGCGGCCTCCATCAGCGTTACGGCGTCAGATTCGATCTCCAAAGCGGTGACAGAGCGCGGAGGGCGCTCCCGGCGGAGCATCAGAAGCCCCACAATGCCGCAGCCCGCACACAGATCACATACGGTATCAATGCCGCGAACTGCCGCAAAATGCTCCAACAGGAAGGCGTCCGTCCCAAAACGGTGGCGGCCGTTTACGGCAATGGAAAGACCGCCGGAAAGCTGTTCCCACTCCATGGTTTCCCCTCCTGCTTCGCTTAATAAAGAAAGTATATCACATTC
>R24__coassemble_1592_pt1 | contig 11509 bp, 12 predicted proteins | sample R24__metabat2_low_PE_034 | metagenome-assembled genome bin R24
ATATCCAGCACAGAATACCACACTTGCTTGACCATTGATACTGTCCACTGAGATGCATAACCTAATGCGTTGCCAAAGGTGACCTCTTCGCCTAAAAACTTAAAGTCCATCCGCATCCCGGTAATTCCATCGGAAAGCTCTTCTGTAGGGAACGGAACCGTTACATCCAGTTTTTCACCGTTACGCAGAATGGAAAAATCGATAACGCCATCCTCATCACGGAACATCTGGAAGATGGCATCATTATATCCGCCGACCGAATAGCCGTTTACCCGCAGAATCTGGTCTCCTGCCTGTAAATACTGTGCAGAAACAGCGTTCTCATCAAAAGCTGCGACCGTTGATGTTCCGATCAGCTCGGAAGACATCGTAATGATGAGAAGAATGATAAAGCCCAGAACAACATTCATAAATGCGCCGGCAGCTAAAATCAAGAAGCGCTGCCATGTGGGCTTAACGTAGAACGGATCACCAACTGCTTCAGAAGAATCATGGGCTTCTTTTATAATTGCGCCGCTGCCGGCATCATCCTCGCCTTCCATAGCAACAAAACCGCCAATGGGAAATGCACGGACAGAGTACTGTGTACCACGGCGGCGGGAAGACCACAGCGCCGGCCCCATGCCAAAAGAAAACTCCTCGACTTTAACGCCGAACAGCTTTGCGAAAATAAAATGCCCCGTTTCGTGCAGCATAATAATGAGGCCGAAAACCAAAAGAGTTAAAAGAACCGTTTTCAAGGAATTCCTCCCTTATTTCAGAGAACGATTGAGAAAGCAGGGGTAGAAGCAATAAAATATATGGCAGGAGCAATAAATAGAACGCTGTCAAAGCGATCCAGAACACCGCCGTGCCCCGGCATGATATTCCCGTAATCCTTAATACCGAAGTGCCGTTTGATCGCAGAGAACGATAGATCGCCTAAAACACCGATGAGGGCTAAAATCGGCGAATAGAGGGCTATGCGCAGCAGATTAAGCTGAACCGGCTGTGCAAGGAAGCCGATGCCCCGCCCGCAGAGTGAAGCAATCAGCATCAGTAAACCTATATTCCCCAAAACGGTGATAACTAATCCGCCAATCAGGCCTTCTACTGTCTTTTTAGGGCTGATTTCGGGGCAGAGCTTATGCTTCCCAAACAGGCAGCCTGCAAAATAGCCGCCGGTATCACACCACCATGCACTGCCAAGCAGAAAGACCAAATAGAGAATCCCCTGCTCTGCGCCAAACTGATTACGCAGGCTGATAAAAAGATGAAAAGCAAGAGGAAGTGCCGTACCCATCAGAACGGAATAGATGGTATCCATTACGCTGAAATCACGGTGATGCAACAATGTATATGCAAATACAAGAAGAATTACCCCATAATAGCCGGAAGCCCCAACAGTAGGGATATTGGTCATCAGGCATCCGAAAAGAGCGGCAATAATAAAAACAGCTTTATGCTTTTTGGTGATCCCCGCTGCGTGATATGCTTCCCAAATCCCGAGGATGGAAATTACCGTTACAACGATATCGGCTGCAACGGTGTTGTAAAACGCAAAAAAGGCGCCCAAAACAGCAAGCCCCACAAGCGCAGAAAAGATGCGGGTTTTCACGATGTCATACACCTCCGAATCTGCGGTCGCGGCTGTGATATTCCCAGAGCGCTGCATTCAGATGCTCCGGCGTAAAGTCAGGCCACATTACATCCATAAAGACAAATTCCGAATAAGCACTTTGCCACATCAGAAAGTTGGAAAGCCGTTCTTCCCCGCTGGGGCGCAGGATCAAATCGGCATCAGGCTGCCCGGAGGTATATAATGCAGAAGAAAAAGAATCTTCGCTGATATCTTCAGGGGAGATCTCGCCGGAGGTACAACGCCGGGCAAGTACCCGCGCCGCATGCAGAATTTCCTCCCGTCCGCCGTAGTTTACGGCTAAGTTAACGGTGAGTCCATCATAAGTACGGCTTCCCTCTTCCGCACGGCGTATCGCTGCCTGCAAGTCTTCACTAAGCGCAGAACGGTCCCCGATGATGCAGAGGCGGATATTCTCTTTTTTATACTGCTCAACATCATTCAGATATTTCTGCAGCATATGCATAATGGCGTCTACCTCATGCTGCGGACGCTTCCAATTTTCCGTAGAAAAAGCGTAAACTGTCAGATAAGGGATCCCGATGTCACGACAGTACCGTGCAATCTTAATAAAGACCTCACTTCCCTTTTTGTGGCCCATCTCGCGCGGGAGACCGCGGCGGTGCGCCCAGCGACCGTTACCATCCATGATAATGCCAATATGCTGCGGGAGGTATTCCTGCGGGGGTGGATCTTTACGGGGGATTAACTGCATAGTAGAATTCTCTCTTTCTATTAACAGGTATACAAAAGCACCTCACCGGTCAGCCGGCCGGTGAGGTACCAACATAGAAAAATTGATCAACGACCCATCAGACGGACATAATTTCCTTTTCTTTTTCCGAGGTAGTCTTATCGATCTCGCTGATGAACTGATCCGTCATCTTCTGCGTATCGTTCTCCAGCTGCTTCTGATCGTCTTCCGTGATCTCGCTGGATTTTTTCATCGCTTTCAATTTTTCGTTTGCATCACGGCGGATAGAGCGGATTGCAACTTTGGATTCCTCTCCCATCTTAGCAATGCTCTTGGCGATTTCTTTTCTGCGTTCCTCGGTAAGAGGCGGGAATACAAGGCGAAGAACGGAGCCATCATTCTGCGGATTGATCCCGACATCAGAGGCCTGAATTGCCTTTTCGATGCTCTTCAAGGTGGATTTATCATACGGCTGGATCACCAGCGTGCGTGCCTCGGAAACGGAAACCGCCGCCAGCTGATTGATCTTGGTAGGTGCTCCGTAATAGTCTACGACCAACTTATCCAGTACAGCAGGATTAGCACGGCCGGCTCGAATCGATCTAAGCTCTTCCCGTAATACGGAAAGTGTTTTCGTCATTTTTTCTTCATAGAGCTTCAGTTCGGGGTTCATATTTTATGCCTCCTTAACAATTGTTCCAATGTCATAGCCGCAAATCGCACGGCTGATATTACGGGGATCGGTCAGATCAAAAACAATGATCGGCATTTTGTTATCCCGGCAAAGGGTCGCAGCCGTCATATCCATGACCTGAAGGTTATTTGCAAGCACTTCAGAGAAGGTTACGCTGCGATACCGTTTGGCATCCGGATACTTTTTGGGGTCTTTATCATAGACGCCATCTACCATGGTTGCCTTAAATATTGCGTCTGCATCGACCTCCGCTGCACGCAGGGCGGCCGCTGTATCGGTGGAGAAGAACGGATTGCCGGTACCGCATCCGAAGATCACGATACGGTCTTTTTCCATGTGGCGGACTGCTTTATTCCGGATGTACGGCTCCGCAATCTGTGACATCCCGATCGCAGACTGAACACGCACGGGGACATCCAAGGATTCCAGCGCATCGGCCAGTGCCAAGGCGTTAATAACGGTGGCCAGCATCCCCATATGGTCGGCACGGGTACGGTCCATCTTTCCGCTGCTGCGCCCGCGCCAGATATTTCCGCCTCCGACAACAATACCGATCTGTGTGCCGAAATTCTCTCTGACTTCTTTGATACTCTCACATATTTTCAGAACGGTATCGTAATCAATGCCGAAACCCTGGCTCCCGGCAAGGGCTTCACCGCTCAGCTTAAGGATGATCCGTTTATATTTGGCATCCAGAGGGCTCATTCGATCCATCCGCACTTCCCCCTTAAATTTTATTAACTTTATTATACAGGATACCATCGCATCCGTAAAGAGAAAAAATGCAAAATAGATTTATTCTATAGAACCAAATTGTCAGACTTTTTTATCTGCGTTCCCACGCTCCTTAAGCAGAGGGATCATATCATCGGTCAGTTCAATGCTGCCGTCTGCAAAGACCCATAACGCTTTCCAGCCCATCTTCTCCGCCAAAGCGCGGGATTCCTCATACGGGAGCGTAAAAAGCGTTGTGGATGCAAGATCGGCGATACCGCTGTCTTCTGTGATAACGGTAACACCGCGATAATAATCGGAAGGCATCAGCGTAGCAGGGTCGATATATGATGGATACGCTGCTCTCCTGCCATATAATAGCGCTGATAGTCTCCGCTGGTCACAACACAGGTATTGGTAACATATGCGGTATCAATGGCTTTTCCGGCATCAAACGGGTCCTGGATCCCGACCCCCCACGCAGCACGGGAGCCATCTGCCGGTGCATCCAATGCGACTACATTTCCGCCGGCACTGATAACGAATGAGGTAAAGCCGGCATCGTACATCTCACGGCATACCAGCTCGGCGGCATAACCTTTTGCCACTGCGCCGACATCAAGAGACATCCCTTCTTCGGCAAGATAGACCGTCTTTTTATCGTGATCCACAATTACCTTGGAAATATCACAAAACGGCTTGGCTGCCAGAAGTTTTTCTAAATCCGGTATTTTTGCATCAGAACTGTCACCGGCGTACCGCTGCATATAGCTGTGCCAAATAGATGTGACCGGCCCCAGAGCGATATTTACCTGACCTCCGGTTTTATCATACCACTCCAGACAAAAATCCATAAGGTCAAGGATCTCATCGCTTACCTCCACCGGAGCAATGCCGGCGTTGTTATTGATGGTTTTGATATTGTTGATCCCGGAGTATTCGTAATAGATATCATATAGATTATTCAACTCTGTAAAACGGTCTTTTATCGTTTCTGCATATCCGGTAAATTCTTCTTCGCTTTTGCAGCAGCCGATCACCTGCACTACGGTATCAAAGGTATCGTAAAATACCGTTGAAAACCTTTGGTATTCATTTGCGGGATGTTTTGTACCGCAGCCGCAGAGAAATACAAAGAACAATGCAGCAATGCATGCCGTTATCTTTTTCATTGGTTTGCCTCCCGATGGGTTTTGCTATATTTTATCTCATATTACAGAGAATTGCAAACACGGACCATCGCTTGAGCTAAACGACAAAAATCTGATGTTAAGTATTGCAGAATCAGGAGTTATCCTGTATAATATCAAGAAAGTACATTAATAATGTGCTTATTGCTTATTGCAAAAATTTAGGAGGAAAGAAAATGAAAAAGCTTTTAGCAATCCTGCTTACCGCTATGATGGTCCTTACTCTGGCCGCCTGCGGTAACAACAAAACCCCTGTTGACCCCGTTGTCAACGCTTCCTACAAAACCGGTCTCGGTATTACGGTAGGTCTGACTGAGACTGAAGCCGATGAAGAGACCCCTGCGAAGACTCAGGCTGATGTTACTTTCTGCGAAGCCACCTTTGATCAGGATGGCAAGATCGTTGAGATCTCCATCGATGTTGCTCAGTGCAAGGTTGACTACAATGCTGACGGTACTGTTTCCGTTGCTGATGAAGTTAAGACCAAGCGCGAATTGGGCTATGACTATAACATGAAGAAGTTCGCTCCTGAAACCGTTGGTGAGTGGTTTGAGCAGGCTGCCGCTTTTGAGGCTTATTGCGTAGGCAAGACCGCCGCTGAAGTTGCTGCAATGCCTCTGGGCACCAACTCCCACAACTATGAAGGTACCCCTGCTGACGCCGATCTGATGGCTTCCTGCACCATTAAGGTTACCGATTTCATTGCTGCTCTGCAGAAGGCTTATACCAACGCCGCTAATGAGAACGCTACCTATGCGAAGTCCGCTCTGGGCATGATCGCCAAGGTTACCGGTACCGATGCTGCTGATGAAGATCCTGCTGCTTCCGAATCTGATGTTACCGCTTGCGCCGTAGCTCTGGATGCCGATGGCAAGATCGTTGCAATCTCCTTTGATGTTGCTCAGTGCAAGGCTGAGGCTGCTGAAGGCGTTCCCGCATTCAAGGCTGCTGCTGCTACCAGCAAGAAGGAGCTCGGCTTTGATTACAACATGAAGAAGTTCGCTCCCGCTGCAGTTGGTGAGTGGTTCGAGCAGATTGCTGCTCTCGAAGCTTATTGCATCGGCAAGACCCCTGCTGAGGTTTCTGCTATGCCTCTGGGCACCAACTCTGTTGGCTACGATGGTACTCCCGCTGATGCGGATCTGATGGCTTCCTGCACCATCAAGGTTACCGATTTCATCGCTGCTCTCGAGAATGCTATGACCCACATGGCCTAATTCTTAACGGCTAAATAGACACAAACGTACTATGTGGCACCCTCCGCAAGGAAGGTGCCACATGTTTTTTATAGTATAAAGCCGAGAAAATTTTGCAGCAAGATTTAAGTGCGGATTGCAACTTCAAGCTGTACTGGCACGAGAAAAACATTTTTTTCAAAAACAAGACGTAGCTATTGACAAAAAGAAAAGCCTGGCGTTATAATGTTCTAAACCGTTGAGGAAGAGTAAGTAAGGCTTATCCCTCTTTCCTTCAGAGAGCCGCAGATGGTGAGATTGCGGCGGAAAGAATAAGGCTGAATGGACTTCCGAGGGCAACCGGAAACAAAGCATCCCCTGCTTTGGAGTATGTGCGACGGAGCAGACTCTCCGTGAAAATAGTCGGCATATGATAGTATGCGTAAAGTGGGTATATGAAATATACCAAGCCGGGTGGCACCGCAGGATTGTTTATTTATCCTGTCCCAGCAGAAAAGCTGGGACAGGATTTTCTGTTTTTAAGGAGGTTCCTATAATGTTTTTACTTGCAGGCCGATGGCAATACGGTTCTTCCCTGTTTCATTTTTCCACCTAATCTATTGAATCAATGAAAGGAACAATTATCATGAAAAAACTGACTTCTCTTTTGCTTTCTGCAATGCTTCTTATTTCGCTTGCTGCCTGTGGCGAACAGAAAAATAACCCTTCTAACGATCTTACCACCTACACCGTCGGCATCTGCAACTATGTAGATGACGCCTCTCTGAATCAGATCGTTGAAAATCTGGAAGATCAGCTGGCCGACCTGGGCAAGGAATATCAGGTAAACTTTAAAATCAACTATGATAACTGCAATGCCGATCCCAATGTGCTCTCTCAAATCGTGGCCAATTTTATCAATGATGGCGTAGACTTAATGGTTGGCATTGCTACCCCTGTTGCCATGGTTATGCAGGGTGCAACCGAAGGGACTGATATCCCCGTGGTGTTTGCCGCCGTATCCGATCCGCTTTCTACCGGTCTGGTCGATTCCATGCAGGCACCCCGTCATAATCTGACCGGAACTTCCGATTACGTGTATACCAAAGCCGTTATGGATCTTATTTTTGCCGCCAATCCCGGAGCCTCCAAAATCGGTCTGCTGTACAATATCGGTCAGGATTCCTCCACAACTGCCATTGCCAATGCAAAAGAATATCTGAGCCAAAAGGGCGTTACTGTTATAGAGCGCACCGGCACCAATGTGGATGAAGTGGTATTGGCTGCTCAGGCGCTGATCGCTGACGGCGTAGACGCCATCTTTACTCCTACCGATAACACCATTATGCAGGCGGAGCTTTCCATTTATGAGATGCTGGCAGAAGCAGGCATTCCCCACTATACCGGAGCAGACTCATTTGCGCTGAACGGTGCGTTCCTCGGCTATGGTGTGGATTACGCAAACCTCGGCCGTGAAACCGCCAAAATGGCAGCTGATATCCTTCTGAACGGCAAAGACCCTGCTGCTACACCTGTGCTGACCTTTGACAACGGTACTGCTACTATCAACACCGAAACCTGTGCAGCTCTCGGCCTTGATTACAATGATATTGCAGAACGCTTTGCCCCCTACTGCACCAATATTCAGAGCATCACGACTGCCGAAAGCTTCGGATCTATCCGGTAAACAGGAGATTGCATCATGTCACTTACCGCCATTCTAAACTTATCGCAAACAGCGCTGGAATTAGGGCTGATCAGTTCTTTGACCGTCCTGGCTCTGTTCCTCAGCTATTCCATGCTGAACGTCTGCGACCTTTCCACGGATGGATGTTTCACCCTTGGCGCTGCTGTCGGTGCAGTTGTCGCCATCTCCGGGCATCCCTTTCTGTCCATCCCCATTGCCATGGCAGCCGGTATTCTTTCCGGCTTTATCACCGCACTCTTGCAAACTCGCTTTGGTGTAGACAGCCTTCTGGCCGGTATCATTGTGAATACCGCCCTCTATTCCGTTAATATCGCCATCATGGGCAACTCTTCCCTGCTGAATATGAACAAGACCCCTACTGTCTTTACTAAAATGCAGGAAGCCCTGAAAGGAAGCGTTTTCGGCGGACAGTATAAGCTCGTAGTTGCGTTGATTGCTGTGATCGTCGTTGTTGTATTTCTTGCACTGTTTCTGCGAACACGGTTGGGGCTTGCCATACGAGCTACCGGTAATAATCCCGATATGGTTCGGTCCTCTTCCATCAATCCGGTTTTCACCACAACCATCGGGCTTTGCGTTGCCAATGCATTTACCGCACTTTCCGGCTGTCTGCTGGCGCAATCGCAGAAATCCGTTAATATCGATATCGGCTCCGGCATGGTAACTATTGCGCTCGCTTCTTTGCTCATCGGCAATGCATTCATGGGCAAGGGCAACATCCCGCTGCGCGCTGTCGGTGCCGTTCTGGGCGCTATCATCTTCCGCATTGTTTATACCATTGCTCTGCGCTTTAATATGCCGGCCTTTATGCTTAAGCTTGTTTCTTCGGTGATCGTTGTCATCGCTATCGCAGGGCCGTATCTGAAAAAGCAGATGCCAATGCTCCGCAGAAAATGGGCACACCGTACAGAAAGGAGGGCGGAATAATTATGCTGCAGCTATCTCACATCACCAAAACATTCCACCCCGGGACCGACAATGCCAAAAAAGCGCTGGATGACTTTTCTCTCCATGTAAAGCGCAGCGATTTCATCTCCATCATCGGCGCAAACGGTGCAGGAAAATCAACACTTTTTAACGCCATTTGCGGCAGCTTCTATACCGATAGCGGCCGTATTGTTCTTGACGGAAAAGACATTACACTGGAACCGGAATACCGCCGTGCGCACAATATCGGGCGGCTGTTTCAGGATCCCATGCTGGGCAGTGCTCCTGGTATGAGCATTGAGGAAAACCTGGCACTGGCCGCGGGACACGGTGGCTGGCTGAGCAGTATCACAAAAGCCGAAAAAGAGGCATTCCGCGAGCGTTTGGCACTTTTAGGAATGGGACTCGAAGACAGAATGAAACAGCACGTAGGGCTGCTTTCCGGCGGTCAGAGACAGGCTTTGACGCTGATGATGGCAACCATCAATCCGCCTAAATTACTTCTGCTGGATGAACATACGGCAGCACTTGATCCGGGGACAGCTGAAAAGGTGTTGGCCCTGACAGAAAGAATTGTAGCGGAAAACCAACTTACCTGCCTGATGATCACGCATAATATGGAATCCGCATTGGCGTTGGGCAACCGCACTCTGATGATGGATAACGGCCATATTATCCTTGATATTGAAGGTAAGGAACGCAGCGGCTACACCGTTGAGAATCTCTTGCAGCAGTTTAAACGTTCCTCCGGCAAGATTCTGAGCAACGATAGAATGCTTTTGACGTAAACACAATATAGAGCAATATAAAAAAAGTCGGCAGCCTCGCGGTTACCGACTTTTTATCGTATGATAGTAATTACTTAACCATGCTGGCAACTTCCGCAGCAAAGTCATCTTCACGCTTCTCGATGCCTTCGCCCTTTTCAAAGCGAGCAAACTCAGCGACTCTGATGGTGCCGCCCAGTTCCTTGCCGACATTGGCAATATGGGTCTCAACATCGATCTCGCCATCCTTGACATACGGCTGCTTCAGCAGGCAAACTTCTTTGTAGTACTTGTTGATGCGGCCATCGACCATCTTTTCCTTGACCTGATCGGGCTTGCCGGCCAGCTTGGGATCGTTAGAAATCTGAGCCAGAACGATCTCTTTCTCCTTGGCAACCACCTCAGCGGGAACGCACATGGGGCAGATGTACTGAGGAGCGATCGCTGCGATCTGCATGGCGATATCCTTGCCGAAGGTAACGAAAGCATCGTCAGCCTTTACGCCATCCAGTTCAAACTTAACCAGAACGCCGATGCGGCCGCCGCCATGGGTGTAGCTGACGACATCACCCTCATAGCGGGTGAAACGACGAATCTTCAGATTCTCACCAATGGTGAGGATCTTCTCTTTCAGAGCGGCATCAACGGTATCGGTGCCGCCGGCGATGGTGCAATTCATCAGTGCGTCCACATCAGCCGGATTGTTTTCGATAACAGTCTTGGCACAAGCCTCAACAAAAGAGATAAAATCTGCATTCTTGCCGACGAAGTCAGTCTCAGAATTGACCTCGATGACAACGCCGACCTTCTTGGCGTTATCGATCATGGTGCATACAATGCCCTCCGCTGCAATGCGGCCGGATTTTTTCGCAGCAGCAGCGAGGCCCTTTTCACGCAGGAATTCGATTGCCTTTTCAACATCACCGTCAGAAGCGGTCAGAGCCTTTTTGCAGTCCATCATACCGCAGCCGGTTTTTTCGCGCAGATCCTTAACATCTTGAGCAGTAAATGCCATTTGAGTATCCTCCTATAATCATATTCTTATCCGAATCGTTTTTTCAAAGAAAAGCCCGAAGCGGATTCGGGCATTTTCTGAAAAGTATCTTATTCAGCGGCGACCTCTGCTTCTGCTTCTTCGGCAGCGGCAGCACCCATAGCGCCCTGGTGGCCCTCGATGATGGCGTTAGCCATAGCGCCGGAGATCAGCTTGACGGCACGGATAGCATCGTCATTGCCGGGAATTACATAGTCGATCTCATCGGGATCGCAGTTGGTATCGACGATAGCAATAACGGGGATACCCAGCTTGTGAGCTTCAGCAACAGCGATCTTCTCCTTGCGGGGATCAACGACAAACAGAGCTGCGGGCAGCTTGTTCATATCCTTGATGCCGCCGAGGTATTTCTCGAGCTTTTCGATCTCGAGGTTCAGCTTAACGACTTCCTTCTTGGGCAGGCGCTCAAAGGTGCCGTCAGCTTCCATCTTGCGCAGCTGCTCCAGACGACGGATACGGTTGCGGATGGTGGTGAAGTTGGTCAGCATACCGCCCAGCCAGCGGGCATTTACAAAGTAAGCACCGGAGCGTTCCGCTTCCTCACGGATGGAATCGCCGGCCTGCTTTTTGGTGCCGACAAACAGAACATTGCCGCCGTTTGCGGAAAGCTCTTTTACGAAGTCATAGGCCTCTTCCAGCTTCTTTACAGTCTTCTGCAGGTCAATGATATAAATACCATTGCGCTCGGTAAAGATGTACTGAGCCATCTTAGGGTTCCAGCGTCTGGTCTGATGACCGAAATGTACGCCGGCTTCGAGAAGCTGTTTCATAGATACTACTGCCATGTGTGATAAACCTCCAAAATTTGTTTTTTGTAACCTCTGTAGTGTTCATCTCAGCCTGCCACCTCCGAAAAGGCACTGGGCAAACTGATCGCACTGCATGCGTTTTACCGAAATATGTTATCATATGTGGCCTATAAAATCAAGAGTTTTTATCAAAAAAGTTGATGTTTTAGAGTAAAATTG